>WBZU01002101.1_pt1 | contig 14110 bp, 10 predicted proteins | sample 5204311 | NCBI WGS metagenome assembly WBZU01 (sample SAMN12344359, study PRJNA552823) | activated sludge metagenome | biome: Activated sludge suspended growth; feature: Nitrification reactor; material: Wastewater; isolation source: activated sludge from nitrification reactor of wastewater...
GCCGAGTCCGACGCCAGCCGGATGTCCATCGGCAACGTCATGGTGGCGCCGATGCCCACCGCCGGGCCGTTGATGGCGGCGATCACCGGCTTGGTGGACTCGAAGATGCGCAGCGTGAGAAGGCCGCCGAAGTCCCGCCGCGGGTCGACCGGCCGGCGCATCGCGCGCTCCCCCGGCGACAGCTCCGCGGCCGCGGCGCCGCCGGGCGGGGCACCCCCACAGTCGGTCAGCTCCGAGGCCGCCCCGGCCGCGGCCGATCCCGCCGGGTCGAACGCGTCCGCGCCGCCGACGAGGTCCGCCCCGGCACAGAACGCCCGCCCCGCGCCGGTGACGATCACCGCCCGGACATCGGGGTCGTCGTCGACCCGGTCGAACGCGTCGATCATCTCCAGGCACATGCGAACGGTGAACGCGTTCATGTGCTCAGGTCGGTCGAGCGTGATCGTGGCCACGCCGTCGCTGACGTCGTAGCCGATCGTGCGGTAGCCATCCCCCACCGTCATCCCCCTGTCGTGTCGGCTCACACCTTGAGGAACCGGCTCACGGCGATGCCCGAGCCGATGCCACCGGTCAGGGCGCCGACCACGAAGATGATCAGGATCGACGTCCAGAGCTGACCGGAGTCCCAGCGGATCTGGTTGAGCAGCTCGAAGCCGACCTGGTCGACGAAGTTGCGCTTCCAGAGCTGGTCGAAGCCCCACGCCCCCACCGCGGCCAACGCCGCGCCCAGAAGTCCGTGGACCAGGCCCTCGACGATGAACGGCAATCGGATGAACCAGTTGCTGGCCCCGACCAGTCGCATGACCTCGATCTCGCGCCGCCGTGCGAACACCGCGGTGCGGATGGTGTTGAAGATCAGCAGGACCGAGGCCGCGATCAGCACGCCGCCGACGATCAGCACCCAGGTGTTCAGCGTCCTCACCGAGGTCTGCATCCGTTTGGCGTACTCGGCTGCGTACTCGACCCGGAGCACGCCCTCCTTGGCCTCGAGCTCGTCGCCGAGCGACGAGACGATCTCGGCATCGGTCGACTTCGGCTTGATGCGGAAGCTCTGCGGCAGGTCCTCGGGCTTGATCGTGTTGACCAGGTCGGGCTGGTCGCGGAACAGGCGCTTGAACTCGTCGTAGGACCGGGCGCTGTCGTAGAAGTCGAACTCGCCGACCTGGGGGCTGGAGTCGAGGGTCTTCTCCATCGCCTTGATCTGCTCGGCGGTGGCCGCCGGGTTCATGTAGACGAACAGGTCGACGTCGGAGCGCAGTCCCAGGAAGCTGTTGTTGATGCCGGCACCGATCAGGTAGCTGGCTGCGACCATGGCCAGCGACACCGCCACGGTGAGCACCGCTGCGAACGTGAGGGTCAGGTTCCGGACGAGGTTGGATCCCGTCTCGCGGAGGATGTAGTCAGCGCGTACGGCCACGTCGCCTCACTCGTAGACGCCGCGGGCCTGGTCGCGAACGACCCGCCCCCGGTCGAGCTCGATGACCCGTCGGCGCATCGTGTCGACGATGCCGCGGTCGTGGGTGGCCATGACGACGGTGGTGCCCGTCCGGTTGATGCGGTCGAGCAGCTTCATGATGCCCACCGAGGTGGCCGGATCCAGGTTCCCGGTCGGCTCATCCGCGAGCAGGATCAGCGGCCGGTTCACGAAGGCCCGTGCGATCGACACCCGCTGCTGCTCACCGCCGGAGAGCTCGTTGGGCATGTTCGACTGCTTCTTGGCCAGTCCGACCAGGTCGAGGATCTGGGGGACGGCCTCGCGGATGGCGGAGCGAGGCCGACCGATCGCCTCCAGGGCGAACGCGACGTTCTCGTAGACGCTCTTGGTCGGCAGCAGCTTGAAGTCCTGGTAGATGCTGCCGATGTTGCGGCGCAGGTACGGCACCTTGTAGCCGGGCAGCTCGGCGATGTCCTTGCCGGCGACGAAGATCCGGCCCTTCTCGGGTCGCTCCTCGCGGTTGAGGAGCCGCAGGAAGGTGGACTTGCCCGACCCCGAGGGACCCACGAGGAAGACGAACTCGCCCTTGTCGATGTCGACCGAAGCGTCACGAAGGGCGACCATCTCGCCCTTGTAGATCTTGGTCACGTTCTCGAGCTTGATCACGCTGACCTCTCTCCGCGGGAGGGAGGACCCGCGGCGATGTTACGAACCTGTGACGATAGCTCAGCGGGGAGGGCCGCGAACCGACGTCGGCAGCAGTCTCTCAGCCCCGGCGCCGCAAGTGGCGGAGGCCCTGCGCTCACCCCACACCCGTTCTGTTCGTTGGATCACAACACTCGTGTTGTGATCCAACGAACAGAACGGGCAGCGCGGTCCGGGCAGGAGGGTCCGGGCAGGGGGCGTCGACGTGACCGGGTCAGCCGCCGACGCGGACCCACTGGAGGTAGGCCTCCATCAGGTCGTCCAACTCGCCGTCGAGCACCGCCTCGGGGTTCGACAGCTCCAGGCCCGACCGCAGGTCCTTGACCTGCTGGTAGGGCTGCAACACGTAGTTGCGGTCCTGGCTCCCGAAGTCGACCGCCGCGCCCTCGCCGGTGATCTCGGCCAGCTTCTCGGCCCGCTTCTGTCGTTCCAGGTCGAGCAGCTTGGCCTTGAGGATCTTCATGGCCCGGTCCTTGTTCTGGTGCTGGGACCGCTCGTTCTGACACGAGGTGACGATGCCGGTGGGCAGGTGGGTGATCCGCACCGCCGAGTCGGTCACGTTGACGTGCTGGCCGCCGGCGCCCGACGAGCGGTAGACGTCGATGCGCAGGTCCTTGTCGTCGATGTCGATCTCGTCGTCGACGTCGTCGATCCACGGGGTGACCTTCACCGAGGCGAAGCTGGTCTGGCGACGGGCGTTGTTGTCGAACGGCGAGATGCGCACCAGCCGGTGCACCCCGTGCTCGGAGCGCATCCAGCCGTAGGCGTTGCGACCCCGCAGCAGGAAGGTGGCCGAGGAGATGCCCGCCTCGGTGCCCTCGTTGAGCGACTCGATCTCCAGGTCCATGCCGGAGCGCTCCGCCCACCGCACGTACATGCGCAGCAGCATCTCGGCCCAGTCCTGGGCGTCGACGCCGCCGGCGCCCGAGTTGACCTCGACGATGGCGTCGCGGTCGTCGTAGTCGCCGGTGAACAGCGCCCGCAGCTCGAGGCGATCGAACTCGCCCACCAGCGACCCGAGCTCGGACTCAACCTCGGGCTCGAGCGACTCGTCGCCCTCCTCGCGGGCCAGCTCGGCCAGGGTGTCGACGTCGTCCACGCGGGACTCGAGCCGGTCGAAGAGATCGAGGTCGTCGCTCAGCTCGGCGAACTCCCGCTGCAGGGCCTGGGCGGACTCGGGCTCGTCCCACAGGTCCGGCCGACCGAGCTCGGTCTCGAGCTGTGGACGGCGGGCCCGCAGCTCGGCGACGCGCAGGTAGCCCTCGGCCTCGGCCAGTCGGGTGCGGAGCGCGCTGATTCGGGGGGTGAAGTCCTGCACGGTGTGGGTTCTCGTCTGTTCGGTCGGGCTCAGGCTGCTCGGTCGGGCTCAGGCCGCGCCGTGGCAGACCTTGAACTTCTTGCCGCTCCCACACGGGCACGGTGCGTTGCGCGGGGTCTTGTCCCACTCGCTCTTGACCACCGGCTGCTGCGGGGCGGCGTCGTCGTCGGCCTGGACAGCTGCGGCCTCGTGGGCGGACTCCGCGGCGACCACGGCGGGCACCGGGTTCGGCCCCGAGGACGGGTCGTCGGGAGCGGAGTAGTCGAAGCGCTGCGGCTGGAGGCGGGGCTGCTCCTCCTTGACCGCCTGGACGTGCATCACGTACTGCACGTATTCCTTGCTGACCGCCTCCATGAGCGAGCCGAACATGTCGAAGCCCTCTCGCTGCCACTCGGTGAGGGGGTCCTTCTGGCCGAGCGCCCGCAGGTTGATGCCCTCCTGGAGGTAGTCCATCTCCTTGAGGTGGTCCCGCCACTTGGCATCGATGATGCGCAACATGATCTGACGCTCGATCTGACGGAACGTGTCGGCGCCGAACTCGGCCTCGCGCCCCTCGTAGTGGCTGACGGCGTCGGCCATGAGAAGGTCGTAGAGGCCGTCCTGGGAAGCAGCCTCGGTGAGGTCCTCGACGGTGAGCTCGACCGGCCAGTAGGTGGCGGTGTCGCCGAGGAGGGCCTCGATGTCCCAGTCGTCGCTGTAGTCCGAGCCGCAGTGGGTGCCGATCAGCTCGTTGGTCGCCTCGGCGAGCGCCTGGAGGGTCTCCTCGCGCAGGTCGACACCCTCGAGCACCTCGTCGCGCCGGGCGTAGATCACCTTGCGCTGCTCGTTCATGACCTCGTCGTACTTGAGGACGTTCTTGCGGATCTCGCCGTTGCGCGCCTCGACGGTGTTCTGAGCCTTCTCGATGGCGCGGGTGACCATCTTGGCCTCGATCGGCACGTCATCGTCCCAGCCCTTGCCCATGACCCACTCGATCGCCCCGGTGGCGAAGAAGCGCATCAGGTCGTCCTCGAGCGACAGATAGAACCGGCTGGCACCCGGGTCGCCCTGCCGGCCGGAACGGCCGCGGAGCTGGTTGTCGATGCGGCGGCTCTCGTGGCGCTCGGTGCCCAGCACGTAGAGGCCGCCGATCTTGCGGACCTCTTCGCCCTCGGCCTTGCACTCGACCTCGTACTTGGCGAGCAGCTCCTCGAAGCGGGCCTCGGCCTCCTCCGTGCCGTCCTCGAGCCCCTCGGCGTGCACCTCGCGCCGGGCGAGGCCCTCGGGGTTGCCGCCGAGGAGGATGTCGACGCCGCGGCCCGCCATGTTGGTCGCGACGGTGACCGAGCCGATCCGGCCGGCCTGGGTGACGACCTCGGCCTCCTTGGTGTGCTGCTTGGCGTTCAGCACGGAGTGCGGAACGCCGCGCTTCTCGAGCTCGCGGCTGAGGCGCTCGGACTTCTCCACCGACACGGTGCCGACCAGCACCGGCTGGCCCTCGGCCTGACGCTCGACGATGTCGTCGACCACGGCGGAGAACTTGGCCGCCTCGCTGCGGTAGATCAGATCGGCCTCGTCGCGACGCTGCACCGGTCGGTGCGTCGGGATCGGGACGACCTGCAGGTTGTAGGTCGACATGAACTCCGCCGCCTCGGTCAGGGCGGTGCCGGTCATGCCGGCGAGCTTGTCGTACATGCGGAAGTAGTTCTGGAGGGTGACCGTCGCCAGGGTCTGGTTCTCCTCCTTGATCTTCACGCCTTCCTTGGCCTCGACCGCCTGGTGCAGGCCCTCGGACCAGCGACGGCCCTCGAGGACGCGACCGGTGAACTCGTCGACGATCTTCACCTCGCCGTTCTGCACCAGGTAGTCACGGTCGCGCTTGTAGAGCTCCTTGGCCTTGATCGACACCTGCAGCTGGTGGACGAGGCTGTTGGAGACATCGTCGTAGAGGTTCTCCACGCCGAGGCTCTTCTCGACCTTGGCGATGCCGTCGGGCAGCGGGAAGACGACCCGCTTCTCCTCGTCGACCTCGTAGTCGACGTCACGCGTGAGGCCCCGGGCCACCGACGCGAACTTGTAGTAGAGCTTGGCCGCGTCGCCGACCCGGCCCGAGATGATCAGCGGGGTGCGGGCCTCGTCGATGAGGATCGAGTCGACCTCGTCGACGATGGCGTAGACGTGCCCGCGCTGGACCTTCTCCTCGAGCGACAACGCCATGTTGTCGCGCAGGTAGTCGAAGCCGAACTCGTTGTTGGTGCCGTAGGTGATGTCGCACGCGTACTGCTCGCGCTTGAAGTTCGGGTCCTGCTCACCGGGCAGGATCATGCCGATGGTGAGGCCGAGGAACCGGTGGACCTGACCCATCCACTCGGCGTCGCGACGGGCCAGGTAGTCGTTGACGGTGATGACGTGCACCCCGGTGCCGGGCAGGCCGTTGAGGTACACCGGCAGGGTCGACACGAGCGTCTTGCCCTCGCCGGTCTTCATCTCGGCGACCCACCCGAAGTGCAGGGCGGCACCACCCATGAGCTGCACGTCGTAGTGGCGTTGGCCGATGATGCGGCTGGCGGCCTCGCGTACGACGGCGAAGGCCGGGATCAGCAGGTCGTCGAGCGGGATGCCCCGATCGAGCTGCTCGCGGAACTCGACGGTGCGGTGCTGGAGGTCCTCGTCGGAGAGGGCCTGCATCTCGGGTTCGAGCGCTCCGATGTCGGGAACCAGGTCCGCCAGGGCGCGGACCTTCTTCCCCTCGCCGGTGCGCAGCAGTCGATCCATGAATCCCATAGCGGGCCCACTCTACCGGTGGCGGTGGTCGACCCCCTTGCGCCCACCGGCTCCGGCGCCGTTGTCGGGGCCGGGCCGTACGGTCGGGCCGTGCTCGAGGTCCTGCTCCCCCGCCGCTGCGCCGTGTGCGCGGCGCCGGGCTCCGCCCTGTGCGGACCGTGCACGTCCCGGCTCCCGCCGGCACCCGATCGGGAGCCGCCCGTCGGGCTGGACGACTGCTGGGCGCTGCTGGCCTACGACGGGGAGACACCCCGGCTGGTCGCCGAGCTCAAGTTCCGGAACCACCGCGACGTCCTGTCGCCGGTCAGCCGGGCCCTGGCCCACTTCGTGACCGGTTCCCCCAGCGCGGTGAACTCGGTCACCTGGGCTCCCACCAGCATCCGCCGACGTCGCCGGCGCGGCTTCGATCAGGCCGAACTGCTGGCCCGCGGCATCGGAGGCCGGGCGTCGACACCGGTGACCGGGGTGCTCGAGCGGGTCTCCGCCGGGGCGACGCTGTCGGCCGCGGCCGCGACGCTGCGAGAGGCGGGAGCGACGCGGGTCAGCGGGCTGGTGCTGGCCGTGCGCCCGTGATCAGTTGCCCGGCAGCGCCATGGTCGGGTTCTCGCCTCCCAGCATCCGCTCCACCCGGTCCCGGACCATCGTCTGCCACTCCGGGTGCGTGAGGATGTAGAAGCGTCGCTCCTCGATCGCGCTCACGACCATGTCGGCGACGACGGCGGGGCGTATCCCCTCGGCCACGAACCCGTCGATCATCGCCTTGAGCTGGGCGGCGTCGACCGGAGCGTCACCGTCGGCGGCCTCGGCGGCGGCCTGGGCCGCCGCGACCTCGTCGGGCTGGTTGCGGTCCGACTCGTTGATGCGGGTCTGCACCCATCCGGGGCACAGCACGCTGATGCCCACCTCGGGGTGCAGCATCTCGAGCTCGACGTACATCGACTCCGACATGGTCACCACCGCGTGCTTGGACACGTTGTAGGGGCTCATGAACGCCGGTGAGGTCAGACCGGCCATCGACGCGGTGTTGACGATGTGGCCACCGCCGCTGGCGATGATGCGCGGCGTGAATGACCGCAGGCCGTGCACCACGCCCATCAGGTTCACGCCCAGTACCCACTCCCAGGTGGACAGGTCGACCTCCCAGGTGGCGCCGCCGCTGCCCACCCCCGCGTTGTTGCATGCCACGTGGAGGGCTCCGAACGTGTCGATCGCGGCCTGGCCGACACGCTCGACATCCGCGGCCCGGCTCACGTCCGCGGTGACGGCGAAGACGTCCGCACCGTCGCCGCGGAGGGCGTGGGCGGTCTCCTCGAGCGGCCCGGGCTCGATGTCGGCGAGAACGAGCTTCATGCCTCGGGCCGCGAAGGCGGCGGCCATGGCAGCGCCGATCCCGCTCGCCCCACCGGTCACGACCGCGACCTTGCCCTCGAACTCATCCATGCCACACCCCCGGGACGACGTCACCTGCGGGCGACCACCCGAGGCCGGACGGAGCGTAGGTCAGACGACCGGCGCCGCGGCGAGGCGCTCGGCGCAACGCACCCCCTGATCGACCGCCAGCGGATAGACCGCCCGGGCCCGCTCCGCGTCGAAGAGGTTCATGGGGTTGCGCCCGGCGTGCGCCGCGATCGCCCGGTCGGGTCGGATGACGGTGATCCGACGGTCCGGATGCCGGCGCCTGAAGGCCCGGACCTCGCGTTGGAGCAGCAGTCCAGCTCCTCTCCCCATCGCCCCCAGGTGCGGGCCGGCGAGAGGAGCGACGACGATGACCGACTCCGCCGCCGGCGCGGCGTCGACCGAGGTGGCCGAACGGACTCCGCCGTCGACGTAGAGCCGGCCGTCGACCCGGTGCGCCGGGAGCAGTCCCGGCACCGCGGACGAGGCCGCCACCAGGTCCGACAACCGGTAGCGGTCACCGTCGAGGATGTGACGTCGACGGCTGCGCACGCAGACCGCCGAGACCGACACCAACGGGTGGGTGGCCGCGCCGAACACCGACTCCGCGGCGTCGGCCAGGACCCCCGGTCGACGGTTGGGGACCCTCGGGGCGTCGATCCCGGCGATCTCGTCGTAGGTGACGCCCAGGGCCACCACCGCGGCGGCCCAGGAACCCGCCGAGGTGCCGAGGGCCGGCGCGGAATCGACCGGGACCCCCGCCGCCGCCAGCCCGTGGGCGACACCGACGCAGTAGCCGATCCCGAACATGCCTCCCCCGCCGTACACCATCGACAGCGGACGCGGCGGCGTCGGGCTCGTCCCGACGTCGTGGCGTCCCGGCCGGTGCGTCCGCGGGTGGCGGAGGTCGATCGGGTGATCCTGGGTCATGTCGCCTCCGTTCGCCCGAGCGGGCGGGGCCCGCCACCTCGACGGTACGGGTACCGTCGAGAGGCGACGAGAAGGTAATGCTCCCCACGTCGAGGAACGTGGACGCCTGACCCGGGGGGATCCGCCCATTCCCCGGCGGCCCCCGATCCGACAGGATCGAACGGGGCGACGTCCCCGACGCCGCCCCGACCGCGGGCACCCCGCACGATGACCACCGTGACCGACACCCCCGACGTGGCCGACGAGCACCCGGCGCCACCGCCGTCGATCGGCACCCTGCCCGGCCTCACCGGCCTGCGCGGGATCGCGGTCGTGGCCGTGGTCGCCTACCACCTGGGCTACCTGCCCGGCGGCTTCGTCGGCGTCGACCTGTTCTTCGTCCTGTCCGGATTCCTGATCACGTCGCTGCTGATGAGTCGCCCCCCGGTCGGCGCTGCCGGGCTTCGACGGTGGTGGGCCCGTCGCGTGCGACGCCTCACCCCGGCCGTCGCCGTGGTCGTGCTGGCGGTCCTGGCCCTGTTCCTGACCCGCTCGGGCATCGCGCTCGACGCCGTCGCCACCATGACGTGGTGGCAGAACTGGCACCTGATCGCCGAGGGGACCAGCTACTGGGCGAGCTCGCCGTCGCCGCTGCGCCACGCCTGGTCGCTGTCGATCGAGGAGCAGTTCTACCTGCTGTGGCCGGTGACCCTGCTCGGCCTCCTGGCGCTCGGCCGCCGGTGGCGACGCCCCGCCGCCGTGGTCGCCGGCGCCGCGGCCCTCGGAGCGGCCGCGTCGTTCCTGTGGGCGTCGTGGCTGAGCCGTGCCGACGGAGCCGACCTGTCGCGCATCTACTTCGGCACCGACACCCGCATCGGCGCCCTGCTGGTCGGATGCGCCGCCGCAGCCTGGATGCAGCGGGATCCGCAGCGATGGCAACGCCCTCCGCGTGTACGGCCAGCGGTGAGCGTCACCGCCGTCGGCGCCGGGATCCTCCTCGCTGTCCTCAGCGTCTCCCTCGCTCCGGACTCCCTGTGGAGCTACCGCGGCGGTCTGGCGCTCGTCGCCCTGGGCGCGCTGGTGCTGGTGGTCGCCTGCAGCGGACCCGGGCCGGTCAGCAGCGCCCTGTCCGGACGTGTCCTGCAGTGGCTCGGCACCCGTTCGTACGCGATCTACCTGTGGTCCTGGCCGGTCCAGCTGACCGTCCAGGAGCGCTGGCCCGATCTCGAGCTCCGCTGGGTGGCCGCGACGACGGCGCTCACCTCGCTGCTCCTGGCCGACGTCTCCATGCGCGTGGTCGAGAACCCGCTGCGCTTCGGCACCGGCTGGGCCCAGGGGATCCGACCCCGGCAGGCGGCCTGGGGTCTGGGCCTGGTCGCGCTGGTCGTCGGCTCTGCCGTGGCCGCTCGATCGACGGTGCCGACCACTGCCGAGCGCCTGGCACAGGAGTTCGAACAGGTTCCCGACCCGACCACGACCGTCACGGCTCCGGGCGACGGCACCGGACCGACCGACGGGGTCGCGCCGACCGCTCCCCCCACCACCGTGTGCGTCCCCACCACCGACGTGGCCACCCAGTTCTCCGGGGGCGACAGGAAGTTCGACCCGAGCACGGTCGAGGGGATCGGCGACCCGGTCGGCGACAAGTGCGGGGCGACCCGGGTCCTGGTCGTCGGCGACAGCACCGGGCGGGGCGCTGCCAACGGCCTGAGGCGCGCCCCCGCCAGCGGGCTCGAGGTCTGGGACCGGACGGTGCTCGGGTGCGGGATCGAGGTGAACCCGGCCAAGTGCCCGTCGTGGCGAACGATCTGGCCCGCCGCGGTCCAGGAGGTCCGCCCTCAGGTGGTGCTGGTGCACCTCGGCGTGTCGGTCGACGTCGTCGACGGCCCCGAACCCCGCTTCACCGCCCCCGAGGCGGCCGGCGTCCGCCAACAGGTCATCGGCGAGGCGATGGATGCCCTGGCCGCCACCGGTGCCCGCGTGGTGTGGACGCTCCCGGCGGTCCCGCTCGACAACGGCACCTTCTACTGCGGTGGCTCCCGCAAGGGCACGGGGTGCGATCCCGACTGGATAGCCCGCTGGAACGCGGACGTGGTCGCGGCCGCGACCCCGCGGGGCGTGGCCGTGGTGAACCTCGAGGACTGGGTGGCCTCGCGGGGGCGGACCAAGGCGGACCGCCCCGACGGGCTGCACTTCTCGGGCGCCGGCCTCGACGCCGAGGCCGCGCTGCTCGCCCCGCAGCTCCGTTGAGGCGACCCCGCCGCGGTCGGGTACCGGTGGCGTTCGGTGCCGGTGGCGCTCAGTACCGGTAGTGGTCGGGCTTGTAGGGGCCCTCGACCGGGACCCCGAGGTAGGCCGACTGCTCCGGGGTGAGGGTGGTGAGGCGGACGCCGAGGGCGTCGAGGTGGAACCGGGCCACGTCCTCGTCGAGCTGCTTGGGAAGCACGTGGACGCCGAGCGGGTAGTCCGCGGTCTTGGTGAACAGCTCGATCTGAGCCAGCACCTGGTTCGAGAACGAGCAGCTCATCACGAAGCTCGGGTGCCCGGTCGCGCAGCCGAGGTTCAGCAGCCGGCCCTCGGCGAGCACGATCACCGAGTGGCCGTCGGGGAACACGAACTCGTCGACCTGCGGCTTGATGTTGACCTTGCGGATGTCGCTCTGGCGGTACAGGCCGGCCATGTCGATCTCGTTGTCGAAGTGGCCGATGTTGCCGACGATCGCGTTGTGCTTCATGCGGGCCATGTGCTCGGCGGTGATGATGTCCTTGTTGCCGGTCGTGGTGATGAAGATGTCGGCGGTCTCGACGACGTCCTCGAGGCGCACCACCTGGATGCCCTCCATGGCGGCCTGCAGCGCGCAGATCGGGTCGATCTCGGTGACGACCACCCGGGCGCCCTGGCCGCGCAGCGACTGGACGCAGCCCTTGCCGACGTCGCCGTAGCCGCAGACGACCGCGAGCTTGCCGCCGATCATGACGTCGGTCGCCCGGTTGATGCCGTCGACCAGGCTGTGGCGACAGCCGTAGAGGTTGTCGAACTTGGACTTGGTGGTGGAGTCGTTCACGTTGATCGCCGGGAACAGCAGCAGGCCCTGCTCGAACATCTGGTAGAGGCGGTGCACGCCGGTGGTCGTCTCCTCGGTCACGCCCTTGATGCCGGCCCCGATGCGGGTCCAGCGCTGTGGATCCTCGGCGAGGGTCCGGCGCAGCGTCGAGAGCACGACGCCCCACTCGTCGGAGTCCTCCTCCACGGTGTCGGGGACCGCGCCGGCCGCCTCGTACTCGGTGCCCTTGTGCACCAGCAGCGTGGCGTCGCCGCCGTCGTCGAGGATCATGTTCGGGCCGGTGTGGCCCTCTGTGTCGGCCGGCCAGGTGAGCACCTGCTCGGTGCACCACCAGTACTCGTCGAGCGTCTCGCCCTTCCAGGCGAAGACCGGTACCCCGCGCGGGTCCTCGACGGTGCCGTCCGGGCCGACGGCGACCGCGGCGGCGGCCTCGTCCTGGGTCGAGAAGATGTTGCAGCTGCACCAACGCACCTCGGCTCCGAGTGCGGTGAGGGTCTCGATGAGCACGGCGGTCTGCACCGTCATGTGCAGCGACCCGGTGATCCGGGCCCCGGCGAGGGGTCGGGAGTCGGTGTACTCGGCCCGGATCGCCATCAGGCCGGGCATCTCCTGCTCGGCGAGCTCGATCTGCTTGCGGCCGATGGGGGCCAGGGCGAGGTCCGCGACCTTGAAGTCGGTGAACGTCATGGGATGCCTCCTGGGCGCGGCGGACGCGCCGCGGTGGTGAAGTCGGGTGGGACGAGCTCGGGCTGGGGTCGTCTGACTCCGGGTACAGGGCAGCCCTGGCGGGACCCGAGCCTACCCGCGACCGGGCGGAGGGACCTCGGTGGGTCCGGAGCCGCGCCCGGACGGCGTCAGGCGCCGACCAGATCCTCGGACAGCTCCCAGAGCCGCACCGCCTGATCGGGGTCCCGGGCCCAGGAGCGCACTCCGTGGGTGGCGTCGGGGTCGTCGACCGGCTCGGCCACCGAGCAGTTCTCCAGGTAGGCGCCGCCGTGCGCCTCGAGGGCGGGCGACGTGGCGGCCCACACCGTCGTCGCCGCTCCCTGCGGGACCGACTTGAACACCGCGCGCCCGCCGTCGGCGGAATCGGCCCCCGTACGGCGCACCGACGACAGGTACTCGAAGTCCTCGGCCTGCATGTGCCGGCCCAGGTCGGTGGCGATCATGCCGGGGTGCACCGAGAACGCCCGGATGCCGTCGGAGGACCACCGGCGGTCGAGCTCCAGCGCGAACAGCGCGTTGGCGGTCTTGGACTGCCCGTACGCGGTCCAGTTGAAGTAGTCCTCCGATCGCTCCCAGTTGGGGTCGTCCCAGCGGATCGGGCTGAGCCGGTGTCCACCCGAGGACAGCACGACGACCCGGGCGGATCCGTGCTCTGCCACGGCGGTGGCCAGGGGCTCCTTCAGAAGGGTCGTGAACAGGAAGTGCCCCAGGTGGTTGGTGCCGAACTGGGTCTCGAAGCCGTCCGTGGTGCGACCGAGCGGGCAGGCCATCACCCCGGCGTTGTCGATCAGGAGGTCGATGACCGGATGCCTATCGGCCACCTCGGCCGCTGCAGCCCGGACCGAGGTCAGGTCGGCCAGATCGAGGAGCACCGAGTCGACGGTGATGCCGGGGACCTGGTCGCGCAGCTGTGCCAACGCGGCGTCGAGCTTGGCGCGGTCACGCGCCGCGAGGACCACCGCGGCGCCCCGAGCCGCCAGGGCCCGGGCCGTCTCGAGGCCGAGCCCACCGGACGAGCCGGTGATGACCGCGGTGCGTCCGGTCAGGTCGACACCCGCGAGGACGTCGTCGGTCGTGCTGTCGGCTCCGAGCATCGTGGCTCCCCCTCGTCCGGCTGGCCCCCGGCCCGGACCACCCGGTCCGTGACGTCAGGCGTTGCGCAGCCATTCCTTCAGATCGTCGAGCACCGCGATGGGGCCCGGGTCGACCCCCGCCCTCGCCGCCAGGTGCAGCGTGACGAGATCCCCCTGCAGGACCAGGTCCATCAGCTGGGCCAGACGACCGTCGCCTTCGGCCCGCACGGTGTGGATGTCGGCCACCACTTCATCACAGACCGAGGCCACGAAGTCGAAGCGACGCGACACGTTCGGGTGCTCGAAGTCGTGGCGCAGCAGCACCATCGTCAGCACCTGGCGGGTGACGTCGCCGTGCTGGGCCCATCCGGCCAGCTCGTTGTGGGTCAGCTCCGGGATCCGGTTGCAGAACGCCGGGACCTTGGGGTTCTCGTTGAACTGGCCCTTCCAGCGCCACGCGGCCACCTCACCGAGCGCTCCGCCGCCGTACACCAGCGGCAACGTCCCCCCGATGCGCGCCGCCAAGCGCTCAGCAAGGCCGGACGCGACGCGGAGCTGCTCCCGCCGCCGCTCGAGCTGGGCGATCGCGGCGTCGATCTGGCCGGTCATCCCGTCGGCGAGCCCCATCCGCTCCAGGGCGACCAGCAGCGGCACCGTCACCGCACCGATGCCGGCCCGCGGCATGGGGATCGAGGAGTCGACCGGGAGAAGCGGAGCCCCCC
>WBZU01001010.1_pt1 | contig 14109 bp, 12 predicted proteins | sample 5204311 | NCBI WGS metagenome assembly WBZU01 (sample SAMN12344359, study PRJNA552823) | activated sludge metagenome | biome: Activated sludge suspended growth; feature: Nitrification reactor; material: Wastewater; isolation source: activated sludge from nitrification reactor of wastewater...
CGTAAAATCCCATTTCCAGTGCAGCGACTTCATTATGTGCTTACCGGCCTCGGTGTGACATTCGAGGCAAGCCTTGGTGACCTCCGGCCCTGAGCCGAACGGTCCCTGCAGCTGCTTCAGCTTGTCGTGATCCGTCGTGCCGCCGGGCCTGGCCGCCGATTTCTGGCCGTCGATCATGGACGGAGCGGGCGCCGGCTTGGACGGGAAGGTGTGGACCTCGCTCTCCGCGGCAGCACCGGGAGCCAGCACCCCGGCGGCCAGCAGCGCCACTGCGATTGCCAGGGTGCAAACGACACCTCGCGTCGCTGCAAAGCGATCCGTCATGACACCCTCATATGTATGATGGCGGCGATCGATCTCGACCAACCCCGCCGCAAATCTCATGCGCTTGCCCCTTGGTCGGCGAAGCATCCGAGGTGCGAATGTCGAGAGGCTTGACCGCCGTCAAGGCACTCGCCTGTCGGTCAGGACCTGCGTCGAGTTGACACGTGCGCACGCTACTGTCCGAAATGATGACGCCTTATCTCGGGCGCTTACAGTTCGCGTGCCGATGATGCTGCGACCGCTCATGTCCGGAGTGGTTCACGTGCCCGCGTGCATCGGTCGCCACGCATCGTGTCATGTCCAACCGATAACCGACGAGCCAGGCACGAAGCAGGAGCGGCATCGGGTTGGAAGCGCTGACATGCTGAGGTGTCGGGCTGTCCAGGGACCAGAGCGATGAGGGTTTCTGTCGGCAGATCAAGCAATTGTTTTTCTGCGCCGTTCCCAACCCTTGTGTAGGATTGCACTGGGTCGTTTGGCGCTCCCCAATCCCGCGTTCAGGACCTTCGAGAGAGCGATATCCGGAGCTCGGCCGCCCGGCTCGCTCCGAGGGCGTTATGACCGGTGGCAGGACGTAAGATGAAGAGCGAGCGCAAACGACAGAAGCAGCCGCAGCTGCCGAAAGGGATCTGAGCGCTGCTCAGTTTGGCCCTGGGTCACTGGTCCAACTTGGAGCTGGCTTGCACAACGTCCGCATTCCTCAAGTCCCGACGGCCCTTGGCGTCAGTTCATCGCCTGCAAGCCGGCCGTCGCGGAGATGATAAATGCGGTCGAAGCGGTCGAAGATCTTCTCGTCGTGGGTGACGGCGATGATCGCCGCCTGCTGCTCGACTGCAACCTTGCGCAGGAGATCCATGACGATGCCGGCGCGCTTGGAATCGAGTGCAGCCGTCGGCTCGTCGGCGAGAATGATTCGCGGCCGGTTGGCAAGCGCGCGCGCGATGGCGACGCGCTGTGCCTCACCGCCCGAGAGCTTTGCCGGCATGGAATTCCGCCGGTGCTCGACCTCCAGATAGTCGAGCAGCTCGAGCGCGCGCGTCCGTGCGGCTTGCGCATCGGCACCTGCGAGCTGGAGGACGAGAGCGACATTGTCGGTCGCGTCGAGAAACGGAATGAGGTTGTGGAACTGGAAGATGAAGCCGATCTTGTCGAGCCTTAGCTTGCGCAGGTTGGGCCGCAGCCAGCGGCCGTTCTCGAGCACGAGCTCGCCATCGAGCTCCATCGAGCCATCGGACGGATCGAGGATGCAGCCGATGACGTTCAAGAGCGTCGTCTTGCCGGAGCCCGAGGGGCCGAGGAGCGCCACGACCTCGCCGGGATGGATGTCGATCGAGACCTCGCGGAGCGCATCGACGCGGGTTTCCCCCTCGCCGAAGTGCTTCGAGACCCTCTCGATGCGCACGAGCGGCGGCTGATCTTGCGTACTGCCCATCTCAGCCTTCCCCACCTCAGCCTCCCAGTGCCGTCGCCGGGTCGACCTTCAGGGCGGCACGCACACCGAGCCCGCTCGATACCAGGCACACCGCGAACACGATCAGGCCGAGAAGCATGACGTTGTCGGCCTCGAGCACGACGCGGCGAGGGAAATAGTCCTTGATGTTGACGATCAGGATGGCACCGATCGCGAAGCCGATGAAACCGAGCGCCAGCGCCTGCTGCACGATCATCGCGATGATGGTTCTGTCGGCGGCACCGATCAGCTTCAGCGTGGCGATTTGCTTCAGTTTCTCCATCGTCATTGTGTAGATGATGAGTGCGATGATGACCGCGGACACGATGAGCAAGAGCGACGTGAAGAGCCCGATCTGACGGCGCGCGCGGTCGACAAGCGAGCGCGTCAGGATCAACTCCTGAACCTCTTGTGTGATGGCTGCCAAATGCTTCCATCGCTGAATTGCGGAGGCGACGGCATCGGCGGAAGCATCGGGCTGCAGGCGGGCGACGACCGCATTGACCGTGTCGCGGCTCGCCCCGCCAGCACCGCGGGCCATCTGAACGCGCGCTGCGGGTGGTGCCAGATCGAATTGCAGCTTCTGGGCATCGAGCAGCGTCATGAACACTGCCGGATCGCCGCCGGAGGCCACTTGATGGCGGGCGAGGCCGACGACCTCGAAGGTGTTGCGACCGAGCCTGATGCGGGCACCAAGCGTGAGGCCACTCGTCTTGTCGGCCACGATCTCATAGTGGCTGCGGCCGATGTGGCGCCCCTCGACCAACTCCGGCGGTCCACCGGGACGGCCGGACTCGAAGCCGATCATATAGAGGCGCAGCTTATTGCCCGCGTGCTCGGCCTCGACCGTCTGATAGGTGACGCTTCCGGCAGCGGATACACCCGCGATGCGGGCGATCGCCTCGCGCGTGTCGCCCGGAATTCGAGACGCCTCGGCGAAGGGCCCGCGCGTATTTGCCTCGACGACCCAGACGTCGACGGCAGGCGAGCGGGCGATGGTCAGGGCATCGACGACGAGCCCCTTGTAGATCCCGATCATCGCCAGCACGACGCCGAGCAACAGGCCGAGCCCGAGGCAAGTGAGCAGGAAGCGGAACAGGTTGTGGCGGATATCGCGATAAGCGAGATTCATTTCGCCGCCTCCGCTTCGCCGCCGCTCTTGGCGGGCTGCGCCGCTGGCGTCACTCGTGCGGCCCGGCCCTCCCGCAGGCCTGTCGCAAGCGTGGTGACGACCCAGGTACCTTCAGGAAGCTCGGAAACGATTTCGAGCCGCGAGTCCTCCGTTCGATGGCGGAACTGAACCAAGAGCTGCTGCAGGCGACCGTCGACGACGATCCAGACCTTGCCTTCGCGGCCATCGTAGCCATGCACGGCCGCCTCCGGCACCAGGAGCGCCTTGTCGAGCGTTGCGACCGTAATCCAGAATTCCGCCTGCTCGCCCAGATGCAGCCGCGACGGCGGGTTGGAGCCGCGGATGAAGACACGGCGCTCTTCGCTCACGCGGTCGCTCTCGAGGCCGATGCGCACGACCTCGCCCGTAAAACTGTCGAGCGGTCGGGAGCGCAGGCGCGCATCGACCTTCTGCCCCTCCCTGATGAAGCCGGCGCGCGCCTCGTCGACGTAGGCGAGCCCCCAGTGGCTGTCGTTGGCGATCAGCGTGAAAATCGGATCGCCGGCCTTGATGACCGAACCTGGTTCCTTGTGCCGTTCAATGACCAAGCCGTCATAGGGAGCAAGCAGCGTACGGTGGCGCAGCATGGTCTCCTCGAACTTGAGTTGCGCCAGCGCGTCGGCCAGCTGCGCCTTGGCATTTTCGGCCTCGCTTTTCGCGACGGCCACGTCCGCCTTGGCGACTACTTCGTCGCGAGCGGCCTCCTCGGCCGTCTGCTGCGACACCACATCCCGGCCGGCGAGCGACTGCTTGCGGCGATTGGTGGCCACCCGCTGGGCGAGAACCGCCTCGGCCTTCTCCACATTCGCCGCGGACTTCAGAATGTTGACTTCGGCGATGGAGAGCGCGGCACGCGCCTTGGCGACCTTGGCCTCCTGCTCGCCCGTTGCAAGCCGCGCCAGCACCTGACCTTTGGAGATGCGGTCGCCGTGATCGACAGCGACTTCGACCAATGTCGCGCCGACCTCGAAGCCCACCTTGGACAGCACACGCGCCTCGACCGTGCCGAGCCCGAACACGCGGATCAGAATGTTCCGCTCGATCGACGCCACCTGGACCGGGATCGGTCGATTGTTGATTATGGCAACCTCCGCCAGAGCCAATGCAATGATGGTGGCGCCAGCCAGCGCGTAACGCACGACAGGCCGCCGCATCAGCGAGCCCAATCGCGCTTTGGACGCGGGCGGTGCCGCTGCTGATTTCGAGCTCCCAGAGCCCGTCGGTGACGTCGAAGCGTTCATGATCGTCCCTGCGATTTGAGTGACGCACAGTCGGCACCGAGGCCTCGCAGATAAATCGCGAGGACGCTTGGCGCGTTGGTCTCTGCTGCCCGCAGATTTCCCGCCAACATCGACTGCATGACGAGCCCCTGGATCATTCCGATGAACAGGATGGCCGCCGCCTGGGAATCGGTGTCACCGAGCACGTCGCCGCGCGCTTTCGCCTCTTCGAGCCGCGCCGAAATGCGATCCGCGTAGCGCTTCATCAAGGTGCGAGCGACCGTCTTGGCGGGCGTCTGCTCGGCGCGCTGCAACTCCCCGAACATCATCCGCGGCACACCAGGATGCTCGATCACGAAGGCAACGTGACTGAAGAACATCGCGCGCAGAGCCGCGAGCGGCGACGTGGCCGTCTCGGATGCCCGATCTATCCGGTCGAGCAACCGATCGGCGACCCATTCCATCACCGCCTGCCAGATGGCGGCCTTCGATTCAAAATGGCGAAACAGAGCGCCCTGCGTAACGCTCATGTGCTCCGCAATGGCCGCGGTCGTTATCTCGCTCGGGTTCCCTTGCCCTGCCAGCGTGAGCACGGTCTCGACCGTCCTGGTGCGCCGCTCGTCGGCGGACAGATGTTGTGATGACATGCGGCAGGCCTGGGTAGATAGTAATTAATTACTATCTAATCATTGGCATGCATGCTGTCAACGCCCCGAGCGGGCTTACGAGCTCTCGGGTTGGTCACCTTGCTGCGGGTTGGGCGCGCCAACGCGTTGGCAGCCCAAGCGACCCGAAATCCAAAACGATGAGACTTTCTGTCGGCAGATCAGCAGGCTATTCTTCCAAGCTTTTCCCAACCCCTGTATAGGCTTGTACTGCGTCGTATGTTGCTCCCCAACCCTGCACGCAGGTGCAGGACCGGCGAGAGGGAAGTATCCTCGGCCCGGAGGACGGGATCGCTCGCTGGAGCGTTGTGGCCGGCCTCGTGAGCGTGGAGATGGGGTTCCTCGAAATGTCGCAACGGCCATCAGCGCGCGAGGTTGCCGAGCAGGATCGCTTCCTACTGCTCCGGCAGGTGTCATTCCGGGCTGCTGCTGACGCCGTGACCGCGAGCTTCGTGCCGCTCGCCAAGGTGCAGCGTGTGGCGCTGTTCGGCAGCGTCGCTCGTCCTCTCACGCGCGAGGTGCCGCGCTTCCAGCCATACCGGCGGCTCGGAATCGAGCTGCTGCATGAGTGCAAGGATGTCGATCTTGTGGTCTGGTTGACAGACGTGGCTGGCCTTCGGGATCTCGCGCGGGCGCGCAACCGAGCGGTGTCGGAGGTCGATAGCACTTCTGGCCCGGGTGTGGCGCATCATCAGGTCGACGTGTTCCTGCTCGACTTCGCGACTGGCGAGTATCTCGGTCGGCTGTGCTGGTTCGCGTCTTGCCCAAATGGCAAGCCTGAGTGCCGGGCGCCCGGCTGTGGCGAGACGTTGCTGCTGCGACAGCATAAGGATTTCATCTTCGCCGACGACGCCCTCACCGACGCCGTCATTCTGTTCGACCGGCAGTCCGGCTCCAGGTCGCTGGCGACGCAGCTTCCGTCGAGCGGTGGGCCGTTCCGCGACCGCCAGCGACAGCAGCACCCCCAGCTGCGGAAGGAGCTCTGATCGCTGTTCATCTCAGCCTTGGGCCAACGGCTGTCATCGCGGTGCGCGAAGAGGCAGTCTGCCGGCACCGGTAGTAGACGTTCTGTCCCGTCTTGCGGCGAGCGCGTCTTCGGTCCATGATTTCCCGACTGTCGCAGTATGCGCAGGATGCGGACGATTCCTTGGATCCATCCGTAGCAAACGCGACGAGTGAGGGCAAACACTGTCCGACTTCCGTCGGCCGTGTGGATGACGTCGCGCCAGTGTACCGGTCGTGCGAGGTGCCCTATGCGCCGCATGATTTTCGTGATGTTGGCCGCGGCAGCGCTTGCCTTGACCGTTCGCGTGTACGCTCAACAAACCGGCCCGATGACAAAGCAGCCGGGGATGCTGGGCATCCAGATGCACACCCTCAGCCAAGCGGAGGCTGAAAGGACCGGATTAGGTCGGCCGACGGGTGTTTGGGTCGACAGTGTGAATGAAGGGGGCCCCGCACAGACGGCCGGGGTCAAGCCCGGCGATGTCATCCTGTCGGCCGACGGCGTCGCGATTGGAAACTATGCGCATTTTCGCGAGGTCATCGGCGCCAAGGGCGCAGGGACCGAAGTCACATTCCAAGTGCTGAGCCGTGGAAAGACGAGCCTATTGAAGGCGACGCTGGCCCCGCGCTCACAGGCATTGGCGTCGGCGGACGAAAGGAAAGATCTCTACCAAAGTCTCAGCAATCTTTACCGGCAAGGCAAATATGGCGAAGCCGAAGCCGTCGCCAAGCGCCTCCTCCAACTTGTCGAACAGCAGCACGGCCCCGAAGATCCCTTGGCGGCGGCGGCTCTCGACAATCTCTCACTCATGCAGACCTTGCAGGGCAAGCACGAGGACGCGGCCAAGGCCGGCCTGCGGGCTCTGGCCATAAAGGAAAAATCACTTGGACCTGATCACGCCGATGTGGCGATGACGCTCAATGGCGTTGGCAACGTGTATAGCAATCAGGGCCGCTATCGCGAGGCGATCGAAATATACGCACGAGCCCTTGCCATTCGCGAGAAGGTGCTGGGGCCAAATGACCCTAACGTGGCAGCGACGCTCAATAACCTTGCTGTCGCGTACAAGAGGCAGGGTCGCTATGAAGAGGCAATCAAGGTCTATACGCGCTCAATGGAGATTCACGAGAGGGCTTCCGGATCAGAACACCCCATTCTAGCCGGAAGCCTCAACAACCTCGGCAACGTCTACATGGAGCAGGGCCGCTATGTCGAGGCAGTCAAGGTCCTCACGCAAGCGCTGGTCATCCGCGAGAAGGCCCTGGGTCCTCAGCATCCTCAGGTGGCCGATACGCTCAACAACCTCGGCCTCGTCTACAGCCGGCAGAGCCGCTACGACGAAGCGATCGAGGTCTATACGCGCGCTCTGGCGATCGATGAGAAGGCGTTCGGCCTCGAGCACCCCCACGTGGCGGGAGACCTGGACAACCGCGCTCTCGCGCATGCGGCTGCTGGCAGGTATGACGAGGCAATAAAGGGCCACGCTCGGGCACTGGAGATCCGGGAAAAGGTGCTGGGACCGTTTCACCGCGATGTGGCATCGACCCTTAACAACCTCGCCATCGTGCATGAAGCGCTAGGCAAGTACGAGGAGGCGCTCAAGGGCCATATAAGCCCGCTCACGGTGTTTGAGGGCAGAGCAATCCCGGCGTTTGATGGTCGGTGCTGAGAGAGCCGCTGCTTCACCCATGCCTATCGAGATTGCCGTCGTGCTTGCGACGTTCAAGACACGGCCTGGAAGCGTTGGAGCAAGCTGCACGGCAGAAGCGACGGCCGGTCTTGATCGCCGCTGCGCGCGCCGGCGTTGGGATGGCGGCTGGGATGAAGGAAGCTCCGCTGGGGCTGAACCAAGGAAGTCAGCTGAGGAAGGCTTCTACACCGAGTTCCCGTTCCCATTCCCACACGCTGTAGAGCGATCGGGAACGGGAACTGGGAACGGCACGCCGATCAGGTCGTGGAGAGCCGGTAGCCGTCGGCGGTTTTGACGACGCGGCCGGCAGCGGCGAGCCGGCCGATGCGCTCGTGGAGGGTGGCTGCGCGAACCCGGCACTTGGCGCGCAGATCGGCGAACGGCAACGCATCCTGCGCCTCGGCGAGCACCGTGGTGATGCGCTCGTCGAGTGAGGGCTCCGTAACAGCGGCAGGCTTGGCTCGTTCGGCAACCGTCAGGGCGAGGGCCAGACCGTGCTGCGCCAGCTCGATGGTGAGTGGCCGTGGTGAGGCGGCGGCGCGGTGCTCGACGGTGAGCATCAGCTCCTCGCCGTCGCGGCGCAGATAGAGATTGCTGTCGCCCCAGGCGTGGAACTCGGAGGAGCCGCGCAGGGCCTGTCCGGCACGGACGCCACCGGCGCCCTTCTTGGCATGATGGACGACGAGCACGGCGACGCCGAAGCGACGCTGCAGCTCGCGCAGGTAGGCGAGCAGGGGCGCGACCTCGCCGCTGGCGTTCTCGTCGATGCGGTGCAGGCGCACGAAGGGATCGAGGATGAGCAGGCGAGGCCGCAATCGATCGACGGTCTCGGCGAGGTTGCGGCGGTCGGCATCGAGGTCGAGGCGCAGCACCGGCACTGTGATCACCTGGATGTCGAGATCGGCGAGCGGGACGCCGGCGGCGCTGGCGATGCCGTCGAGGCGGCGGCGGACGATGTGCAGCGCATCCTCGGCGGCGTAGAGCAGGACACGGCCGGCCTTGGGCACGACGAAGCGGCGCAGGCAGGGTGTGCCGGAGGCGACCGACACGGCGAGATCGAGCGCCAGGAACGACTTGCAGCACTTGGGCTCGCCGCCGACGATGCCGACGGCCTGCTCCGACCACAGTCCGGTGACCAGCCAGCGATGCTCCTCGCCGCGCTCGGCGAGACGATACGCGGGCTCGACGGGAAGCAGGCTCATGTGCGGCTCGCGGCCCGTTGCCGGGCCGGCCTCGCCTCCGACGGCGGCGGGGTGGCGCACATCTCCAGGAACAGCTTCTCGTCGATGTGGCGGGCTTCGCGCTGCGCGGCGACGTCGAGCAACTCGCTGGCGATGTTCATGAGCGCACGCGGATTGCCTTGCGCGTGATCGGCCAGCGTGGCGATCAGCTCGGGCGTCATCAGCTTGGCGCCGCCGGCCTTCTGCAGTGCGTGCACGAGCAGCTCGGTCAGCTCGTCGGGTGTCGCCCGTTCGAGCGCAAGGCGGACGCGGCAGCGGCTGTTGAGCGGGGACAGCTCGTCTGTGCGCAGCCGCTCCAGCAGGCGGCCATCACCGGCGAGCACGACGGTGAGGAGGATGTGGCTGTCGAGGCGGGCGGACGACAACAGCCGCAGCTCGGCAAGGACGGCGGCCATCATCTCCTGCGCCTCGTCGATAATGAGCACCGGGCGCGACAGCGCGGCATCGATGTGCGCCTGCCAGCGGTCGCGGAGAACCTTGGCGCCGGCCCAGCGGTTGTGCGGCGACAGCTCGACGCCGAACAGATCGCCCATCTCGCGATAGAAGTCGGAGAGACCCGACTGCGGCCGGCTGACGATGCCGACCTTCACATCCCGCTTGCCCTCCAGCCGGTCGGCGAGGATGCGCAGGGTGACGGACTTGCCGGTGCCGGGCGCGCCGGTGACGAGGGCAAAGCCGCCGTCGCCGACGAGCTGCTCGGCGCGCCAGCAGAACTGTTCGATGCGGCGGCTGACGTGCAGCGCCTCGACCGGCACGTCGGGGGCGAAGGGGTTCCACTTGAGGCCGTAGAGGGCGAGCATCTTCTTGTTCATGAGGCGTCTCCTTCGTCCTCGTCCTTGGGCAGGTAGGCGGGCGGCAGGCCGATGCTCGACTGCGCGTCGAGCAGGCGTTGCAGCAGTGGCGGAATGGGTGACGCGGGCGCGTCATGCGCTGGCACCGACGAAGCCGGGCCCGGCGGCTCCAGCGATCGCCTGAGGCCGCTGGCGTTCTGGGTCTTGTCCTGGGGATAGAGGCGGGCCAGCACGCTGCCGGTGCGCTCGTCGACGAGATGGACGGTGCCGAGGTCCCACTCGGCGTAGCGCACCTCGATGCGGGCCAGATGCCGGTAGCGGCTCGGCACCTCGAAGCGCCGGCCGTCGATGACGATGCTGCCGTCGCTCTTCTTCTGCGTGCGATGGGTGCTGCGCGTGAAGGCCAGCCGCAGCGCATCGCTGCCGGGACACGGGCGGGCAACGGATGGCCCTTCGAGGAAGCGGGCAAGAGGCGCGCTGTCGATCTCGGAGTGGACCGAGCGGTTGTACTCGTGCTCGGCCCAGGCCTGCGTCGCCTCGTTGAGGAAGGCCAGCGTCAGGTCCGGCACGTGCTCCAGCATGGCGATGAGTCGTCCCTCGACCGGCCCCCAGAACGCCTCCTGCTTGGCGTTCTGGTAGGGCGAGTACGGCAGGGTGGTGTGATGCAGAATACCGAGGCGGGCGAGGCCCTCCGTCACCTCGGCCGCCGTCATAGCGGCGCCGTTGTCGCTCAAGGCGGCGCGTGGCAGGCCGCGCTTCTGGAAGGCCTGGGCGAGGCCGTGCGCGATGACCTCGGCCGTCTCCGACAGGTACCACTGCAGATGGCAGGCGAGGCGCGAGCGGTCGTCGAGCACGCCGAACAGGATCGGCGTCACCCACTCGCCGCGTGCCGTCAGCACCTTGCGCGAGCCGTGGTGGCAATCCCAGTGCCACAGACCGTTGACGTACTCGGCCTCGTAGCGGCGCACCTCGCGCTCGACGATGCGCGCCTCGGCACGCTCGGCTCCTTCCGTCCGGCGCGGTGTCAAACGGCGGCGCTTGTCGAGGCCGTTGGCGCGCATGAAGCGGAGCAGCGTCGGGTAGGACGGCACAGGTTGAAGATCGGGCCGCGTCTCGGCCAGCGCGACGAGGTTGTCGTAGTGGAGCTTGACGCTCCAGCTCTTGTGGGCGGCGTACTGGGCGAGGACGGCGCGCCGGACGACCTCGCTGACGGCGGCCTGCTGCCCGGCATCAGCCCTGATCTTGCGCCGGAGCACGCCGACCGGATCGGATCGCTCGCGCAGCGCACGGTAATACCAGCGCTCGATGGTGGAGAAGCCGAAGCGCACGGGCTCGCCGGTGGTCGGATGCTGCCAGGTGCGGTCGCTGAGTGCGCCGATCGCGGCCTTCAACTCGCCCTTGTCGGGCGGCGCGGCCAACAGCTGGCCGATGACGGAGAAGCGCAGATGCGCCCACCGCTCGTGAACCCGTCGCCCTCGTCTCTCCTCCGCCATACCCGCGCTCCTCCCATCAGGGTGCGTCGAGCGTAGGCACGGCGTCGGAACGCTGGCGACGAGCGTCCTCTGCGGGCCGGCCGCGCCCGTCAGAAAGCGCGCATGCGGGAGCCTCCGGTGACGGGGCCGAGGAAGCGTAGCAAGGCAACCAGCCGATCCGGCTCGTCGTGCTGGAAGCACGCCTTCGGCATGACGTTGAACCGTTCGAGCAGTGCGCCCGGCAGTCGCGTCTCGTCGATCGGCGGCATCAACGAGGCGCGGGCGCTCCTCCAGAACGGTGTCGCCGTGAATGTATCGCGCCACCAGCGGCGCCAGCGGGCGATCGTGCGCCGGTCGACGCGAACGACCTGGGTCAACCGCTCCAGCCGCGCGTCGCTGACGCCGTGCTGGAGGATGGCGATCAGCACGACGATCGCCGCTACGTAGACCTTGCGGCCGAGAAAGCGCAGCGACGGCGGCGTCGCCCGCGACCGGCAGCCGTCGACGGCGCAGCAGAAGCTGAAGCGCAGGTCGTGTTCCGCGCCGAGACGGATCGACCGGCCGCGCGGCTTGCGGGCGTAGCGGGCCCAATGCAGGCAACCGCCGCAGCCGCAGCCCTCGCCTCGGCGGGCGTCCGCCAGATCGCGGTCGATGGCGAGCAGGAGGTCGTGGAATCTGGCGTCCGCCAGCAGCGCTGCGTACAAGGAAGCGTCCCCCTCGACAAAAGGTGCCCGACCGCCATGGCCAAGCCCGGACGCAACGATCGCTGCCCGTGCGGCAGCGGCAAGAAATACAAGTCGTGTTGCTTGACGCGAGACGAGGCGGCCGAGAACGAGCGCCTCGCCGCCGAGCAGGCTGGACGCGAGGAACGCGCGGCGGAAAGGCGCGACGGGCTGCGACAAGCCCGCGAGGCGATCACGGTGAGCTTGCTCGATCCCGGTCCGCTCGACGATGTGTCGGACGACGAGCTGGACGCCGTCTCCAACGCCGTTGTCGACCTCATCGAGGCCGGCAAGCTCGACGAGGCCGAGGCCGCCGCTCGCGACCTGCTCGTCCGCTACCCCGACGTGCATGACGGCTGGGACCGCCTCGGCATGGTCCACGAGGCGCGCGGCGACAACGCCCAAGCCGCCGAGTGCTACCGCAAGCTGATCGACTTCCTGCGCCAGCACCCGGGCTACGCCGATCCCGAGATGGCCGAGGATTACACCAAGCTGGCCGCCAAGCTCGACCCGCCGGCCAACACCTGACACGGCTCCTCGTCGCGATCACCGATGGCCGGCACCCTGCCCGCCTCGCTCACCGTGATCAGCAGAGCCCTGCCGCGCCCTCAAACACCGTAAGCGGGCTTAGCCATACGCGCGCGCTGTCGATTCGTGAGAAGGTGCTGGGGCCAGACCATCCCGAACTGGCGGCGACGCTGAACAACCTCGGCATCGTATACTACGATCAGGAGCGCTACGAGGAGGCGATCAAGGTCTTTGCGCGATCGCTGGCCATTCGCGAGAAAGCACTGGGGCCAGAGCACGCCGATTTGGCGACGACGCTGAGCAATCTGGGCAATGTGTATCAGGACCAGGATCGTTACGAACAGGCGCTGGAGAGCTACACAAAAGCGGTCGCCATACAGGAGAAGACCCTCGGCTCCAATCATCCCGAGGTGGCGGGGACGATCAGCAACATCGCCAACGTGCACACAAAACAGGGCAAATACGACGAGGCAATCGGAGGTTACAGGCGGGCACTGACGATCAAACGAAAGGCTCTCGGCACAGAGCACCCCAGCGTCGCCATAGACCTCAACAACATCGCGAACGTACACGACGAGCAAGGCAGGCACGAGGACGCGATCGCCGGATACATGGGCGCGCTGGCGATCCGCGAGAAGGCGCATGGGCCCAATCACCCGATGGTTGCGTCGACGCTCAACAACCTCGCGGCAGTTTACGCTGTGCAACGGCATTGGGCGTCGTCTCAAGAGCATTGGAGACGGGCAACCGCAATCGTCGAGCGTCGGACGCAACTCGGAGCGGAACTCAAGGGCTCGACAGCGGCCCGCAAACACACGAACGAAGCCGCACGATTTCGCCGGTATTTCGAGGGGGCTGTCAAAGTCGGATACCGCATCGCGACGACTGGCAATGGATCAAATCTCGAATTGGCTCGGGAAGCCTTCCTGAAGGCCCAGTGGGGCATGATCTCCGAGACGTCCGAGGCCTTGGCGGAAATGGCCGCACGTGGCGCCAAGGGAAACTCCAAGCTCGCTGTGCTCGTCCGTGAGCGACAGGATCTCGCTACCGAGTGGCAGCAGCGCGATGCGGCGCGCACAAGGGCAATCTCGCAGGCTCCGGAGCAGCGCAACAGGGATGCAGATGCCACCAACGTCGAGCGGCTTCAGGCGATTGAGAGGCTTATCGGCACCAAAGACGAACAGCTCAAGGTCGAGTTCCCCGATTATGCCGCTCTCGCTAGCACTACCCCCTTGACTATCGAGGATGCGCAAAAAGACCTGGCGTCCGATGAGGCGCTGATCCTGACTTTCGATACGGGGGCTCGGCTCAAGCCGCTGCGCGAGGAGACTTTCATTTGGGTGATTACCAAGACCCAGTCGCGCTGGGTTCGCTCCGACCTCGGCACCAATGCATTGCGGGAGCGCGTCGCAGCACTGCGCTGTGGCCTCGACCGCGCTGGAGAATGGGTCTGGTCCGAGGGGAAGTATCGCTGGCTCGCCCGTAAACCCGCGTGCGAGGCCCTGCGACCAGAAGGCCTCGCAATCCGCGAGCCACTCCCGTTCAATCCGGTGATCGCACATGAGCTCTATGAGAGGCTGTTCGGCGACGTCAGGAAGCTGATCAAGGGCAAGCACCTGCTGATCGTTGCGTCCGGTGCGTTGACCAGCCTGCCGTTCCAGGGGCTCGTGACGAAGCCACCAGTGCCCGGCCAGGACTACCGGTCTCTCGCGTGGCTGGCACGCGAGCATGCCCTGTCGGTGCTTCCTTCGACCGCGAGCCTCAAGGCGCTGCGTCGGAATGCCAAGATCTCCTCTGCGGCCGAGCCGTTCATCGGCTTCGGAAATCCC
>WBZU01002103.1_pt1 | contig 14103 bp, 12 predicted proteins | sample 5204311 | NCBI WGS metagenome assembly WBZU01 (sample SAMN12344359, study PRJNA552823) | activated sludge metagenome | biome: Activated sludge suspended growth; feature: Nitrification reactor; material: Wastewater; isolation source: activated sludge from nitrification reactor of wastewater...
CGCGGAAAGCCTTTGCACGTCGCGCGTAGGTCACCTGAGACATCGCCGAAGGCATTTGCACGTCGCGCGTAGGTCACCTGAGACATCACGGGAAGCCTTTGGACGTCGCGCGTAGGTCATCGGAAGCATCCACGACGCTTCACGCCTGTTGAATGAGGGAGGAATGGACGAAATCGCGTGGAATCGAAGCGTCGAGCGCCGTTCAGCCGTGCGCTTCGCTCATGATCTTGTGCAATTCGTTGATCGGAATGCCGAAGGCGCGAGCGAACGCTTGCAACGCCAATCCTTCTTTTTGCCCCACGCCGCCGTCTTTCCAGGCTGCCGCGGATGCCGCGAGCAATGACGTCCACCGTCTCGCAAGAGCACAACTCATCACGCGTCATTCCATTGCGGAGTTTTGTAAGCGTCCCCGTGGAATCGCACTCGTACAGCACGCTCATGTCGTACCATCCGGTAAAATGACGCGGCGTTGTTGCCCGAATGGCCCATATTCGTAATTCGTGTAGCCCAGTTTCGCATCACGCTCCGATAATACGCGTCCGAATGCATCCAAACTCGTCCCGGTCGACACCGTTGTTGTGACGCTGCCGGTATCGGTGTCGACCGTTTCCACTTGGCCAAACCCCAGAAAACCTCGACCGTGACGATGCGCTCGCTATGCGTGGGTGACGTTATGCTCGGGGTCGAGCGCCACGGATGGGACTCGCTGCTACGGGTACTTCTTTTCGAAATCCTCGAGGGTCATGAGGTTGTCGAGGAACTCTTGCAGGCTATTCGCCACGAGAAACACGTTCCGGTAATCCTGTACGAAATCGCCATTTTCATCGAGTTCGTCTTCGTGATCCCAGAAGTAGATCTTGCCTGCGCGTTTGCCCTTCCAACCGATGCAGATCTCATTCCCGCCTGCATCCGCAGCAATGGGGATGAGGTCGGCTGGAATACGTTCACCGTATGACTTCACCGCGAGATCAAGCTGATGATGCTCAGCGCCATGATGAATGCCATAAAAGGAGTTCATCATCGAGCCCTGCCCATGGAAGCCTGGAATCGCAAAGCAGGTGGCTGTAGGCCTCCCGCCGTTCGATTTGAGCAAGAACTGCTTGTATTCGAGTGGGAGCACGACCTCCCAGCGCGCTTCGAATTCGGTGATCGCCTCGCGTGACGTAGGGCCATATCGATTGGGATTCTCGATTTCCATCGTCTCGATCTCCTAATCACTTTCTCGCTCCCGACATACCGCCGGTGTGGAAAAAGTCTTTATGTACGTCTTTCTTGATCAATTGCATGGTTTTTCCGTCTTGGTGGTGATGCCAGGTATATCCTTCATCATCCCGCTTTTGCGCAGTGATACCTGCGGCAGTGTCAGCGGCTGCAAAGTCTTTCGGGTAGCTCCCCGTAAACTCAATCTGCACGTCTCTTACCGTGGGGTGTCGATACCGCGTGAAATCCGGAAACCCGGCCTTGTCGTACGTTACGCTCACGCCATCGCTACGCGTAAACGTGGTTGTTCCGTCGGCCTTTTGATCAATCGAACCACCGGCGTCAAGCCACTTCTTTGCGACGGGTTGATGTGGTTTGCGCGCGGCGCGGGACGTTTTCGATGAACTGGCGCCCGCCGTATCGCGCGCTGCATGCAAGGCAACGCTCGCCGTAACCCCGATCCCAAGCGTGAGCAATACCTCTTCAATGACGATAACCTCGACATAAACGATCGTGACCACCGTAATCGTCACGGGGTCGGCCTGTCCGACAAACGCGCGACTCGGTGCCGCCTCCGCAGTCGATAATGGCAATCGCGTCGATCGAAGGGAGGCTTCCTGGATGACATCCGGGTCGACGTGCATGTTTCGCAATGTGTCGCGGATGCAGATGCCTACCTCAGGATTGGGCTCGCCCGTCGTGGTCGCCTCGATTACGCGGCCATCCTCGTCCACCTTGATCTTGGCATCCACCGAACGCCGCGCGAGATCGGCGTCTTTATGGACCAATGCGGCACATTCTTTGAAACGTTCCTCCGTTTCCCGAGGCAGGTACGGTTGTCCAAGCCGTGCGGTTGGATGCCGCAATTGAAACGAATTGCATCCAAGCGGCAGAAACGATAACAACATGCAGACCATGAGCCAAAAAGAAACCATGGCTCGAAATCGCGGGTGGTTCATGTCGCGAGCATATCCTGAATATGCGCATCCAGGTAACAAGAACGTCTGTCGAATGGTGGGGAATGCGGGGACGCGAGGCGGGAATCGCGTGGAATCGAAGCGTCGAGCGCCGTTCAGCCGTGCGCTTCGCTCATGATCTTGTGCAATTCGTTGATCGGAATGCCGAAGGCGCGAGCGAACGCTTGCAACGCCAATCCTTCTTTTTGCCCCACGCCGCCGTCTTTCCAGGCTGCGGCGGATGCCGCGAGCAGTGCCGAGCGACGCAAGTCCATGTCGGTCAACAATTCGGCAATGGCTTTGGCGCGGCATTCGAGGCCCTCGTGGGCGCGGCCTTGGGCTGCCGAACGCATCGTTTCGATTTCCGAAGCGCTGAACCGACCTTCCGTCAGTGCCGACACGTGCGCCGAGAGCTCTTCGCATTCCGCGTTGGAGAAATGGCCGTCCGCAGCGGACACCAAGTACACGGTTTCGACGAGCGCTCCGACCTGCGAATTGTTGTTGGCTGCATCGGCGGCTTGTCGAGCGAGGATCTCTTCTTTCATCGCCGCTTCGCGTTCCAACATTTCTTGGTAGGCTCCGGCATTCGACAATAGCGACATACGGTCACTTCCTTGCTGATTCGTCGTGGTTTGTCTTCATTCGGTCGTTTCGAGCGCGCACCATCGCACGAGGGCGGCACGCGTGTCGATGAAATTCGACGGAGCCGGCACATTTTCGGCGCCCGATGGACCAACGCTCAAGATTTCGTTTGCCCGTGCACCAGGATCTTGATGCCTTCCGGAAAGGTTATTTCGACTTTTCCTTTGTCGACGATCGACTTCACGATGCCCGTACCGAACTTCTTGTGGGTCACGTAGTCGCCTGGGACAAACGTTTCCGAGGGCGCATAAGGTTTGGCTTGTGCGGACGCGGGGAGCTCCATTTCGGGCGACGTTTTCGATATTGTCGGCGGCGGCGTGTGATAATCGTAGTCGGGATCTCGGGATACATTGGCTCGGACCGCGACGATTTCTCCGTCATGTTCGACGCCGCGGACGTTGTACAGCCCGTCGCCGTCGAAGGTCAGCGAATAACAACCCACGTCATCCACAGGGCCTTCGTCCCAATCCGACGATTGCGTGAGTTTTTCGACGAGCTCGGCATTTTCGAGGACGCGTTGATCGACAATGACGGCGCAACCGGCATCGACGCCGAAGCAGCCCAATTCATTACCGGGCTCTTTGGCCTTGTCGAAATGGTCTTCGTGCACCACGAGCAACGCGACGGTTCGACCATCGAAGTCCGGGTGATAACGGCGAAAAATATGCCACGTACCCGACAAACACGGCGTTCGCACCGAGAGAAACTTCTCTTCGCGATGCACGTAACACCGATCGGCGACGATGAGTCCACGTTGCGCGACAAAGTGGCCCATGTATTCGAAGCCCGCGAAATGCCAAGGGCGCTCGGGAATGGGGACGGTGGGGTCCTTTTTGCGCAAGGCAATGCGGACCATGCGTTCGGATTTGTAAAGCGAGGCGGCTAATTCGGCAATGAGCACGTCGCGGTTTTCCCATACGTCGGCCCATACAGGCATATCCGAGCGATCGGGATTGTCGCGGCACAAGACGGCCATGATTTTTTCCGCGAACTCTCGCTGGATGACGGGGCGCATGGGGGCATGGATGGGAACGTCGACGAGGTCGCGGGGCGTGAGGATCGTGGCGGAGGTACGGCCTTCGCGAATCAAAAGGCCCACGTGGGGATCACAAACCACGTTGTCGCCGCGCGTTACATCAGCCGAGGGGCGGAGGCGAATCATGGGGGTGTATGAAGCCTAGGAAAAACGCGATTGTCAAGGGGTTTGGCGGGATTGAGTGGGGGTATTGGATTGAGCCGTTGCTTTTCGCAGGTGGGGCGTGCAATCGCATGCCCCACCGGTGGAAAAACATGTTGCGTCGAAGTCGGACGCTGTGGTAGCAAGGCTTGTCTGGGTCGGGCAAACATACGGCGACGATGAATGCCTGCCAATCGACTCGTCCGTCTATGAGTTGGCCAAATGAAAAACACTGCTCAACGTGCTCCGCGCAATAGGACCATCACCTTGTCGGAGGCGGAGCATGAACGCTTGCGCACCCGTCTGGCGTTCGCAGACAAACCGGTCGGATTGGGAGACTGCGTAGGCAGAACCATTTGTGGCGACTCCTTGCTGGTTTTGGGCTTGTTGCCTAGAGCCTCCTTTGACTTGGTCATCGCCGACCCGCCATACAATTTGACGAAGACGTACGATGCTACGACGTTCAAGCAGCAGCCCATGAATGAATACGAGGATTGGCTTGAAGCATGGGTATCGATGCTAATTCCGTTACTCAAACCGCACGCTTCGGTTTATGTTTGCAGCGAATGGCGTTGTTCCGCTGCTGTTCAACGCGTGTTGGAACGGTTCTTGGTGGTTCACAATCGCATTACCTGGGAACGTGAAAAAGGTCGTGGCGCGTTGCGGAACTGGAAAAATTGTTCCGAAGATATCTGGTTTTGCAGCTTGGGAGATCAATATTTCTTCAATGTCGATGCTGTGAAACAAAAGCGAAGAGTGATTGCGCCCTATCGTGATGATGCAGGAAAACCGAAGGATTGGTCCGAAGAGGCTGGTGTTGGGTTTCGAGTTACGCATCCGTCCAACCTATGGACCGATATTTCCGTTCCTTTTTGGTCCATGCCGGAAAATACGGACCACCCGACTCAGAAGCCGGAAAAGCTTATTGCCAAGTTGATCCTCGCCAGTTCCAGACCCGGTGACATCATCCTCGATCCGTTTCTCGGGTCCGGTACGACCTCCGTCGTTGCCAAAAAGCTTGGGCGGAGCTTCGTTGGAATCGAGCGTGAAGAGAGGTATTGTTTATTGGCGGAAAAGCGGCTGGAAATGGTGCACGTGGACTCTTCCATTCAAGGGTATGCGGGGGGGTACTTCTGGGACCGGAATACGCTCGGGGTACAGCGAGCCGAGAAAAACAAGGAACAGGGCATGAATTTGGAGCAGCCACGCTTATTTGAGGAGCAGGTATGAAAAGTCGAATTTTTCAATCGAAGGATTACGAACGAATTCAGGACCGGGTTCGGGAACTGCTCAATGACAATCCAGACTTCCTCTCACCCGAAACGGCCGGTAGTCCACGGGCCGCGGGAGATGCTATTGAAAGAGTTGTCTCCACGTCGTTTGGGGCGTTGCTTGGAGACCACTGCCGCCAATATTCGTCCCAATTCGCTCGCCGCGCGATGGCAGACCTCGCTTTCGAGGATCGAGATGGTTTGTACTACATCGTCGATGTGAAGACCCATAGGGTCGAAACGAAATTCAACATGCCGAATTTGACTTCCGTTGAACGACTTGCTCGCTTTTACGAGGATGACTCGAATTATTTCACGATCTTATTCGTGAGTTATTCGGTTGAGGGAGTCAAAGCAAAGGTTACGGACGTCAAATTCGTGCCCATCGAATTTCTGGCTTGGGATTGTTTGACGATCGGTGCGCTCGGATGGGGCCAGATTCAGATCGCCAACTCGAATCGTTTGACAATGAATCCATCCTGCTCGCGCAAGCAGTGGATGCTCGATTTTTGTGACATCATGCTGCAATTTTATCCCAAAGAAATTGCGAAAATCGGTGAACGCATCTCGCGCTTCGAAGAAGTCCGAGAGTATTGGATGAAAAAGGCGGACGACGTTTGAGCTTGGGAGTTTCGAGATGTCGGGGCGTGGTCGGCGGAATCCGAGACGAACAAGCTCTCGACCCGGACCAACCCAATCGGGCGTGCTTTCCCACGAGTACGCTGGTCTCAGCCTTTCAGCTTCCCAGCATTTTCGCTCGAATCGATGCCGGATTCGATTCCGGGTCCACCGAATACACTTCCTCCAAATCGCTTTCGTCCAGCCATTCCGGCTCGGGCGGCGCAGGCGATCGCTCCGAAGGCGCCGAAAGATCCACGTGATACGTGTCGAGCGTCGCCGCCAAATTCGAGAGGTCTTGCTGCGGCGGTATGTGAATGATGGGAACTTCAATCGGTTTGGCCAACGGCGACGGCTCCTGATCCAACGCCAATGTCCCTGTCGGCGTGATGGCGCGAAAAATATGTTTTTCATCGCGTAACGTCGGCACGTCCATCGAATCCAGCTGCTCGTCGCGTTTGTCCGCCGTCGCGTCCATGCGCATCGTCATTGCCGGTTGCTGAGGCATTCGCGCCGCGCCTCGTTTCGTGCCTCCCGGCGGCGTGAGTACCTGGGCAAACGACAGGTCTTCCGTCTCCATCGCTCCGGCCACGCGTAATGTCTTCAGCGCCCGTTCGTCCGCGATTTGCACGACGCCCCGAGCGATCACGTCGCAACGCAAGGCATCCGCATCGATGCTCAGCATATCGATTCGCAATTGCAAGGTTTGGGCTTCTTCGGGGTTTTCGGGGTTGACGCCGAAGATCGTGGCCAAGGGCCGAACTCCGGGCAATCGAGACGAAATGCGCGTCATTGCGGGATTGACGCCCTCCAAGACGATCCACTCGTTGCCCACGAGCGACGGTAGTCGTTGGTCCAAGGGCGCCGCCTGGAAAAACGACCAATCGAAATCGTCGGGGAACTCCGGTATGGGTTGATGAATCGCGGACAAACTCATGCTTCCAAGGCGCGACGTTCGCAGGGGCAAGCGTTGCGCCAAGGGGCCGAATCCGGCGACGGCGCCGGGATCTTTGGGGGAAATCAGGTTCGGTAAAGGTGAACCCGGCAAAATTCCGGTCCCATAAGGGTTTTCATCGTGGCCGGGGCCGCCGAACGCGCGCTCGTATTCGAGCGGCATTCGTTCGAACACGCCAAACTCTTTGCCGTTGTGATCGCCGTACACTTGGACCGTTTTGTCCAAGAGCGTTATGCCGTGGAAAATCGCCAAGCGCACGTTCACGCGCGGGACCCATTTTCCCGTCGGCGCGCAAGCTCGACCGGTCATGAGCACGTCGACGCGCGGCTGGTACGGCGAAAGTTCGCTCGATGTTTCAACGCTCCAGCACGGGTTGTTGTAGTGCGTTTTTTCGTGACGAACCAATTCACGCGGCGTGATGAGCTTCATCGGTGCGCCCGAGACGAACTGGAAACTGCTTTTCAGCACGCACGTCAGGTGAAGTTTTCCCCCTTGTCGGAACAACAGGGTTCCGCCTTTGGCGGCTCCAAGCGCGGTGACGGGGACGGGAAAGTCGGCGACGGATGACATATTTGCTCGCGCAAGCTAACACGGCGAAGTCGTGGCGGGCCAAGTTTCGAGCAACGCGGATTTCCACGGCGCAAAAGTCATGCGGACGCTTTTTCCCATTGAAGAACAATTGCCCTCGGTGGTACAACCTCGGCCGCGTGACGAGCTACGTTCAACACTCCTGTCCCAATTGCGGCGCTCCCATGCCGCCGCCTCCGGCAACGCGCACCCAGCGATGCGGATATTGCTCGGTTTTGCTCGCGCCTGGACCCGGTGGTTGGGCTCCCGCCGCCGTACAAGCCAAACCCGAACCGCTGGTCGATCCGCACCTGACGCGCCTTTGGATCGGCGGACATCGCTACGCGCTGCTCGGACGTATCGCCCAAGGTGAATCCAGCGATGTATTTCTTGGCCGGCGCGACGGGCGCATCAGCGAACGCGTGATCGTCAAAATGCTTCGCGCCGATGTGGACGAAGACCTCTTGGAGAATGAGCGTCGGGTCCTCGAGACCTTGGAAAAAAGCCACGCCCAAGGGGCTCCGTTTTTCTCGACCATGATCCCGCAACGCGTCGATGCGGGGGTGGCTCGACTCGGACTGCACGGTCGGGAAGGGGCTCGCCGGGTGAGCGTGTTTCGGTGGCGCAGCGGGTTTGTCCACACCATGAACGACGTATTTTCCGTGCATTCGTCGGGGATTGTCCCGGAAGCCGCGGTTTGGATGTGGAAACGCATGCTCGAGACGCTGGGCTGGGTGCACAAAAGCGGCTTTGTTCACGGCTCGATTCTCCCGCAACATACGCTCGTGCATGCCCGCGATCACGGCGTCGTCTTCGTCGGTTGGTCGAGCGCCGTTCCCTTGGGCAAACCGCTCGTCGTGACGAATCCCGCGATGCGCGCATATTATCCGGACGCAGTTTGGCAGGGCGCACCCGCGACGGCCCGGACAGACCTGACCATGACCGCTCGGATGGTCTTGAAGGCGTTGGGAGGTTCCCTGGAACGAGCGACTTCACGCGTGCCGGAACCTTTGGCACGGCTGCTCGAAACGCATGCGCGCGGCGACGTTCGGGTCATGGACGACGCTTGGTCCGTACGCGATGAGCTCGACGCGACCGCGCGACGCGTATTCGGCCCACCGAAATTCATTCCGTTCGATATGCCGGGTTGGAAATCTTGAAAGCGCCGGGGCGCAACGTGAAAGAAGGACATTGATATGGGATACGGCGGATATAGTTACGAAGCGCATCAAGCGATCACCACTGCAAGGTCGCAATTGCCTGCGCAACAAGTCTTTACGCAGCGCACGTGTCATCCTTTGATGAATCCGCTCGGCGTGAAATATCGAGAATCGCGGGACAGCGCCGAACATCCGCAAACGACGAGCATCATTTTCGCGCTCGACGTCAGCGGCTCGATGGGTTCGATTCCGGAACAAATCGCGCGCAAAGAATTGCCGACGTTCATGAAAGCTTTGATGGACGCGGGCGTGACGGATCCGCAAGTGCTCTTCATGGCTTTGCAAGATGCGCTCGGCGGGGTTTGTCCGCTGCAGGTGGGGCAATTCGAATCGACCGCGGAGCTGATGGATCAATGGCTCACGTGGTGCTGGATCATGGGCGGAGGAGCCGGGCCGTATGAATCGTACGACATGGCGTTTTACTTCGCGGCGCATCACACCAAGATCGATAGTTATGACAAACGGGGGCAAAAAGGGTATCTCTTCATGACGGGAGACGAACCCTGCTACGACAAACTCGACGCCAAATGGACGAAGCAATTTCTCGGGGATGAATTGCCGAAAGACATGCCGCTCGACCAAGTCATACGGGAATGCGGAGATTTGTATCATTCGTTTTTCCTGGTGCCGGATCCGGGTCGAGGCAAACAGGTGGCTCCGTTCTGGCGCAAGTACCTGGGTGAACAGACGATTGTCCTCGGCGATCCTTCGGATACGTGCGCGGTCGCGGCGGGCGTCGTGGCGTTGTCGGAGGGTCGAGCGGCGAACTTGGATGTGGTCGCGCGTAAATTGGCGGCCAACGGAATGGTGGCCGATCGCGTCAAGCGCGTCGTCGGGGCCATGAAACCGTGGGCTTCGTCGATTGGTCGGGGTTGATTGAGTAAGCAAAGGCGGATGCATGGGTTACGGTGGTTATAGCTTCGAGGCGCATCAGGCGATTACGACGGCGCGACGTGATGTCCCGACGCAAGAAGTTTTTCGCCAACGCGACGTGCATCCGCTCATGCGCCCGTTTGGAATCAAAGTGCGGGAAAGTCGCGACAGCGCCGGGCATCCCAATACGCTCGGGATTGTCCTGGCGCTCGACGTGACCGGCTCGATGGGCGAAATTCCCGAACGATTGGCCAAAGAAGAATTACCGGGCCTCATGCGCATGCTCGGCGATCACGGCATTACGGATCCGCAAGTGCTCTTCATGGCCGTCGGCGACGCATTTCATGATCACGCGCCATTGCAAATGGGCCAATTCGAGTCCACGGCCGAATTGATGGATCAATGGCTGACCTGGACGTGGCTCGAAGGCAAGGGCGGAACGCCGGGCAATGAATCGTACGAGCTGGCGCTGTATTTTGCGGCGCGGCACTTGGAGCTCGATTGTTTGCGTAATCGTAATCAACGCGGCTACATGTTTCTCACCGGCGACGAAAAACCTTATCCGCAATTGTCGCGAGCGGCCGTACGGACGGTTTTGGGAGACGAACTGGAAGAAGATCTGCCTTTGACCGTCGTCGTGGAAGAAGCTGCTCGGGCTGTCGAGCCGTTTTTCCTGATTCCGGATCTGGATCGACGCCGCAATTGTGAACGCGTTTGGCGGGACCTACTGGGTGACCGCGTGATTTGCATGGAAAGCCCCCGAGATACCGTGGCGTGTATTGCCGGCATCGTCGCCATGGATCAGGGCGCCGTGAAAGACCTCGATGCATTTGCTCGAAAACTCGGCGAGCTGCGGCATGATCGACAGCGTATCGGCGCGGTCGTTCGAGCGCTCATGCCTTGGGCGGCGTCGCTGGACAAAGACAATGCTCCTCTGCCGGCGCTCGAAGCGCGTGCGGATGTTCCCGACGGGATCGGTCCGTCGAAATTGCAGCGTGTGAGTTCTCGTTGAGCAACGCGTGGATCGTCGTTGACCTGGGGTTTGGCGACGCGGGCAAAGGCACCATCACCGACTTTCTCGTGCGCGAGAAGAACGCGGGCCTCGTCGTGCGCTTCAATGGCGGCGCGCAAGCGGGGCACAATGTCGTCACGCGCGATGGTCGTCATCATACCTTCGCACAGTTTGGCGCGGGCACGTTTGTCCCGGGAACTCGAACGCATCTGGCCGAAACCGTCGTGGTTCATCCGAGCGCCTTGGTCGTCGAAGCTCGGCACCTCGAACGCGAATCCTTGGTACGCCAACCATTGGATCGACTGACGGTCTCCGCTGATGCGCTCGTCATCACGCCGTTTCATCAAGCTGCGAACTGCGTGCGGGAATTGGCGCGAGCAAACGCGCGACATGGAACGTGCGGCGTCGGTGTCGGTGAAGCCGTGCGCGACGCGCTCGAACATCCCGACGATGCGTATCGCGTGGGGGACTTGCGGCGAGCTCGCGGGCGCTGGGTCAAGCTGGAAGAGGCGCGGGAACGCCTATGGAAGAGCCTCGAGCATGAAGTGGCTGTTCTCGGAAAAACGCACCCCGACCTGGCGATCTTTTTTGATCGCGAACGCTGGACGCGATGGCTCGAGTTTGTCCAGCCGATGATGGGTTGCATCGTTTCCAGCGAATACTTGGGCGAGTGGTTCCGGGATAAACCCGGCGACGTCGTCTTCGAAGGCGCGCAAGGCGTCCTGCTCGATGAGAACTTCGGCTTTCATCCGCACACGACGTGGAGCGATTGCACGTGTCGCGGAGCCGATGCGCTCTTGCGCAAGCATGAATTCTCCGGACAGGTTGAACGTTTGGGCGTGCTTCGGAGTTACCTCACACGGCATGGCGAAGGGCCGTTTCCCACGGAAAACGAAGCATTGCGTGGGGTTTTGCCGGAAGAACACAATGCGAGCGCCGGGTGGCAAGGCGTGTTTCGCGTGGGCGAGATGGACCTCGTGCTCGCGCGATATGCGTTGCGGGTGAGTGGTGGAGTCAACGCGTTGGCGTTCACGCATGCGGACCGAATCGAAGCGGTGGGGCGTATCGCGACGGCGTATGAAATGCCGGAAAATGAAGCGATTTTTCAGCGTGACCAAGCGGGGCGGGTCGTGGATTTACGCGAAGGCGACTTGGCCCGGCAGGAGCTGCTTGGCCAAGCTTTACGCCGAGTCGAGCTTGTTTGGGCCGACGTTCCAGCGGGGTTGGAAGCGCGAATCGAGCAGCTTGAAGGGTGGTTGCGCGTGCCCGTGCGCCTGACTTCGTCGGGAAAAACCGCCGAGCACAAGGCGTGGCGGTTGTCCAGCGCCAGGTCGTCTTGACGCGATATTGACGCAATGCGTCCGAGGCGATGTTCCGGGTGAAGTTTGTCTTATTCGTGCAGCGGGAATGGTTTCACCTTGGTTTCGAGTATGGAACAGTGAGGATAGATTTTGTGCGTGAAAATGAATGTGTGTGACGGTGAACGAGGCGAAGTTTGTCCGATCGTTTTACTTGACCACGGAAAGTGTGTTCCTTAGTTTGCCCGCACTTCGAGCATTGTTTGTCCTCGAAGAACACCTTGGAAAGGGTTGGATGCACATGCACGGACAAGTTTCGCCTCGTCGTTCTTTGGGTTTTTCAGCTCGTTGGTCGGCGTCTTTGGTTATTGCGTTTGCCGCGGGCTGCGGCGGTGCGCCGGAGGGGGATGTCGACGCGATTGACAAGGGGAACGTGAACACGCCGGAAGCGGTGGCGAGTGAGGAGTTCACGGGGGGCGAGCGAGCGCCGAGGGCGACGGTGTTTACGCCGAGCAGCGACGCGGCGGAGCAGATCGCGCTGGCGACGGAGCTTTCGTGGCAGGTTTTGCAAGACAACCTCGAGTCGTTGGGACTGAACGGCATGGACGAGGTTCAGGTCCGGACGGTTTGGATTGACGATCTGGGGATGGCGCACGCCAAGTTTCAGCAGGTTTGGCAGGGCGTCGAGGTCTTTGCAGCTCAAATCATCGTGCACTTGGATGCGACGGGCACGGCGGTGAATCTGACGAACGGGCTTGTTCCGTGGGTGAACAAGGATCTTTCGGTGAAGCCGGATATCCATGAAGAAGAAGCGGTGCAAACCGTTCTTGGCGGGTACGATTGCGTGTCGTGTTTGACGGACCGACCGCTCGTCGACATGCAGGTCTTGCGGCACGAAGGCACGGATCACCTTGTTTATCGCGTTCAGATGCGGCGTCTCGACGGCACGGCGGAGACGGCGATGCCGGTGGTGTTCTTGGACGCGCAAACGGGCGAGCGGGTTTGGAGTTACGACAATTTGCAGACGACGGCGGCGACCGGATCGGGTACGTCCTGGTACAGCGGTTCGGTGTCGTTTGGTACGTCAAACTTCAGCTCGACGTATTACTCGGAGGACGTGACGAAGAAGCTAGGCACATTCACGTTCAACAACGGTTCGACGACGGTGTATCGCCTTGCGGACACGGACAATGCGTGGGCGAAGGACGCAGCGGTGGACGCTCATTACGGTGCGTCGAAGACGTACGATTATTACAAGAACGTCCATGGTCGCAATGGTATCGATGGCAGTGGTGGGCCCGGGGCGTATACGGCGGCCGAGAATGCGGCGGTGGGCCTGATTTCCAGCGTCGTTCATTACAGCATGAACTACGCCAATGCGTTTTGGGATGGTTCCAAGATGACGTACGGTGACGGGGATGGTTCGACGTTTTCGACGCTCACCACGCTGGACATTGCCGGTCATGAAATCACCCACGGCGTTACGGAACGAACGGCGGGGCTCGTGTATTCGAATGAATCCGGCGCGCTCAATGAATCGATGTCCGACGTCTTCGGGGCGATGATCGAACGTTACGCAGCCGGGGGCGTGGAAAATACGAATACGTGGCATATCGGCGAGCTTTGTTATACCCCGGCAAACGGTACGAGCGACGCTTTGCGTTACATGGAGGATCCGCATTTGGCTGGAAACGGCGGTTATACCAGTAACGATGATCCAGATCATTACACGGAGCGGTACACGGGAACGACTGATAACGGCGGCGTGCACATCAATTCGGGTATCGCCAACAAAGCGTTTTACCTGGCCGCAAAGGGTGGAACCCACCACCTTGGGACGACCGTCACCGGCATGGGGGCCGATGACGCATCGAGGGTTTGGTATCGCGCGCTCACGACGTACATGACGTCGTCGACCAATTTCAGCGGAGCGCGTACGGCGACGATCAATGCGGCGACGGACTTGTTTACCGCGTCGTCAGCGCAAGTTACGGCCGTGACCAACGCTTGGTGTGCCGTCGGCGTGGGCACGTGTGCGGGCGGCGGAGGCGGCGGTGGTGGCGGTGGTGGCGGTGAGTTGCTCGTCAATGGCACCTTCGAAGGCAGCGTTTCCCCGTGGGTCATGTCGGGGACCGGAGCGCTGTATGTCAACAATGGCGTCGCGCCTCAAGGAGGCACGGGGTACATTTACTTCGGATCGGCCAACAGCGTTACCGGACAAACGTATCAACAATTCACCATTCCCGCGGCGGCATCGACGGCGAATCTGACGTTTTACTTGAACGTCACCTCCGCGGAGACCTCGACGACCACC
>WBZU01002107.1_pt1 | contig 14093 bp, 18 predicted proteins | sample 5204311 | NCBI WGS metagenome assembly WBZU01 (sample SAMN12344359, study PRJNA552823) | activated sludge metagenome | biome: Activated sludge suspended growth; feature: Nitrification reactor; material: Wastewater; isolation source: activated sludge from nitrification reactor of wastewater...
GAAGAATCTGCAGCCACACGACTAGTCACCAATGAATGAATCACACAATGATGCGGCGATCAAGCGGACCAGCGGGTCAATGCTTCTGGCTGGCGAGAAAAGCCTCGTATTGCGCGGCCGTCATCAGTTGTTCAACTTCTCCGGGATTGCTCAGCTCAATGACAGCCATCCATCCCTTGCCATAGGGGTCCGAATTCACCACCTCAGGACGATCTTTCAGGTCCTGGTTGATCTTGGTGACCGTCCCGCTCACCGGCGTGTAGATCGTTGAAGTGGTTTTGGTCGACTCCACTTCCCCAATCTGTTGCCCGACTTTCACGATCGCCCCGACCTTCGGAAGGTCCAGAAAGACGATGTCGCCCAAGGCATCCTGCGCAAAATGGCTGATCCCCACCGTCGCCTGTTTGCCGTCAACTCGAACCCATTCATGTTCTTGGTGATACCGCAAATCGGATGGAATCATGTCGGCTCCATTCTTGAGATTCAGAATATGAGAGGCTGAGGTTCAGACGAGGACACGCAACCGACTAGTCAACCTCAACCTTGGCCTGGTCAATTCTTCAGGATGGTAGTGGGAGCGGCTGACATTGTCAAGAAACGGGCCGACCACTATTGTATGGACGGCCGGCCCGATCGTGATCTCTACGATCCGAATATTTCCATACCGGGGAAGAAATACCCGACCTCAAACTGAGCGGTTTCGGGTGAGTCGGAACCATGCACAGCGTTGAATTCGATATTTGCCCCATGGGCTTTGCGAATGGTACCCGCCTCGGCCTTGGCCGGATCCGTCGCGCCCATCAGCTCTCGGTTCTTCTTAATGGCATTCTCGCCTTGCAACACGATCACCACAGCCGGACCAGAAGACATGAAGGCACAGAGACTGCCGAAAAACGGCCGTGCCTTGTGCACCGCATAAAACCCTTCCGCCACGGACTGAGACATGTGAATCATCTTGATGGCGATCGGCTTCAACCCTGCTTGTTCGTATCGGTGAATGATATCTCCGATGACATTCTTCTTGACGGCATCCGGCTTGACAATGGCCAACGTTCGTTCGTTCATGTTCGCTCAGACTCCTCCAAATTGTTAACAGATCCAATAAAATAGCGGGCACATTATAGGTGTGGGCTCTTCCGGCTTGCAAGCATGTTACGCCTCGCAGGATGCTGAAACAGTCTGTCAGCGTCGTTCTCGCATCGCTCAGAGGCTCACCATATGCAGAGAGGGGACCGGTCGTACCTCATCGGATTCTCATACGGCCTTAAGGCGAACGAATCCGTAGACCACCATCTTGAGCAACAACCATCCCTGTGCCGCACGTCGGATCGTGACACTGCCGAAGGTCCGCGCTTCATACCGAACGGGAATCTCCACAATCTGCAGGTTGAGTTTCGATGCCCCGAACAAGAGATCAAAATCCCCGAGGGGGTCGAACTCACCGAAGTATGGCCGATTGGCAGCCAGGCGCTCGTAGTCGCGGAGGAACAACACCTTTGTCCCACAAAGTGTGTCCTTGATCCGCTGATTGAGCAGCCAAGAGAACGCCACCCCAAACATCTTGTTCCCGAATAGCGTCAACAGGCGCATCGCCTGCCCCTCCTGAGGATAGATCAGCCGACAGCCGACGATACACTCGCCTTTTCCACTGGCGATGGCTTCATAGAACTTCGGGAGCGCTTCCGGCGGCATCGTTGCGTCAGCGTCCAAGATCATCAAAATATCGCCCATCGCATGGGCAAACCCCTTGCGGATCGCATCCCCCTTCCCTTGCCCATCCTGTACCAGGAGCCTGATGCTCCGACCGGGATAAAACGCCGCGACACGTGCGATCTCATCTTTGGTCCCGTCGGTCGAATGCCCGTCGACAAACAGAATCTCTTGGCGGCCTCCGAACTGCGGAATCCGTCTGAGTACTGCATCGATGTTGCCTTGTTCATTCCGGCATGGAATGACAATGGTCGTTGAATAGGGCCGCTCCGGCCTCCGGAGCCTTGCGCGAGCGATCACATAGTGCGACAGACAGAGCCCGCGAAAGCCTGGAAGATAGGCCAGCAATCGGTTGCATAAGGGAGCAAGGAACGGAATGCGCAGGGGCAGCAATAATCGTCGCTCGACCTTCACCACATCGAAGTCGGCGAGGTACAACAGATTCGTGAGATCCGCCGGCGAGAGCCAGCTGTATTCACGCTGCAGCATCTTGAGCCCGAGCTGCTCACACAACCGGAGCATTGGTTCCCACACATGGTTGTGAGAGGAGACCACCACCCGCGTCTGGGGAGTACAGAGACGGCGCAGCCGCTTGAACGCCGTCTGAACATCGAGGAGATGGCCGACCACATCCGCGAGAATGATGATGTCGAAGGTCTCGTCGAGTTGCAGTGTTTCAACATCTCCGACCCGAAACTCCAAGGTTGGATGCCGCCTGCTCGCCTCGTTCACCATCGCAGGACTCAGGTCGATCCCAAGCCCACGCGATGGCTTCAACGCGGCAAGCAGATTGCCTATTCCTGACCCGATTTCTAAGACTCGTAATCCCTCAGGCACGAGAAATCTCAGATATCGAGTCTGATCCTCATAGTAGGCTCTAGCCTTCTGCTCCCACGACAGACGACGCGTGGCGCAGGCATCAAAGTAATCCCGAATGGCTTTTTTCTTGGCGGCAGTCTGGAATCGCCCCTCGGGGTGAAAGGGATCGGTCGACTGGTCGAGGTCCGTCTCGTCCCAATCCGGAGAGGGAAAGAGTTTGAAGAGTCTCGCTGGCCCCATGGAGATCCATGCACAGATGGCAGTGGATCCACAGTATCACCGGCAAGCTATTTTGGCACGAGTTCCGAGAGAATCAGCAGGACGCCCTGCGAATCAGACATCAGACGCGCAGGAGACTCCGGACAGCCATGGTCATCGGTCACACTCCAGGCCATATTGCTTCTGAATCTTTTGGGCCACCTCTGGTGATTCTTTGGTCAAGAGCGCACAGGTGGTGAAGTTTCCAACGACCTTTTTCTTGCCTTTATCGACGTACGTCCAATCGACGATCTCCGTCTTGGCAAACGAATAGGCCTGGCCCTTCTTCAACGATCGAACCACCGGCACATTTTCGATCCGTCCCGACCACAGATCGCCTTGGCCTTTCAAGTCAGCAATCCAGAGGTACTCGAGACTCTCGCCTTCGCTGACCCGCACCTTCACTGAATAGTGACCGGTATCGGACGGCGGCGAGCCTGCTTTTTTCAGAAACCCGTCTAGGCCGGCACGCGCACGCGCCATGGCCTTTTGCATGGCCGGATCCTCATCGCTGACCTCGACCGTACTGTCGTTCTTCGCCTTGTCTGTAAATGATTCGGAGAATACCGGTGGCGACATCAGTATCACGATGAGCCCAACAGTCAGAGCAACCAGTCGTCGCATAGATCTCCTCCAACAAACTTGCAGCACTTACCCCCAACTTAGGCGGCCATCTTGAGCCTTCTCGCAACTGTAATGCAAGATTGTTGATCGGCTCCACACCTCCCACCATTGTCTCACGAAAACTCTCGGACGCCCCCGTTGACAGAACGAGTTCATCTGGTCATTGTTACCCCGACACCATGTCGCGTCGTCACGGTGCCCCTCACACCCCATCCCGCCACCCACGTTCGAAGCATCCCCTGATGCGCGTCGCTCGGGGGAGCTGGCATGTCCTGACCGCATTCCTGCGTGCCATTCGAAAGGCTCCGCCGACCATACAAGTATGGAGTACGGTGGCCATCCTGATTACCGCGGCCTTAACGACCAACTGGGTCTATCACGCCTACTATAAGCCGACGGAGCTGTTCTTTCCCGTGGAACCGGCCTTTCACAAGAGCCCCCGTGAAACCTGGAGAGAGTATGGGAAACTGTTCGAGGTCCATTCGACGGCCATCATCACACCCGAGCTCCTGGCGGCCCTCGCCCAAGCCGAAGGCTCCGGCAATCCCGTCGCCCGCACCTACTGGAAATGGCGCGTCACCGCACAGAATCCGCTGGAGTGGTATCGACCGGCCTCATCGGCCGTCGGAATGTTTCAGATTACCGACGGGACGTTTCAAGAAGCAAAACGCTATTGCATCCACAACCATGTCGTCGTCGAACAAGGACCATGGAACAATTTCAATTCCTGTTGGTTCAACAGCCTCTATAGCCGAGTCATTCCTGGCCATGCCATGGAGATGACCTCCGCGTTACTCGACCGATACGTCACTCGGCTGGCAGGGGATCGAGGGGCCACATTCGAGCAGAAACAGGAGTTGGCCGCCGTCATTCATCTCTGCGGCGCCGGAGCCGGCCGCAATTATGTCATACGCAACTATCGCCTGACCCCGCACCAGCAGTGTGGCGCCCACGATCTCCGCAGCTACCTACTGAAACTTTCGGCATTAAAGCAGCAATTCGCGTTGCTCAAGGGACAGTGAGGACAACGGTCTGAGTGCCCGGTGCTGGGGATTACACGCTGCAAAGGACTCAGGGAAGTAAGTACGAGCGGAAGAATCAGCAGGGATTGACGGCTGCAAGCGCGATCAACGAAGACTCTATGTCCGCCAGAATCTGTGTCCGGCTGGGCTCCGCCGTCAGGTACCCGATGAAACTATGTCCGCCGGAATACGCAGGAGAGAAGAGTAACGAACTGATTCCCCAATTCGTGTTGGCGTCTAACGTGGCGGGCAAGACAAGGCGAATCCCGTTGATCAAGACGTCCGTGCTTGATGTCCGATGGAGTCCCTTGCCTCCCACCCTATCCGCCGGTGTGGCGACTCCGACAATCTTCAGCGTGCCTAACGGCGGCGGTAGTGCCTGGGTAAACACTGAGTCGAACGACACATTACTGTACAGATTCCCCTGAGAATGTGGGACGATGAGCACGCGGCGACAGGATGGGAAGGCAATCTGTTCCCGATAGGCCGTCGCATGACGAGTGATCGTGGCCTGATCGATTTGATCGGCACTACTGATGGGACGCTGCAACACCGGTGCAATCACACCCGATGTCGCCAGGCCAAACCCTTCCAATCCTTGCCAGAAAATCGTCGACGTGAACCCGAGCCGTTGTTGACCTGCCTCAAGAAAGTCTTTGACGGCTCCAGACGTCGGATTGATGTTCAGAAAGAACAGATGACACATCGCTTGGACGGCCGGTGCCATCGTTGGAAACTTGCTCAGAAACTCCAGCTCCAGTTTCCCGCCGTTCAACCTTGCTTCATCGAGCGTCGTCGTGACCCCATTCACAAAATAGATCGCCGTGCGAGGAGCCGTTGCATTCTGGCAAGCTGATTGAGGTTGCACTTGCGCGGTCGCATCCGGAAGCCATCCCGCTCCTAGGAGAACGCTGAACGAAAGCACAAGGAACCTTCTTGAGGTCATGACTGACATGCCGTCATCCATTGATCTGCCGGCAACAAAGGGAGGTTCGCTGTCTTCACCTGATCATCGGCCTTCAGATAGGCCTCAGAACGGCTCGGCGTATTTAACAGTTGCGCGCGGACATCGACAAAAATTGTATGGAACTCACGAGGTCGCCTCGCCATGAGGCACTCTAAGGCTCGAAAGCGTTCCGTCGCATGGGTGAGAGACTGTGTTTGACTGTCAGCATCAACCAGTGATGACTGAACGGCCTTCGCATACTGACGTACAGCCTTATTGAGATCCGCGCTGGTCTGGTCGGCATAGGTCGTATCGATATACCGGTCGACATCATCACGAACCCCGTTCGCATCAGCATCCACTCCGGCGAGACTCTCCGTCTGGTTCAAAGATGAGGATGGTGCGTTCTCCCCGCTACAGGACACCAGCAGACCACTCAACACTGCCCCTCTCAGAAAGAGAGAACCGGTCTCTCTGCACCACCATCGCATCGCGTGTCCCTCATGATGAAGACAGGCACCCGGCTACTCTACTGATCGCGCTACTGAAAACACAACCCACGTACCAGATCAGCCGGTTCGTGGTATGGTGGGCACTCGACCGCACCGTGATGAACGATTCCACCTCCAAAGTCCAAGACAGCCCCCGAGCACTTCGCACAACCGTCCTAGCTGGTGCCATCGGCAATGTCCTGGAATGGTATGACTTTGCACTCTTCGGATACTTTGCCCCGATCTTATCCGTCCTGTTTTTCCCGGCTTCAGACCCTTCCCTGTCGCTGATCGCCACATTCAGCGTGTTTGCCGTCGGCTTTCTAGCGAGACCGCTTGGGGCGCTCTGCTTCGGCTATTGGGGAGACACGCGCGGACGCCGATCAGCCCTGTCGTGGTCCGTGATTCTCATGGCGATTCCCACCTGCCTGCTCGGCTTGTTGCCCACCTATGCGCAGGTCGGGCTCACTGCACCGATTGCGCTGACCCTCTTACGGTTTGTTCAAGGTTTCTCGGTCGGAGGGGAATTCACCGGGTCCGTGACCTTTCTGATCGAACATGCCGCACGCCACGAACGAGGCTATATCGGCAGTTGGGCCGGATTCAGCGCACAAATCGGCGCGTTATTAGGATCTGGTGTCGGCGCGGTGGCCAGCGCGAGTTTCTCGCAAGATATCCTGCACGATTGGGGCTGGCGCATTCCATTCTTGGCGGGCAGTCTCATCGCGGTGGTCGGCTGGTATCTCCGCCAGAATCTTCCCGAATCACCCGCCTTTGAACGACTGCAGCAGAGCGGTGCGGTCTCGTCCACACCGATTCGCGACTTTGCACGTCAGAACCGGAGACCGTTGTTTCAAGTCATTGGGCTCGTACTGCTGCATGGCGTAGGGTTCTACATCTTTTTTGTCTATCTTCCCACCTATGTGACGAAAGTGAGCGATCTTCCGATGAAGACGGCCCTCACCATCAATACGAGCTGTATGACAGTGATGGCGATCTTGATCCCGATCATGGGCAAGTTAGCCGATCGCGTCGGGCCTCGATGGGTCCTCGCTTCCGGTGCAGTTGGCCTTGCGCTCTGCACGGTCCCATTCTTCACCTGGTTCGGCAGCGGAAACGTGGCGTCTGTGGGCATTGCACAATTGCTCGTGACCATCTTCGTCGCTGCCTACATGGGCCCCTTCTTTGCCATCGTGGCGATCGTGTTCCCGGTTGCTCACCGTTATACGGGGCTTTCGATTTCCTACAATATGGCATCGGCTCTATTCGGCGGAACAGCCCCATTGGTCGCCACCATGGTCTTTGAACGGAGTGGAAGCCCCTTAGCGCCAGGATGGTACGTCACGGTGTGTGCGGTCATCTCATTGCTGGTCCTCATGACGATTCGTGACGAAGCGCAAGAGCCAGCTACGGTCCATCCACCTCCCCGTTGACAGTAGCGGCCCTCCATGCTGTAGTTCCACTGATAGATCTCTATCACCCATGTCTGATCAACGGACTCTACCTTCTCCTATTTCTGGACCTCCGGTCTCTCGCTGGTGGGGCTGCTCCCCTGAGCTTCGACGGGATACCCTCGGATTTCTGTTGCAGTGCCAAACCTATGGCGACGTCGTTAAGCTCCCCATGGGACTGGTGGTTGAACTGCTTCTGCGGCAGCCCGATGCCGCCATGTATCTATTGAATCATCCGGCTGACGTGAAACATGTCCTGGTGACGAACCAAGACAATTATCGCAAGGGACCGGTTCCTCCTGTCGAATCACGAATCTTTGGGCAAGGTGTCCTGCACACGGAAGGGGCCACTCACCACGCTCAACGGCGGCTGTTTCTGCCGTTTTTTCACGGAAACCATGTGACGGCCTATAGCAGCCTCATCACCGATACTGCTCGAGCCCGAGTGGCCCAGTGGCACGATGGAATGACGATCGACATCGGACAGGACATGGCCCATCTCACCCTCTCGGTCATTTGGCGGCTGCTCTTTGGAGAAGACCTGCGGTCGGATGCCAGCCTGATCCGCGACTCTATTTCAGCGGGCCAGCGACTCATCAAGCTTCAATATGATTCACTCTTGGCAAGTCTGATCCCGCTCTGGATTCCCATTCCCCGGCATCGCCGGTTCACCCATGGCTTCAACCTGATCGAAGACACACTGATTACGTTGATTCGTGATCGGCGACGCAGTGCTGAGCACCGAGATGATGTGCTCTCACTCTTACAGGCCGCTAAGGATAATGATGGTCACCCACTGAGTGAGCGAGAGATTCGTGATGAGCTCATGACATTCTTGCTCGCCGGTCATGAAACCACCGCCAATGCCCTGACCTGGACTTGGCTCCTGTTATCACAAGATCAATCGGTTTGGGACCGGTTGGTCTACGAGCTGAATGAGGTGCTCGGTGATCGACCGCCTGACGCTGCCGATCTGCCTCGCCTCCGCTACCTGAAGATGATCTGGGACGAGTCGCTTCGCCTCTATCCTCCAGCCTGGAGCTTACACACCCGACTGGCACAGAGAGAGGATCGACTTCCATCTGGAGCAATGCTTCCACCCGATTCGTGGGCCTTCATCAGCCCATGGAATCTACACCGCAATCCGCGCTGGTTTCCTGACCCCTCACATTTTGACCCGGAGCGGTTTTCTGACGAAGCGACCAGAGCCCGTCCAGCCTATGCCTACATTCCCTTCGGCGCTGGTGGACGCCGCTGCTTGGGCGAGTCGTTCGCGGAGCTCGAAGGCCTCTTGATTCTGGCAACGATCGCGTCAACTGTCCGGCTCGGCCTTGTGAGTGGGCAGACCATTCACCCAAATCCTGGTATGACCTTACACCCCACAGGTCCGGTCCAGATGACGGTCCATCAAGTTGGTCTCCGGAAGTCGCATCCCATCGTCACATAACTTGACTTCTTCCAGCTGCTACCCTTCTGCTTATTGATATGGTACAACTCGCATCTACGTATAGACGACGCTCGAATAGCCGACCACTGACGATGAATGACCGAATATCCGCTGTGCCTGGCATTGTCCTGACGCTCTTCGGCCTTTTGTTGCTCTCCGGATGCCTCTCGCCGGTCACCTTGACTCGAGCCGTGATCGCTTACGACGACGCCATCACCGAATCGCAATCCAAACAGCTGCTCGTCAATATCGCCAGAGCACAGCACCACCAGCCGATTCACTTCACCGGAGTCTCGAATGTCGCGGCGACATTCGATTTTCGCTTTACCGCCGGCGCCACACCGGCCTTGACCGGTGATGCGAGCCGAACGATCTTGCCCGTCATTGGTGGGAGCGTCGCGGAGAATCCAACGATCAGTATCGCCCCCATTGAAGGCGAAGAATTTACCCAGCGCCTGCTCACGCCGTTCCAGGAAGCCAAACTGACCTTACTGCTGCGGCAAGGGATCGATATCGACCTCCTCCTTCGGTTAATGGCCAAGGAAGTCCGAATGAGCCATGGCGACGGAGCGGTCGCTTATCGAAACAATCCGTCGGATAAAGCCGGCTATGAGACATTCAGGCGGGTGGTTCTCCATCTTTCAGCGATTCAAGACCACAATAGCCTCTATGTCGAGCCCATGAACGTCGAACGAAGTTGGACGATTCCCGCGGAATCAGTCACAGCAGAAGGCTTCAAAGCGCTCGAACAGGAATACCACGTATCCTATCACGCCAAGGACAAAACGTTCACCTTACGCAAGCAAGTAGAAGGCGGCGCGCTGATTACGAACTACGACCCGAATCTCCTGTCTCAAGAAGAGCGCGCCCGTTTACAACATGAGAATGAGCAAGGGCCTCCACACGATGTGACGTTTGATATTCGCCCTGGACATTACGGCGGCGATTGGCCCCTAAAAGGAGACTTTCGGTTGCGTAGTTTCAACGCGATACTGAATTTTCTCGGGCTTTCCATCGCGGAAGAGCCGGAATACCACGTCGAGAAGGACAATCGAACACCGGAGGTCGCTGAAAACCCTGTGAACACGATGGACCTTATTGTGTCGTCGTCAGCCCCGTCCGAACTCGACCTCGTGATGAAATCGCATGGAAGCTACTATGCGGTGAATACGACCGGCCCGCAGACTCGCTGGAACCGCGAAGCGTTCAAGCTCTTGTCGCAGCTCTTTCAGATGACCGTCACAGAGGTCCCACGAGCCGGCGTGCCGAGCATCACCATCGCGAAATAGCAGCGTCACACATCGCGACGATGTGAAACCACAGTGAACCGTCGCAAGGACCAGAACAAGACCATCCAGCAAGGCCTCAGGAAGTGGAGTGGAGAGGTGAGGAGGTACATACCAAGCTTCACCTGACCTGCCCGCTTCGCTCACATGCGAGCGGAGAAATCCCTTACCTTTCATACGATGAGCCTCTGGGGCACCCGTGGGAAGGCCTCTGGCAGTCTTTATCTGTATCCTGCTACGCGTCGACTCGATCGAGATTGGGCTTCGGTGGGCGGCGACCAATCAGATAAATAATACCAGGGAAGAGCATGGTCGTGCCTGGAAAAATAATCCGATTTCCCCACCAAGGTAGTTCCCACCCGGGAAACTTCATCCTCAGAAGTCCCAAGGCATAGGTGAGCGCGACCGACGCCAGGATTCCATAGACATAGGCAGGCACCAGCGTCGTCGACTGATCTTCACTTCGTTGTCGTGAAGCAGCAGTCACGCCTTTGAAGAGAAGATACATGGAAAGGATGAGACAGGCAGTCCCGTAATACGCCGCATATTCTTGCATAACACCGACCTCGTTTATGCCGTTGTACACCGCTCTACTGTTAATGTATAGCGTATCATCGTCAAACTTGTCGAGCCAGGCCTACATCGGCTACAGACAGCAGTCCCTCGCTCATGCTATCGACGTCGTCTCTCCATCTTGTATTTTTGAATCGCTCCCACGACAATGACATCATCATAACGGATGACCGTGTCCTTCACCAACCCCTCGCCCATGCTCAGGAGTGGCTCGTATGAAAATGTTGGTCATCGTGTTCCGTGAATCGCTCATAGAACAGATACACGCGTTGCTGAATGATTACAACGTGGCCGCCTACAGCGAGCTACACAATGTCACCGGAAAGGGCGCAACGGGACTCACCAGTCAATTCTTTCTCGCCCCTGCCACCAACCGCATGATTTTGACAGCTGTCTCCGATCAGTTGGCCTACCGGCTGATCGAGGTGTTCGCACGTTTCCGGTTGGAACAAGAAGCGGCGCAAGGTGACAACATCGTCCCACTTCATGTGTTCGTCTTGGCTTGCGAGCAAGCGGTGTAACACAATCGGATACCACGTCCCATCGTCGAGGAAAAGCAGTTCCACGAGCTTCGGCTACAATAGACACGACGGCCTCCTGGAGCACAGCTCCAGGAGGCCGTCTGAGAGAGCCTATTTCAACACCATGACGTTGAACGTGTTCGTCTAATAGGAGCTTGGCTGCAGTGATTCGACAGATTCCTCCGCATGCTTCTTAGCCTTAGATTTCTTGGCCTTCGCCGCTTTCTTCATCTCCTTCCTCTCGGCCTTCAACGCGTCTCTTTTCTCCTTCATTTCTGATCTCATCTGTTCTCGCTTGGCCTTCATGTCGGCTTGCATCTGCTCTCTTTTCGACTTGAGGCTCTCCTTCATCTGTTCCTGTTCACCCTTCACCTCTCCCTTGGCTTCGCTGGCCATGGAGCCCATTTCACCCTTCAATTCGGAACCGAGATTCGTCAGCTCATCTGCCATCGCCAAGGCGCTGGACCCGGCGATTAGTGCGGACAGGATCGTGGACATCATGATAACACGCATGAACAGCCTCCTTTAAAATATAGGTTGTCTCAATAGGACCGGAGCCAGAAGCCGGCACCAGTCTAGGGCTATACTGAGACGACATTTCTGGCAACTGATTTCAGGGTTTCCGACAAGCTCGCACTCGCCCGCATGATTCATGGCGATTCGACGAGAAATCGCCATGCCCTGTCGTGAGACCGTCGCACGGAGCCCGGAGGAGCCGAGTTGCGAGCCCATAGGCCATCGGCCTGTCGCAACAGCGGATCGGCGATCGCAGCAGACGTTTTCATGAATCATGCCGGCTAGAGGGAAAACTGGAAAACTCGATTATGAAAGGACCATAATGACCACGGCCTCCAGCAGGTAATCCCCTGGAGGCCGTGAAAGAGCATGCCTTTAATCAAGCGCGCTCGCTGCTGTCAACTTAAAAGGCGCGCTACGGCCTGATCTGCCACAGCAAATACACCAATCCGACAACCAATGCCGACACCACGACGAGATGCATGAACGGCCTCCCTTACCAAAATGTTGGACTGTATCTGGCGCCGGGAACCAGCGCTTGCTCTAGGGGTATCGCGAGATGGGTTTTCAGGCAACGCATTTCAAGATTTTCGACGCTAGGTATAGGAGGAAAGACAAATCCAGCGATCTCTTACAGACGGCTGGCAAGCATTACACAACGTGGGTGTTGCTATGCATCCGACTGAAAACATCCCCGTCGAACTGCTTGAGTGTCACGGCAGGAAGCGGAATCGGTCGGATCGATCCCCGTCATGGTAGGCCAAGAGACATCCGACCATGTCCTCGGCGACTCAATTAGCATGCTGTTGACAAAGCCTGCCACCGGCGTTCTCGCATCACTCAGAGGCTCAACGTACGACAGAGAGTACGATTCACCTCTTCGTTCGCTGCGGCCTTGCTGGACTGCCTTTCTGAACAGCCTGCGGGCCACTCTGCTCCCGTTGGAGACTTTGAATGCTGTGCCTTTTCAGCTTGGTGAAAGTGTTTATCGACACACTGTTAGGCGGTCTGGCACTTAGGCGCCAAGGAGAGGCCACCGGGAAACGGCATATAAACGATGAAAGGGACAATCCTGGCAGATCAGGTGTTCCATACATTGGATGACTTAGCTTGCTATCCATAGTGCGTTGGGGCTAATGTTGAGCATACTCCAGTGATAAGGCTCCATGGGTCTATCAGCCATTCATGTATTACATGTATTAATGACCCCATGAGTTCCTTAAACCAGGGCAGATTGGGCTGGTGAAGGATTCGCTGGCGCTGAAATTAATTATATTCATTCATGAAATTCGTGAACAACGGAACAATGAAATCGCGAGCCGACAAGTTGCAGCGCTCGGCAGAAGAGCCGACAAGACGATTCCAAACTTCTGAGATGGGCAATAGAGCTTCTACAAACAGAATACGTGCTGTCCCTGCCGGTATGATTGGGCTATACGAAAAGCGAGGCGGTGGTCATGCCTCATCCTACTTTAGGCAAGTATTCGCTCTATTGTCGGTCAAAATACCTTACAGGGGCGGCTGAGAGCAGAGGCAGATTATGGTTGACTTTCGCTTTCTCTACTTAATTTATATCCCCGCAGGAATTGGATTTCTTATTATACTTGTTCTCTGGTGGCTGATTGAATCCTTCAGAGATTGAGATTCTGGATCAATCCTCTATCGTATAAGGACGACATGCATCGGACCGTGCTCCGTCTCATGATCATACTGATCACTGGCTTCCCAGGCCTACCGCTCGCAATGGGGGAAGAACCCCCTCACCAACCCAGTGCGAAGGACCGATTGCAGCAAGTGCTCGACGCAGAAGGTGGAACAACCATCTACAAGGATGCCGCCGGCAATGTACATAGCACGACCGATCTCCCGAACGGTGATCGAATCGTGACCGTGCAGCCTCCACAAATTCCCGGGCTCAATCTCGGTCCACCGCTGCAATTAAATAACCGCCCCCTTCAACTTCCGCCGCCCCCTCCTGCGTCCGCCCAACCGCCTCCACCAGAGTACCCACAGAGGGCTCGGTAGGATTCGGCTTGACGATCCGTTCGCCTGCACGGCATACTCAGCCGCTCATGAGTGCGATTACCGTCATCATCCTTCTGGCGACTCTTGTTCTCCCCGTTGGCTCGAGCATTGCCTTCCCACCGGCCGGCAGTAAAGATCTGTCCACACTCCAGACTCAGGCTAATCAGGGAATCGCCGAGGCGCAGAACGGCCTCGGGGAGCTGTATGCCAAGGGAAAAGGAATGCCACAGGACTATGCCCAAGCACGAGCATGGTACGAGAAAGCCGCAGCCCAGGGTCACCCGCATGCGCAAAACAACCTCGCGGAACTCTATTTCGCAGGGCTTGGCGTGCCACAAGACTTAGTGCGGGCCTACATGTGGGTAGACCTTGCGGCCGGACACATGAAGGGTGAAGACCACAAA
>WBZU01002109.1_pt1 | contig 14090 bp, 2 predicted proteins | sample 5204311 | NCBI WGS metagenome assembly WBZU01 (sample SAMN12344359, study PRJNA552823) | activated sludge metagenome | biome: Activated sludge suspended growth; feature: Nitrification reactor; material: Wastewater; isolation source: activated sludge from nitrification reactor of wastewater treatment...
GTCGCTGCCGTCGACGAGCGCGGCAACCGACTCCAGTCCGTTCACCAGCTCGGCGGCCTCGTCGCGGTGCGCCATGACGTTGGACGACAGCCCGGCGCTGAGCTTGGCGAGACCGACCGCGGACGGCGCCGCGGGGAGTTGCGCCACACCGAACACCTTCTCGGCCCTGCTCCGGGCGACGTTCCACACGTCGGGTGCGGGGAGCTCCTCGGCCACCACCTCCAGGTGGTCGCCGAGCGCGCCGATGTCGGTGCGTGCCGGTCCACCGTGGTCGGTGAAGGTTCGGTCGGTCGCGGCGGCCCACACGAGGACGACCAGGTCGGCCAGAGGTTCGCTGAGCCCCATCGCCTGTGGTTCGTCGATCCAGGCGCGCAGCTCGCCGACGGTGACGGGACCTTCCGCGCCGGATCGTTCCCGGTCGGCGAGCTTGCGGGTGAAGTGCCCGTCCCAGCGGGGGGTCACGTCCAACAGGAAGGCCTGCTCGGACTGCACGCCCAGGTTGAGCTCGTTGGCGATGCGTCGCATGGTCCTGCGGTCCGCGGAGGGCACGCTGGCGATCCGGCGGTCCGGTTGCTCCAACGCGTCGGTGCAGATCTGCAGCACCCGTCGCAGCTCGGCGGTGCGCACCTCGCCGCCTTCGATGCGCGGCGCCGCGGGGTAGGTGTGCTCGAGCGCCTGGCACACCACCTGGTCGAACACGTCGCGCAGGTCCGACGCGACCGGTGGGCGCACCTCGAAGCCGTTGAGCAGCGTCGGGTAGTGGTCCGACGGGTTGAGGCCGGCGTCGATCATCGCCGGGTCCGCGGTGCCGACCCCGTACGCCTGGCGGATCGCGGTGCGCAGCCTGGCGCGGGCCGCGCTCTGCTGCTGCTCCATCCGGGGGCGGGCCGACTCGCGGGCGTCGGGGCTGAGGTGACGGGTTGCTTCGAGGAACCGTTCGCTGGTCTGGCCGGGGACGGGGAGCAGGTGGTCGAGGCGCACCAGATCGCCGAGCTGGGATCGCATCTCGGCGGTGAAGAACGACGGGATCCAGCACACGGTGCGCCACGCGTTGCCGGTGGCCTGGAGCGTCTGGACCCGCTCCAGGTCCTCGAGGGGGGTGTGGCCCTCTTCGTCGAACGGGAAGTCGATGACGACCTTCCAGTTGCCGGTGGCGGAGAACGCCGAGTCGCTGAGCGAGTCGGCGTCTCGGATGTTGCCGAACACCAGCTCGACGGTGCGGGTCACGCCACGCCATTCGAGCGTGGTGGACTGCAGCAGCTCGTCGGTGGCGACGCCGAGCTCCTCGGCGAGGATCTGGCGGACGAGCCCGCGGCGGCGTCCGGGGTTGTCGACGCCGGCGACCGAGTCGAGGATCGAGCGGGTGTCGACCTCGCTGAGCGCCAGGTGCACCGTCGGGTCATGCGGGTCGTCGCCGACCTGGATCTCGCCGTTGCTCGCCGCCCACCCGCGCAGCTTGGTGACCACCGCGGCGACCTCCATGCCCGGCACCGGGCTCGAGATCAGGCCGTGGTTGAGCGCGACGAGCTTGCGGGCGGTCAGGTTGCGGAACGGTTCGGAGTTCGGCACCAGCGCGGCGAGCAGCAGCGTCGTGATGATGCGGTCGTCGTTGACGAACGCCGGGGTCTCGGCGTCGTCGTCGCCGAGTCCGTGCGCGGCGCGCAGCATCGGTCGCAGCGACGTCCGGTAGATGCGGCGGGCCATCTCGAAGGGCTGGCGCATGGCGTCGCTCAGGGGTTCGTCCGCGGTGTCGAACACGTCGAACAGGTCGCCGACGGGGACGAGCTGGCCGACCTCGAGCGTGTCGCGCCGATCGACGAGGAGCTGCAGCAGCACCTTGAGGCCGGTGCGGGTGCGCTGCAACGCTCCGGCCAGGTCGACGACGATCGTCAGGAACGCGGGCGAGAACGGGTAGCAGAGCGCGAAGTCGGCGTCGGTGCCGGCGGAGCCGAGCAGGGCGTCGCGCTGGTCGTCGGTGAGCGACAGCGACGCGAACGCGTCCGCGAGCGCGTCGCGTCCCGCATCGGAGCTGGGTTCCAGCAGCCGGTGATGAGCGACGACGGGCAGGTTGGAGTCGTTCAGGCGGATGTCGTCGAAACGGCCCTTCTGGAAGTTGAGCTGGTCGACGAACCCGAGGCGTTCGGCACCGGGGACGTCCTGGCCGATCAGGTCGCGTAGGTCGCGCTGGCGGGCGATGATCGAGATGATCGGGGTGGGCCGTGACGCTTCGCTGGCCTCGACGAACTTGGAGATCTTCGACGCTTCGGCCGACACGAACGCGGCGTCGCCCATCCGCGACATGAGCCACAGGATCAGCTCGTCGAGGAACAGGATGAGCCCCGCGTAGCCCAGGTCGTGGGCGTGGCGGCTGAGCGCGGCCAGACCGGACTCCATGTCGACGTAGCCGCCACGGTTGGCCTTGGCGGCGTCCGCGAAGCCCGACAGCAGCCCGTCGAGCAGCGCCTGGACCAGGAGGCGACGTTCGTCGGTGCCGACGGGCTGGTGGCGGGCACGTTCGTAGCGCTGGGCGTTCCAGCCGCTGAGCTTGCCCCAGTTGGCACCCCCTGAACCGCCGAGCGCGGCGAAGAACGTCTCGTCGCCCATCGTGGAGCGCAGCTCGTCGGCGTTGGCGAGGAGCGGTTCGTCGGCGAACACGCCGGGCATCGGCGCGTCCGGGTGGAGACGGCCGACGTAGTCGACGTACTGGCCGAACACGGCGCTCTCGAGCGAGGTGGCACCGATCAGGTGGAACGGCACGGTCAGGAACGTCTGGTTGCCGCGCCACTCGTTGAGCTGGGCGACGACCGGCGCCAACTCGGCCTTGGCCAATGCGGCGGGGTGGCCGTCCAACAGGAGCTGGAGCACGCCCATGAAGTTGGACTTGCCGGACCCGAAGCTGCCCGACAGGAACGCGGCTTTGGATGCGCGGTCGTCGACCGCGGAGCGCACCAGCCCTTCGGCGTCCAGGAACGCGCTGAGGAGCTGCTCGGTCACGACGTACTGGCGCAGCGTCTGCTCGGCCTGCCCGGCGGCGTCGCTCAGGATGAACACGAGGTCGCTGGCGTGGACCTCGGTGGGGATGTCGATCGCGTCTCGCAGCAGCATCGGTGGGGTCGATCCTCGGGGGTGTCAGTCGGTGGTCTTCTTGCGGCCCGTGGTGGCCGCCGGTGGTGCCCAGGTGCGCAGCGTGTCGGTGGTGGCACCGATCGAGGAGAGCGCGCCGTCGACCATGCCCCGGTAGAACACGGCCAGGGGCTGGCCGAGGGCGGGGTCGACGTCGGGATGCCACTGCGCCACCCACGCCAGCTCCTCGTCGAGCGCGGCGATCAGCGGGACGAGCCGGTCGCCGGTCCAGCCGTCGACGGTCTGGCGTTGGTGCAGCAGCGTGGCGAGCGCCTGGGCCGACTGGGCGTGGTCGAAGCCCGCCCACGCCAGCACCGTGGTCGAGTCACCGGTGCCGGCGTCGCGCTCGGCGCCGTGCACCGAGGTGAACCGCTCCTTGGGCACGTCGAGCTTGCCGCGCTGACGCCAGTACGAGGGCTTGCGGAAGTCCGACGACGTGTACTTGGGCGGCACCGCGATTCGTCCGACGTCCTCGCCACGGTCCTCGGCGCGTTGCAGCTCCCAGGTGCGTTCCCACTCGGTCCGCTTGGCCATGCCCGACGGCTTGTAGCGGGCTGCGGCCTGAGCGGGTACGTGCTCGTCGGCGACCAGCTCGGTGACGACTGCGACCGGATCGACGTCGGGCTGGCCCGTCCAGGTGCAGGCGACGCTGATCCAGTCGTCGTCGGTCGAGACGCGGTCCGCGAGCTGGGCGACGCTGCGCACGACGGCCCGGTCGCCGTCGAACCACAGCGAGCGGTCCTCGAGCCGGTCCAACAGCCAGTCGCGCAGCGCGGCCGCTTCGAGGTCCTGCCACGGCGTGCGGTTCCAGCGCCGCTTGTTCTCGGGCCGTTCGACCAGCCCGACGTTGCGGTCGGACTCGATGAGCGCGATGCGGCGGTTCACGAGGTCGCGGTACCACTCGGGCCAGTGGGCCGGCAGCTCGGTGATGGGGGTCGAGCGGTGGCGGGTGAACCACGCGGTCTCGGTGTCGCCGGTGGCGACCTGGCGGGCGAGGATGATCTCGAACGCCCGCTCGCCGAGTTGCAGCGGCGGCGGTTCGGTGCCGTCGGGCACGGTGAGCGGCTCGTCGGTCAGGCCGTAGAGGTGCAGGCAGTGCCAGTCGAGCTCCTCCTGCGCGGCGACCATGCGGGCTTCGATCTGCTCCGCGTCGGCGCTGGCGGCGTCGAGCGCGGCCCGGGTCGGGACGCCGGCCGTGGCGACAGCCGATGGCTGCACCGCCGAGAGTTGCTGAGCGAGCTCGTCGAGCTCACGTCCACTGTCGACCGGGCGTGGCGCGTCGGGCAGCGGAACGGTTTGCATCTTGGTTCCGTCGAATTCGTACCGAGGCTCCCACTGCTCGTCACCGATTCCGCCACCGATCCCGCCGTTGCCCTTGCAGGTCATGGTCTGTTTCATCCAGAAGCAGGCGACCGACGAGTTGAGCAGCGCGAGCAGCCCGAGGTGGTCCTCGACCGTCGCCCCCTCCGGCAGCTTGATCACCGGGGCCGTCCTGTTGAAGACCTTGCCGCCCCGGTCGAGCACGAAATGGTTGTGCGTCGCCACGAACGCAAACGCGATCGACAACGGCGTACGAAACCGCTCGCGGAAGAACATCGAGTACTCCCACCAATGGAGCCCACGCTCGATCTGTGAGTGTCCGTATGCGACCCGACTGGACAGCTGGGCCTTCCACGGCCAGAGGAACTCCTCGACTGCGTAGTCGGGCACCGATTCGAGAGTGCCGCTGTCATACGGCCAGATCGCATCGGTGAGCGAAGCAAAGGCCCAGTCCCGAAGTTCCTCGCCTGCGACGAGAGGCCGAAGGTGAGCTGCAGGAACACGATGTCTGCCTGCTGTTGAACCAACTCGGAAGGCGTCGTCCTCGCGTGTGACCGCACCAAACCCAACTTCGGCGGTCGACTCGGCAAGTCGCCCAGATGCCGTAGCGTCCAGCCGTTCCTTCAACTCCGCTGCCCCGCCGCCGCCGATGCTCCACGGGTGGCTGGCGAACCGTGATCGTTCGGTGTCGGCGACGCTGACGTAGTCGGACTCGCTGCCCGGTTCGTCGATCTGGGCGACGATCGCCGACCACACCAGACCCTTGGTCGGGTCGGCCGGGGTCGACGGTTCGCCACGGATGCCCATGACCGACCGGACGGTGTCGGCCACCGGTGTCTGGTTGCGGCCGAACAAGATCACCGTCGGCGTGCCATGACCGGGGATGTACGCACCGGACGTGTCGACCACGTGGGTCAGGTCCCACCTCGGGATGAGTTGCTCGATCAGCTTCTTGCCGAACTCGCGCTTCATGAACGAGTTGGCGGTGATCATCCCGACCTGGCCTGCCGCGGTGCCGGCCGTGGGGTCGGGTCGATCGGCGAGCGTGAAGAACAGCTCGGTGAACGGCACACCCAGCGAGTACTGGCGGTGACACGACGTGTAGTCACGGCGATACGCAGCGTTCGCCTTTGGGTCCTTCGGCACGATGTACGGCGGGTTGCCGACCACCGCCGAGTAGGTCCTGCCGAACGTGGCCCGGAGCTGATGCGCGTTCTCGGTCCTGTACGCGTAGATGTGGTCGCCGCCCGTGCCTTCGAAGCCGGGGAGCTGGCGGCGCACGAACCCGCCCCACAGCAGCGAGTCGCCGACCGCGACGTGGATCGGCAGGTCCGGAGCGTCGACCAGGCGGCGCTGACCGCAGCGTCGCAGCCCGGCGACCAGCAACCGGAACCGGGCGATCGCCGCGGCGAACGGGTTGATGTCGACGCCCCACACCGCGTCGAGCGCCCGACGGGCCCGCTCGGCCGGGTCCATCGCGGGCTCGGCGTCGGTCCAGCGCTGCCACAGCCGCTCGAACGCGCCCAGGAGGAAGTGCCCCGATCCGCACGTCGGGTCGATCAGCGTGGTGCGGGCCAGGCCGTGGGACTCGACCGCGGGTTCCAACGTGCGGTCCAGGATGAACTCCTCGACGAACACCGGCGTCTGCAACAGGGCGTAGGTCTTCTTCGCGTGCTCGGACAGGTCCTGGTACAGGTCACCGAGGAACCGGGTGTCCCAGTCCACGCTGGTGAAGTCGGCTACCAGCGCACCGTCGTCGTCGGTTGCGCGCCACAGCGCCAACAGCGCGCTGCACGCGTCCGCGGACGGGTCGACCAGCCACAGCGGGTTGGCGTCACGGCCCAGCACACCGCCGAGACCGGGCCGCGCCGCGTCGGTCGCGAACACGTGGTGCAGGTAGTCGCGGTCGCTCGAATGCGGATGGGCACGGAAGAAGTCGGTCTGCGCGGCCTTCGCCTCGTCGCCGCGGGCGCCGACACCGGCGATCATCGCGTCGTCGAGGAGCCCGTTGTCCTCGCAGAAGCGCACGAACACGCACGCCAGCAGCCACCCGACCGCCACCTGGGTGAGCCGATCTTCGGACCACTCGGTGAACGTCCAACCGGTGCGCTCCGCGTCGAACGCCTCGGCGTACTCGGCGCGGACCTTGTCGCCCACCTCCGGTTCGTTCTCCACGCGGGCCCGCAGGTCCGCGAGCAGCTCGGTGAGTTGCGCCTGCAACGTCGACAGCAGCACATCGGAGGCGATCACGCCGCGGCCCCTCCCGCTCGATGGGTGTTCCTGAGCCACGCCGGTGGCAGATCCAGCCACTGGCTCGACGACAGCACCGGCACCGGGGTGTCGTCCACCATCGGCAACGCCGAGGCGGTTCCGCCCAGCACCACCAGCCACAGGGTGCGCAACGACGAGCCGCCCGTGCCGACTGCGTCACGCAGCCGGTCGAGCGGCGCGGTCGCGTCGGTGTCGGCGTGACGCACCAGCACGCCGGGGAACCACGCCAGCACCCGTTCCATCTGCGCGACCTCGTCGATCGTCGCGTCGATCGCCTGACCGGCGAGGATGCCCAGGTTCATCCAGTGGGCGTCGGACGGGTCATCGGCGGCTTCGACGCTCGACCACGGCACCTCGTTGCGGTCCGCGGCGGCACGCAGGTGGTGCAGGAACCGTGACTCCAGATCGACCGGGGTGACGCCGGGGCTGGCGGTCTGGAACCGAGCGAGCTGGCGTTGCACCGCGACCAGCTCGTTGGTCGGTGCCCGCAACGCCAGGAATCCGCCGTCACGCAACGACCGCTGAAGGCGCTCGTCGACCGCGACCGCCTCGGCGATCGTCGGGTCCAGCACCGTCGGGGCGACCGTCGACCCGCCGACGCTGAACACGGTCGACTCACGGCTCACCACCCGGGTGAACGGACCGATCCCACCCGGAGCGACCGCGGTCGACCGGTACGCCTGGTCGGACTCGGACCACTCGAACGGGAACCCGACCTCGACGAGGAGCTGATCGAGCGCGGGACGTCCCGGCAGCTGAACCTGCGGCACCCGTGCCGCGACTCGTCCGGTGATGTCGGCGACGGTGAGCCGAGCCGCACCGACGAGCGCGGCCCGTGACCACCGCAGAGCGTCGGCCGCAGTCGCGGCGACCGGCATCAGATCCGACGCGGCGTTCGTCGCGGCGCGGTCCGATGCGGCGGCCGCCAGGCGGGCGAGCCGGGCATCGGACAGGTCGGCGCCGGCACCGGCGGGCCCGTTGCCACGCCGGGTCCGCAACGCGGGCAGTGCCACACCGGCGGGGACCAGTTCACCGTCGGCGACGAGCCCATCGGCGGTGCGGCCCAACGCGACGGCCAGATCGAGCAGGGGGGCAGGGTTGATCGAACCCAGCAGGTGCACCGCGGCAGGATCCAGCAGGGTTCTGCCCGCGGTCGTGTCATCCGCGGCCGAGCTCGGATCGGTGGCGGTCGGGGTAGCGCTGGCGGTGGCGGCGATCCCGGGGCCGTTGACCGCCACGATCGTGCGGCGACCGCTGCGACGCGTCGAGAACCACTCCGCGGTCGGCGACGCCGCGTCGAGGGTGGCGCGGATGACCGCGGAGGCGAGCCGTCGGGCGTCGGCGGGTTCGTGACCCGACCCGCGGGCGTCGATGAGCGGATCGACCAACTCGGTCACCCCGGCCACCCCGCCCAGATCGGCCAGCAGCCCCACCAGGTCGGTCGCGACCGCTGTGAGTTCCGGCGACGAGCCCCAGTGGGTGCGGGCCTTCTGATGCGTGTTGGACACCGCCCCGGTGGTCACGCCGGTTCGACGGGCCACCGCCGACATCGTCGGCCAGTCGTCGACCGGGCCGGTGCCGTCGGGGGTGTCGGTGCTGGGATCGAGGCCGAGCAGCAGCCGGGTCGTGGCCGCGACGGTGCCGGCCGGTCCACGCTTGCCCCGCGGCGGCACCAACCGCAGCCCGAGCTGGTCCAGATCCGGGACCGGGACCGGGATCGCACGCGTTCCCGCCGCCGCGGTGGAGTCGCCGGTCGTGGACCCGTCGGCTGACAGTGCGGGCTGTGTCGCAGTTCCCTGTGCCGCCGTTTCCTGTGTTGCCGAGTCGTCTGTTGCGGTGGCGACGGTCGGCGCCCCGCCGGCGGCCAGCTCGTCGGCGAAGCGGTCCAGTACCGCGGCCCGCAGACGGAGGACATCCTTGCGGGTCTTCACGCTCACCCCGCGGGTCCTGTTCACCGCCATCGGTTCGACACCCGCGACGCCGCGCACCGTGTCGGCACCCAGCTTGCGCAACGCCGAGCGCACCTTCTTGGTCGTCTCCAGCGACGCGATCGGATCGTCGAGCGACAGGTTCGTCGCCAGCTCGACACGCGCGGCGGACGTGCCGTCGTCGGTGGTGCTCGTCGAGGCGTCGACGTCGCTGTCGGACGAGTCCCACCCGGCGAACGCGTCGAGCCACGCCCGGGCCATCTCGTCCGCGGTGTCGAAGCGATCCTGGGGACGTCGTTGCAACGCCCTGGTCAGGAACGCCACGACCGGGGCACGCACCTCGGGGTCGATCGCGTCGACCAGCAGCTCGGGCTGCACGTCGGCCGGCAGGTACTCGGGAGCGGTCTGGCCGTCACCCCACGTCGGGGTCTCACCGGTGGCCATCTCGTGGATGGTCACCGCCGCCGCGTACCGCTCCGCAGCCAGGTCGTAACGGCCCCGACCGTCGTCGGACAGGAACGGGTCCAGGTACGGCGGGGTGCCGGCGGAGATGTCGTCGCTCGACGCGCCCGCCAACGAGAAGTCGAACAGCACCAGGTGCGACTTCTTGTGGGGACCCATCTCGACGATGCCCAGGTTGTCGGGCTTCACGTCACGGTGCGCGACGCCGACCTTCTCCAGGTAGCGGACCGCTTCGAGCAGGTCCTCACCCCAGCGGAGCAGGAACTCGGTGCTCACCGACCCCTCGGCACGCAGGTAGCCCGCCAGGGACCGGTCCCCGGCGAAGGACAGGACCAGGACCCTGCGCCCGGCGATCGTGAGCGACTCGTACAGCTCGACGACGTTCTGCTGGCGCAGCGACGCCAGCGCGTCGGCCTCGGCGTCCAGGCGCAGGTCGCTGTCACCGCTCGAGGCGACCTTCAACACGACGTCACGGTCGTGGGCCCGGTCATGGCACCACAACCCGACCGCCGTGGACCCCTTGCCCAGACGTCGACGCACCTCGAAGCGATCCTCGAGCACGTCGCCCTCGGCCGCGGTCAGGGGATCGACCGGACCCGACGGCGCGTCGCCGTCCAAGCCGGCACGGACCAGAGCGAGCTCGTCGGCGACCGCCGCCATGTCGCCGGTGCGCTCCGACACGATCGGCGTGGTGCAGCGGCGCACCAGCGACTCGAGCTGCGGGTCCACCTCCGGCAGCACCGCCGAGAGCGATAACCCGGTGCTGCCGAGCGCGGCGCGCATCTGGGACCGGTCCGACGCCGGCGCCCGGCCGGTGCACAACAGGTAGGTCAGCGCCCCGACCGAGAACACGTCGAGCGCCACCCCGTCCGCGTTCGAGTCGGTGCTGGTCTCCGGGGCCAGGTAGGTCTCCATGGCCGGATCGCCGAGGACGATGTCGACCGCACCGGTCTGCGCGGCGGGCAGCGACCCGATGCGGGTGTAGGTCGCCACCCTCGACTCGGCCTGGTGCTCGCGGGCCGCGAGCGAGAAGTCCGAGATGAGCGGCTCGAAGCGCTGAGCGCGTGACCCGTCGGCATGCAGCGGACGCAGCCACACCGACTCGGGGGTGAGCATCCGGTGGGTGACGCGGCGCTTGTGCATGGCCCGCACCGTCGCCACGAGCTGCTCGACGATGTCCAGACGGGCGTCGAGGTCCAACGAGTCGCCGTGCTCGGCCATGAACCGGTCCAGGCGCACCGCGCCCGGAGGCTGCTCGAAGATCACCGCCGGACCGAAGTCGGTCAGGTCCATGTCGATCGCGCGGATCACCCCGTCGATCGACAGGTTGCGGGTGGCCAGGTACTCCCGGCTCGCCGCGTCCTTGAGCGCCCGAGCCTCTTCGGTGGAGGCACCGACGACGTTCGAGTACACCCGCACCCGGGCCGCCAGGCCGTGCACCTTGTGGCGGGCCATGAAGTCCTGGGTGGCGCCACGCTCGGCGAAGGCGGGGAGCTGCAGCTCGTAGGAGCCGGCCATGCGGGTGCGGGTCGACTCCTTGAAGCCGATGCGGCCCATCACCTCGGCGAACGTGGTCGACTGCTCGGGGCTGACTCGGCGGAAGTTCGGGTCCTTCGCCTCGGCGTCACCGATCCGCAGGATCGCCTGCTCGATGGACCGGATGCGCTCGGGTGCTCGGTGCTGCGCAGCGTCGCCGTCGGTCGGTGCGTCCCGGGTGACCGCGACCTGCGGCCACAGCTCGCGGGGCAACGACACCCGCAACGTCGGGTTCGAGAACCACACGAGCGACGTGATGAACGGCGGACGGGGAGCGGTCGGCCCGCCCGGCCAGTGCGCCCGGATGAGGCTCGCCAGGCTGCGGACCTTGGCGGTGTTGAGGCGGGCCGGGTTGTCGACCGACAGCCGCGACCCGTCCCGACGCCGTTGCACCCAGGTGCCCTGGTCGCCGTTGACGGCGCCGGTCCACGACTTGATCTCGACCAGGAACACGCCCTTGGGGGTGACGACCAGGGCGTCGGCCTCGTGGATGCGACCGCCGTCGGTGAACTCGAAGTTCGTCCACGCCCGGTACGGGTCCTGATCCGGCAGCAGGGCGCGCAGGACCGCGAGCGCGTCCTCCTCCCAGGCGTGCTGGGAGGGCGTGACCTGCTGCCACCGTGGGGAAGTCGCGTCCATCGTCCTCTCGGGTTCACCCTACCGAGTCCGATCCCGCCTCCCGTCCGGCGATCGGCCCCTCGTCGGTGGGTCCGATGACCCAGCGCAAGTCCCCGTTGACACGGACACGCCGGTGCCGCTGTTCTGATCCTTCGCGATGATGCACGGGGATCCGCGGGCTGGTCGTGACGGCGGAGTTCTCGGACGATGCAGGGGGAAGGGGGGGATTGCACATGGACGTGGCCGGGAATCCGATCCAGCGCGTTCGGAATGACTTCTGCACCGAGTGCGGCAGCAGCGTCGGCCCCCCGATCGGCCCGCCCTGTCCGGTGTGCGGTTCGCTCCGTGAGCCGCTCTGTTCCGACTATGGGAAGCTCGTCGGAGCTGAGGTCTTCTTCCGACGCAGGGGCGTTCACCGGCGAGGCCTTGTTGTCGCCATGGCCGACCAGGTGGCCACGGTGCTCGACGATGGCGGCGGACAGCACGACGTGCCGGAAGGGCGTCTGACCCTGGGCGTCGGCGCCCCTGACGGTGACCGTGCGTTCGGGTTGTTCACGCGAGGACTGCGGGACGCGGCCGCTGCCCTGTTGACCACACCGGGGCGCCGACGTTCCTTCGCCCAGGCGGCCGTGTTGGCGGGGGCTCACGAAGCAGTTCGGTTCGCCGGCCTCGCAGATCTCGAAACCGGGTGGCTGGAGATGTGGTCGCATTGGCACTCCGGCGATCTCGACGGAGCACTCGCGAGCGCTCTCGCCCTCCCTCCCGACAGGTACCCCGATCGGGTCGATGTGCTGCTCGACACCTGTGAGCGGTGGCGGCACGATCAGCGTCGTTGCTCCGCTGTCCTCTTCGCCGTCGAACGACTCCACGAAGAACCTGCGGTGCTCCTCCTGCGGTTCCTGGCGGGTCGCGACCGTGATCCGCGCGCGGTCGTGGGTGCTTTCGTCTCGAGGTGCTCGGTTCCGATGACCAGCCCCTTCTGGGACGACGGTTCGAACGCGACGGCAGTCTCGGCTGCTGCCGCCGTCGAGAATGCCGAGGACTGGGAGTGGTTGCGCCCCGAACTGGGGGAATCAGCGGCCCTCAACACTCTGAGGCTGCTCCGTGGCGGTGAGGGTCAACCCATCACGTCGATCGATGGTGTGGACGTCGACGTTCTGGACGAAGCGATCGACCGTGGATGGCTGGCGCCGTCGAACGCTCCGCCTCTCCGGTCTGAGTCGTCGAGCTCGACCTACGCCTGGGCGCGGATGGATCCGACAGCGCTGTCCGATGCTGCCCTTCGCATGCTCGGACAGACCGACGAACTGGTGCGGCGGGAGATCCAACGGGGGGAGCAATCCGATCAGGGCTCCAGTCGGATGCTGGGACTGCTCAAGCAACTCGAGGACGGTGACCCTCGGGTCGCCGGCGAGCTCATACCTCTCCTGGACGCTGACGTCCGTCCCGTCGCACTCGCCGTTGCTCGATCGCTCAGCTCCGGCAGCGTCGATCGGTCGGCGATCGTCGACCGATCGACGTGGGACGTGATGGGTGGCCTACTCCGAGCGCTCGATCCGGTCATCGTGGATGACCCACTGACACGATCTGCTGCCGCTCACGCACATCTCGAGGCCGCGAAGGATGCCCTGTTCACGTGGCGGTGGTCCGAGGCGCTGGCCGAAGCGCGTGCCTGCCTTCAGTTCGCTGACGACGAACCCATCAGCGATGAGGCTCAGAGCATCTGTGGCGCTGCTGCGTGGATGCAAGGTGATGACAGCACCGCCGCACGATGGTTCGGCGCGGCTGCCGCCGGTCAGGCGACGGACTCGCTGCTGGTGAACCATGCACTGGTCACGATCGATCGAGACCCGGACGTGGCGTTCTCCTCGCTGTGTCGATTGCTCGTGCAGACCGACGACCAGCTCCTCCGCGGCAGAGCCGCTTGCATTGCTGCACGAGTGGCACTCGGGACCGGATGCGACCCGGAACTTCTCGATGACACAGTGGTCTTGGCTCTGCGTGCCACCACGGTGGCCGATGTTCCACTGGCGGAGCACATCGCATCGCTGTCCCTGCTCGTCGAGATCGATCCCAAATGGGTGGCGGATGCATCGAACATGCAGGACTCGCCGCACGCGGCCAGCCTCGAGCACCGACTTGCGGTCGCGCGGACCGGCGGCATCGCACCCGTCATCGACCTTCTGGTGGAGAGCGCGACGGACGACACCTCCAACGAGCTGAGGGACGAGTGCCGCCGGGCTTCGGAGTGGCTGATCGCTCAGATGGTCGACGACGACTTCGATCCGTGCAACCTGTTCTTGCCGCTGCTGGCGATGCGGTTGACCAATTCCGGTATTCCGTTGCTTCCACGCCACGACGTGCTGCTGACCATGTTGGCAACTCGTGCGTTCGCGGCGGCCTACATCGGCGACGAGGAGGACGCTGTTCCACCCGAGCTCCTGTGGCTCGACGGGTTGGACCGGGCGGACCGACTCGCGGTGCTCGCTAGCTTCGAGGACGTCAACTCCGTGACCGAAGCGCTCGCGCAGACTCGTGAAGCTGTGGTCATGGCGTTCTGCCTGAGCTGGATGAGGCACACCGAGGAGTTGGTCAGACAGTCCGAGCAGATGGAAGAGATCTACCGAGACCTGCGGTCCCGCCTCTCGACCGAGTCGGATCTGGATGAGCTGCATCGTCGCCAGAGGACATCCGGTGATGCCCTGAAGGAGAGCGTCACCTCGGTCTTGGGAGACATCAGCGAGGTGAAGCACCGATGCAGTCGGGTGGACGGAATCGGACGTGCCGACGACAGCGAGATGGCCCTGAGAGAAGTTCTGGCCCTCCTCGATC
>WBZU01000599.1_pt1 | contig 14078 bp, 9 predicted proteins | sample 5204311 | NCBI WGS metagenome assembly WBZU01 (sample SAMN12344359, study PRJNA552823) | activated sludge metagenome | biome: Activated sludge suspended growth; feature: Nitrification reactor; material: Wastewater; isolation source: activated sludge from nitrification reactor of wastewater treatment...
GTCTTTGGTCACCGCCTCCAAGATTTGCCCGCCATTGTTCGCCGTGGGGTCTTCCAAATCGGTGGCCATGTTGATGGTCTGCGTGGCGACCGATACTTTGTAGATCTTCTCCCACGGCCACTTGAAATACGGCCCGCCGGGCGGGATGACGCGCACCTGCGGGTAGGAATACCGGGACTTCTGATCGGGCGTCAGATGCTCGGCGATGGGATCTTCCAGCGTGGTGAGGTCACCGATGCGAACCGCGCGACCGAAGCGGGTTTTCACCGCGCGCTCATTCTGATTCACGGTGTAGAGACCCGCCACGAGGTAGCGCATCAGGAACCAGACGACAAAACCAACAAAACAACCAAGGGCGGTGGACATGATGACTGGAGGGGATTGGTGTGGCGAAGTGTGACCGCGCGCCGGCGTATTGCCAAGCTCCAATTCACTGCGGCTCCACATCCACGCCGACGATGATTTCATGATGGCCGCCGCCGGTGAGGATGCCGGACAGCGGGCTCACATCGCTGTAATCACGGCCGTATCCCACCGTCGGGTGATCTTCGCCTACGAGGCAGTCATTGGTCGGATCAAAATCCACCCAGCCGATGGTCGGACAGAAAACCGAAAACCACGCATGACTCTGATCGGCTCCCACGAGGCGCGGTTTGCCGGGCGGAGGCACGGTGCGCAGATAGCCGCTGACATAGCTGGCGGGCACGCCGCAACTGCGCAGGCAGGCGATGGCCATGTGCGCGAAGTCCTGGCACACGCCGTGGCGCTTGGACCAGACTTCATGCAGAGGTGTCGCGACCGTGGTGGCCGTGGCGTCGAATTTGAAGTCCCGGTGGATGCGGCGGGTGAGGTCCCGCACTCCGGCGAGCAGAGGTGTGTCGGCATTCAGACTGGAAAGCGCATACGCTGCATACTCGGGATGGCAGCGCACCTGCGGGGAATCGAATGTGAATTGGTAAGGCGCGGACAGATCCGGCGAAACCGGATCCACGAACATCTTGCGGACGGATGCGCACGTGGGCGAGGCGGAGAGATTCAAGGCGGCCTTCGATTTCGTCTCCACGGTGCTGGTGGCGATGATCTCCAGCTCCTTGTGCAATCCCTGGACGCTGAACACGCAGACGCTGTTGCCAAAGTAGTCGAAGTGCGTGCTCTGCAGCGAGGGCGCGGGCTTGATTTGCAGTCTGAAATCCGATGTCCGCTGGTGCGCGGTGCTGCGCGGCATCATGCGCGCGGCATGCTGCGATACCGTCACGGCCTCACTGTAGCGATAGGTGGTTCGGTGCGTGATCCGGTAGGTCATGGGCCTTCCTCCAGATCACTGGTGCCGGCGCGGGAGATTTCCGAGTGGGCGAAGTAATTGACCGCGAGCGCATCGGAGAGGCGCGGCATGGCGGCCTCCAGGTGATGGAGCAGTTCCAGGATGCTGCCCTTGCCCGCCAGCAGATCCATCGGATCCGCGAGGCGCACGCGCGCCACGGCTTCGATCAGAATGCGATGCGCGGGACTGGGAAGATCGGCCGATTCGCCGGGCAGCCGCTCCACGTGCTTGCTGAGCTGGCGGAACTGAAACAGCAGCGAGCGCGGATTGCGCTCGTCCAGCATGACGAGATCATACACTGCAGCGATGTGCGGCATGAGATTGTAGCGCGAACGATACGTGATGCCGCTGTCCGTCATCTCCAGCACGGCTTCCAGGGCGCTGGGCGAGGCTGCGATGCCAGAGTCCAGCGAGCGCCGGAGAAAGCTGCTCATGTAGATGGTGCGCTCGATGCGCCGCCCGATGTCCAGGAAGCGCCAGCCCTGGGCGCGCGTCATGTTTTCATAAGCCAGACCGTGCAGCGCAGCCAGCTCGAGGAGCACCTGATTGAGCAGCACGATGGCATCGCTGATGAGGAACTCCGGCGCCTGAACGCCCTGCTGGATGGTGTCGCCCAGCTTGCTCAGCGCGCGCCAGAAGTCGTTCGATGTGCGATCGCGCACGAGCATGCCGAGCCGCTGCATATGCTCCGCGATGGAGGACAGACTGCCCGAGCGCTTTTCATCGAGAATGATGTCGATGAGTTCCGCTTCGAGCGTTTCGGCGTTCGCGCCGTGCAATCCTTCCGCCCGGCCGGCGGGCATCTGATCCTGCGCCTCCAGCGTTTGCAGGAACGGAGTCAGCAGGATCATGGCACTGCTGGCGCTCTCCGTATTCAGCCGGATCAAGGAGCTGCGCAGCAGGCGCGCGGTGCACTCGGCGCGCTCGGCATAGCGCCCGAGCCAGTAGAGATTGTCCGCCACACGGCTGGAGAGATTGTTGCCCGTGCGCCGCAGCTGGATCGCTTCCGCACTGCGCGGCAGGAGGGTTACCTCCGGCACCGGGCCTTCATTCAGCACCCAGACATCTTTGCTGGTGCCGCCTTTCTGCATCGAGATCATGCGGGCGCCATCCAGCGGAGCGATGCGCGCCAGGCCTCCCGGCATGACGTGATAACCGTGCTCGCCGGCCACGAGATACACACGCATGGCTACGGGCCGCGGCTGCAGGCGCTCATCGACCAGGACGGGGGCCGTGGAGAGATTCACGCGCTCCTGGCCGACGTAGAGATGCGGCTGGAACTGGATGCGCTTCTTCAGATCGGCGAGTTCGGCGGGAGACATCGCTGAGGCACCGCCCGGCGGCATGCCGCGCGCATGCGACCGGAGCGCGGGCTTCACGAAGAGGTTTTCAATGTTGGCGAGCACATGCTGCTCGGCGGATTTTTGTCCGCACCACCACGTGGCCACCGACGGCAGCTTCAGATCTTCGCCGAGCATCTGTTTGCTCAGGCCCTCCAGGAAGGCCATGAACGCGGGGCTTTGCAACAGGCCGCTGCCGAGGCTGTTCGCCACGGCGACGGTGCCGTTGCGCAGGGCCTGCACCAGTCCGGGCACGCCGAGCATGGATGAGTTCCGCAGTTCGAGCGGATCGCAGAAGTCGTCATCGACACGGCGCAGGATCACGTCCACCGGCTCCAGGCCGCTGAGGGTTTTGAGGAACACGCGTCCATCCCGCACGGTGAGATCCTGGCCTTCGACGAGCGAGTAGCCAAGGTAGCGAGCCAGATAACTCTGCTCGAAGTAAGTCTCGTTCAGCGGCCCGGGCGTCAGAATCACCACGCGCGGATCATCCGTGCGGCGGCTGGCGAGACGGGACAACGAGTCCCGCATCTGGGAGAAGAAGCCCGCGAGACGCTGCACGTTGCAGTCGCGGAACGCTTCCGGCAGCACACGCGAGGTCACCAGGCGGTTCGCCAGCGCATAGCCTGCGCCGGTCGGGATCTGGGTGCGGTCGGAGATGACCCACCATTTGCCATCCGGTGAACGCGCGAGATCGGCGGCGTAGATATTCAGATGGATGTCGTTGGCCGGCTTGATGCCATGGCAGGGACGCAGGAAATCAAACTGCGAGAGCACGAGCGCGGGAGGCAGCCATCCGCTGTTGATCAGCTTCTGCGGTCCGTAGCAGTCAGCCAGCACGGCATTGAGCAGGGTGGCGCGCTGAATGAGTCCGGCCTCCAGTTGTTTCCATTCCTCGGGCGCAATGATGATGGGCACGGGATCGAGTTCCCATGGCCGCTCCATGCCCATGGGATCGCCATACACATTGTAGGTGACCCCCTGCTCGTGAATGAACCGGCGCCCGGTCTCCCACCGGCGGTGGAGTTCTTCGCCGCCCAGTTCATCCAGGCTGCGGATCAGCGTCTCGTAATGCGGACGTGCGCCGCCGCCGGCATCCTCCATCTCATCAAACACGCCTCGCTGAACGCGGTAGTCGTGCAGGAACCGTGGCGGCGGTGCGGGCTGCGCAGGTGGTGAATCGGGCGTGGCTGGCAATGGCGGAGTCAGATCGGGCACGGGCTTGGTTGGAGCTTGGTTCGAATAGCAAATAGAATGCCGGGTTCGCGTTCCGCGCACAAGCGATGGTTCATTTCTTCGCGACCCGCTTCCCTCGGCGGTAGTGAGCTGGCGTCCGCGCCGCGCGCAGATCACTCCTGCCGCAGATCAAGCGTGAAGGGGAAGGAGGGATTCACCGCGGCGGATCCCACCTTCATTCTGCCGCCGTGATGGCCGTGGCGGAAGAAGCGGGACAGACGCCGGCTCTCGGCCTCATAGCCGTTCACCGGGAAGGTATCGTAGCTGCGTCCACCGGGATGAGTGACATGATACGAGCAGCCGCCGATGCTGCGATCATTCCACGTGTCCACGACGTCGAAGGCGAGCGGGCTGTGGATGCCGATCGTGGGATGCAGGCAGGAGGCGGGCTGCCAGGCGCGGTAGCGCACGCCGGCGACATACCCGCCATTGGTTCCGGTCGGATGCAGCGGCAGCGGACGGCCATTGCAGAGAAGCACATGGCGCGAATCGGTCGCGCTTGTGACTTTGACCTGCATGCGCTCCACGGACGAATCGACAAAACGCACCGTGCCACCAGCGCTGCCCTCCTCACCGAGCACGTGCCAGGGCTCCAGCGCATGACGAAGCTCGATGCGCAGATCGCGCACCTGGTGATCGCCCACGAACGGGAAGCGGAATTCGAAGTGCGGCTCAAACCAGGTCGCATCCATCGGATATCCACAGGCGGTGAGATCGGCCACGACCTCCTCCATGTCCTGCCACGCGAAGTGCGGCAGCATCCATTTGTCATGGATCTCCGTGCCCCAGTGCACCAGCGGCTTGGTGTAGGGGCTGGCCCAAAAACGTGCCAGCAGCCCACGCAGCAACAGCTGCTGAGTGAGGCTCATGCGCGCATGCGGCGGCATTTCAAAGGCACGCATCTCCAGCAGCCCGAGCCGCCCAGTGGCGCTGTCGGGCGAGTAAAGCTTGTCGATGCAGAACTCTGCACGATGCGTATTGCCCGTGGAATCGACGAGCAGATGCCGGAAGATGCGATCGACCAGCCACGGCGGCACCGACTTGAACGGCTCGATCTGATTGAAGGCGATCTCCAGTTCGTAGAGCGAGTCGTTGCGCGCTTCATCGATACGCGGCGCCTGGCTGGTCGGACCGATGAACAGGCCGCTGAAGAGAAACGACAGCGCCGGATGATGCTGCCAGTATGTCACCAGGCTGCGCAGCAAATCGGGCCGGCGCAGGAACGGGCTGTCCGAGGGCACGCTGCCGCCGACCACGATGTGATTGCCCCCGCCCGTGCCGGTGTGCTTCCCGTCGATCATGAACTTCTCCGTGCCGAGCCGCACACCGCGCGCCTCTTCATAAAGCGTGGTGGTGATGTTCACCATCTCATCCCACGAGTTCGCAGGCTGGATGTTCACTTCGATCACGCCGGGATCGGGCGTGACTTTGAGCACGTTCACCCGCGGGTCGTAGGGCGGCGTGTAGCCTTCCAGGAGGACGGGCAGCCCCAGGTGCTTTGCGGTCGCCTCCACTGCGGAGACGACCTCCAGATAGTCCTCCAGCGTCGCGACCGGCGGCATGAACACGTGCAGTCTTCCGCCACGCGCCTCGACGCACAAAGCCGTGCGCACGATCCAGCTCGCGGACTGGAACAGTTGCGGCTGCAATGCCGTATCGCGCTGATCGCGGAACTCGGGCTTCGTATGCGGCAGCGCCTGGCCGCTCGCCGACCAGGCTCCGAACGAGCGCCCGGGAATCAACGGCACGGTGGGTCGCTCGGCCGGATCGGCATACGCCGGCCCGAATCCAGCTGCAATGAACCGCTGCGGATCAAATTTGGGCCGCTGAGGCAACGCGCTACGCGGAGCCAGCGGGTCCAGCTCGTTCAGGTAGGGATAGTCCGATTTTGAAACCCAGGGCTGGCCATCGAGCGGCAGTCGGAAGCCCATGGGCGAGTCCCCAGGAATCAGATACAACGTCTCGGGCCGCAGGAACCACGGACCACTGGCCCAAAACGGCCAGCCGTTCGCCGTCCGTCTTTGAATCGGCAGCGCGTAGCCGATGACTTTGTTCAGCCCCTGAGAGAACACTTTCGCCATCCGCGCACGCTCGATTTCGTCCTCCAGCTTATTGTTCGTCGGCGTCACGTTCGGTGGCAGTCGCCGTTCCCGCCACATGTAATACAGCGCGTCCTCATATCCGGGAATGATCCACTTCGGATCGACATCCAGCGCCGCGCAGAGCGCCTCCATGAACCGCGCTGCATCCTCTTCCGTGAAACCGTAGTCCTTGCTGTCATCAGCGAACAAGGACTGGTCTTCCCACGCCGGCACCCCATCCTTCCGCCAGTAGCAGCCGAATGCCCAGCGCGGCAACTGCTCTCCGGGATACCATTTCCCCTGTCCGTGATGCAGAAAGGCCCCCGGCGCAAAACGATCCTGCAGCCTGCGCAGCAGCCGGTCTGCAAGCCTGCGCTTCATCGGCCCGAGCGCGACGGTGTTCCACTCCGGGCTGTCGTAATCGTCGATCGACACAAACGTGGGCTCACCACCCATGGTCAGGCGCATGTCGTTGCGTTTGAGATCCGCATCCACGCGCTGGCCGAGCGCCTCGATCTCAGCCCACTGCTGATCCGTGTAGGGACTGGTCACGCGCGGCGATTCGTGCACGCGCGCGATGTTCATCTCAAAATCGAACTCCACCTTCGACTCATCCACCGCACCCGTGATCGGGGCCGCGCTGGTCGGATCAGGTGCGCAGGCCAGCGGGATGTGGCCCTCTCCCGCGAGCAATCCGCTGGTCGGATCCAGCCCGACCCACCCCGCGCCGGGAAGATACACTTCACACCATGCATGCAGATCCGTGAAGTCCTTCTCAGGCCCGCTCGGCCCATCCAGCGACTTCACATCTGGCGCGAGTTGAATCAGGTAGCCGCTGACAAATCGCGCCGCCAGTCCACAGTGCCGGAGCATCTGACAAAGCAACCACGCCGAGTCACGGCATGAACCGCTGCGCTTCGTCAGCGTCTCCTCCGGTGTCTGCACCCCCGGCTCCATGCGCACGAGATAGGCGATGTCCTTCCACACCTTCTGATTGATCGCGACGAGGAAATCGATCGTCCTCGGACGGGGATCATCATTCGACTCCGCAGCCTCTTCCTTTGATTGAGCAGGCAGCACACCACCACCGTGATGCGGATCGGTTGCGTGTTCGGAGTGCGTGCCCGGCAAGTGCGCGGGCAGGCCTGCCAGGCCGAGAATCTCTTTCCGAATAGCGGCCAGATAGGCCTGCGACGCCGCGGGCAGCGGCAACTTCAGACGAAACGGAGCCAGCTCATGATCCAGCGCCGGATCGTAGGCGAAGGGGAATCGCTCAGCGGCAGGCTCCAGGAAGAAATCGAATGGATTTAACACCGCCATCTCCGCCACGAGGTCCACGGTCACCGTCAGTTCGCGGGTCTTCCCGGGAAACACGAGCCGCGCCAGGTAGTTCGATTGCGGATCCTGCTGCCAGTTCAGAAAGTGCGGCTGCGGCGACACTTTCAAAGAGTAGCCGAGTATCCGGGTGCGGGCGTGCGGTGCCGGACGGAGACGCACCACCTGCGGACCGAGGTTCACGTCCCGGTCATAACGATAGCTGGTGCGGTGGTGCAGTGCGACATGGATGGCCATTTTGCCCACCATCTCGCACGATCCGTGCCATGTTCGTGCCGGCCCAGCAACAACCTGGCGAGGATCGCGCCGGGATTGACTTGATGCAATAGGCGCTGAATCCGCCCTCGTTACCACGTATTCCATGCAACCCCCATGATGCGCCCGCTTCGCATCCTTTTCGCCGCAGCCAACACCGCCATCGCCGTGGATTTCAATCGCGATGTCCGGCCCGTGCTGGCGCAGTATTGCTTCAAATGCCACGGCATGGACGAACACGGACGCAAAGGCGGCCTCCGTCTCGACGTGCGGGAGAGCGCCATCGGCAAAGGCAAGTCGGGAGAGATTGCCATCTCCCCCGGCAAGCCCGATGCCAGCGAGGCCATCAAGCGCATCACCTCCAAGGACGAAGATGAGGTCATGCCGCCGCCTTCCACGAAGGTCGTGCTGCCGGACACGGCCAAACAAATCCTGCGTGACTGGATCGCTGCCGGCGCAACCTATCAGCAGCACTGGGCCTACGTGCCACCGCGGCAGGTCGCGCCACCGCAGCCGGGCATGCATCCGATCGATGCGTTCGTCCATGCGCGCCTGGCGGACGAGCATCTGAAGCCCGCGCCGGAGGCAGACGCCTACACGCTTGTGCGCCGGGTGTATCTGGACCTCACCGGCCTGCCGCCCACCCCCGAAGAGGCAGATGCGTTTGCCAAAGACACGAGCCCTGACGCCTACGAGGCGCTCGTGGACAAGCTCCTGGCATCGAAAACCTACGGCGAACGCTGGGCGCGCCGCTGGCTGGATCTGGCGCGCTACGCCGACACCAATGGCTTCGAAAAAGATCGCCCGCGCAGCATCTGGCCGTATCGCGACTGGGTCGTCCGCGCGCTGAACGCGGACATGCCGTTCGATCAGTTCACCATCAAACAAATCGCCGGCGACATGCTGCCCAATGCCACCCCGGACGACATCATCGCCACCGGCTTTCACCGCAACACCATGCTCAACGAGGAGGGCGGCATCGACCCCAACGAGTATCGCTTCTACGCCATGGTCGATCGCGTCAGCACCACCAGCGCCACCTGGCTTGGCCTGACGATGAACTGCTGCCAATGCCACACGCACAAATACGACCCCATCGAGCACAAGGAGTTCTACTCCGTCATGGCGCTGCTCAACAACGCCGACGAGCCCGCTTACTACATCGAAACCGAGGAAGTGAAGGCCCAGCAGGCGGCGCATCAAAAGCGCATCGCTGATCTTGAAGCTTCATTGGAAGCCAAATTCCCCGGCGGCAAGGAAGCGATGAGCAGGAAGTTCGGCGAGTGGCTGGAAGCCGAATCGAAGACGGCATCGCACTGGCAGATCATCAAGCCGGCGACGATGACATCGACCATGCCACATCTGAAACAGCAGCCGGACGGCTACATCCTCGGCAGCGGAGACATCACGAAAAGCGATACGTATGACTTCACATTCGACCAGCCGGTCAAGGGCGTGCGCGCGCTCCGGCTGGAGGTGGCGTCCGATCCCAGCCTGCCCAATGACGGTCCCGGCCTCACTTACTATGAAGGCCCGATCGGTGGATTCTTCCTCAGCGAGCTGCACATTCTGAAGAACGGCGAACGCGTGAAGATCGCGCGCGCGGACGAAACCAACAGCGATCAGGAAGACCGCATCAGCGACGCCGCCCCGGCAAAAGCCAAGGCAAAGGCGCGCCCCGCGAAACGCAAAGCCAGCAACGCCGAGGCAACCCAGGATGGCGAAATGTCCTCCGGCTGGCAGGTTCTCGGCGGCGCGGGCCAGCATCACGCCGCCGTGTTCGTGTTCGACAAGCCCATCGACATCGATTCCACCTTCGCTCTCAAGATGCAGTTCGAGCGCCACTTCGCGTGCCCGCTCGGCAACTTCCGTCTCTCCGTCACCACCAGCGATCACGCCACCGCCACCGGGCATCCGGCGGAAGTCGAAGAGTTGTTGTGCAGCGATGTTGCTTCCGTGACCAACCCGCAGCGCATGCTGATCAAACAGCGTTTTCTCGAGTGCACGCCCGAACTGGCGGCGCAGGCAAAACAGCTCAAGCAGCTGCGATCCAATCCCCCCCGCGGGCAGCCAACGCTCGCGATGCGCGAGCGTCCGGCGGACAATCCGCGCCCGACATTCCGTCACCATCGCGGCGAGTATCTCTCGCCGAAGGAACAGGTAAGCGCCGCCGTGCCCGCCTTTCTGCCGCCCTTGCCGGCAAATGCGCCTGCCAGCCGGCTCGCCTTTGCGCAGTGGCTCGTGTCGCCAGAGAACCCGCTCACGGCGCGCGTGTTCGTGAACCGTCAGTGGCAGGCGTTCTTCGGCCGCGGCATCGTCAAATCATTGGAAGACTTCGGTTATCAAAGCGAGCCGCCTTCACACCCGGAACTGCTCGACTGGCTGGCTGTCGAATTCATGAAACAAGGCTGGTCCACCAAGAAGCTGCATCGCCTCATCGTGACCAGCGCGACTTACAAGCAATCGGCGCGCACCACGCCAGAACTGCAAGAGCGTGATCCGCAGAACATTCTGCTCGCTCGCGGCTCTCGTTTCCGCCTGGATGCGGAGATCATCCGTGATGCCTCACTCAAGGCCGCTGGACTGCTCTCGCCCAAAATGGGCGGCCCCGGCGTCTATCCGCCGCAGCCCGTCAGCGTGACGACCGAAGGCACGTATGGGAGGGTCGAGTGGAAGACCAGCGAAGGGGAGGATCGCTACCGCCGCACGCTCTACACCTTCACCAAGCGCACCGCGCCCTTTGCCATGGCCACCACATTCGATGCGCCGACCGGCGAATCCTGCCTGGCGAGGCGCGATGTGTCGAACTCTCCACTGCAGGCCCTCACACTGCTGAACGACCAGATGTTCATGGAGGCCGCCTCCGCCCTGGCAAAGCAGGCGATCGGCCACGCGCAGGCCGATGAAGCGAGGATCACATTCATCCTGCGCCGCTGCATCACGCGACCGCCGGCGCCCGAGGAGATGCGATTGTTTGATGACTTCCTGAAGCAGCAGCGCGCGCATCAACTGACGGGCGAATCATTGTGGACGGCGGTGAGCAGAGCCGCATTGAATCTGGACGAAAGCATCACCCACCCCTGACAGGCCTCGACACTGTCGCCCTGCATGATTCGTGCCTTCCTCATCCCATCGAACTGGCCCCAGACCACGCAGATGTTCTTCGGCATCGCGCTGGAGAACTGGCTGCGTTACGCGCTCGTGGCCGGAGTCGCCTGGCTGCTCGCTTACGTTCTGCTGAAACGACGCTGGTGGCGGCGGAAGATCATCCAAAGCGAGCCTCCACACGGCCACGTGCGCCGGGAGATCTTCTGGTCGCTGATCACCGCCTTCATCTATGCCAGTGTCGGCACCGCGACCATCCTGATCGGCAAGCCGGCCGGCTGGCGTATCTATGGCCAGATCGGCAAACACGGATGGTGGTGGTTCTTCGCCAGCATCGGCATCGCCATCGTGGTGCATGACACCTGGTTCTACTGGACGCACCGGCTCATGCATCATCGCAGGCTGTTCCGGCTCTTCCACCGCGTGCACCATCAGAGCACGAACCCGAGCCCATGGGCCGCCTACTCCTTCGCTCCACTGGAGGCAGTGGTGCAAGCATGCATTTTCCCGCTGCTGGCGTTCACCGTGCCCATGCACCCGCTGGCATTCTTCGCGTTCATGATCTGGCAGATCATTTTCAATGTCATCGGTCACACCGGCTTTGAGTATCACCCGAACTGGCTCATGAAATCCTGGCTGGGGAAGGTCATCAATACACCCACCAACCACGTGCAGCACCACGAGCGCATGCGCGGCAACTACGGTTTGTATTTCAATGTCTGGGATCGTTTGATGAACACGAATCACCCCGATTACGAATCACGCTTCCACGAAATCACTTCCCGCTCATGAAACGTCTCGCCATCCTCATCGCCCTCGCGGGTTTCCTCCATGCCGGGGACAGTTCAGCTCCTGCCATCGCGCGAAAAGATGGACAGCTCTTTGCTGATGATTTCGAACGCACGGACCTGGGCCAATGGAAACCGCTCATCCCCTCATTTGCGATCGTGAATGGCGCGCTCAAAGGCTGGCAGACACGGGACGATCACGGTGCCGTGGGTCGCATTTACCTGCCCATGAAGGACGTCATCGTGGAATTCAAATACAAGCTGGACGGCTCCACCGGCTTCAATGCCGTGTTCGATGACCAGAAGTTTAAGGGCTCACACGCCGGCCACATCTGCCGCGTGGCCTTCGCGCCCAAGCAGATCCGGCTCGGCGATGACAAGGAAGGCATCATGCGCAACGACATCATGGAGATGCGCAAGGACCCGGCGCGCAAAGCGGAGGCGGACAAACTGCTCGTGGGCCGCGGATCGGTTGCCAACATCGAACTCGATCCCGCGGCATGGCATCACGTCGTCATCGAAATCATCGGCGATCGCATGCAGGTGAGCGTGGATGGGAAGGGCGTAAGCCATCTGACTTCACCCGGCATCGCTCATGAATCCAAGAGCAGCTTTCATTTTACCGTGAACGGCAAAGGCGTGCTGTTCGACGATGTGCGGATTTCGAAAGCCAGATGAAGACGCGAACGCTGCCGGTGCAGCATGGAAACCGCCCGGCCGGCCTGGCTTCACGGAGGGTCCATGCACGCGTCGCCTGCGGCAAACTCGACCATTACAGGCCGCTTCGAAAGCAGGTTCGCGGCCGTTGTCTGCAGGCTGGACACGATGGTCAGCGGAATGGCACAGAGGGCGAAGAAGATTTTCATGATCGGGCGGCGGTGAAAGGACCGCCATCGCGCCTGGTCCTAGGCGCGATGGCTCGACAGGCGTTTGTTATTTAATCAGACGCAGATTGAAGGGATAACGCAGGATCTTGCCTTCGCGCGCTTTCAGCACTGCGAAGACCAGCATGGCCAGAAGGCCGATATTCAGCAGCGCCAGCACACCCGAGATGAGCGCGGAGATCACGCCGCCAAGAAGGCCGCTGATGAAGCCGACCGGAAAGAACACGATCATCAGGGTGATCGCCCAGTTCAGATTCTCTTTACCATGCGCATCAACGGCGGGGCTGGCCTTCCGCTTCCACGGCCAGACGATGATCGGGAAGAGTTGCGCCAGCAGCACGAAGGTGCGGTCCTGTTCGGCTGACATGCTGCCTGCGCCGAAGGCAGGTGCATCTTCGAGCTTGAGGAAGCGATTCACGGATTCGGGGACGGTAACGGTGTTCATTGTGTTGAGTGGGTTGGGTTGAGTTGACTGGTTGATCAGTGTGCACTGCTCATCAGTGACGGCACCATCATGCACCCGGTCCGCGAAACGCGGTATGGCACTATAGGACTAAGACTTTGGTCCGATGCCCCGCCCTGGCGGCCTTGAGATTACGTTCTCCCGGTCCGCGCAATCCGACTTTAGTCCGATCCGCCGCTCACTTCCGAAACGGATGCAGGAACTGTTTCCACCAGCCCTGCGGCACCGGATGTCCGCCGATGCCATAACCTTCCGGCCAGCGATCTTCAGGCATGTGATGCGTGCCGAACACGCGATCGAAGAGCGGGAAGTGAATGGCGAAGTTCACATCTATCGCCTCGCGTTCGATGCCATGATGCCAGTGGTGGAACCGCGGCGTCACCAGGACCTTCTCCATCCACTTCAGACGCCAGCCGAGGTTCGCGTGCACGAAGGTGGACCACACATACACCATGAAGATGTAAACGCTGACGGCATCCTGCCGGAAGCCCAGCAGCATCATCGGCAGCACGGTGATGCCACGCAGGGCCAGAATCTCAAAGAAGTGCATCCGTGCGCCGGCTATCCAGTCCATGGATTTGGCGGAGTGATGCACGGCGTGGAAACGCCACAGGAACGGAATGCGATGGAAGGCGCGATGCACCCAGTATTGCACCAGATCGGTGAAGAACATGATCGCGAGAACCTGCGCGATCAACGGCAGTCCGCCCACCCAGGAGCGCAAGGCGCCCCACGAGGTCGCTTCAAACAGCAGCCGGGCCGGACCGAGGCTGAGCGTGGTGAGGATTTGCACCAGCATGCTGCTCACCAGGTAATAGAACAGGTCCTCCCGCCACTCGGCTCGAAACAGCGGCTGCTCGGGCCGCCTTGGAAACCAAGTTTCGAGCGGAACAAAGAGCACGCCCGTGAACAGCACATTCAATACGAAGAAGTCCAGACCAAAATAGAACGGCGTGTAATCCTTCAGCGCAGGTCCCTGCATGCATCCGCCGATGGCCGATGCAATCAGCGTCACCAGAAGGCCCGCTTTTCCCAGCGATTTCGTCGCTCTCAAGACCAGACTTAGAACCGAACTCATGAATGCGATCAGCAGGATCGCAACGAGCCCCAGCCTAAACGCCACTTTGCCCTCCAGCGCGGTGAGTTCGGCCATGCTGAACGCGCCCGGAAAGCACATGGCCAGCACCAATCCGAGTCCTCCGATGCCAAGAACCAGCCCGATCACACCGCTGATCCATCCGCTGCCAAATTCACGCAGTGCAGGCGCGGC
>WBZU01002112.1_pt1 | contig 14074 bp, 17 predicted proteins | sample 5204311 | NCBI WGS metagenome assembly WBZU01 (sample SAMN12344359, study PRJNA552823) | activated sludge metagenome | biome: Activated sludge suspended growth; feature: Nitrification reactor; material: Wastewater; isolation source: activated sludge from nitrification reactor of wastewater...
CGACCGTGCTGGACGAAAACTCTGGATCGAAGCGCACGGGGAATCCGATGAAGGTGTCTTCGTGCGCGCTGAAGCTCTCTTCCTCGCGGTCGAACTCACCCACTTCGCCAACCACGACAACACTGCCAACTGACGACCTAGGGAGGCCGGCAATGCCCACCCCCATCCATCCGGATCGCTACGACGCAGCCACGGCTGCGGCGATGGCTGACCTCGGCAACGGCCTCGACGGTCTGCCCGCCTTCCTGGGAATCCGGACGACACACATCGGACCCGCCACGATGACTGCCGAACTCGACGTTCGTGCGGATCTACTCAACCCCTTCGGAACTCTTCACGGCGGCGTCCTCGCAGCGCTCGTCGATCATGTGCTCGGGGCCGTGCTCTATCCAGTGATCGAGCCCGGCCGCTGGGCCGCCACGACCGAGTTCAAGGTCAATCTCCTCGCTGCGGTGCGCGACGGAAGACTCGAGGCCCGTTCCACGATCGTCTCGCTCACCCGTCGTACTGCCGTCGTCCAGGTCGAGGTCGACAACGACGGCCGCCCCTGCGGACTCGCCCAAGGCACCGTCCTCATTGCTGAACCACGGAACAAGTCCTGAGCGCGGCTGTTGCGGTGAGGATCGGCCAAAGATTTGGGTCGCAGCCTCCGGAATAGTTCGTCACTACGCGCTAAGGGATGAGGAACGAGGACTAGCGAGTTCTGTAGCTCGACCTCGCAAGGGTTCTTCAGCCACGTCGTCGGGTGCGCTATTGGAGCTCAGCGAGTGCAAAGGCTTCGTACTCGGCTTCCGTATCTGCCCAGTCCTCGAACTGGATGACCCCGAGCTCTTCGAAGCGGTGGCGGAGCCACATGTCGTTGGCGTCGAGAAGGCCGAGCTTCTTGCAGTTGGGGACGATCTTGGCGAAGAGCATCTTCTGGAACTCGCTGCGCATGGGGGAGGATTGAGTGAGCGGAATGGCGATCTTCGGGTCGACGCCGAGGCGGTCCCAGACCTCTTGCTGAAGGAAACGGTCGCGCATTCGCACGGCGGCCTCAAATGCGAACTCTTGGCGTTCGCCGAGCTCGCGGTCAGTTAGCTCGGCATAGTACTCCTTGAGGCTGAGCACTCCGAAGGCAACGTGGCGGGCTTCGTCGGCCATGACATAGCGAAGGAGCTGTTTGAGGAGTGGCTCCTCGGTGACAGCATGCATAAACCCGAACGCCGCCAGAGCGAGGCCTTCGACCATGATCTGCATACCAAGGTAGGTCATGTCCCAGCGGCTGTCGGCGACGATATCGTCCAGGAGCATCCCGAGGTGGGTATTGATGGGGTAGTAGCCGTCAAGTTTGGTGTCGAGGTACTTGGCGAAGACCTCGACGTGGCGGGCCTCGTCCATCACCTGGGTTGCGGCGTAGTATTTGGCATCGATCCAGGGCACGGTCTCGACGATCTTTGCGGTGCACAACAGGGCGCCTTGTTCGCCGTGCATGAACTGGCTGAGAGCCCATATCTGCGATTCCATGCCGAGGCGCAGCCATTCGGCGTCACCCCATCTGGCAAGCGGGGTGCCTGCGACGTCCATCTGCTCGACGCCAAAGGATGGGAGCAGCAGCTGCGCTACCTTCTCGAGGTCGACGTCGGTGTCCCACGGGAGGTCAGTCTCGCCGTTCCACTGTGACGTCTTGGCCTTTTCGTACAACTTGTTGAGTCCGGGCCGAGCGCCCTTCTCGTAGTCCCATGTGAAGATGGCCGCGGCGTTGTCAGCTATGGAGTGCACAGCAGAATCGACGTCGGTGTTGGTCATGGAGAGGATGGCGTCGAGGTCGTTGACGCCTTCGCGACCGATCAGGTCCTTGTTCGGGGTGGCGGCCATGGGGCTCCTAGTGTTTGGCAAACGGAACGATGCGTGTGTAGCGGTCAGGAGCGTTCGCGCTCGCGTCCCGCCAGTGGCGCGAGGAAGTTGACGACGGCGCTGGCGAAGGGGTCGTTGGTGTCACCGGCCACCATGTGGCCGGCACCGTGGATGTCGAGATACTCGGCACGGGTACGGCGCGATAAAACTCCACTGCGCCGTCTTCGGTGAGCAGGTCGTTCTGATCTTGGTCACCTCGGCCGTCGACGGCGAGCCTGATGGCGTCGGCGCCTTCGAGTGTCGTCGCTGTCGCCTCGTTGGTCATGAGACGGTGCCTTCGGTCTGCACACTCTCGAAGAGGAAGCCGATGAGCTCAGGGTCGTCGAGGATATTCCAGTCCGGTGCCATGAGCTTGGCGTAGCGCTCGAAGTACAGCATCTGCTTGGCGACCAGGACGAGCTCGCGGGGGAGGCGCACCTCGTAGCGGGTGCCGACCCGAACGATGTCGATGAGCACCTGGCCGTAGGAGATTTGCGACAGCGGCTGGGCGAGGATGGGTCCAACGATCTCGGCGATGTCGGCTGAGGCCTGGTCAAGGTCGATGGGGTTGAGGACGGCGCCGAGGTCGTAGATCGACTTCGCGACCTCAGCGAAGTCACCGTCGAGAAGCAAGGCAGGAAGGCCATTTCGAATGATCGACTTCGTTCGATCATCGAGTTGGCCGACGATGCCAAAGTCCAGGAAGACGAGATTGCCGTCGGTGTCAACCATCAGGTTTCCCGCGTGCACATCGCCGTGGAAGAACCCATGCTCAAGCGCACCTTCCATCCACGCGCGCACTCCCCGCTTGAGGATCTCGGGAAGGTCGAAACCGGATCCGCTGAGCGTGCCGGTGTCGTCGATGCTGTGGCCATGGATCCGTTCCATGGTGAGGACCCGCTGTGTCGTGTAGCGCCAATGGACCTCTGGTACACGAACGCCTTCGTTGCTTCCGGACGCAACGAGGTTCTCGCTGAAGCGTTCCATCGCTTGGGCTTCCAGCACAAAGTTGAGCTCGTGAGCGAGGGTCGCTGCGAAGTCCTCGACGACCGCAACCGGGTTCGCCATCCGTCCCCGAGCTGACGTGCGTTCGAGCAGCTGCGCGGCGCCGGACAGGATGGCCAGGTCGGCGGCGAGCCTGGCGCGGATCCCGCGGCGTTGGACCTTCACTACAACGTCGGTGCCGTCGTGAAGAGTGGCGGCGTGGACCTGGGCAATTGAGGCAGATGCCAGGGGGGCAGGATCGAAACGCGCGAACACTTCGTCAGGGGCGGCCCCGAACTCGCGACGAACGATGTGCACGATGTCGGCTGGCGGCACCGGCGGTGCGCAGTCGAGTAGTGACCGCAGCTCGTCAGAAAGAACCTCCGGAAACAAACCTGGGCTCGACGCGATGAGCTGCGCCAGCTTTACGTAGGTGGGCCCGAGCGCACCAAAGGCCCGCCTCACCTCGCGAGCGGCGCTTGGGCCCCATTCGTGGTGGTGACGGATCCCGTGGTGGACGACCGGTCCGACGAGAGCGCGTGCCGCGTGGCGCCCGGCGATCGACACCGTGGTCATGGCACGGGCAGCGGTCGCCCCGCGACCGGCACTGGAGGAGGTGATCTCGGTGAGAGGAGTAGCCATGGGATCTCCGTGCGATGATTCGACGAATCTGTCGCATTGTGACACACTGGCGGGCGTGCAGTCCAGCTCGGCCGAGACCTTCCCGTTCTTGATGCTCTCCGAAGATCAGCAGGGGATCCCGACGCCTCCCGCGGACGAACTCGACCCGTACCTCGACGCCGCAGCGCTCTGCTTTGCCAGGTACGGAACCCGGCGGACGTCTGTACAGGACGTAGCGGCCGAACTCGGCGTGAACCGGGCGACGGTCTATCGCCAAGTCGGCACGATTGACCATCAGATCCGCCTTTTGATCGCACGGGACCTCCACCGGCTTCTCGCCGAGCTGCCCGCGTCGCTTGCCGGCAAGAGCGGACCACGAGCCGTGGTCGAGTTGATGGCAGCCATCATCCGCTACGCGTCTGACCATCCGGTGCTTGCCAAGGTCCTGCGCGACGAGCCCGAGGTGATCGGGCCATTCTTGGCGTCTGATCTTCCTGAGGTGATCGCCCGGATCACCTCAGCAATCGCACCACTTTTGGGGGTCGCGATGGCAAGCAGTCAGATCGCCGCCCGAGATCCCGACCTACTCGCCGAGTCCCTCGTCCGGCTCGGCATCACCTTGATCCTCGCTCCACCGCCCGGAGAGCTCGATACCTTCCTCGCCGAGATCCTCGTTCCCACCCTCAAACCGCCTGACTGACGCCGGTCGGTCGTGCGCTCGGGGAGCACGACTGGCAGCCACGAAATGCCGAGTTCGAGGGAGCGGGCCGTTCCGCCGCGCTGGCTCTTCGACAGCACCGCCACCGCCGTTCTCGATCATTCGAAGGCGTCGAACTGGTGATGCGGACTCGCCCAACGCCGCCGTCCTCGTCGCTGAGCGGCGGGCGAGGACCTGAACGTCGTCATTTCGGCGCGGGATCACCCGACGGTGTGAGCCGCGGCGAGGAACCAGTCAACCACCGACTCCACGTACTCGACGTCAAGCGCGTGGTCGTCCTCGAACAGATACCGGAACAGCACTGGACCGACCAACTGGGCCACCGCGGCGTCCGCTCGCACCCCGCGGGGAAGCGCGCCAGCGGCAACCGCGTCCACCACGATCTCATCAAGCACTCGTGCGCCCTCGGAGCGCATCGACCGATTCAGGTCTGCTAGCTCGGCGTCGTCGCGGGCCTGCTGGCCGATTGCGATCATGACCCGCCCCAGGCCCGTCGAGGAAACGGCTACGCGGAACGCCTCCAACTCGGCGACCAGGTCGTCCCGCAGGTTACCGGTCGGCGTGGTGTGCGCGAGGCGCGCCTCCTCGCGGATCAGGTCTCGAAGTAGATCGAGCCGCTGCGGCCAGTGCCGATACAGAGTCGTACGGGCGTACCCGCTGCGCTCAGCGACCCGTCCAAGCGTGACGCCCTCCCAACCTTCGTCAAGGAGCACCTCCCGCGCTGTGGTGAGCACCGCATGACGGGTGCGCGCCACGCGCGGATCAACACTCGGGATGTGCGCCATCCGCTCATCCTAGTCGCTGGAACCTCTTTGCTACGATCTGTTCACTATAGTACAGGCCGTCCTGAACTCGACGTCGTCGAAGCGGTGGCAGCGAGAACCGTGCCAAGGAGCTGAGCAGGTGAGCAACCGAGAGGTTCAATGCGCCCGGCCTCCGCGCATGATCGCGAGACCGTCATGCCGGCGGACCCACCGGCGCGAACGCCGAAGCCGATGATCGAGGCCTCGCTCCGACCTTGCCGGGGAGGGCCTCGTCTCGAGATCTCGGGTGAGCTCGATATCTCGGCGCACGACTACGTGCGCGACTGCCTCAACGCGTGTTCGGCGCTCTCCGAAACCATCGAGGTCGACCTTTCCCGCGTCACGTTCATCGACGTCGGCGGGTTGCGTCCCTTTGCCGACGCTGCGAGGGCGGGGAGGACTCTCGTGCTGGTCTCCGCCTCGATGGCGGTTGCCGATTGCCTGTCTGGCACGAGACTTCAGACGCTCTTCCAGCGGCCGATGACCTGACCGATCGGTCGTTGCGTTAGGTGGTGAGGAACCGTGACCCTCGTGAGGCGGGCAACTGCGTGCACTGGCGATCGTCTCGTCCGCTCCTCGGTGGGGCGTGTCAGCGCGTGCGCCCCGCCGTCCTCACTGGGCGGCGCTGGTCTGGAACTCGGCGAAGACGACTTTGCCGGCCGGTGTCGTGACGACTCCCCACTCGGAGGCGAGCCGATCCACGATGAGTAGCCCGTGGCCACCCAGAGATGACTGCGCCCCATCCGACATCGTGGGGCGCTCGCAGTTCTCGTCAGAAATCTCGACGCGAACGCTGTCGATCGCGACTTCGACCCTAACCACAAACGGACTGTGGGCATGAATCACCGCGTTCGTGGTGAGTTCGGATACGACCAGCACAACGTCGTCGAGCTTCACCGAGTCCGGCAGGTCTGCGATCTCGCTCATGAACTGCCGTGCATCGTGGATGCTCGCTGCGACTCCTTCGAACGCCCGCTCACTCACAGTCGGCTTGATCACCGGGCCCCGTCACTTTCCCGTTCCGGACCACCCACAGCGCGTCGTCGAGGCGAGATGGAGGCACCGCAAGACTCGGACCGCTTCGGTGACCTCGTCCGGCGGCTGTGAAGCCGGCCGAAACCCCCAGACGTGGTTCGCTCCCTTCTGTCCGCTTTCGTCACGGCATCCGATACCCGCTGGGATCTGTGACCCCGGCAGTGAGGGCGGCAGCCCCACCGTGGATGGCCGAGTGCCAATGCCCAGTTGATTCGGCGACGCGTCTGCTGAGCGGATGCCCGCGCCGGGACTGGCGGTGGAGCCCGCTCTGTCGAATCTGCGCCAGGTCACGTGCTCAACCCCTCCCGACGGTAGGGAGCTAAGTGTAGGACAACTTGTATTGTAATGTTCATGGCGTCCTACATATCTCGTCGCGGAAACTGCGCGACAGGTCGACCGGCGGTCGTGAGCCGTTCTCGGCTGACGGCACCCGGGAGGCGCGGTCGTCCCTCAGTTCCGGATGGGCCCGCTGACGTGGTCAACGCCAACTCGATGGAGAACAGATGACCCTTGATCCCGCCTCTCTCACGATCATCAGCGTCGATGACCACCTAGTCGAGCCGCCCGACATGTTCGAGGGGAGGCTGGCTGCCAAGTTCGCCGAGCGCGCCCCCCGAGTGGTCGAGCGCGCCGACGGACGTGAGATGTGGCTGTTCGAGGGCGTCGAGATTCCGAACTTCGGACTCAACGCGGTGTCGGGCCGGCCTCAGGAGGAGTACGGGATCGAGCCGACCCGCTTCGACGAGATCCGCAGGGGTTGCTGGGACCGCGAGGCCCGCATCGACGACATGAACGCCGGTGGGATCCTCGCCTCGCTCAATTTCCCATCGTTCCCGCAGTTCTGCGGGCAGATCTTCGCCAACACCGAGGACAAGGAGCTCGCCCTCGCTGTACTCCAGGCGTACAACGACTGGCATATCGAGGAGTGGGCGGGGGGCGCTCCGGGCCGGCTCATCCCCCTGTCCCTCGTTCCCTACTGGGACCCAGATGTCATGGCAGACGAGGTGCGTCGGGTGGCGGCCCTCGGCGTGCGAGCCGTCACATGGTCCGAGAATCCGGAGAAGATCGGGGTGCCCAGTTTCCATAGCCCGCACTGGGATCCGTTCTGGCGCGCCTGTGACGACCTCAAGATGGTGATCTGCCTCCACATCGGATCGTCATCCGCGGTGAAGCTGCCGACGGTCGAGGCGCCGTTCACGACGATGCTGAATCTGCAACCGACTGCGGTCATGGACACTGCGGCCGACCTCCTTTGGTCAAGGGTCATTCGCTTGTTTCCGAACATCCGCTTCGCACTTTCCGAAGGCTCGATCGGCTGGATCCCATACCTGCTGGAGCGGGCCGACTACGTCTACGAGCATCACAACCGATGGACCGGTTCGGACTTCGGGGGTCGCCTCCCGTCCGAGGTGTTCCGCGATCACTTCATCGCCTGCTTCATCACCGACAGCGCCGGCCTCCGCATGCTCGACCTGATCGGCCCCGAGATCGTCTGCGTCGAGACGGACTACCCGCACTCTGACTCCACCTGGCCCGAGAGTGCCGAGCGTCTCGCCGGGCAGCTCGAGCACCTCCCCCGCGAGACGATCGACGCGATCACCCACGGCAACGCAATCCGGCTGTTCGGCTTCGACCCGTTCGCACACCACGCGCCGGAGGACTGCACAGTCGGCGCGCTGCGGGCGAGGGCCGGCCACGTCGACGTCGGTCCCGTGGAACCTCGTGCCTCGTTCGTGGCCCCTGAGCGCCCGCTCACATTGCTCGACATGCTGTCGCGCGCCGAACATCCACTTCTCGACAAGCAGGCGGCCGATGAGGGAGTCGCCGCCGAACAGGAATCCGCGTAGCGACGTCCGAGCCTGATCATCGGTCCACGCGCGCCTCCGCCCGGCAAAGGTTGGCGCACGGTCAAGCGGTGTCGAGCTCGAGACGAAGGTGATCGAGGCCGCGGCGAAGCACGTCCTGAATCACTTCGCTCGCGTGCGCGGCTCCATCGGCAGGTCCGAGTTCGACGTGGGTCCAGATCTCGGTGCCCGGATGGAGGCACGAGGGAGTCCCAGAACGCATGACAGCGCGCACGGTGAGGTGGGCGCGAAACCACAGGTCACCGGTGGTCCCGACTACTAAGAGTGCACCGTCGTCTGGCACCCATTCCTCGTGAGCACGTTCGAGAACGAGGACGCCCGAGGTTGAGGCAATAGTGGATCGAGATCCATGGCGCTGGGAACCGAACCAGGCTGCGATCGCCGACGGCCCGTTAAGGCAACTGAGCGCCTCCTGGGGAGGACACGCCACAACGACGTGCTCGTCGACGCGGACGATGCGATCGTTCACGTTGGCCTGCTCAGAGACGCGGCGCAACGAAGATGCCGCAGGACCGCGGTGAGCGGCGCATCAACTGGGCTCATAGCGAGCGGAGCGTTCAGGTTCGGGAGGAACGATGAGCACAGGTCGATCGCACCGGTGCACGAGGCGCTCGCTCATGGTCGGGTGTGATCCGCAGGTGAAGCGGCGCCGAACGCTGCGCCCGACGGCAACGAAGATCGCGTTGTGATCGAACGCGGCCCGAGCTACCTCGGTGACCGGATCGCCGTGGCGGACCTCAAACTGCCACGGGACATCGGTACCAGCCAGCACCAATTCGCAGTCCAGGTGACAACGATCCACAACCTCGTCGTCGGCGACAGCGAGCAACCCAGCGCCACTGACGGGGGCGGTAGTCGGGAGCGGGTAAGCGCGGACGACGTGGACGGCGACGACGCCCTTATTGGTCAGGGCGGCCAGCCGAGCAGCAGCGGCGAGCGCCGCCAGGGATCCCTCGGATCCGTCGAGGCCAACCACGACGGTTAGAGGGTCCATAACCTCACTCCGGCGTCCTCACGGCCGCACTGCAGGCTCAGGGCTGGGCGGGCGTGGCTCGGTCTGGCCGCTTGGGTGAAGGCGCGGCTCGGCCTCGGCCGCCGTCTTGGGCCCTCGGAGTGCGGTAAAGATGGCTGCGGCCAGAGCGAGAGCTGCCCCGAGGTACAGCGCTGGAGCCATGCCGTCGACGAAGGCCTGTCGAGAGGCATCCACCAGCGCCTTTCCGTCGGCACCCATCTGTCCGGCCACGGCGAGCGCACCGCCGATGCCTGAAGTCACCGGTTCGGCGACCTCAGACGGCAGCGAGACGGCGATCGGCTCGATGTTCGACCGATACGCGGAGTTGAGGACTGAACCGATGAGGGCGATGCCCACGGCGCCGCCCATCTCGCGCACCGTGTCGTTGAGCGCCGAGGCGACACCCTGCTTCTCCTCGGGGAGCGAGGACGTGATCGCGGCGGTAGACGGGCTCATCGCGAGTCCCACACCGACGCCGAGCACCATGATGCCGGGGAACACCGACAGGTACCCACCAGCGGGATCCGCGAGGGTAGCGAAGAGTACAAGGCCGCCGGCGAGCAGCAACATGCCCGTGACGAGGGTGCGCCGAAACCCGATCCGTTCAGCGATGGTCGGGGCGATCGTGGACAGCGGCATCATGATCGCCGCCATCGGCAGGAGCCCTGACGCTGCCTTCAGCGCCGAGTACCCGAGGACGGCCTGGAGGTACTGCACCAGCACCAGGAACAGCGAGAACATGACCGCGAACACCACGAAGAGGTTGACCGACCCGGCCGCAAGGCCACGGAGTGCGAAAACGCGCACATCAACGAGAGGGTGATCCCGGCGGAGCTCGACGAGCACGAACGCCACGGCGCCGAGCAGCCCGACACTCAGCGCGGCCACCGTGACGGCATCGGTCCATCCTCGCTCCGGTCCCTCGTGGAAGGCCAAGACGAGCCCACCTACCGCTAGGGCCGATAGGAGCGATCCCGCGATGTCGAAGCCCGCCTCGGTGTGTTCGACCGAGTGCGGAACGTAGGCAGCGGTCAGCAGGAAGGAGACGGCGGCCAGAGCGATGGGAAGGGCGAACACCCACGGCCAGGTGGCGTTGTCGATGATGGCGGCCGAAGCGAACAGCCCGATGATTCCGCCCGCACCGGCGAACCCGGCCCAGGTGCCGATGGCCTTGGCCTGCTCCTCGCGCGGGAAGCTGGTGGTGATCACCGACAGAGTGACGGGCATGACCATTGCGGCGGACACTCCAGCGAGGACGCGCAGCGCGATAAGCACGTTTGGCTCAGTCGCGAAGGCGGAGGCCAGGTTCGTGAGCGAGAACGCCACGAGACCGACCATGAGGACCGGCTTACGTCCCCACCGGTCCCCGATCGCCCCCACCGGCATGAGCAGGGCGGCGAGGGCAAGGGTGTAGCCGTTGATGATCCACAACAGTTGGCTCTGCGAGGCGTCGATATCGGCGGCCAACGCCTGCTGTGCGACATTCAGGCCCGAAACCGAGGCGACGACTGCCACGAGCGCGACGCACATGGCGGCAAGGATGAGCAGCCGACGACGCGGGTCGACGATGACGTCGTCGTGGATCGCCGGGACCTGAGGCGGCGGACCGGATTCGGCGGTGGTGGTCACAGCGTGGCTCCTGATGTGGTCGATCCGGTACCCGAGCGCCACTTTCTAGCACATTCCGTTTCCTAGAGAGCGACTTGTAGCGAAGTGAGCCCGGTGCGTGGGCCCCCGCCGCGATCACGCTGAGATCGCGATTCCTAAGGCGTTCCAAGCTTCAGATGGCCGCACGATCGAGGCCAGCCGTTACTGCACGTCGCCCGTCGGGCTAGCGCCTTGCCGATGCGCCGCCTCACTGGTGATCCGAGCGGCGCGGCGGCTGATTCGCTGCCGAGTGTCGAGCTGGATGTTCGCTGCGATCTTCGCCGGGCGCCGCTCGCAGGGATAGGTGCGAATCCTCTCCCACATCGCGGCAATGACCGCCGCGGCGGATTCGTCGGCATCGGCGTGTGCCCAGAGGTATCCGCAGGTCAGGTTCTTCGCCCCCGGCATCATGCACGCCAGCACCGTTCGGGCGGCGAGGTCGTCTGTGATTGCGCGGCACACAAGGCGATACAGGACCCGGTCCCCTTCACAAGCTCGATCTCGACGATGCACGAACTGAACGAGTTCGGCGAGATCGTGGAACTCGCGAAGCTCGGCGTCTTGCTCGGCCCACCGATGGAGAGCCCGGCTCCCCTTCCTCGATCGGCTCAGCCACTCCCACTCGGCGTCCAGTCGGTCGATCAACTTCGAACCCATCCGCGTTCTCCTCACGTAGTCGGAGACCGCAGCGTCCGCGCGACCGTGGACGGCGAAGCGAACCCGTAGACGACCGCTATGTCCGAGCGGTGGGAAATCGCCCGTCCGTCGTCGCGGAATTCGTCGGGGCACTGAGATGGACGGGCAACGGACAGGGAAACCTGCCCAGAACAACTTTTGTGACCTTTCAGATTCTTTCGTTACCTTCATCGAACCGGGAGTTCGCTCCTCGATATGACGCCAAAGGGAGTGCCGAGTGCCCGACATCCGAAGTTCCGACACGATGCCCACCAGGGCGACCCCCAGGACGAATTCCGAGCCGGCGTTCGACTTCGCCCTGCTACACCGGCTCGGTGGGCTCTTCACCCACCGGTACTGCATGAGGGTGCTGGCACTTTGTGCCGCTCAGCCGCACGCCCGCCAAGCCCTCCGTGTATTCGGCCGAGCGTCGAACGCCGGCCTGGACGGCGCGATCAAGGAGCTACGAGCCCTCGGCCTCATCACGAAGGTGATCGGCGACGACGACAACCCCGTGTTCGACATCACCGAGGCGGGTCGCCGCGCTGTCCAGGTTCTCAACGCCTTGTCCACAGACCTCCACGATGTCTGGCCCGACGCGGCGCGCCGGTCCTAACCGGTCCGCTGCCAGGTCCGGGGATCCTCTCAGCCACCCAGGCGCGCCGCTCGGCACCGGTTCCGTCGAAGGCGACGAGTAGCCGGACGGGAAGGGCGACCACCCTTCGAAAGCCGCGAGATTCAGCCGTCGTCGCCTTCGCGGTCATGTTTGCCGTCGCCTCCAGCGTGGTTCAGTCCCGGCTGTGCTGACTCGAGTCCGACCAACCGGAACGCGTACCTCTCGTGAGGACTCGGTCCCCGCCGCCGAACACGTTCCCGGTTCCGCTCCCCGAGAGCACCGCCTATCGATGAACCTTGGCGTTCAAACGTCGGGCCGGTCGCGGCCTCGACATCGAACACCTCCGGAGCCTCCATGAATCGCCGTCGACTCGCCGCCCTCACCCTTCTCACTGCCGCCGTGTTCGCGCCCGCCTGCGGCAGCAACGACGGGCGGACCTCGAACGCGGAATCCCCCACCCCCAAGGCTGAGAACCTGACCACCTCGTCGACGACCAAGGATGCCCCCATGACAACGGTCCCATCAGTCACTACGGTCGTAGACCCAGCAAGCGCGCACCCTGCGATCGCTGCCGCTCTCGGGTTCTGGACCCGCTACATCGAGATGACCGGGCGTCCTGGCCCGTTCGACCCGACGGCGATCCGAGCCGAGCTCGACCAGTTCACCACCGGCGCCGAGACTTCGAAACTCTTCGAGTTCATCCAGGGCAACATGCTGACCGGACGTGTCCTTCGAGGAACGGTCCAGCACTCACCTCGCCTCGACGCCGTCACGGATGAGACGGCGACGGTCATCGACTGTCTCGTCGACGGTACGGGCATCTACTCGGCCGACGGCTCGCGTGCCGACAGCGAGGACCTGCGTCCGCACCCGGCGACCCTGGGTCTGCGACTGGTGGATGGCGTCTGGAAGGTCGAGACGGTCTCGATCGGGTCCGAGATATGCGAGCCATGACCACCGCTCGCGCAGGCCTTGTCGCCCTGGCAGTCCTGTTCTCCATCGCGTGGAGTCCAGCCATCGCTGGCGCTGGCGGTCTCGGCGGTGCCGCAACCGACGGTGAGGGCATCGACTACGGCGCGATCTCAGGAGGCAACTCACCCGGGAGCACGGGGACCGGAGCGTCGTCCGGTGGCGGTGGCAGTAGCCCGACGAACTGCACCTACAACCTCGTCTCCGTTGAGGCCGGGTCACCGATGTTCGACGTGGACGGAAACCTGATCGACACCAGCGGCGCAGGCAAGTGGTACGAAAAGCAGTGCGGCACCGTCTACTACGGCCTCATCTTCGTGGCGGCGGGAACGGCCGGACCGTTCGTCTCACCTCGAGACGTTGCCGACGGCGTGCTCGACCGGATGAACCTTCCGCTCCCCCAGCCGCGGATATCGCCTGCCGGCGACCAGCTCGTGAACCTGCCGATGTGGGTCTGGCTCGAGGGCTGGACGGCTCGCCAGGAGACCGCGACCGTCCCCGGCGTCTCGGTCACGGTCACGGCGACCCCGACGAAGGCCGTGTGGACCTTCGGCGACGGCACGACGGTGACCTGCAACGGTCCTGGCGCCGCTTGGAGCCCTTCGTTGCCTCAGGACCCACCGTGCGGTCACACCTTCAAGCGTTCATCAGCATCGACCGTCGACCGCTCGTTTCACGTGAAGGTCGCCGTCACGTGGACCGCAAGTTACGTGGTCGCCGGCGGCGCTGGCGGAGGCGCGCTTCCGGCAGTCGTCCGCACGACGGAGTTCGCCGTCCGAGTCGCCGAGGTACAGGCAGTCAACACGCAAACCGGAGGCCGCAACCGATGACATCAACGCTCACGCGCGAACACTCACCGAAGGCATCAGTGCCGGGCGGGGATCCACGAGCTCTCCCGAGCGCGAGCCTCGGCATGGCCTCGCGTCGATCCGGTAGTGGACCGATGAACCGCAACACGACTCGCATCGCGGTCGGCGTGACGGTGCTCGTCGTGTCGGTCCTCGCAACGCTCACGTTGTACTCGAGCGCCGGTGATCGACAGACCGTGATTGCGGTCCGACGAGACGTTGGAGCGGGGCAGACGATCGTCGCCGACGACCTCAAGGAAGTGTCGATTTCCGTTGACACCTCCGAGCCTGTTGCGAAAACCCGGTTCTGAGGGTGCTCGCGATTTCGCGCGGCGGAGCGCATGATCGGTGGGTGGCGTACAACTTCGTGTCGGCGGATCGGTCTCAGCGGTTCCTTCTCCCACCG
>WBZU01002114.1_pt1 | contig 14064 bp, 28 predicted proteins | sample 5204311 | NCBI WGS metagenome assembly WBZU01 (sample SAMN12344359, study PRJNA552823) | activated sludge metagenome | biome: Activated sludge suspended growth; feature: Nitrification reactor; material: Wastewater; isolation source: activated sludge from nitrification reactor of wastewater...
AGTAGTCCTTCATGTCCTCCCAGAGCTTCGTTTCTTTCTTGGCCGGTGGATTGCCGTAGCGGATCTGGTTGGCGCTCATCCCGATCACGCTCGCCAGCGTGCCCTTGAGCTTGCCGCGCCCGCCGTAGAACTGGGACACCGTATCCAGGTCGGCCGCGATGTCGTTGCCATGCAGACCGCGCGCCATCGACAGCGTGTCGAAGTAACGCCGGGGGACCACGCCATAGTGGTGCATCAGGATGAAGCCGTCGAACGGCGTGTTGTGGCACAGAAGATCGTGCTTCTTCCAGTCGATCTTCTTGAGCTTGTACTTGAGCGACGCGGCGTCATGCACGATGGTCGGCCCGCTGCCGACCTTCACGCCGCACATGATGGTCTCGAAGCGAGGGTCCATGATGTACTCGGTGTACGACAGCTTGCGCAGCGTGTAGTCGGTGTCGTAGTACGTCTCGAAGTCCAGCGAAACGAGATCTTCGCGCACTGCAACATCGCGGTTCACGGGTGTGCGCGCTTCCTTGACTTGGTGCTTCGGCGGCGGAGGGGTGCGAGACCAGCCCATTAGCTCTCCTTGGCTTCCTGTTCGGTCAGGCGGACGAGCGTCGGATGCACGCGCCACGTGCGGCCGTTGCCGATCTCCTCGCACGTCACGGACGTGGAGTTGATCTTCGTGATGACCGCGCCGTGGATCTCCGCGAACGGCCCTCCCTTGCCACGGAAGAAGATCGTCCGCCCGACGCGCAACGTGCGCAAGATCTCCGCCGCCTTATCGCGGCCGTTTTGGCGAAGACGCTCGACGATCTTCTCGTTGAGCACACGCAGTTCGTCGTCCCGCAGCTTGCTGATGTCCGGCAGTTTCATGGTCAGATTTCTCCTCTGAGACGGAGCAAGAGATACTTGCTCACGAGATCCTTGTGCTGCTCCTTCAAAAGCTCCCACATGTCGGGGGCGGTGTCCGCGATCTCCTTGATCGGAGCGCGGAACGTGAGCGTGAACTCACGCCCACCGTCGAAAACGAGTTGCCCCGGAAAGCGCTGCTCCATCACTTGCAGCGTGTGCTCGTCGATGATGCCGACAACGAACTTCACGACAGCGTCGTTGATGCGCTCGACATGCTTGATGTCGTAGATGAGGTCGGTCATGTTAGAGCATGGCGTTCTGGTTCACGCAGTCCAGGTCGGTCGGCACTGCGCTTTCGAGAAGCGTGACGAGGATATTCGTGGACAGAGGGAACGGCCCGCCTTGGAGCTGCTCCTTCTGCATTTGCGTTACCTCCTTGCGTAGCTTCTTCATCTCGCGAGAAGTGAGCACGACGACGTGCCCATGGTTGGGTTTTGCCATGTTCAGTTTCCCTTGAGCAAGTCCTGTAACTGCTTGAGCTTGGCGCTGTCGCGCTGCACCTGGGTGATGCGTGCTTCCACTTCGAGCGCCGCTTCCTCGATTTCGACGGCGATGGCGCGAACCGACTTCGCCAAGACGGCGAGACGTTCCATGGGATCAGTAGGGGTTTGCGGCATGGACTCTTTCCTCTGCGGCAGAGAAGTGATGGGAGGCGGGGGAAGTGGCGCGACCGGGCGAGGGATCTGTGTGTACATTCCCGGCGACGGTTCGCGGATGAACTTGGCGTGCTTGAGGGCGCTGATGCACCCTTCGACGATGTTCTTGTCGGTCATGATCCCCATGCGTCCGAGTTCGCTGATGATCTGCGTCAAGGACCACGCTTCCTGCATGGGGATTGCCGCCAGAACCTTTTTGGCGGTTCGCGTGAGCCCTTCCTCGATTTGCCGGTATTTGGATTCGTTCATGTAGGCTCCAATGTCCTTGATGCCGAATAGTCGAAGGGCGTCGGCAAAGCCTCGGCCGTAGATGCGGCGATTCTTTTGTTGCTCATCAGTGGGGTCGTTCATGACACGCGCGTCTTCACGAAGTGAGCAATAGCCGCGTCCATTGCATCTTGCTCGGTCTTGAATTCTCCTCTTATGGTGAAGCCGACGTACCTGAACCCTTTGAACACATTCCACACAGGCTGACCATCGTGATCTGGTCGTTGGAAAATCTTATATCCGTGTTTGTGCAGATCGAATTTGTTCATTCGCTTGCTTCTTTCATGCGCCGCATGGCGAGATGAGAAGCAGCGCATTCAATAGCATCGCGCCGATTCGCTTCAAAGCGGACGTGTTGATTCCCATGATCGCGCTTGTATCGCCGCCCGGAATCCACGCGGACCACCGGGCGTACGCTAGAGCCGAGAATGAGCAGCGTGTGCACTGACCACTTGCACGGATTCGCGCGGATCAAGTAGCCGCGCTCGCGCCACAGCGCTTGCTCCTCGATCCACGCAGGGTCCGGTTTCATTTGCTGTATTCCATCAGTTCCAGCAAGTTGTCCATACGCGCCTGCTTCTCCTCCAGCTTGCGGTAGACGCCCATCTCGATGGTGTGCGGGGCGAGGATCGCGATGATCTCCGTCTTCTGCTTCTGCCCCGCACGAGCATGACGGCGATTGCCTTGCACCCACCATTCGAGATCGTCGGGCGGAGACGGCCAGAGGGTCGTGGTGGCGCGCGTCCACGTGATCCCGTGTGCCGCGCTCTTGGGATGGCAGAGCATCATCTGGAAGAAGCCTGCCTGAAAGTTCCTGGAGTTCTCCGCGCGCTGCCTGTCGGATAGCTCGCCATCCAGCGTTGTGAAGGTGATCTTGCGTTGTTGAGCCATGCGCACGATCTCGTCGCGCTGGTGCTTCCACAGGTAGAACACGATGGTGTGCCTGCGTTGCTCGACGAGATCCACCACCAGCTCGTAGCGGCCTTCGTCGATGACGTGGTACTTGTTGGGGTTCTCGTAAACGGCCCCGGAGGCGATCTGGAGCATCTTGGTACGGGCCGCAGCAGCGTTGACGGCCGAGACCATGCCGCTGCGCATGAGGGCGATGGCATCGCGTTCCATGGAGTCGTAGGCCGCTCGCTGCTTCTTGCTCGGGGAGAACTTGACCACGTGCTTGAACGTGGGCGGGATGTCCACGCACTCCTCGAACTTGTGCCGGATCACGATGTCCGACAGCCGGTCAGCGACGGCTTCTTCGGCTCCCGGCTTGTCGATCCACTTGATCATGTTGACCTTGGGACCAACCTGTTCCGGCACGCATACGGCGTTTCGGAATTGGTAGAAGTTCTTGCCGAGGCGCTCGCCGTCGTCGAGGAAGAACGCTTGGTTCCAGATGTCGAGTACCGTGTTCGAATTCGGCGTGCCCGTCATGGCTCGGCGGATCGGGAAGCGCACCTTGATCAGGTTGAGCGCGCGGCTCCTCTGGCTGGTGGCGTGCTTGTAGGCGGTGGATTCATCGACTGCGATGCGCTCGAACTTCTTGAAGAAGTCCTTCGGCATCTTCGCCAAGGCTTTCACGGCGTCGATGTTGGTGATGTAGATGTCGGCATCCACTTCGGTCAGGGCTTCGATGCGGTTGTCGGCATAGGCGATGGAGTAGCGAAGGTGCGGAGTGAATTCCTCGATGTCGCTGCCCCACGCATTCTGGAGGATCGATTTCGGCGCAAGCACGAGCATGCACTTGCCCTTCTCGCGATTGCGGCTGAAATCTTCGAGTTCCACGCGGGTCTTCGCCGTTCCCGGATCGCTCGTATCGAAGACACGCGGGCGTTCCTTCATGAACGCCAAGCTCACCTTCTGGTGAGCGAACAGCGGTTTCGTTTTCATCCTTTCATGTACCTGTTGTGACCTTCACGGACGACTTGTTCACGCTCCAGCAGGAGCGCCAGCATGGGCTTCACGATGGCGGGCTTGAGCTTCGTCGCCTTGCAGATCTCATCCACCGTGTAGCTCTTGTTGATGTGCTCGGTCAGGAACGCAGCGATGGCTTGCCCGTTCGCGCCGAGTCGAGAGGGAGCGGGCCCCAGGTCTTCGTCTTCGACCTTGGCAGCCGGGGCTTCTTCTTCGTCGCTCTTGCCCTTGTCGCTGAGGAAGTCCTCGGGATGCGGAGGCGACATCTTGTAGTTCTTGATGAAGTTGCGCAGCGTCTCGGTGTCGTTCAGGTTCGACGCCACGCGATTCGCCGCGAGGATCAGGATGTCGCCGTCGGCGTGCTTTTCGAGGAAGTCGAGGAGGATCTTGCGTTCGCGGGAACTGAGCATTCGGGGTTCTCCTTCAAGTAACGCTGGATACGCGCGGCCAGCTCGTAGCTGTCTTTTGTCGAGCCGATGATGGGAAAACGCGGGGCGCTGTTCAGCGCGCCGAGAGCTTCTTCCAGCAAGCGGCGCACTGATCGTAGTCGTTGCACTCAACCGTCAGCACCCAGACTGTTTTCGCCACGTCGTCTCTCCTGTTCGGCGACGGCCTTGACCAATCGGCGCACGTCACCGCTTCGTTTTGCCAGGGCTACTTCGAGCCCTCGTTTTTCGATCTCCATCTCCAGCCCACGCTGCGCGATGGGTATGTAGTTCTTGCCGAACATGACGCTCGGGTCGCGATTCGAGTACGTGCGCTCGACCAGCAACACGGTATTGATCAAATGCTGGTCATCCATGTCGCAGATCCGAGTCTTGCTTCCGTCACGACTGACCCACGCCCATCTGTTCGGATGCTCCTTCAAACGCGCATTCATCTCCTGCATTTCGCGGGCGATGCGCTCCAGCTTAAAGACCTCGTTTGCAGACGCCCGAGCCTTTTTTGCCATACATGCACCATTTGCACGAGAACACGTTGGGGTTGGCGTCGGCTTTCTCGCCGGTGAAGTCGTACGTGGTGAGTTTCATCCCACGTTCGTTGAAGCGCCGTTGGAAGCGCAGCCCTTGATCACGACGATAAGTCTGCTGGAACAGATCGTCGATGTCCGTGTACCACAGTTCCACGGTGATCGTTTCGAGTTGCGGGTAGCGCAGGAACGTGACGAGCTGGTAGAGCTGCACTTGCTCGCCGTGCTTGATCTCGTTGCCTTCTCGACGGCCCGTCTTGTAGTCGATCACGACCGCTTCGGTGGGCGACAGGAACACGAGTGCATCGATCTTGAGTCTCAGCCACGCTTCCTTCCAGTCACAGGGCTCCCACGACGAGTCCATGCCCCACTCGTCTTCGAGGAACACTTGGCCGGTGGGGAACAGCGCTTGCAGCTTGTCGAACTCCGTGCGGTAGTACTTCGCCAGTTCGGGGCACAGCTTGGCTTGGTTGCGCACGTAGAGTTCGCCGTTATTGTGGATGCGCGATCCACGGTCATTGGCGTGTTCTGTCTTGCCCGGAGGCAGAGGCCGCTCCGGTTCCGGGATTTTCTGGATGTGCTTGAGAGCGACGCGGTGCTTGCACTTCTCGAAATCGGTGAGACGGCTGTGGGACCAGGACCGAAGGGAGGGCATGGCTAGAAGACTCCGAAGTGGCGATAGATGCTACTTTTGTGGAACTTGAGCATCCTGTCAACCAGCTTGCTCGGGTCGAGTGGCGGGTCGTCTCGTTCCCACTTGGTCGTGCGTGCGAACTCGCGCAGACAGCATTCGATGCCGTCGAACCAATTGTCCGGGAGCTGTTCCAGCGTGCGGCAAATGGTATCGTCTCGCCACGATTCCTTCTGTCCAAGCTGGTACTTGATGTTGTATTCGCGCCTGAACACCAAGTCGTTCAGACGAATCATCTGCAAGCACAGCGTCTTGAACCCTTTCAGTTGCGCGTCCACTTGCTTGCGCTTGTCCTCGTCGAAGACCACGTCCTTCACGAGCTGCGAGTTGAGCGGCTTGCCGGTACGAATGTCGATCAGCAGGCCCGGAAAGGCCACGTAATCCGTCATGCAGTTGTGCTGGTAACGAGACCGGATGACGGCCCCCGAGCGGTTCCTGAAGCGTCCGGCGATGCCGAGAGTGCCGAGGACTACGCCTGACAGATGCCCATCGACGAACTCCATCGTATTGTCCGGGCGGATGATCATGGGGGAATCCTCCACGTTCTTCCAGTCCTTTGTGCCGTAGTCCTTCCACACGAGCCCGAGAGCCCCGCTATCCGGGTCGTAGCGAAGACGAAACCACGGAGCCCCGAACTGCCAGAGTGGGTACGACTTCAGGGACTTCATGTGGTTGACGATCATGTCGTAGTTCATGCGGGTGCCCTGTATTTTTCGGCGATAGCGTGCGCTTCCTGCGCGGATTTTTTCAGGTTATCAAGCCGTGTCATGGCGGCTCATGTGAGCTCCTGTTCACGGATCGGGATGGTTTCGCCCCAGGCGCAGACTTCGTCTGTGACACACACCCACATCACCGGATAGGGCGGAGGTTCGGAGGGCCAGGGGCCGCACAGGTCCGTGAGGTATACGAGGCACTTGGGCATGATCTTCTTCTCCGCCACCAGCTCGAATGGCGGGCGGAAGTCCGTACCACCGCCACCGTGGATCTTGAGGGGTAGTTGATCGTCGGGAGCCAACTCGTAGTGAGAGCGGATGTCGGCGTCGCAGAAGATCAGGTGGGTCTTGCTCGGGCGGCAGTCCTCCATGATGGCCTTGATCTCGGAGCCGAACGTCTTCAGCGTTTCGTTCGAGATCGAGCCCGAGTCGTCCACGACGACCACGATCTCGCCCATGGTCTCGTCGTGCAGGCTCGGCATGTACACGTCCGGGAAGCGTTTGTTGGGCCGCTGCCAGTTGTAGTCGTTGCGGGCGGCGTCCATCACGAACGCGCGGAGCTTCTCGACCCAGTTCACTTGCGGCTTGAGCAGCGCGTCGAGAAAGCGTTCCAGATCGGATGGGAGCTTGCCCATCATCCGTGCCGAGTTCGCGGCCTGGATCGTGGCAACGCGCCACTCGCGCTCCATCTCGGATTTCGTCGCCTGATCCTGCGGGCCTTCGCCGTGGAGGATGGAGTCGAACGAGCCGTACGGATCGTTTTCGCCGCCACCACCATCGCCGTCATCGCTGTTTTCGTCCGGTAGCAGGTTGTACACCTTGTCCACGCTCCAGTCCGGGCCGTGGAACTGAGAGCTGATGAGCCCCGACGAGGGCATGTCGAACATCGTGCGGCCTGCCCCATCCTTCAGGTGTTTCAGGAAGTCGTTGATGACGTAGTCGCCCGCCGCGTTCCACTTGGCCGGGTTGCGCCCCGACAGGCGCGGGATGTGCTGCCACACGCAGTGCATGACTTCGTGGGCGATGACGAATTTCAGGTGCGCCAGCGACAGCTCGGTGACGAACTGCGGATGGAAGAACAGGTGCTTGCCGTCCACGGCCATCGTCTTCATCGGGCGACCGTGCGTTGACATCGTCTCGGTCTCGATCAGGATGAAGCGCAGGGCGAGCGAGCCAAAGAACGGCTGGTCGAGAATGAGGGCAGATCGGGCCTTGGTTACTTTGTCGAGCGCAGCGCTCATAGGATTCTCCATTTGCCTTTGGTGTAGAGCATGCCTTTCGTGCACGGGAAGGTGTAGTGTCCGTCGGGCCACTTCACCGAGAGACGGCGTCCCATGCACCCCGACAACTGGCAGGCGTACGACGCGCCAGTGGTCTTGCCTTCCATCTTGCCGTTACGCGACAGGACTTTGCGGGTCTCCATCGTTCTTCCTTCTCGATTGAGCGATTGCGGCGAGCAGGTTCATGATCTTGAGCCGGTACTTGCCTTCGCTTACGCATTCCTCCAACACGTGAGCGATAGTGAACAGAACAGGTTCGTCGCGCATGTACCAGAGATGCTGCCCCGTCTTAATGGCACGCAGTGTCGCGTCGAGCTTGGCGAGACGGCGCTCCATGTATCGCGTGTACTCCGCCAATGCGTCACGGTACTCCTGCATTTCTTCGAGACTCAGCACGTGGTTGTTCTTGTGCTTGATCGTCTCGGGCAGCGGGCGGTTCTTGGCTTCCCACCATGCGTAGGGGAGCGAATCGACGTGCTTATCCATGGGGAATGTACTGCGGACCGTGTTCGCGAATGAATGCGGTGACTCTGCGTTCCTGGGCCGTGCCGGAATCCGCGAGGAGCGTGTCCTTGGTCGCTTGAAGACGGCAGTACTCCATGAACTCGCGAGAGTTCGGGCCAAAGTCACGCAGGATTTCGAAGCCTCGGATGATGTGCTGTTGCTCGTCGGGGGTCAGAGGAGTGTCCATCAGAGCCCTCCTATGTAGACGCCGTGCACGTAGTTGATGAGGCCGACGAGGACCAGACTGACCATGATGATCCAGAACGTCAGCGAAGTGTAGGTGATGCCATGTACGGCGCACACGCCGCCGACGATTCCCAGGATGATCGCGTGCAGCGCCATGACGATGAGTTGGATGACTGTTCTCATTGCGACTCTCCTTGTACGCGGTTTTTCACGACGCGCGCCTTGAGCACTGCACCGAAGCTATTCGTGCCCCAGGCGTTTTCGTGGATGTTACGCGCTCAGTCCATCAAGCTGATCGCGCCAATGAACTCCCCTTTGTGATCGATAGCGGAGGGAGTTACTGGCAGTGCATCGCGCACGACTTTGGCCGCTTCGTTGCCTTCCTTGGTTAATTCGTCAAGAGCGCGAAGGTACTGATGGATCAGCTTGGCGTCGATCATACGGATTCGTCGGCGGGGAGCTTCTTCAGGATGTCCGCAGCGGCTTCTGCCACACGCCGACGCAGCTCCTTGTCGTCGCGCAGGCGTTGCGGGGCCACGGTGCACAGGCGATGCTGGATGTCCTTGTAGGTGGTCTCCAGATCGGCGTTCTCCGTGAAGTTCAGCTTGGATGCCATCGAGCACGCGAACTGGGCGTTCTCGATGAGGCTGTCCCGGAACACCGCATCAGGATTGTGCAGGCGCTCGAAAATGCGCTCGGTCACGTCGCGCAGACGCGACCACAGATCCTTGATGGCTTCCTCCTGTTGCACGGCGAACTGCTTCTCGATGTCCTTACGGATCTCATCGACTTCATCCTTGCCTAGGTCCACGCGGAAGTCCGCCGCTTCCGGGATGGGCAGGATCGAGATGCGGGACTCGAATTTCGACGACAGGTACGACGCATCGGGATAGTCCTGCGGGTCGTACATCGTGCCCAAGCGGGAGCGGGCTTCCTGCCGGTACTGCGGATACAGCTTGCAGAAGTCCTTCACGCTGGTGTTGAACACGTCGATCAGGTCTCGCATCTGCTTCATGTACTCGAAGTACATCGTGGCCGGGAGCAGGCGGTCGCCGTTGTCTCCCCACGGCAGCGTGAGCTTGTAGTGCGTGTCGCGCAATGTCGTGTTCGCGGCCACGATTGCCTTCAAGGCGTCCTTGTCGATGAGCAGCTTGTTGAAGTTGCCCGCGTTCTTGGCTTGATGCGCCTGTTCGACTTCCTGCCCGACCTTACGGTCGCGCTTGCGAGCGCTCCACATGCGAACCGTGAGGTTCGCGAGCATTGCCTTTTCCTGAAGTGCCATGGAGTCTCTCCTGTAGGGCCAATAGATAGTTGAGCTGTCCTTTCCACAGGCTCAACGGCGCGCGTACTTCGTCTTCGCCCGCTGCCAGCCGATGCACATAGAGGGCGATTTGTTCTTCCGCGTCGGCGATGCGTTCTCTAATTTCTTATGCCGCTGCTTCACGACGTGGGTTCATGTGTTCACTTTGAATGCGAACTTACAGTGTAGGCAGCGATATGAAAGAAAGATGCGGTAGGTCGAGATCGACCATTCGTGCTCGCACATGCGGGCAACCAAGAGCTTCGCCATGATCTTCTGGTACGCCTTGTAGCTCTTGTCGTTCTTGTTCGACAGCCGCGCCTTGGCATACACGATACGGCCTGCCAACTGTCTCTCGAACACTTCCTGCGCCGTAGGTGGCTTACGTGCAGGCTTGCTGGATGCGCTCATGGCTACGCTTGGCGATCTGGTCTTCGAGAAGTGCGAGACGGAATTCGCGCGAGTGCGCAAAGAGGGCCTTGTTGGAGACCCTCTTGCGCTCCGCGATCAGTTGCTTGAGCGTCATTTCACGGACGCCCGAGATGTAGTTTTCGAGAGCGTCTGTGTAGTTCACGCCAGCACGTCCGCGTTCTCCGTGCTCCACTTGATGAAAGCCCGCGTGTTCTCGATGGGGGCCTTGCGCCGGACGGCGTCACGGATGAAGACGACCTGGAACTCCGTGCCCAGGCGCGTGACGTATTTCATCAGGCGCTCGAAGTTGTCCTTCGAGACGTGCGTGGCGAGGGCCGTCGCGATGGCGTAGAGCGCGTCCGGCTTGCCGGGAACCTTCTCCCGTTCCGGGTTCACGAGGATCTTGTCCACGCTCGGCAGATCCCGGAAGACGTTCATGAAGGCCGAGAACTCGCCCGCCGCGCCTTCGCCGACGGTGCCCTTGAGCAGTTCGAACTCCACGTCTTGCGGCAGGCCGCTGTGCATGATCTGGTTGGCGAACATCCACGAGCGCGGGCTCGGCCACGCCTTCGAGTTCGTGTCGAACTTGTGCAGTAGTTCCGGCCGGAACCGCATGAAGGCCAGCATCTCGGTCTCGATCTTGTGCTCGATGGCCCACGTGATCCAGTCGTCCAGGTGGATTTCGTAGTCGATGTGGATGAGCCGGTTGCCGAGTGCTGAGGACATGCGGTTTGCGATGGCGCGGTCCGTCTCGCGGTTGCCCGCCATGGCAATGCTCCAGCCGTCGGGCAGCTTGTAGTCGCCGAGCATGCGGTCGAGCGTGAGCTGGTACATCGGCGCTTCGACGCTCTTTGGAGCGCTGTTGGCCTCGTCGAAGAACAGGATGCCCTTGCTCTTGGGATCGCGGGGCAGGAAGTTCGCCGTGAGCCAGCGCATCACCTGCTCCTGCATGTCGGCAATGGGGAATCCCTTCAGGTCCGTGGGGTCCAGCATGGAGAGCCGGATGTCCCGGACTTCCAGGTCGTGCTTGGCGGCGGTGTCCTTGATCACTTCGGACTTGCCCACGCCGGGTGGGCCCCAGATGAAGACGGGGCGGCGTTGTTCGTAGAGGAACTTGATCGAGTCGGCGACTTGGCTAGGACGCATGCTTCTTCTCCTGTGGTTGTGAACGCGATTGTTGATGCAGAATGATGAGCTGCATTGTCAGCTTGAGCATCAAGATGTTGCGGCGCTTGAAAACCTTCATGATCTCGCCAAACGGACCGCTATCGGTTTGCATCAAGTCTGCAACAGCCGTAGCGAGGGCGATTTGTGTCTTGCGATAGTGCTGCTTCAAGGATTTGTTGGACGAATGAAGCAGCCGCTCATCCATCTCGATTGAAATCCCGCTCTGTTCAAGAATTGCTACGCGGGCTTCTTCTTGCTCAGGCGTAAATGTACTTCGGCGATTTTTCCACATGACACTGTGTAGTACGGATCGTTGTCAGGGTAGTGCTGAGTGCTCAAGAAAGCGTCCGGCATTACGCTGGATAAGTACATCGAGATTTGCTTGGCGCAGCTTGCGCGATTCACGACGAACTCGTTGTAGCGCCGCGACGTTTTGATCTGGAGCGTGGTGGCGTTCGACTCCAGCCAAATGTCCTGTACTCGGTAGAAGATATTTGCTGCCTCGGCGGTCTTCTCGATGATTTCCCGGAGATCGTCCGGGTCGTTCATTTGCTCTCGCAGCAGAAAGCCGCGACGAGCACAGATTGCGCCTAGTTCCGTATCTTCAATACGGATAGCGTCCCCAAGTGCGAGCACGGCAGGACTGAGTATGACGCTTTCGGCGTGTTCAGCCACGCGATGTCCTCCTCGGTGAAATGGCAGCCATTGAGCCGCAGCAGATCTTCGACGGCCATGTCTTTCTTGTTGGCGAGAGCGATCTTTTCCTGCAATGGCAGCTTCACCATGCGAGGAAGGAAATCCCGGCGCAGAGGGTCGTAAGGAACTGTCATAGGGCCCTCTTGAAGAAGTAGTGCGAGTGGTTGAAGTCCGTCATGCTGGAGATCGCCACGCGCGGCGAGATGCACGAACGCTTCGCTACGACCCACTTGGCGCGCATACGTCGCGACCAGAACGGGAACAGGCGGCGAGACTGGGCTCGCAAGGCGCAGTCAGTCATGGGCGCAGTAGATCAGGCGGATGTCGAGCGAGCACAGCAGCAGCGCCGCGCCGATCTGGATCGTCGGGTGATTGTCAAGATAGGCGAACGAGCCAAACACGCCGAGATTCACCGAGCCGCCGTAGAACACGAGCGTGGCGGCCAAGCGCAGCTTGAACAAGCCGATGCCGAAGGCGAAGACGTGGTCATCCATTTTTGTACCTCTTGTGGTCGGGGCCAGGGCAGACGACGTGCTGCACGGCAGTCTCGAGTGAGATGCGGTCGCGTTCACGACGGGCGTGAAGAAGATCGGAGAAGTACAGATCTTCGATAGGCTTGGTGTCGTTCTCCGGGCGGATTCCGAACAGGCGCAGAGTGCGGCTCATTTGACAGGCTTGATGCTGGAGGCCGGGATCACGCGCTCGCCGCTCAGGCGGTTCTGGAAAGCTTCGGCTTGGGTGACGAAGTGCCATGCCTTTGTCGGGTCGTTCGTGTAGCTGTCGAACGACGTGGGGTGCATGCGATACCCGTTCACGGGATGCGCCAGCAGGAAGGTGTCGTTCTCCTTGGGGAGGATGCTGGTGCTCATGTCAGCCGCCTTTCCGTTCGTGCGCAGGCACGGGGTAGTTGTAGCGATCCCGCTCGCGGGCCCGTTCGACTTCGAAGCCGATGGCTTGCACAGCCTTGTTCATGGCCGTGGCCGTGGTGAACAGCCCCGCTCTGCGAAGGCGGTTCTCGATGAGCGGCAACTCGGTGCAAAGTGCGTTGCGCTCGGCTTCCATCTTGCGGCGTGCTCTGATGCTCATTTCTTCTTCCCTTTCGTGGCTGCAACGACGGGTGGGAACAGCCGTTCCACGGACTCCTTGTCGAATGCCTTCCAGACGGTCGAGATTCCGTGCACCGAAGATCCATCGATACGCAGGCGTACGGTGTGGATTCTATGGTGCTTCAGCCGGGAAGTGAACTTGTTGGGGCTCTTGGGCATGTCGCCTACGGTCCACTCGAAGATGGTGCGCAGCTCGTCGCGCGAGATCTTGCACTCCATCGTTTTCTCGTTCTGGCAGCGCTTGTAGAGCTGGATGAGCGTGGCTTTGTAGTCCTCCACCAGATCCATCGTGATGGAGTTGTTGACGATGTTGGTCGGCAAGGCATCGACAAAGAAGCCGAAGTCCCCGTCGAGCAGCGCCTTAGCGACCGTGTCGATGGAGGCTTCGCTGATCTTCATCAGGATGGCGCGATCCTCGGTTTCCAGCGGCGTGGTTGCCGCCGTCTCGTCCACAGGCCATGCCATGAGGAAGTCGTAGAAGCCTTGAAGCTGCGACGGGATCTGGGCGACTTCCTTGGCGGTGATCACCAAGGGCTCGGCCTGGTACTTGCCGACGTTGAAGCGCCTGTCGTTCATGTCCACGGCCACGGGATCGGGCATGTTGGACGCGAAGATCCAGTTGGTGTGGTTCGTGGCCGGATAGGCGTTCTGGTACATGTTGCGTACGGAGATCGTCGGTTCCGTGATGAAGTTCTTGATCTTCGCCATCACGCCACGCTCATTGCGCAGCACGCTGGTCTGCACTTCATCCACGAAGACGACGAAGCAACGTTCCATGTAGCCGTTGTAGGGCTCCGACAGCTCCTCCATGCGCTTCACGGCTACTTGGGAAGCTCCGAAGATCCTGCTCAGGATCTCGTTCATCAGGAGCCCCTTGCCTGTGCCGGTGCGGCCGTGCATTACCCACGCCGTGCGGGCACGAGTGCGCTTCTGGACGATGTAGGCCAGCCAGTTGTACCAGTGCTTGAGGATCACGTCGTCGCCACCGAGTGCGTGGCGGGTGATCTTCTCGATGATGGGGAACTGGGGCTTTTTCTTCTTGCCCGCCCACGACGACTTGGCGAGCATGTAGTCGGTGGGCTGGAAGATGTTGACGCGATGGTTCTCCTCGTCGATGCGGAAAGTCTCGTTGGGCTCGAACACGATCCATTGCGTGCTGCGCTCGATAGACGCCTCGACATAGCTGAAGAGGCGGCGCACGTTGATATAGCGCCACTGGGGATCCGTGGGCGTGGTGCGCGCGCCCCACACGCGAACACCGCGGCCTGTGGAGCGGAAGTCGCGGATGACATTGACGCCGTGCGTATTC
>WBZU01002116.1_pt1 | contig 14038 bp, 12 predicted proteins | sample 5204311 | NCBI WGS metagenome assembly WBZU01 (sample SAMN12344359, study PRJNA552823) | activated sludge metagenome | biome: Activated sludge suspended growth; feature: Nitrification reactor; material: Wastewater; isolation source: activated sludge from nitrification reactor of wastewater...
GGCTGTCGCTTGTCCCATCGCCCGCGATCACGTTCAGGCTCAGGGAATCGCGCGGCCGATTAGCCAGAAATCCCAAATTTTGATTGTCCGGCGACCAAAACAGATAGATAGGCGTCTCATTAACGCTGTAATAGATTTGATGCTCGCGCAGCGTCCCGGTTCGGGCGGTGTCGTTCAGCACATAGATGGCCCCACTCAAAGCCCGCGTGCCGATAATGGCGATCTGCTTGCCATCGGGCGACCACGTGGGAAACTGAAAGCTGGTCTGATCGCTTGCCAGCGTCAGGACGCGCCGGTCGGTTCCGCTGGGCGACATCGTCTCGATCTGTCCGTCCTGGTTGATGATGGCGATGCGGTTCACTGTGGGTGCGGTGGCCGGCGCAGCCACCGGCGTGGGCAGCGGCGCGGCCGCCACAGCCACGACGGTGGCGGGGGCGGCCGTCGGCCCGGTCACGAGCGAACTGCTTTCCGGCAAGATGTCAACCGTTACGCGCCTTTCCTCTTGCCTTTGGTACACAAAATAGGTCAGGATCGACGAGAACACCAGACCGGCGATGATAATCAGCGTGAGCGTTATCGACAGGCAACTGCGTCCTCTGGTGGAAGGCAGAGAATCGTCAAAGTCGGTCTCGTCGAACTCAAACGGTTCGGGCAATGGCTCGTCGTCGTACATGTGAAGATTGTAGCAGCAGGACAGGCATATGCGCGCAGTGGTTTAACAAGCGTTTAGTAACGGATCGCCCCGTTCATTTCCAGTATTAGAACGATTAGCCTCGCGTGATAAAATAGACTCCATGACGAATCAAGAAAATAACGTTTCCGAGAACGCGCTGGCCGGCTTTATTCAGGCCGCCGGTGTCATTCTGGCCGTGTCCTATCCGGTACTGGCCCTGTCGGCCGGCGCGCGTTCCCTTTATCAACTGTTCCTCAAAGAGGGTGTGACCAATTATCTGCCGGCGATACTGAGCGGTGTGGCCGCCGTCCTCTATTTATTGGCGACGCTGGGCTTTGTCGTTCGCAAACGGTGGGCCTGGCGCTTGTCAGTTTCCATCCTCACCTTCGAACTGGTGATGGTGCTGCTGGTCGGCGCCCTCAGCCTGTTCTTCCCCGACGCCATCGGTCGCACCGTCTGGGGCCGGTTCGGGGCCGACTACGCCTATTTCCCGCTCATCCAGCCTTTGCTCGGCCTGGCCTGGTTGTTCCACCGCCAGACCCGAACTACCTACGGCATCGGGAAATTGGCCGCCGGTGCCTGAGCATACCGGCCTTGGAGCCGACGCCCTTAGCTTTCCAGCACGTACTCCGCCTGGATAAAGCGACGGGTCTTCGTCTTGGCGCGAATGAGGAGCGAGTGCGTCTCGGCGTGGCCGCCTTTGTAGCTGATGCCCGGCAGGATAGTGGTGCCGGTCAGGCCCGTGGCGGCAAAGAAAATGTCGTCGCTGGCGACCAATTCGTTGACCGTATAGATTTTGCGGCTATCCATGCCGGCCTGAGTGATCGCCGCCCGCTCCTCGGCCGATTGTGGCGCCAGACGGGCCAGCATCCCGCCGCCCAACGCCCGCACGGCACAGGCCGCCAAAACGCCCTGCGAAGCGCCCCCAATGCCCAGCAAGATGTCTACGCCCGTGCCGGGCATGGCCGCTTCCAACGCGCCCTCGCCGTCTCCTTCCTGTCGCAGATAGATGCGCGCGCCGGTGGCCCGAATTTCCTCGATCAACTCATGATGGCGGAGACGTTGCAGCACCACTACTACCAGATCGCGCACGGCCTTTTTCTTGGCGCGGGCGATAAGCGCCAGGGTCCAGGCGGCCGGGGCGTCCATACACTCCGGCACCAGGACGTGGGCTGCGTCGCGATCGACGACGATCTTGTCCAGGTATTCGGCCGGCCCGGTCGACCAGATGCTATGCCGCGGAGCGACGGCTATCACCGATACCGCGCCGGGCTTTCCCTCGACTAAGAGTCGCGTGCCGTCAATGGGATCGACCGCCAAATCGCACAGTGGTTGCCCATCGCCGAAGATGACGCCTTCACACAGCGCCGCATTCCCGTCGACGATCCGGTCTTCGCCGATAGCCACGCAACCGCCAATGCCCAGGGTAACCAGCATGTTGTACATGGCCTCGGTGGCCGCCGCGTGGGCGGCGTCAAAATTGCCCGATCCGATCCATCGCCCCGCGGCCAGCGCCGCCGCCTCGGTGACACGGGTCAGATCGAGACCAATGTTGCGGGAATGAAGACCAGCTTCCATGTCTTATCGTTCCTGTTCAGGTAGGCGATAGCTCGGCTTCAAAGTCAACGGCCGTCAGCAGTCCGGCCGCCTCCCAGGCCTGCATCCCGCCGTCAACCAGGCTGATGTCGCTATAGCCGAGTTCATGCAGCACGGCCGCGGCCCGCCGGCTGCGCCGGCCGGACTGACAGACGAGCACTATCGGCTTGTCATCCGCCAGCAATAGTCCGTGTTCGAGCAGCGTCGACAAGGGCACGGATTGCGCCTCGGCAATGTGGGAGCGCCGGAATTCGCGCGGTTCGCGCACGTCGAGGACGACCGCGCCGTCCGCCAAGGCGTTCATCCGCAACTTCTGCCACAGATCGCGCGGCTTGATGAGGCTGCCGCCCGGAGCCTCCAGCGCGGCCTGGCCGTTGCCCGTGTTGATGCCGGATAAGCTGACGTCAATCAGATCAAAGCGCTTGGGCAAATTCTGACATTCGCGAAAAACACGCACCGGGCACTCGTAGATGCAAATGGCCGGATCAAGCACCCGATGAAACAAATAGTCGACGGCTCTATCCTCGTCGAGTAAGTTCCGCTTGCCCACGTAGAACAAACATCCCGTCGTCTCCATCAACCGCCGCGCTCGCTCGCTCACGCGCACGAGGAACACGTCCCCACCCCGATCCCGGTAGGTGCGGATGAGACTCTCCAGCATGTGGATGCCGCTGAAATCGACCTGATTCACGTGGTGCATCCGGATGAGCAGAAATATTTGCGAGGGATTGCGCGCGGCCAGTTCGAGAATTTCCTCCTCGATGTGGCTGACCGCTCCGAAGTACAGATCGCCATGAATCTCGACGATGCCCAACTGGGGGCATTGCGGCGCGTCAGGTCGATACTCGAAGTGTTCAAAGCTTTTGTCCGGCACCACCACCTGCACGCGCGGGGCGCTAGTGCGAATCAGGTAGAGCACGAAGGAGAGCAAAATGCCGCTCAACACGGCGAAATCCAACTCCAGGAACACCGTCCCCAGGAAGGTGACGATCATGATGACGGCATCGCCCGGCGCGCCCTGGAAGATGCGACGGATCTCGGCTTGGTCGATCATATTGTAGGCGGTCAGGATGAGCGTGCCGGCCAGTGCACTGATGGGCATATACCGGCCGACCGGGCCAACCGTCAGCATGACCAACAACACGACCAGGCCGGCCACAATAGACGCGACGCGGGTGCGCGCGCCGGAGCGGAACTTCACGGCCGAGATCGAAAACGAGCCGGAGGTCGAATAGCCGCTGAATAGACCGGAAAAGATGTTGGCTATGCCCTGGCCCACAAACTCCTGATTGTTGTCCAGCCGTTGCCGCGTCTGGGTTGCCAGCGAGCGCGACACGGCCGTCGTCTGCACCAGGCCGATGGCGGCGACGGCCAGCGCGCCGGTCGATAGTTTCGCGATTAAATCCAGATCGAACAACGGCAAATTGGCGAAGGGCGGTATTTTGCTCGGCAGTTGGCCGATCACGGCCACATCGGCCGCCCGTTCGCCCAGCAGATAGACGGCCAGCGTGGCGACGGCGATGCTGATGAGCGTCCCCGGCAGCCGGGGGGCCAGTCGTCGCAAGACGAGAATCAAGAGCATCGTGCCGATGCCCAACGCGGCGGTCAGAACCTGGGTCTGGGGCAAAGCCAGTATCGTCCCTTGCAAGCCGGACAAGACGTCGCGGCCGGGAACGTCCAGCCCCAGCAGCGGATCGATCTGGCGCACCGCGATCAGAACGCCGGCCCCCGTCGAGAAGCCGACGATGACCGAGTGGGAAACGAAATTGACGATAAACCCCAAACGAAACAAACCGAGGGCTAACTGAAAAATGCCCACCATGACCGCCAGCATACCGGCGGCCACGATAAAATCGGGCGATCCGGGCACTCTGAGGACCACCAGGGTGGACAGGAGCAACAAGGATATGGTGTTGGTGGGGCCGGAGTGGAGTTGGTCGGAAGAACCCCACAACGCGGCGGTTATGCCGCCGACGATGGCCGTGTAGAGGCCCATACTGGGCGGCAAGCCGGCCAGCAAAGAATAGGCGATAGCCTGCGGCAGGACGACCACTCCCACCGTGAATCCGGCGATCAGGTCGGGGCGAAGGTTGGCGCGATCATATCCTCGAATTAACCGCACCGGCTGCTGCAAGTAGCGCAAGGCGGGCGAGATCGCGCGTCGTGGTGACCATCTTAATGTCGCAGTTGTCGCCATGCCGCTCCCTTACAACGGCAGGATGCTGTCATTGTAATGAACCAGATCATCGGGTGTGTCTCGCAACGCTCCCATTCTATGTGAATCAGCGAGAACCGGCAAAACGATAGTACACTGTTACAGAAGAAATATGATCCGCAGATTACGCAGATTTCGCAGATTTAATCGGTATCGACGGAATCTGTAGATATACCTTTTGGAAATCATTAATGCAGTAGTGTAGTAGCGTCCACTCAATCGATTTCCAGGACTTTGTAAGGGTAGACGTTGATGATATTCGTCTCGCTATAGCACGTGTCTGTCGTTTCGTCGGGTCGGTAGACGTGGACGTGACCATGCAAATGATAACGCGGTTTGAACAAACGAAGGAAGCTCAGGAAAACCTTGAAGCCGGTATGGGGCAAATCCGGCCGGTCGTGAATGCCATAGGGCGGAGAATGAGTCACGAGAATGTCCAACGCGCGGCCGAACCGCCGCCGATTCCACAGTAACCGCGGCACCATCTGGGCGATGACGAGGCGCATCTCCGACTCGGAATACATATATTCGGCATGGGATTTATAGCGCATGGAACCCTGTAAACCGGCAAGGATCAAGCCCTTACGGGCCACAATTTGGCCGTGGATGTCCGTACCGCCACGCACCTCGCGCCACATGCGGCCGTGTTCCGCATACTGTGGCCCTGCGTCGTGATTGCCCCGGACGAATACCAGCGGCGCATCGAGCGCAGACGTGAGAAAATCCAGGTAATAGAGCGGCAGGTCGCCGCAGCCGACGATCAGGTCGATATCGGGTAAAAGCTGTCGCGTCTGGTTACTGTAGAGTTTGTCCAAAACGCGATCACTGACGGCCAGAATTTTCATGGATCCGGCCACTCGCGATGGTGATTTTGCTCCAATTTGGTCAGGATGGCTTGCTCCAGATCGATGCCACTGATGCTCGCCAACTGGAGAAGATAAAGGGCGACGTCGGCCAATTCGCCGGCCAGCGCGTCGGGGTCGCGGACATCCTCGCGCCACTGAAAGTGTTCCATCACCTCGGCCGCCTCCAACGCCAGCGAAACGGCCAGATTGCGCGGGGTTTGTGGCTTGGGCGAATCAGGCCGGTACCAGCCTTTGCCGTCCACAAATGCGTGCATGCGTGATTCCAGTTCTTTCAGTTCCATCGCCCGCCCATTGTAACCATAAAGTAAAACTGCCGGCCACCCTCTTGACGGGGCGGCCGGCAGTCGATTGTACCACCTAGGGAGCAGAATAACGCCGATTCCCTGAGCCTCAGGCCGCGATCAGCCCCAGCCGCCCAGTGGTTGCTCCTAATAAAACTCGTCTTAAAGACGCTCAGCGACGTAGGCAGTCAGATCGGCCAGGCGCGAGGCATAGCCCCACTCGTTGTCATACCAGGTCACGATCTTAACGAAGTTACCGTCGATGACGTCGGTGGACAGGGCGTCGATGGTGGTCGAGGCCGGGTCGCCCTTCAGATCCATGGAGACCAGAGGCTCTTCGGTGTAGTTGAGCACCTTGCCCAGCCAGCCGGGGGCTTCGCTGGCCGCCTTCAAGACGCCGTTTAGCTCTTCCTTGCTGGTCGACTTCTCGAGCTCGGCCGTCAGGTCAACGACCGACACGGTGACGGTGGGGACGCGAAAAGACATGCCGTTGAACTTACCCTTCAGACCGGGCAGCACCAGGCCGACGGCCTTGGCCGCGCCGGTGGACGTGGGGATGATATTATTGGACGTGGTGCGCGCGCGACGCAGGTCTTTATGGGCCACGTCCAGAATGCTTTGGTCGTTGGTCATGGCGTGGATGGTGGTCATCAGCGCGCGCTTGATGCCGAAATTCTCGTCCAGCACCTTGGCTACCGGCGCCAGGGCGTTCGTGGTGCAGCTGGCGTTGGAGATGACGTTCTGGGTGGCCGGGTCATAGGTCTCTTCATTGACGCCCAGCACAAACGTGCCGTCGATGTCCTTGCCGCCGGGAGCCGAGATGATGACCTTCTTCGCCCCCGCGGTCAGATGTGCCCCGGCCGTGGCCTTGTCGCGGAAACGGCCCGTGCATTCCAGGACGATGTCGACGCCCAGTTCGCCCCAGGGCAGTTTCGCCGGATCCTTCTCGGCATAGCTTTTCAACTTCTCGCCGTCGACGTAGATGTCGCCGTCGCGCACTTCGACTTCGCCGGGGAATTTGCCGTAGGTTGAGTCGTACTTGAGCAGGTGCGCGTTCGTCTCCGCGGGCATCAGGTCGTTGATGGCTTCCACATCGAGAACACCCTGGTAGTTCTCGTAAATGGCTTTGTAAACCTGCCGGCCGATGCGGCCAAAGCCGTTGATTCCAACTTTAACAGTCATTGTGTCAATCTCCTTTCGATTTGAAATGGTCGTTCTGGTGTTAAGCAAGCGTGTAGATCAAGTGGGGGCGCGCTACCGTGAAACGAAACCGCACCAATCGCGATTATATCCTAACTTCAGTCTAATCGAAAGAGCATGGGCAATCTTGGTGACAAATGTCATGCGGTAGGCCATGACATTGGCTTGTGCTTATGACAGCAAATTGAGCACGGTGCGAGCTAGTTTTTTGCTGTCATGCCGCCACGGACGAGCCTCATCGACCAGGTCGGTCGTAATGAGCCGCGTCCCTTTTATCGGCTCAATTTTCACGAAGCGCGTATCACCGCCCCCCGTGTCCGGCGCGATCGAAAAATTATCGTTGGCAACCACCACATCGATCAACCCTTCGGGGACGTGGCGGCGAATGGCAGCGACGTGATCGGCCACGGAATAGCCATCCGTCTCGCCCGGCTGGGTCGCCAGGTTACAGATATAGGCCACCTTCGCCCGGCAGTGGAGCAGCGCCTCAGTCAGGTCGGCGATCAGCAGATTGGGCAAAATGCTGGTGTATAAGCTGCCCGGCCCCAGGACGATCAGTTCGGCTTGAAAGATGGCGCGCAAGGCCGGCGGATAGGCCCGGACGAGGGGTGGGTCAAGGCGAACGGTTTCGATACGTCCCCCCCTTTGGGGAATAGCCGATTCGCCGACCACTTCCACGACTTCGCCCTCGCCCACAGCCACATCGGCGACCAGCGTGACGTTTTCCAGCGTCGCGGGCAACACCTGACCGCGCAAGGCCAAGACGCGCTGGGCGGCCAGCAGGGCCTCGTCGAAGCTGCCGGTGATCCCGGTCAGGGCGGCCAGAAGCAGATTGCCGAAGGCGTGGCCGACCAACCCTTGCTCCGCCGGCGGCTCATGCCCATTCGCGCCGGTCTGCGCGCCGAAGCGGAATTGCAATACTTGAATCATCAAGCTCTCGTCTCGCGCCAGGGCGGCCAGATTGTTCCTGAAATCGCCCGGCGGCAGCAGGCCTAGTTCTTTGCGTAGACGGCCGCTGCTGCCGCCGTCGTCGGCCACGGTGACGATGGCGGTGATATTGCTGGTGTAGGAGGTCAGGCCCCGCAACAAACCAGGCATCCCCGTGCCGCCACCGATAGCGACGATGTGCGGCCCGCGATCGCGCAAGCGATGAGCATACAGAGAGTCGACGACAGCCCCCGGCCCGGCCCGCAGCGGCTCGACCAGGTTTTTGCCCAGCTTGACGACGGCCAATAGCATCAGCGATCCGCCGGCGATGAACGGGAGAAGGATGCGCAACGCCGCGGGCAGAAAGGGCAACGTCAGCCATTCGACACGCGGCGCAGCATTCAACAAGGGCGGCCAGCCGATGCTCATGACGGCCGCGCCAACCACCAGCACCAGCAGCCAGCGTTTGATGCCGATGCCGAACGTCAACCACCGGCGACGAACGTAAACCGCCCGCCACATGTCGCGGATCCGAGACACGTCAATCCACTCGCCGCTCGCGCTGGTCCCACAATTGTCGAGTAATCTGGATGTGTCCGGCGTGGAGCGCGGCGTGCTCCAGCCCGTGGAGAATGGCCCAGGCGACGGTGACGTCCGGCGTAGCGCCTTGCATGGCCCGCCGGACCCCACGCCTGTCGTCCAGTTCCGAGAGAGTAAGGCGCGATAACACCAATTGACTATGCGCAAGGGTCGCTTGTGAACGTTCGACAAATTCGGCCAGAGTAACCCCTTTGGTCACGAATTCCTCATCCCGTACCCGTCCCGACGGGGCCTGGCCGGCCACGTCCCCAATCCAGTAGCGTTCCGAGGCGAACGTATGCGCCAGCAGGACGCCCAATGAATTCAGGTCAGGTCCCGGCGTCCAATCCAGGGCCTCATCCGGCAAGCCGGCCACTGCTTTTTCAATGATGGCATGTACGGCACTCACTCGATCGATCATCTCCGCAAACAGTGTATCCATCTGCTTCTCCTGGAAGGGCATTTCGCCGGGTAAGCTGACGAGAGCAGTACCATCGAATTTAACGGATCTCCCGGACGCGGCACCCGCTTCTCCGGCATTATAACAGCCGGCCGGCTGGACGCTAACGGTTACTTGCCCATTTGCCAAAGGTACGCTATAAGTCCGAACATGGCTCGCGTCGTCCATGGCGTGGGCCGTCTTTGCGTCAGGTAATTACCCGAATGGTCACGACCACCCCCCACAGCCATAAAAAAGCATACCTCGTCCTGGCGTTCAGCCTGATCGGTATGGGTTTTTCCGGCATCTTTGTCAGCCTGGCCGGCGCGCCCGGCGCGGTTTCCGCCTTCTATCGGATGGCTATCGCCGTCGTCGTGTTAACCATTCCCTATCTCCACGGCCGGCGCCGCACCGGCCCACCGGGTCGCCATGAAACCACCATCGCCCTGCTGGCCGGCCTGTTCTTCGCCGGCGATTTGTTCTTCTGGAATTCGGGCATCCTGATCAGCGGGGCAACCAACCCCACCCTCATGGGCAACACAGCGCCCATCTGGGTGGGCTTCGGCGCGATGATCTTCTTCGGCGAACGGCCCGCCCGACTCTTCTGGGTTGGGCTGTTGGTAGCCATAGCCGGCGCGGCGGTGATCCTGGGGGTCGATGCGCTGAACGACGTTGGCCTGGGGACGTTTTTCGGCATCCTCTCCGGTATGTTCTACGCCGGATACTTCCTCGTCGTCCAGCGCAGCCGGCAGCGGCTCAACACGCTCACGTCCTTTTGGCTGGCGGCGGTCGGTTCGTCCGTGGGCCTGGCCGTCATCGCGCGCCTGCTCGGCCAGCCGCTAACGGGTTACTCCGATCTCACTTACCTCTACATGATCGCGCTGAGCCTAGTCGTTCAGGTCGGCGGGCAAATGGGCGTGTCCTATGCGCTCGGCTATCTGCCGGCGTCAATCGTCTCGCCGACGCTGCTCATGCAGCCGGTTCTGACCGGCTTGCTGGCCGTGCCCATCCTGGGCCAAGGACTGACGCTCGTCCAGATTGTCGGCGGTATCACGGTGCTGATCGGCATCTACATTGTCCACCGCAGCCGACGACAGCCCGCAGTTGTTGAGAGTTAATCCGGCAACCGGGGGAACAACAATTGTTTTAGCGCCTTGAGATCGCCAACCGCGCGTTGCTCTTCCGATGGGAGAATATCGTTTAGGATGGTCGCTCCGAAACGGTGCAGAAAGGTGAAGGCCAACATTCGCTCGACGGAAATTTCCTTGGCTAATGCCCCATCATCATAACCCACAAGAAACGCATCGAACAGATCACGCCGCCGGCCGCATAGGCTAAACCATAAGGTCACCCCTTCATACAGAGGCGGGGCGACCTCGGCGTCGGCCCAATCGATCAGCCCGGCGATCTGCCATTGTCCCGATTCCTGGCTCAGTAAAAGATGATCCTCGGTCAAATCAGCATGGCACAAACGCGGCCGGAACGCCGACCAGTCTATCGAGGGCAATAGTCGCTCGATCTCTTGGATAATCCGGTAGGAAAGCGCGGTCTGCCGGCGCAACTCATCAGCCACATGGAGTAAGCGATCATCCACCAGACCTTGCCAAGCCACCAGAGACGGCCAATCTCCGTCCGTCGGGAGTGTTGTAGCGTGAACGGCGCGGATGATCCCACCCAGCTTTTTTAAAATATTGATCTGTTCGTCGATCTTCAGTCTCCGGCTGCAATCGCGCCACGCCTCGCCCGGTACATAGGCGGAAATCAGATAAGGCCAATCAATACGATCCCGAATGATCCCCTCGGCCAGCAGTGCGGGAATATGCAAACCATCACGTGGCAACAGGCGATGGGCGCGCTGCTCCTTCTCGAAGTCGTGGGGAATCATGGGCGGAAATAGCTTGACCACAACCTCTTGATCGACAACGAAAACAGCCGACGTTCCGGGATAGCCGGCCTCAACCGTGTCGGGCATCTCGACCCCGGTGACCGCCGGCAGGGTGGAATCAGCCGCCCAAATCTCCTCGATGAGTGGACGCCACAGGGCGCTATCGGTGAAGATCGGCCGCCAATCATCCCAGTCGTGAACCACGGGCAAATGATAAGTTCTCACAGATCGCATTGTACCGATACCATGCAGAACCCGCATATGGGTCTCCCACTTTGGCCTGGCTGCCGGCAATGCATATAATGACCTCCTGAACGTCAAATGAGGTGATGGCCCAAAATGAGTGAAAAGGAAATTCAATCACTGCTGACCCGGCTCAATATTGCCGAAGTGAATCCCGGCGTGTGCACCGGCCCGAATCAATGGACGGACTCCGGCGCCGCGCCGATTACATCATACAACCCCACCACGGGCGAGGCACTGGCGCAGGTGATCCCCGCCACGACCGACGCCTATGAGCGCGTGGTGACGGCGGCCCAGGACGCTTTTGTCGCCTGGCGCGAGACCCCCGCCCCCCGACGCGGGCTGGTCGTGCGCGATCTGGGCCTGGCCGTGCGTGAGTCGCTCGAGCCGCTGGGCGAGCTGATCACGCTGGAGATGGGCAAGATTCGCGCCGAGGGCATCGGTGAGGTACAGGAGATGATCGACATCTGCGACTTCGCCACCGGCCTCGCGCGCCAACTCTACGGGCTGACCATGCATTCCGAGCGGCCGAAGCACCGCATGTACGAGCAATGGCATCCGCTCGGTCCCATCGGCGTCATCACCGCCTTCAACTTTCCCATCGCCGTCTGGTCGTGGAACGCCGCCATCGCCGCCGTCTGTGGCGACACGATCATCTGGAAACCCTCCGAGTTGACCCCCCTGACGGCCGTCGCGCTGCAACACATCGCCAATCGGGTCATGGCCGACTATGGACTGAGCGGCATCTTCAACCTGGCCGCCGGCGGTCCGGATATCGGGCGGCTGATGGCCGGCGATGCACGGCTGCCCCTGGTCTCCTTCACCGGCTCGACAAAAGTCGGCCGCACGGTGGCCCAGACGGTTGCCGGACGCCTGGGACGAACCATCCTGGAGTTGGGCGGCAACAACGCCATCGTCGTCGCCGCCGATGCCGATCTTGAGTTAGCGACGCGCGGCATTCTGTTTGGGGCCGTCGGCACGGCCGGGCAACGCTGCACATCCACGCGACGGATCATCGCCCACCGCGACATCGCCGATCAACTGGCTGACCGTCTGGTGCGCGCCTATCACCACATCCCGGTGGGGGATCCGCTGGATGAGGGCACGCTGCTGGGGCCATTGGTGACGAGCGCGGCCGTCGAACGCATGGCAGCGGCCGTGCGTCAAGCTGTGGCCGAAGGCGGCCAGGTGCTGACCGGCGGCCACGCCTTGCCCGACGCCGGGCCGCAATTTGTCGAACCCACAGTCATCCGCATGCCCGCCCAGACGGAGATCGTCCGCCAGGAAACGTTCGCGCCCATCCTGTATATCCTGGAGTATGACACACTCGACGAAGCCATGCGCCTCCATAACGATGTGCCGCAAGGCCTCTCCAGCGCCATCTTCACCGACAGCCTGCGCACGGCCGAAAACTTTCTGGCCGCCACCGGCTCCGACTGCGGCATCGCCAACGTCAACATCGGCACGTCGGGGGCGGAAATCGGCGGCGCGTTCGGCGGCGAGAAGGAGACCGGCGGCGGCCGCGAATCCGGCTCCGACGCCTGGAAAGGCTACATGCGCCGCCAGACCAACACGATCAACTGGTCGAAAGATCTGCCGTTGGCGCAGGGAATTCGCTTTGAAAGCTGATGGAGAAGAATCTACAGATTTCACAGATCGCACAGATTTCTCAGAGGTGTGCTTGGAAAGTTGGTGACACGTTTGAGACTCTGTCTACAAGCAGGTTATTGCCTTATGATGTACTCAATTCTACCGGCGTTCCGCCGGGGCATGCCTCTGACAGTGCTCCTGACGCTGACGTTGGCCTTTGCCTGCCGTGGCGGGTCGTCGGCCGCGCCGGCCCCGGAAACCGCCGCTCAGACGGAAACGACGGCTCTCCCCTGCCCCCTGTTTCCGGCCAACAACGTGTGGAACGCGCCCATCGATAATTTGCCGGCGCATCCGCTATCGGATGACTACATCGACGCCATCGGCCGCGAGGTGACGTTCCACCCCGACTTCGGCTCCGGTATCTGGCCGCCGGAGGACGGCGGGCCAATCGGCATCCCCTACGTCGTCGTGCCCGCCGGGCAGCCGGGCGTGCCCATCGACTTCTATTATCCCGACGACAGCGATCCCGGCCCCTACCCCATCCCGCCCAATCCGCCGATCGAGGGCGGGCCGGATAGCGACGGCGACCGCCACATCCTGATCGTTCAGGCAGAAACTTGTCTACTGTACGAGATCTACGACGCCCACCCGCGCAGTGACGGCGGATGGGACGCCGGGTCGGGGGCGATCTTCGATCTGCGCACCAACGCCTTGCGGCCGGCGGGCTGGACCTCGGCCGACGCCGCCGGACTGCCCATTTTGCCCGGTCTGGTGCGTTACGACGAGGCCGCCGCGGGCGAGATCGCCCACGCTTTGCGCTTCACGGCCCCGGAGACACAGCGCGCCTACGTGTGGCCGGCGCGCCATTTCGCCTCGGACCTGACCGAGGCCCGCTTTCCGCCCATGGGCCAACGCTTTCGTCTGCGCGCCGATTACGATCTGAGCGGATTTGATCCCATCGTCCAGACAATTCTGCGAGCCATGCAACGCTACGGCATCATCCTGGCCGACAACGGCTCGCCTTGGTACGTCTCCGGCGCGCCCGATGAACGCTGGGATAACGATATCCTGCACCAGTTAGACCAACTAAAGGGTGATGATTTCGAAGCGGTAGACATTTCTACCCTGAGGCTCGATCCCGATTCCGGGCAGGCAGTGGTGTTCGGCCAAGCTGTCTTTTTGCCGGCGGTCGTTATCGCCAAGTGATAATGCGGCCCGCCGGAACATAGTCCAACCGCTTATTCTTAGAGGGAAACATCCACAGATTGTGGCTGAAAACGGCGGGCCAATCAGGTCGGGACGCTTACGCCGGCTGCCCTCAGCACGCTGTCGGCTTCTTCAAGCCATCGAGTAGCGTAACTGCCAACCAGGTGGCTAAGCTCTTTTAGCTCCGCATAGTAGCGATGGGCCAGATAGATGTGGAGCTTGTCCGGGATGCGGTGTTCCGGCGAAACGTTATATTTATTGGTGGCCGCAGGAGTGATGTAACGGGAGTCAGCCGACGCGCCGAGAAAAGCGAACACGCGCAACAGCAAGTCGTTCGG
>WBZU01002118.1_pt1 | contig 14034 bp, 18 predicted proteins | sample 5204311 | NCBI WGS metagenome assembly WBZU01 (sample SAMN12344359, study PRJNA552823) | activated sludge metagenome | biome: Activated sludge suspended growth; feature: Nitrification reactor; material: Wastewater; isolation source: activated sludge from nitrification reactor of wastewater...
GCTCGGAGAATAGGGCGAACCGTCATAGACCTTGTCGCCAGACGTCACCGTAATCGTGGACGGCAGCAATCCGCCCCCGACAAAAATCGCGAGTTGGATGTTGCCGAGGTAACTCGTCGACGTCCCAAGTTTGTCGGTAAGAGCCATTAGGAGGTTCCCTCTTCCCAATGGTAGACATTCAAAATCGCCGCCCGGCCCGTGTTGTTCGAGTTCGCGTAGAACCCGACCTTGTCGGGCGCTGTTGTGAAGAAGTAGTTCTTCGCCCGCGAATCGAAAAACTGAATGAGCTGCTTAGTTTGTCCTATGTAGTAATAGATATTTGTTCCGTCATAGAACAGCTTGTGCCAACGGGCATCTAGCCCGCGACCGGACTGAAGAATGGTTTTCGTCAAGACGCCGGCGCTGAACGTGGTCGAGTTCGTCCAGTTGATGCACCCGAGTTCATTAGCGGTCGCGTTGCCGTGGAACCCGAATGTCCGAATTTTCCCCGTCCCCGACTCTCGCATGTAAAGGCCGGCGGTCAAGAAGTTGACCGGCAACCAACCCGCGTCCATTTCGATCGTGACGGACCACGGCGAGGCGGGCAGGTTTTTCTCACGCATCCGCAACGAGTCGCCCGAGTTCGCCGGGGCGATGAGTTGCGTGAAGTCGCCGTAATCCGTGATCGACGCGCCGCCCTGATTCTGCCAGCTAAAATCTCCGGTCACGGGGACGGTTCGAGGAATGAAGTCGGGGCCGACAAACCCGACGCCGCTGGCGGCTTCGTGAACCATGAGAGCGCCGTCCGTTGGCAAGTAGAGTCTCGCCTTGCGTCCAGACGTGAAGCTGGAATACGCGCCCGTCGTGATATGCTCCGCGCGGAACGCTTCAAACCCGCGGGCCGTCTGGATGTTTCGGACGCCAGCCCCGTCGCTATGTGACGCCGCAGTCGAACCCTCTTCGCCGCGAACCACGGTCAGAGTGTTCGAGGAGCGTGCCGTCACTCGCATCAACTCGGAGTCGACGATGACCGTAAAGACGCCGCTTGCCGGAAAGACGCTTCCGTCCACAACGGTTATCGACGTTGTCGAGTTGTTGATCGCTCCGTTGAGAGCGGTCAACCCAAAATTCTTGAGTTGCTCGCTCATGTTCCCTCTTCCCACGAATAGAAGCTGCCGACCGCACCATAGCTGGCGTTGACCACGTTCACGTACATGCCGATCTTGTCAGGGGCCGTCGTGAAGTGGTAATTTTTGGCCCGCGTCTCGATGAGATAGGTATTATTCCGCCGCGTGCCGGCGTAAAGTTCCACGTTCGTCCCGTCGAGCCTGATCTTGAACCATTTGATGTCCGCGCCGCCCATCACTTCGCGGAAAAGGTAGGCAAACGCCGTCGACGAGAACGTCGTTGCGTTCGTCCAGTTGTTTGAGGCGAGGTACGCGCCTGCCCCCGTCGAGTCGATACCGAACGTGCGAATCTTTCCGGTTCCAGATTCCCGCAAACAAAGGCCGACTTGAAGGAAATCCGCGAGAATCATTGAGGCGTCGAAGCACACGAGGGCGCTGTACGGCGTCGACGGGATGTTCTTTTCCTGAATCGCCAACGAGTCTCCGGCACTGGCGACGTCCGAAAGTCGAAAGAAACCGTTCGACGTGTTTAGCGAGGCTGTTCCTTGATTCGTCCATGAGAAATCGCCAGGGACCGGACGATAGAGCCTGTCGATCGCCCGGCCGAACGGAACGATAGATGACCCGTTATCGACAAGGACAGCCCCCGAATCGTTCGGCAAGTACAGACGCCCGCTCCGTTGCTGCGTGAAGCTGGCCTTGGCGCCCGTAGTAACGAACTCTCCCCTAATCGCTTCCATCGTCCGCTTCGTGATCGCCTGAACGACGGTCGCCCCGTTCGAGTGTGACGCGCCGGTTGTGCCCTCTTGGCCGCGAGTAACCGTGAATGTGGTTCCAGAAACCCCCGTGACCGTCATAATCTCGTTGTCGATGACGAGCGAGAACGTCCCCGAGGTTGGAAACGCCGACGCACTCGTGACGACGAGCGACGTCTGCGAGGCGTCGATCGACCCGTTCAGTGTCGTCACCGCGTTTGTGGCGAACTTTTCCATGAACTACTCAATGGACAAGTACGTGCAACGAATCTTCGACTCGACGTTATTGTTGGCCTTCACAAACAACCCGAACTCGTTCGGTGTCAAAAAGTCCGTGCGGCTGACGCGGTGAAGCTCGATCCACTCCCGCCCGTTGCAGCCGACGTAAAAGATCCGATCTGTGCCGTTGTCCGTGACCTTGAGCCAGTTGTACCGGCCGGGCATGGCCGAGTATTGCAGCGACCCGACAAATGTTCCGTAGTCGGATGCGTACGTCGCTGGATCCGTGAACTTCTGACCAAAGAATCGCGCGGCAAGCGACGTTTGAAAGCAGCCGTGGAGCGCGAGCTTGCCCGACGAGCTTTCACGCCAACAAAGACCGGCATGAGCGAAATCCGCCTCGAAATACGACCAGTCAAGTCGGGCAATCAAGGATTTCGGCGTGCCGCTATAGCCGACGGTCCACGCACGAACAGCGTCCGTCGTCGACGCCGCCGACGCGAGATAGATTGCCCCGTTGTTCGTGAGCGTTCCGCCGTTGACCAGGGAGAACCCCGTGGTCTGCATCTTGTGGATGCCGGCTGGCCCGAAGTCTTCCCAGGCGGACCCATTCCACAGACTCATGAACGGCGCGTCGGTCGCCAAGTAGAGTTGGCCGGCGAAGTCTCCCGACGATGGACGGGACGCCCAAGCGCCTTGTGAGACGTATTCAGCCATGAAGTCTTCATAGCTTCCGGCGCTCAAGCAGAACTCGACGGGCTCGTTGTCGGCATGCGCCGCCGCCGATGATCCTTCGCCGCCGCGAGTGACGGTGAAATCGTTGCCAGAAACGGCGGTGACGATGAGCAGTTCGGTTCCGATGCGGATTCGGAATGTGCCGGCGGACGGAAACAACGAGGCGTCATCAACGGTCAGCGTTGTCGCCCCCGAAGTGATCGAGCCGTTGAGGGCTGTGACAGCGTTCCCGTTGACCAGTCTTTCCACGATCGCCCCAAGAAAAAGAAGGCCCGCGGCGCGAATGCTTGAGGAGGATGCCGCGGGCCTAGCCGTTCGGATTACGCATCCGGAACGGTGTACTGGACGAGGAGTTGACCGGCGGGGGTTGCCGCCATGGATCCGTTCGTGATCGTGAGCAGGATCGGGGTGTCGGCCGCGACCGTCTTGTACGTCGCGTCGGGCGTTCCGAGATCGTTGATCGCGGACGCCGTCGGCTGCGTTGCCGTGTTGTAGGTCTTTGAGACGATCGTGTTCGAGCCTTGCCGAAGACGGTAAACGGCCGTGTTCGAGTCGTCGACCGTGCCGAACCCCGCCGTCGCCAAGAACGCGACCTTGGTGATGACGGCTCCTTGCGGGAAGACGCCGACAATCACTTCGGCAAGGTCATTGCCAGCGGTGAGAGCGGCCACGGGAACGGTGAGCGTCTTGACCGCGACTTCGTTGATCGCGTAGTCGACCGCGTCACAGATCTCTTTCGCGGCTGCGTTATTGCACATGGCAATTCCGAGAAGCTTCCGGGCGATTGCGCTGAGGGACATTTTTCCTCTCCTTTAAGGGAAAATTGTTACTTTGCCCAATGCGGCTTAATCGCATCACGGGCTTCGTTCAACAACTCCGGACCCATCTTCAGGTCAGGATTCGCTTCGATCATCTGTTGAGCCCGGCGCTCAACAAGATCGGGGGCAATGTCAACGTCAGGAATCGGCTCGCAACTCGTGTCGGCCTTCACGTTGACCACTCCTTCACAGCCCCATCCGCGCTTTTCAACGCGGCTCTTGATTTCGCTGGCGTTTTTCACCCAGGCTTCAGGATCGCCCGGATGCCGAGCAAGCCCCGGAACATAGACACTTCCCTTGATGTTGACGCCGGCCGCTTCAGCTTGCTCGACGTAATGCCTCTGGACGATTTCGGGCGCGTCGTCGAGGAAAGCGCCGCCGATGTCCGACGACTGGGATGCGAGCCAAGTCGTGTCATCGTTCGCCCGCGGCGGTTTCTGGAAGGCGAACATCTCGGCGAGATTGTGCGACACGCCGTCGCGCCTCATTTGTTCGTACCGATCTTGGATGACCGGATTGTTGCTGATTCGTTCGATAACGTCGGCGCTCATGCGGCCTTACCTTCTTTCCCGGCTGGGGGAGCCGATTCAGGCGGCAGGGGTGGGGGAACAAAGTTCGGGATGAGGAAACTGTTTGCATCGAGGTCCATGGTCTTTGCCCATCCCGAGACCAGGGCGTTGTACGGCTGGAAGTTTCCGGACGACTGACCAAACCCGAGCAGAGGTTGGGCAAGGTTTTGCATCGCGCCGTTGAAGTTTGCCGCGTCCCGGTCGCGGTTCGCCTTCTTCGTCGAGTTGGCCTCGATCGTGTATTGGAGTTGGTGGGTCATCTCGAACGGATTCGACGACGAGATTAGTTGCCCCCAGTAGAACGACGCCGACGGCCCCATGAGCTGCGCGACGTCTTCCGGGCGAGTGTGCCAATGCACCGCGATCGCCTCATTCTTCGCGACCTCAGTCATCCAGTCTTCGACCTTGTTCGCCATGTCGTCGGGGCGGACATTCATCGCGTCGGACTTCAGGTTCGCCTCACTCGCCGAACGAAGTTGCACAGCAGACTGGCCGTACATCAGTTCGGTAAGGCCGGTACGCTTGTCGAAATTCTCGGCGACTTGCTGGATGACCCGCCAAATGTCCCCATTCATCTCGGGGTGTTGCAGGAATTGGACGAGTTCCGAGATCGTTTGCGGATGGGTCGCTTCGATTTCAAGCAGCGTGAGATCGCGGCCGTGCAAGATGCGATCCTTCAACTCGTCGCCGGCCGACTTCTTCATCGCGACCCAGTCACGGCACGTCACGCGAATCTTGCTCGCAAGATGCGAATAGGCCCAGTTGAGGAACTTCAATTCTCCCAAGGCCGGCTTGAAGTGCGACATCGGCCAGAGTTGACGAGGCACGCGATGGAACGCAAGCATCTTCATCGGCCAAGCATCGTCCATCCACACAGGCACGGGCCATTCAAACCGCGTGAGAATGTCGGCGTTCGGATCCGACATGAGTTGATTCGGGACATTGAGGGGGAACGGCGTCCCCTCCGCGACCACGATGTACGCAAAGTCGCCGAATTGCTCGAGTACGTCCCGGTACTCCTTGGGTGTTCCGGAGAGACGCCCACCGACGCCCATCTTCGAGTAGACTTCCCAGTACACGAAGAGATCGTTCGTCATGCCGCGGGCTCGCTGATAGCCGCCGTCAGGATCGGCGTTGACAACGCCTTGCTGGTTGAACGACTCGATTTGCGGCTTCAGCGTTCCCGGGGCGAGCCCGAATCTTCGCTCGACTTCCCAGACAGCGCCGACTCGCCGACGCGCGATCCATTTGCACTCTTCCAGCGTCTCCATATCCGGATCAAGTTGGAGGTTGTCGACGGAATCGTAGAACGAGCCGAACAGCGTCAGGTTCGAGCCTTTGGGCTGATACGCTTCGAGCCAGAGAACGCCGGCGCCCTTAATCAGCGCTTCGTCGATCGCGTCGCGAGAATGAAACTTGAGATTCAATTCCCCGGGCGTGTAATTCAGCATCCACTCCATCAGCGCGGCGCGAGCTTTGTCGACAGCCTCTTGCTGTTGCGCGGCCATCATCATTTGCTGTTCTTGAAACTGAATCATTTGCAGCGCGGCCGGATCCTGCACGGCAGACGAGAGAAGGCCAAAGGGTAATTCTGGGAGCTTGCGAGGGTTGACCTGCCGATGCGGATTTTTGTGGTAAAGAACCGGGCCGAAAAGCTGCACCGCTTCCGCGACTTTGTTGCACGTCATCTTGAATGACGGCTCAGGCAGATCGGCGACATCGGGTACTGATCCGCGCTCATCGCCGGGAGCGCGCAGCGACTTGTAGAGCCAATCGTAGGGGCCGTTGAAGAACTTCATGCACTCGGCAGCGTCTTTGCCGAACTGCGCACGTTTGAAATCCGCTGCTTTGTTGATCTTCTCGATCCACGCAGCACAGACCGCCCGCAAGGGGAAATCTTCGGGATCCATTCTCGTCGCCGAAGGAACCGGATACACCGGAGCGATCTTCGGTTGCGATTCAGGATTTTGGCTGAAAATCGGATCCACGAGATTCCCCTATGCGAGTGGTGACGGTGGCGAGGCAGCCGTTAGGGGGGTGGCACTCAGCTTCTTTTCGATCGCGTCGATCCGGGCGTTCACCGCCGCGATTCGATCCGACAGCGACCGGATGTTCCGAAGCACTCCCGATAACTCTTCGTCGGCCTCGGCGGCGAAGTCCCAGACGCCGTCACCGCTGTTGTCGGACTCCGATCGATCTGGATCCGACCGATGCCGCACACCGGTCTTGCATTCGAGCGCGTATGCGTTCGGCAAAACAATCGACAGCGACAACGTGCGATCGCCGACCATCGTTACAATCGCTGGATAGCCGTCCGTCTCGAATCGGTCAGGGAACCAATGGACGATCTTTGAGATGACCGGACGCGGCATTTCGTACTCGACCCTCTCAGGTCGCTTGTCGCGAAGGGGAAATTGTTGGGTTGGGGCCATAATCAGTTTGCCTCTTGGGGGGTTGGCAAATGCGCCTTGTAGTTCTCAAGAATCCAGTCTTCGTACGTTTCGATCGACTGGTCGAGTGTATTCCACGCCATCAATTCCGCCGCATGGCGAACGAGCATGGGCCACTTCAGTTGTTGTGATGGAGTTATAGCATCCCAGGGTGTCGGAGATTCTGGATTCAAGCTACACAAAAACGACTCGGCGAGTTCCTTGCCGAGAACGTCGAGCCTTTTCCCCTCTCCTTCCCGCGCTATCCTCTGTGCCGACTCAAAGCAAGAAACCCACGCTTCTTGCTCATGCGGTTGCAACGAGTTGAACTCGTGCGGCGTGTCCCCGGCTGCGGCGTCCAGGGAGTTGTTCAATCGGTAGAACGAGACGAATTGAGCGTGATGACTCAACTCTTCCGGCTCATCCCGATCGCGGTCTCGGCTCATTTTTCTCCTTTCCTTCGTAATTGGGTTCGGAATTTCGCCACCAAGGCATCGCGAATCTCGCCGGCTCGATGGGCCGCTGCGAGATGACGCCGCGCGTCGTTTTGATGCGCGGCTTTCATCTTGTCGAGTTCGTCCAGTATCGCGAGGACGTCGGGCGGCTTACCCTCTCGCGTGAACGGCTTGCTCTTGTTCATTTCTTCTTGCCCCTTTCAACCGAAAGAAACGCTTGGATGGTCGCGTCCGATCGGACCACCTTTCTCGCGCAGCATTTTCTTTTTCGCGAGGAACGCTTTGTAGCACCCGTCGTCTTTGCGATCCGGCCGCTTTGGCCTGATCCATCGCGGGCCGAACATCGCGACGTATCGCAGACAATCCATCAAGTGATCGTTCTTCTTGACCGGGACGTCGGTTGGCATGTTCGTCTTGGGATCGACTTTGTTTCGGTATCGGTCGAATTCCCAGCAAAGCCACGGGCATTTTTCGATGTCAACCATGAAGTACGGGCGCCCGGTCGATCGGATTCCGAGCCAACTCCGCACCATCGATATGCCGCCCTGAACGTCGTCGCATCCCCAGGTAAAGTTGATCGTGTTGCGAAACTCGACGCCATTTTTCCGAAGCGCGTCGCGGTACTGTGCTTCGATGTTCTTGCCGCCGCCCATGTCGTGAACTTTCCCCATATGGGGGTCGATGAGAGCGGCTTCGTAGACTCGCCCGTGAGGCGTCCGGAGCTTCACTTCGCGACCAAACTTCTCGGCATCGCACTTCGAAATGTACGCTTCGTTGTGCGCGAGGACAAAGCTGCCGACGTATGGCGGCGGCACGGCGATAAACAAGACGGCGCAGACTTGGCGGCCAGGGTCGACCGCCATGTAGTGCGCCCAATCGTGAGGCACTTGCCACCCGCCGGCTGGCTTGGGGAAGGAATGGATGACCTTTGAGAACTCCGGATACACCACCCGGCCGGCCAAGACAAACTTGCCGCTCCAACGGACTTCGCGTTCTTCGTCGCTCAGGCCGCGATAAAAGGCGTCTTTCTCTTCGGTTGAGATGAACGGATTGTCGAGAATGTGGAAGTGGAAAACTTCGGTGTCTTCGTCGCCGTCGTGTTCGTATAGCTCGAACAGTTGTGTCGAGCCGGTTTGCGGAGTTGCCGACCAAATGCCTTTTCCGCGACGATCCAGCGTGCGTGCGCGGAGTTCCGCAACCAGATTTTCGCGACGGATTTCTTCGTCAATCCACCAGAGATCGATGTCCTGCCCTTGCGGCAGTTCCGCCAGCGACGAAAAGAAGTGCAGTTCCCACCCGTTGTTCAGCGTGACGAGCTTCGGGATGTTCGTCTTCTTTTCTTCCCACGCGATCGAGCGGATGAATCGCCGCGGAATGAGCGGCGGGGCCGGCCGAGACTCGCCCTCTCGGCCGGCGTCTTCCATGGGCCGGAATGCACGCCATCGCCCCGTCACCAAATCGCGGATCATTTTGAACGCGCCGGCACGGAACAGCTTCTTGTAAATCGTGTTGCCCAAGTGTCGGCCGTCCAAGCCGAAAATGAACGCGACACCGTCGTGCGTCGGATACTTGCCGTGAGGATCTTGCCCTGTCACGGCGCGAGCAAACTCGACCGCCGCCGTCGTCGTCTTCGACGAGCGATTGCCGCCAAGGGCCAGCCGAATTCGCTTCTTGGAGGCGTGAAACCTCTCGGCCTTTTCCAGCGGCTCAAAAATGCGCAGAGCTTCGCCTTGCCTCCGAACTTGCTCCGCGATGATTTCGCGCAGACGATCGTTGTCGGTGAGAGTGAACTGTTCTTGCGGCTGAACCACCGGCTCGGGAATTGAGGTTTGAAACTCAGCCAGCGGATCCGGGATTGGCCGGCTCCGTCGACGGGCCATTTGATGCTACTCCTTGCAATGGGTCGACCGTCATATCGGCGATGGGCGTTGCTTGAAGAAGTTTCCGAACCGCCTTTGCGACCTGTTCTTCGAGTTCCGAATCGGACATCTCTTCGACGGCCGTGTGCGTTTCCTTCTTGGACGTCATCTCGACCAGGCGCAGGGCTCCCGCCAGCAGGCGGCTCCGAGCGATTGAGCCCTTGTTTGCTTCCTCATAATCGCGAACATAATTGGCTGCGAACTTCTCGAGACCGCCGAATTTGCGGATGATCGCGTCGGCCAAATCGGCAACGCGAACCGAGGCGGCTTTCTTTTGCAGCTTGGCGGCGAGCTTGGCGGGGGAAATCTCAGGCGTGGCCATGCGAGAAAGTTTACTGTTTCGGTAAAGTTTGTGCAAGCCATTCACTGTAACGCATCACGCGGACGGAGCCTAAATCCGGGAAAGGCCACTCTCGCGACGGGGCCGGATCCTCATCCGATCGCCGCTTTAACTCGTCAAGCAGATCGTCGGCCAGCACCCAATACTCGCCGTGTTCGTCGCTCTCGGCTTTGACATAAACGCCGTCGGCACGCATCTTCGCGAACGCTTCGTCTCGACGTTCACGGAGACGCGCCGAAGTCTCTTCCATCTGCTTCATGAGATCGAGCATCTTGGGGAGGTCCATTACCTGAGTCGTCGATCGGTTCGAGAACGTGTTCATATCTTCCACTCCTGAAAACGGGCGAATCTTCTCTCGAACACCATCAGCACGGATCCTGTCTGCCCTTTCCGGTTTTTGTCGATGATGACCTCGAGCTGGTTCTGCTCGTCCTCAACGCGATGAAGCAACATGACCACGTCTGCGTCTTGCTCGATCGCCCCGGATTCTCGCAAGTCGGACATTTTCGGCTTGGGGTCGGATCGTTTTGCCACTTCCCGGTTGAGTTGGGCCAGGAGGACAACGACCATCCCTGTCGCACGGGCCTCAGCTTTCAACCGCTTGGTGATGTCGGCGACCTGTTGCTCTCGCATCATTTTCCGATCTTCGGGATTGATGAGTTGAAGGTAATCGATCATGAAAACTTTGTCGCCGGCGCCGGCCCGGCGGCGCATGAGTGCGATAATCTCCATGATGTCGAGGTCCGACTTCTCGGTCGCCGAGAGCGGGAGTTGCGAGATAGCATCCCCGGCATCGAAAATCTCGGTCGCCTTGTCTTTGACTTCGCCCGTGCGAATGTGGTGCAGGTCAACCATCGAATTCGCGGCGATGAGACGATCCACGAGTTCGACGATCGGCTGTTCGATCGAGACGATATAGCCGGGGATACCCATCGACCCCAACTCGGCCATCATCGCCACGGAGAACGCCGTCTTCCCAACACTCGGCCGAGCGGCCACGACGACCAAATCGCCAGCCTCGAACCCGCCCGTAACCGCGTCCATCGTCGTCCAGCCCGTGACAACCGGGCTCTCTTTCCCTTCGCTGCGGCGCTCCATGCGGTCGATCGCTTCCTTGACCTTTTCCGCGATCTTGAACGTCTGCGTTGCCCGCACTTTGGCGGACAAACCGTACAGTCTCTTCTCCGCCAAATCGACGACACTCGACCACTCCGAGCCGGGTTCCATCGCCGCCACACGAATCTCGTCGGCAATGATACTGATCGCCCGCTTGATCGCGCAACCGCGAACGATTTCGGCATACTTCTCGGCATTGTGCGACGGGGCCGCGTCCCAGATTTCGACGATATAGCCGTAGCCGCCAATGTCGTCGACGACGCCTTCCGCTTTCGCGAGATCGGCCAGGGACACAGGGTCAGCCGGAACTCTCTTCTTCAGGACGAGGTCAACGATTAGCTCGAAAATCGTCTGATGGGAAAATTGGTAGAACGACTGCGGGCGAACTTTCTCGACCGCCATCGGCACAAGAGAGTTATCGCGCAGCATGAGGCCAAGCAGAGCCCTCTCCGCCTCTCGGTCATTCGGGGCGGACGGCATTTCGCGGTCATCCGATGACATCATCGCCTCGCCGCAATCTTTGCGACCGTTTCCGCATAACGCGCACGCGCTGCGTCGGCTGCCGCTTTCATCGACGCAGTGTTTTTCGCCGCCGGGAATCTCTTCACGAAATCCCAAATAGTTTCAGCCGACCGACCGCGATCCTTCAGCGTGTTCAGGATCGTTTCCGGACTGACGCCGCCTTTCACCAAATCTGCCATCCAGGCCGTGCAGTCTTCAAGAGACTCGCCGGAATTGGGCCGGCGCGCGAGTTTCTGGCGGAAATTCCACGCAAGCCCTTCCGGCGTGTGGTTGTAGTTCGGCGGGACTTCTGTGATGGTTTCGGCTTTGGATGGATGATCGAGATTGAGATTCGGCGTGTGATTGATTGATTGAAAATAGGCCAAAAGTCGCCGTTCGAGCATCCCCTTGAACTCGTCAGATGATAACACATCTTCGACGACGCGGCTTATCGCTTCCAAAATCATGGCGTTTCCTTCCAGGTACGTCACGTTCAGCCGCGCGGCGAATCTTGCAGGGCCTCATCTTCAAATCTTCAGCAATTTCTTCGACGGTGTACCCTTCGTCGAGCAGGGCTCGGATGCAGTCTCGGCGGCGGCGGGTCAGGCAACTTCTCCCATGTTGCGAAAATAACTTCCGACGCCGCATGTCCGCAAGCCCTTCGACCATGGTTGCAGCTACACGGATATGGCGAGGATTCGCGCAGGCAGGCGTCTTGCAAATTCGATAGCGGTAGCAGGATTCCCACAACTCGGCGCGGCCAGTCAACCAAACCACGACCGCGCGAATCGTGTACGTGCGGGCTCCGACCTTCATGCGTGCCTCACCGCGCCCCGACCAGCATCCGCAGTAGACGTGACAACCGGTCAACTCGTCTACCTGGATGCGAGACCGAAGGCGTTGAGCAATCACGCGCTTGGAAACGATACCCATAAGGCTTTACGGGCCTTCAGACCCGACCACGACGAGAATATCCTGATCTTCGAGAAGGCCGATTATGTGGGATTGCAACTCTTCAGTGGCGGCTTTTTCCGCGTTCGCAAATTGCGACGGATAAGCCGTGAGAACGAACCCGCGACTCGTGACGTCTGGCTCGACATCGAACTTGAGAACCGCTTTTGAATTGAAGCGAGATTCGTACATCGGCACAGTGAATGTCAGTGTGTCGGGAGTTTCACCAACACCTGTGAACTGTTGAGTAATCTGCTTGCCGAGAGAGGATTTTCCACGAGCGACAACGCTCTCCGAGCTATCTTCCGTTGACCACTTCACCGCGGAGAACTTGTCGATCGTCGCGACTTGATTCGAGAGCGTTCCGTCAAGATCGATTCGCAGCGCCTTGACAAACTCTTTCTGCGACAGCAGCTTCTTGTTGATGTTTATCAGTGTCTTGTACTGTTCGCTTAGAGGCAAGCGAATCTCGATTTTGTCTTCGCGATCGGCCGAGTCGTAGTAGAACTCAGCGCACTCAAGCGACACGAAGACGTATGGAGACGACGTCTCTTGTTCGTCGACTGCCCACTTTGCCAAATCAGCAAACGACTGAAGATTGTAGACCAAGTGGTCTTTAACCGGTCCACGCACCCGCCTCTTGAACACATACTTTCCATCTTCAAGGTGGACGATGTTTGCGCGTGTATCCCAAGTCAAAATCCGTGGCGTTTCCGCCGCTTTGACGTACCCGGCCAGCGAATCAAAGAATTCCTTCAGCATAAGGCTTCCCTTTGTGGTGTGGGTGAATGCTAAAAAGTGCGGGAGTGGTCCGAATTCTCCCTCTGATTAGAGAGTTCCTACGCTCCCGCTCGCAGGATTTCCTGAAACTCAATCGTCGGCGTCGTCTTCGCCAGCCGGGGCCGGCAGCGCGTCTTCCATCTCGGCGAACGTGGGCTGATCGGGATTTTCCGAGTTGAATCCCTGAAAGGTGAGAGCCACGCCGCCGCCGGCGCGGTGGGCTTTCTTGCAAGCCGTGGCGTGCGTGCGGAACGGCGGGAGCTTGGCCGCTGCGACCACTTCAACCGTCGTGATCGATTTGACGTTCGCCATGCGGAGTTCAATGACGACGACTCGCTCCTTACCGTCCTCATCGCCACGGTCATCGAGATCGCTGATCGCTTTGTTGATCGCGGAGTTAATGACCGCTTCGGCTTGGCCGTCAGTCAAATCCGCGATTGTCCGTGCATTGACCTGTAACTGCGGCATCACACAGTTCCTTTCTGTTTTTTCGGGGAGCGCTGGGTTGGACGGGACTTCCACCAATCGAACCACGCCGCCGCGGAAATCCCGTACAGTTCCCCGAGTTTGTCAAAGTGCTTCATGCGCGGCACAAACTTGCCGTACATCCAACTCGTCACCGTTTGGCGGCTAACTCCAACATCGGCGGCGCATTGTCGCACGACGCCGGATAGACCGTCAAATCCTTTTCCGTCGGACTTCTCATCGGTCAAGTATTTTCGGAGTGGATTCGCACGAACCCACTCCGTGAACTTCTCTCGGTACTTCACCTGTTTTACACCAAATCGTCAGGGTTATTGGAACGCGCACGCGACTTCTTTGGCTCCGCCGGCGGCTTCGGTTCTTCGGTTGGAGGAGTCTCAGTTTGGGCAGGCTTGACCGGCGTGGAAACGGGCTCCTTGGGATCGGCGGATTTTTTCGCCGCCGCTTCCGCCGCCTTGATCGCGAGCTTCGAGGCGAAGTCGGCCGCTGTCTGAACCGGCTCCGTGATACCGTATTTCTGCGCGATTTGCTCGACATACGACTTCCACGTCGTCGCACCTTCCATGATTGCGTTCACGACGCCGCGAAGGTATTTGAGTTGCTTCGGAAGAAGCTGATCGACATTGGCGACCTGCGAGTAGTCGAGAATTTCTTCGACCGTGACGCCGACCGATGCGAAGTCGTCGAGAAGGTCGCGCGTGAACTGCCGCGGATCCTCTTTGATCTTGTTCTCGATCATTCGATAGATGGTCTCGAGCGCCGCATCGCGAATGTGGAACGGGGTCAGATTCAGGATGCAGTTGCGAATGCCCTTCGACGCCTTTAGGTTCGTCAGCATGAGCAGTTCGCGCTCGTCAC
>WBZU01000980.1_pt1 | contig 14031 bp, 14 predicted proteins | sample 5204311 | NCBI WGS metagenome assembly WBZU01 (sample SAMN12344359, study PRJNA552823) | activated sludge metagenome | biome: Activated sludge suspended growth; feature: Nitrification reactor; material: Wastewater; isolation source: activated sludge from nitrification reactor of wastewater...
CCCAAATGTTCAGGGTTTGGCCGGCTGGTCGCCTCGTTCGCCCCGTACGGAGGCTTCGACTGTAGTTTGCCCGGGTCGGTTCGCGCAATGCGCGCGATTTTCAGGGCATTGCGTCGTTTGCATCTTGCGTATGTGGGGGCATCGCGGTTACGCGTGCACTGTGGGTGGCGTGCTAAGCTCGCCGCCGCCGCACGGCACGAGGAGAAATCGGCATGTTGGAAGACGTCATCAAAGAGCTTCGCGCGGGCATCGAGAAATCCATTGAAGCATTGCGTCGCGACCTGTCGCGTGTACGTACGGGACGAGCGAATGCGGCAATGTTGGATGCTGTTCGTGTCGACTACTACGGCGTGCCGACACCGATTCATCAGATGGCGACCGTCGGTATCCCCGAACCGCGGCTGATCACGATCAAGCCTTGGGAAAAAGGACAAACCAAGGCCATCGACAAGGCCATTCGCGAGAGCGACTTGGGCCTCAATCCGCAAGTCGACGGAGAGCTCATTCGTATTCCGATCCCGGCGCTCACGGAAGAACGCCGCAAAGAGATGGTCAAGCAGACCAAGAAGTTCGGGGAAGAAGCGAAAGTTGCGATTCGCAAGCACCGCCGCGACGCCAACGAAATGTGCGACGCGCTCGAAAAAGACGGCGACGTCAGTGAAGACGATGCGGATCGCGCGAAGAAGAAAGTCGAAGAGGTCGTGGCGGAGGGGATCACCCAGACCGATCACGTCATCGCGGCAAAAGAGAAAGACATTCTCGAGGTTTGACGCGGACGTTACTCGCCACCTTTCACCTTGGATCCAACGCGGCAGCCCCCTGCATCGACCAACGAAGCCCATGAGAAAATCCAATGACTTCGTTGAACTCGCCTCCATGCTGCAAGACGGCTTGACAGCCCAAACGCTGCATGAAACCGTAGTCTTCGCCCATTTCGACCCGGACCTGGGACGCCGAGGTTTATGCGCGCAATTGCATTTGGAATGACCGACGTCGGTCTCCAGCGCGATCACAACGAAGACAGCTACGTCGTACTCAGCGAGTACGGGCTGTACATCGTTGCCGATGGAATGGGAGGCCATCGCGCTGGTGACGTGGCGAGTCGGATTGCGACCGATTCGATCAGTGAGTTTTTCCGGTCGACCGCCAATGACGATGCCACCTGGCCCATCGCTTTCGATGCCAACTTGACGGAAGACGAAAATCGTCTCCTGAGCGGCATCCACATCGCGAATCGAAGGATCTACGAGCGCAGCATGCGCTCGCGGGAGTGTGCGGGCATGGGGACCACCGTCGTGGGTGCGGTCTTCTCCCGACGACGCAACCGGTTTTACGTGGGACATGTCGGTGACAGCCGCGCGTACCGCGTGCGCAGCGGCGTGATCCAACAACTCACCAGCGATCACTCGCTCATCAACGACTACTTGCGAGCGATGCCCGAAATGACCGAGGAACAGCGGGCCGAATTGCCTCGGAACGTCATCACGCGCGCCTTGGGCATGCGCGACAACGTGGACGTCGATCTGATGAGCGACGAACCGCGCCTCGGCGATGTTTACCTGCTCTGTTCGGATGGTTTGTCCGGGATGATCACGGACGACGAGATTCGCGACGTCGTCGTCACGTCTCGGGACATCGGCGAAATGTGTCGACGCTTGATCGCTCGCGCCAACGACAACGGCGGCGATGACAACATCACCGTCCTCGCGGTGCGCTTTGATGACGACGTCGAATCCTACGACGAAGCGACGCAGCAAATGCCTGCCGCCCATATCCTGCTCGCCGCCGCTCGGAACGAAGACGACGGCAAGTCATCCTGACTTTCCCTGATTCACGGCAACTTGCGTCCGGTTTGCAGCGATGCCGATCGGACGCCAAGAGGCGGGGCGGCTCGTCCCGAGGCTCTTGGCATACCAAGACAAACGTTCGTCTTGGATACGCAGTTGGTCGTGGCCGACCATCGACTTCGGCGACCACGACCAAGACAACCCCAGTTCACTGCAAGCAGTTTTCGACCACCACGTAGCTCTCCGCGAGCGCGCACGTGTTGTTCGATTCGACCATGCTCGGACAGCTGAATGTAAGCCATGCGGAGCCGGCCTTGACGCCCTGACCGGTGCCGGATGGTCCCGGCGGCGAGAGGAAAAACTCGCAAGGTTGGTTCGAGCCGAAAAAGTCTCCACCCGTGACGGACGAGGAAAACCCAACGTTGCCTTGCGCCGGCATCGCGGCCGACGCTTTGGAGTCGATCTTCTCGATGTCGAGCGTGAGAAGTTCCGTGCCTTCGAAGACGATATTTGCTTGGACGCTGAACGGTCCAAGGTCGCCGCCTTTGACCGTGCACGAGACGTCGGCGCCATTGATACCATCGACCAAAAGCGTCACTCGATCGGTCGCGGTGACCGCTCCCATGATGCTTTGGTGGCTCTTGTGCGGACAAGCCGCACCCGTGTCTTGGAAGTTCACGACAAACGCTCCTTGAGGCGTCGGCGGAACGGGTTCTTCACAACCGAGCGCGAAGGTCGCGAGCACGAAGATCGAACTGGAGAAGAATGCGAGGCGCATAAGTGGCTCCGTAGGTGACGAGAGTTTTACCGATGAAGAGTCGAAGGTTGACGTTCAGTCTGCAAGAGCTTGCTCGAGGTCGCTCCAAAGATCTTCGAGGCCTTCGAGACCCACGGACAAGCGCACGAGGCCATCCGAGATGCCGAGGGCGCGTCGCGCTTCTTCGGGAACCGACGCATGCGTCATGATCGCCGGATGCTCGGCGAGTGACTCGACGCCGCCCAAGCTCTCGGCACAAGCAAAGATGCGCAAACGTTCGAGCATCTTGCGCGACACGTCCAAGCCGCCTTTGATCTCCACCGAAATCATGCCGCCGAATGCCCGCATTTGACGCGCCGCCACGGCGTGATCGGGATGCGATGCGAGGCCCGGGTAATGCACTCGCGCGACCCGCGGATGGTTTTCGAGTCGTTGCGCCAAGGTCATCGCCGCTGCGCTCTGATGACGCACGCGCACCGGCAACGTCTTCAAACCGCGCAAAACGAGGAAGCAATCGAAGGGGCTTGGAACGGCTCCAATCGCGTTCTGCAAAAAGCCCACGCGCTCGATGATGCGTTCGTCCGACGTGATGATTGCACCTCCAACGATGTCCGAGTGGCCGTTCAAATACTTCGTCATCGAATGAACGACGACATGAGCTCCGAGCTCGAGCGGGCTTTGGAGAACCGGCGTCGCGAACGTGTTGTCGACGACGAAGACCAGCCCCGCGTCACGCGCGACCTGAGCCAACGCGGCGATGTCGAAGACCTTGAGCATGGGGTTTGTCGGCGTCTCGATCCACAAAAGCTTCGTCGATGGACGAACGGCCGCTCGCACCGAAGCTGGGTCGCGCATGTCGACAAAGCTCGAGGACAAACCCATCGGGCCCATGACCTTGTCCATCAAGCGGAACGTGCCGCCGTAGACGTCATCGCCGCACAAGATGTGATCACCGGGGCGCAACGTGTGCAGGAGCGTCGCCGTCGCGGCCAAACCGCTGCCGAAACAAAACCCGCGCGTGCCTCCTTCGAGCGCGGCAAGGCACGCTTCGAGTGTGTTGCGCGTGGGATTGCCGCTGCGCGAATACTCGAAACCTTTGTGCACGCCCGGGCTTGCTTGCGCGAAGGTGCTGGACATGACGATGGGCGTCATCACCGCACCGCTCGTCGGATCGGGTTCTTGTCCTGCGTGAATGGCCAACGTGTCGATCGAAGCCTTGGGCACCATGGGTTTGCCGTTCCCAAAACGCGTGTAAACCACGCGGCTAGAGTGAGGTTGGCGCGAGCCTAGCAGTCCGCCGCGTCGTCTGCTCGCCAAGTCGATCTTCGTGATGCGCGGCTACCGACCTTCTGCGGAGAAGTCTTCGCGAACGCTCGACGCTCGCAACGAATCGATCAGCGGTCGCATGTTGACGAGACGCCGGGCTGGATCCGGATCGAGCGCGGCGTGAAACCAGGCTTGTTCGATCAACGTGAACGCAGTCAGACGGTCGACCAGGTCGCGACGAATGCCTCGCTGCGCCACTTCGACGAGGCGAGCGGCGTCGGTCGTTCCTTCGCAAAGCTCTTCTCCCGTGGCGAACCACAAAAGCGTCGCGCACAAGGCGTAAACGTCGGCAGTTTGTCCGGGCTTTGCGTCGCCGCGAACGATCTCCGGAGCGGCATAAGGAACCGTTCCGCGATCGTCCGTGTCGACTTCGGGATCGAGTCCTCGGAATCTGGCCGCCCCGAGATCGACAAAGCGGATGTCGCCAAAAGGTCCGAACAGCAGATGATCGGGACTCAGATCTCCATGCACGACCTCGAGCGGTCCTTTGGGATCGGCGAGCGCATGGAGGTCGGTCAGCGTTTCCAACGCGGTGAGGGCGATGTGTCGAATGAGCGTGAGCGGAATGGGTTTGTCTCGTTCGTGCCACGCTCGGGCGACGTCGCGAAGCGATGTTCCGGCGACGAACGTTTCCAGGAAAAACGGTCCGTGGGCATCGCTTCCCAAGCGTACGAGCTGCGGCAAAGCGGGGTGTTCGACCAGGGACAGGAGTTTGGCTTCCCGAACCATGGCGGCGCGGCCTTCGTGCGTCTCGAACGCGTGGGGACTCAAGCGCTTGCACACGAGCTCACGGTCGCGCACGCGCACGAGGCCCACTTGAAAAACGCTTCCACCTCCAAGCAATCGGATGAACTGCGCGCCTTCGGGAGTTGCAAACGCCAACGAAGTTTCCTCGGGTCTACTGGAAGATCACGTCGAGCTGATACGACGCGATCTTCTCGTCGTTCAAGTAATCACCGACGACCACGTAATACGTACCGGCGGGCAGATTCGCGACGGCGGGGTAATCGGTCGCGTTGATCCGTGAGCAGCTGTTCGTACCGAGATCGTCGTCGCTCGCGATCATCGTGCCGTTCGAGTCATACAGCGTGATGAGCGTGTCGAAGTCGCACATCATGTTGTTGGCACCGATGTTGTGCGTCTCGAGCAACGGCTTCTTGCCCGCGGGAAGCGTGAACGAGAAATAGTCCACATCGCCGACGGGAAAAACCGCGCCGTAAAACATCGTCGTCGCCGGCCATAGCGGTGTCGCCGTCGCCCGATCGTTGTTGCTTTCGATTTCCCACGGAGCCTCGGCCATGCACGTCGCGCTGCAACCATCACCCGAGGTCGTGTTTCCGTCATCGCATTGTTCACCGGGCGTGAGGAGAGAATCGCCACAACCCGGAGGCATGACTTTTACTTTGAGGACATACGAAGCTTGGGCTTCGTCGTTGAGGTACTCCTCGACCTTGATGCGGTACTTGCCCACGGCAAGGTTTGTCGCTTCGACATCGAGCTGCGGTGAGATCAGCGAGCACGAGTCGGCTCCGTCTTCGTCGTCCGACACGATGACCTGATTGTTGCTCGTGTAGAGCGTGATGAGGGAGTCGAAGCCCGTGGGGCATCCGCCGTAACCGTTTGTCGTTTCGATCCGTACGCTCGAATTCGGAACCGTGACGTCGAAGCTGAAGTAGTCCTGATCGCCCACCGGCTGAATCGCTCCGCGTGCGCCGTCGTAGCCGTTGATCGTATTGGCCGCGTTGGCCATGTTGTTCGGCTCGGTTTCCAGCAAGTAGTTGCCTTCGAGCATGCACGTGGCCGAGCAGCCGTCACCCGGCGTCGTGTTGCTGTCGTCGCACTCTTCGCCGATTTGCAGAAGCCCATCGCCGCATCCGGGGGCCGCGATTTTTATTTTGAGGACATACGAACCTTGCGGTGCGTCGTTCTGGTACTCCTCGACCTTCGCGGTGTACTTTCCGGCCGGAAGGTTCGCCGCTTCCGCGTGTGTCGCCGGGGAAATGAGAGAACACGAGTCGACGCCGCTTTCGTCGTCCGAAACGATGAGCGTTCCTGTCGGCGAATAGAGGTACAGCACCGAGTCGAATCCAGCCGGGCAGCCCATGAAGCCATCGCCGACTTCGAGCGTTATCGAGGAGCCGGCCACGGGGACGTCGAAGCTGAAGAAGTCTTGATCGCCGGTGGGTTGAATCGCCGCAAAAATGCCGTCGACTCCGTTCACCGAATTGGCGTTCGCCAAAGGCTGATTCGGCTCCATCTCGTTGATGAAATTTCCTTCGAGCTTGCAGTCGGTAGCGCATCCGTCGCCTGCCGCCATGTTTCCGTCGTCGCATTGCTCGAGGCCCTGCGTGACGCCGTTGCCACACACGGGTGGCTTGAGAGCAATGTCGACGATGTACGCCGGTTGAGTTCCAAACGTGGCGCTCTCCACCTGCACGTAGTGTTTGCCCAGGGCGAGGTTGGCCATGTCGGGATTGTTGATCGAGTCGAGTTGCGGGCAGGCTCCGCTGTCGGCGCCCAGCAGGCCGTTGGGACCTTGAGCGCGTACGGCAAACGAACCGCCCAATGGGCATCCGCCCATGAGGTCGTGAATGGCGACCGATAACTCCGTGCCCGGCGTCGTGACGTCAATCTCGAAGACGTCGATGTCGCCCATGGGATAAAGCGACGCGGTAAAACCTTTTGTGCTCGAAGCAAGTACGTTGGCGAGGGCCGGGATGTCGTTGCTTTCGGTCTCCGCCGGGTAATCCGCCGATCCAACCGGAGGCATGAAACCTCCGCCCGCGCCACCCGTGCCGCTCGAAGACGAACTCGATGTGCTCGACGTGCTCGACGTGCTCGATGTGGTGGACGACGACGAAGTGGACGAGGTGGAAGAACTGGAACCGCCGCCCATTCCTCCCATTCCTCCCATTCCACCTGTTTGTCCGGAACCACCTGTTTGTCCGGAACCACCGGTGCTCGCTTCACCACCTTCGCCGCCTTGACCGCCGGGCGTGGCCCCTCCGGTGGCGCAACCTTGCAAGGAGGCGAGTGCGAGGGGAACGCCAAGGGCAAACATCAGGACCGAGCGGGTGAAGTAGGCAAAGCGTCGAGGGCCGGTCATACGCGGGTTCATCGGTGTCTTCCTCGTAGGGGATGGTAAGCGCTCGGAAGCGAGCAAATTGAGGCTACTCGTGGGGGAGTACGGTAGCTACTTTGCAATGGTTACGGGGCACGGATCGCCGACCGTGCGAGGCGCGTGCACGTGTGCAAAAGGAACGCTTGTGCGACCGCTCATCTCGGAACTTTTCGACCAACTCGTTGCGCGTCATCGTGAGAGTCGGCGCATCGATCTCGACGACATCGCGGAGGTCATCGGCACGCGCGCCGTGAGTTACGACGAAGTCGACCATCTCGTCGAGCGGCTGGAATCCGAGGGGTTTTCGGTTGGTGAAGGCATCGATGAGTCCGACGTCGAGACGATGCGGCGGGTGCTCGAAGAGGCGCGTCAATTGCGTGTCGCTCTTGGTCGAACGCCGACGGTCGATGAAATCGCGGCGGCTGTGGGCAAGCCTGTGTATGCCGTTCGTCGAGCGCTCGAGAGGGCACGCGGAAAAGTGACGGGAAAACGGGACTGAGGCGCTTGGGGCGATGAGCGTCGAAGGGGGCCTCGAACCTCGTGAGTCTGTCGGGGCGCTGGTCGCGTATTGCCGACCGACGATCGATCGTGACCACCTCGGCACAACATCGATCGCGCGATCCGTTTCTCCGATGGTAGAATGAACGAAGGTACAGAGCGCGCCCGAAAGCGTCGTGCTTTCGAGGCACAAGCAAAGGAAGGCGGCCCTCGATGAACATTGCAATCACGTTCCGCCACATGGCCGGTACGGACGCCGTTAAGCAGTACGCGCATGACAAAGTCGCGAAGCTGCAGAAGTTTCTTCGTCAAGCGATGTCGGCTCAAGTCACCCTCTCCGTCGAGGGAACCGAACACATCGCCGACGTGAACATCTCTTCGGGCAGTCAGCACTTCCACGCCAAAGAGCGAAGCCAGGACATGTACGCATCGATCGACAACGTCATCGACAAACTCGATCGGCAGATTCAAGCGAACAAAGGCGCGAACATGGCGAAAAAGCGCGGAGGCACGAGTGCTGCGGAGTTCGCCGCCGAAGTCGAGCGCGAAGGCCGAGGGCGAGACTGAGTTCTCGCGTCCGCGCTGATTGCCCGCCAAATTCGCTCCCATTCGGTTGAATCGGGACCCAGTCGACCCTCCGACCCATTACCGCTCCAGGCCACTTACCTGCTTCCACGTTCCGATCTCGCCACCCGTCGCTTTCCGTAGTACGGCTCCGCCGCTGTCGTACCAGCTGCGTGTATTTTCATGGCCGCCGATGCAACCGTCAGGCGCTCGGCGAAAGGCGTTTAACTTTCCAAACCCCAAACACCACCACGGTGGTCGACACATGCGCACGCGCGATGTGCCCAGTCACTGCGGTTGCAGCGCTCAACCATGGGAGTCCTAGAAATTCTTCGCGCCGAGCGCGTGTCGGTCTCGAATGCATCCGAGGGGGTCGTTCGTAACAAGGCCGAAGCTCTCAAGCGACTCGCTACGCTTCTCGCATCAGGCACAGCAATTTCCGCCGTCGAAATCGAGCGGGTGCTGGTTGAGCGGGAAAAACTTCAGTCCACAGGCGTCGGAGGCGGAGTGGCCATTCCGCACGGCGGCATTCCAACGCTCGATATGCACATCGGCGCCGTGCTGCTTTGTCCCGACCCGATCGACTTCAACGCCATCGATTCCGCGCCGGTGAGCATCCTGTTCGCGGTCATCGGGCCGAAACGTGAAGCCGGTGAACACCTGAAGATCCTCGCTCGTGTTTCACGACTCTTGCGTCAAGACGACTTTCGCAAGCGGTTGCTCGCCGCCACGACGGGCTCCGTCGCCTACGAACGGATCAGCGCCGAGGAGTCGAGGAGCAGTGCATGACGGAACCGACGCAGTCGAGTGATTCGCCCCTACGCGCACGTCCGTCCATCTCCGTACGTTCGCTCTTGGCCGATCCCGAGTTGGGCGTGAGTTTGTCCGTCCTTGCCGGGGCCAACGGTCTCGATCGGATCATTCGACATGCTCGGATTCAAAAATCCGGTCTCGCCCTCGTGGGGCATTTCCACGGCATCGTTCCATCGCGAATCCAGATCTTCGGACAAACCGAACTGTCCTTCTTGCAAGGTTTGTCTTACGAAGCCCGCGCCGGCGCCTTGCATGACTTCTTCGCCATGGAGATCTGCTGCGTCATCGTGACGAGCGGCGCGCAAAAAGACGACGTCACCTTCGCCCCCGTACCGGAGCTCGTCGAGGCCGCGCAAGCCTCGGAAACGCCTCTGCTCCAGTCGCACGAACGTTCCAGTAAGACAATCGCCGCCGTGCATACCTTGCTCGATGATCGCCTCGCACCTCGAGTGCGGATCCACGGCGTACTCGTCGATGTGTTCGGCGTCGGCGTCTTGCTCATCGGAGCGAGCGCCATCGGCAAAAGCGAATGCGCTCTCGACCTCGTCATGCGCGGACATCGTCTCGTCGCCGACGATGTCGTCGAATGTGACTACCGGCCTCAGGGCATGGTTTTCGGCGGTCCCGCGGAACTTTTGCGCCATCACCTCGAAGTTCGCGGCCTCGGAATTCTCAACATCAAAGACCTCTTCGGCGTCACCGCAACCCGAGAACGCAAACGGATCGACGTCGTCATCAAGCTCGTCGAATGGTCCAAGGACACCGAATACGACCGGCTCGGACTCGAAGACCGTCATCGAGTGATCTTGGGTGTGAAGGTGCGTGAGCTCGTCATTCCGGTTCGTCCGGGCCGAGACATGTCCACCATCATCGAAGTCGCCGCGCGCAACGAACTTCTGAAACGAGCGGGTCATGATGCTGCGCGCGAGTTTTTTGGAAACCTCGAAGGAGCCCTGCTCGGCGGTCGTGCAGAAGGCGAACGCCCGAGTGGAACGTCGTTTCCGAACCCCAACGAAAGCGTTTCTCCTTCCGAACCGCCTTCCGACCAAAGCCCGCGGAGTTCGTCATGACCGAACGCAGTCAAGTCGTCGTCGTGACGGGATTATCGGGCGCGGGCAAATCGACTGCGCTGCATGCGCTCGAAGATCTTGGTTACTTCTGCGTCGACAACCTCCCGACGTCCGTCGTCACGTCGACCGTCGAAGCATGCGAATCGGGGGACGTACGGCGTATCGGGCTCGGCATCGACATGCGTGCACTCGCGTTTCTCGATGGCGCCGGCCCCGCGCTCGAACGCATCGCCGAGCATCGAGATGTCGTGATCCTTTTCCTCGATGCTTCGGATGAAGCGCTGTTGCGTCGATTCAACGAAACACGTCGACCGCATCCACTGTCCGCCGTTGCATCACGCACCGGTGGCGTCAGCGGCGGCCTCGCCGTGCTCGATGGAGTGCACCTCGAACGGGAACGACTCGCTCCGCTTCGGGCCATCGCGACGGTCGTCATCGACACGACGCGCCTGAGCGTTCACGAGCTGCGAAAACAGGTCATCGCGCATCTTGGACCCGGGCGCGCGGAAGCTCCGCGCATGGTCACGCGCCTGATGTCGTTCGGATTCAAGTACGGCATCCCCGTGGACGCCGATCTCGTTTTCGATGTGCGGTTCTTGGACAACCCGCACTTCGTACCCACGTTGCGCCATCTTCCCGGAACGACGCCCGAGGTGCAGGAGTTTGTCTTTCGGAGCGGCGACGCTGCGGAGTTGGTCGAAAAATACGTGCAATTGCTGCGGTTTTCGCTGCCCCGGTACGAACGTGAAGGCAAGAGCTATCTGACGATCGGCATCGGATGTACGGGGGGACGTCATCGCTCGGTAGCGATCGTCGAGGTTTTAGCGGACAATCTGCGCAAGCAAGTCGAGCTACCGATCTCGATTGTTCATCGCGACATGGCTCGAGCGGATCACGCACCCGTGCCGGACGCGCAATCGGCGACAGGCACGCCATCGAATCGCGAGGGGGGCAAACCATGAGTGAAGACAGTGCAAGTCGTCGATTCACCATCATCAACGCCCGCGGCTTGCACGCACGCGCAGCCACGAAGCTCGTGCAACTTGCCGGCAAGTACCCTTGCGAAATCACCGTGGCCGGACCCGACGGAGAAGCGGCGAACGCCAAAAGCGTCATGGGCGTGCTGCTGTTGTGCGGCGGCGTGGGCACCGTGATCGAAGTGCGAGCTCGCGGAGGACGTGCGGACGAAGCGGTCACCGCCATCGGCGAACTCATCGCGAATCGATTCGGAGAACCCGAATGAACGACGCTTCGACCTCGTATCCAGCCCACGTCATGCACGGCATCGCCGGTTCGCCCGGTGTCGCCATTGGCAAAGCTGTCGTACTTGGTCACAGCCGCGTCGCGTGTCCTCGTTATCCCATCACCGCCGCAGATTTCGATTCCGAGATTCGTCGTTTCGAAGACGCTGTCGGTCGTGCCAAGCACGAACTGCGCGAGATGGCCCAACGCCTCACCGAGAAGAGCGCCGAAGCATCCATCCTCGAAGCCTACATGCTCATGACCGATGACCCGGTGCTCGCCGAGTCCGTTCAGCGACAGGTTCGTCATGAGAAACGATGTGCGGAATGGGCCGTGGCGGAGGCGGCGACGCTCATCGCCAAGCGTCTGGCCGCGGTCGACGATCACTACCTGCGCGAACGCAGCCACGACGTTCTCTTCATCGCCGATCGCATCTTGCGCGCGTTCAACACGACCACGACCGAACAACAAAACGTTCGTTTCGATGAACCCTCGGTCGTCATTGCGCATGACCTGAGTCCCGCGGATACGGCGGGCATGATCAGCCAGCCCGTCGTGGGAATCGTCACCGAAGTGGGTACGCGGACGAGTCACACAGCCATCATGGCGCGAGCGCTCGAGATACCCGCCGTCGTCGGTGTCACGGATGCTCTGGCGCACATCTCGTCGGGCGATGTCGTGATCGTCGACGGCTTGCGCGGGCATGTCGTGGTTCGTCCCGCCACACGCGAGCTCGACGATGCGCGAGCCCGTGGCGAGCGACACTCGGCCTTGTCCCGCGAGCTGCACACGTCGCGCGATCGCGACGCGATGACGGAAGACGGCGTACGTGTGATGCTTCGAGCGAACGTCGAGCTGCCGGCCGAAGCCGTGCTCGCGCGGGACTACGGCGCCGAGGGCATCGGCCTGTACCGCACCGAGTTTCTGTACATCGACCGTTCATCGCCTCCGTCGGAAGAGCAGCAGTTCGAAATCTTTCGCGCCGTGGTCGAGACGATGCGTCCCATGCCCGTCACGCTTCGAACGTTCGATATCGGCGGCGATAAATTCATTTCACATTTGAAGCTTCCACCGGAAATGAATCCCATGCTCGGCTTGCGCGCCGTGCGCCTCGCCTTGTCGGAACCGCAGATGTTTCTCGAACATCTGCGCGCGATGGTGCGGGCAAGCGCGTTTGGCAACGTGAAGATCATGGTGCCGATGATCGCCACGCTCACCGAACTTCGGCAGGTTCGTAAATACCTCGAACAAGCCATCGCCGAAGTCAAAGCGCGTGGCTTGCCTTGTGCCGATGAAATTCCGCTCGGCATCATGGTGGAAGTTCCAGCCGCGGCGGTCCTCGTCGACTTGTTTGCTCAAGAAGCCGCGTTCATGAGCCTTGGGACAAACGATCTCGTTCAGTATTCGTTGGCCGTGGACCGCACGAGCCGTTCCCTGGCGTATCTCGCATCGTCGTTCGACCCGGCCATTTTGCGCCTTATTCGTTCGGTCGTGCGAGCGGGTGAAGGTTGGGATTGTCCGGTATCCATTTGCGGCGCGATGGCGAGCGATCCTCTGGCGGCGCTCTTGTTATTGGGACTCGGTATGCGTGATTTCTCAATGGAGGCAGCGGCCATTCCGGAAATCAAAGAAGCATTTCGTCGAGTCAGCCTGGCGGAAGCCGAAATGGTTGCGCAGGAAGCAATGCGCTTCGGCACCGCGGAAGAAATCGAAACGTGCGTTGCCGAAGCGTTTGCGCCTCGACTTTTTGACCTCCTCACCGGCGAGCGTTGAGGGGTCTTTCGACCGCTCACGCATCATGCGTTCGTGAATCATCGGTCGGCGGGCGTCGAATTCGCTCGCGCATGAAGTTTTCGCGACCTCGTGCGGTCGGCGGCTTCGGCGCATATCGCATCGTTTGCGCTTTCAATGCGAGCGGCGATGTTTTGCGCAATATGGAGCATTCCGAGTGAACAAACGATCGCCGACTGTTCGCAGACAAACGGGTGGAGTTTGTCGGCGGAAGATTTTTCATTTTGCAAGAGGCGGCGGTGGGTTTTTTCGGTACGCGTCGTTTGGACCATGGGTTCGTCATTTGGGAAGACCCGAATGAATGCCCTGGGGTTGATGGAATTCGGCGTGAAATCTTTGAGTTCTTGGATGCGGACTTTGCCGGCGACTCGCCTTGCATCGTCCTGACGAGCGTGGGCGTGGAAACCTTCGACGTGGTTCTGCCGGACGGACTCCATTTTTTTGCAAAATGCAGTCGCCTGTTCCTGGGAAAACGTGCTAGGTTTGTCGTGATGAACAAACCACGAACAACAACCAAAACGGTCAAGTCGAGTGAATCTGGCGTACGGTCGAAGGGGCGCGTGAATCCGCCGGCGGCGGTGGTCACGGAGACTCGGCAGGAGGAGGTGGCGCGCAAGCTGGGTGGTCGGATGCGTGATTTGCGTCTGGAGAAACGGATGTCGTTGGCGCAGATGCAGCAGCGTGGGGGTCTGACTCCGAGTCAGATGTCGAGCGTCGAGCGGGGGCGGGTGCAGGTGTCATTGGGGACGGTGGTTTCGGTGTCGGTGGCGCTCGAGATGCCGACGTTCATGGTGTTGTTGTTGCCGGACGAGGATCCGTTGTCGGCGGTGCTCGAAGAGATTCGGCAGGCGTATGGTGGTGATTGGCGTCGCGCGGCGTTTGTGATTGCGGGGGCGCTGGGGTTGGATTTGTCGAAACTGATGGCGCGTTAACACGACTCCGCCAGTTTATCGAAGCGGGGCTTGGAGAGTGCTTGATTTTCAGGCGTTTGCGGCGGGGCCCCACTGTCTGAGCCCCGAAGGGGCGAGTTTGGGGTGCCGCGAACGCCTGAAAATCAAGCCT
>WBZU01002120.1_pt1 | contig 14023 bp, 14 predicted proteins | sample 5204311 | NCBI WGS metagenome assembly WBZU01 (sample SAMN12344359, study PRJNA552823) | activated sludge metagenome | biome: Activated sludge suspended growth; feature: Nitrification reactor; material: Wastewater; isolation source: activated sludge from nitrification reactor of wastewater...
GCTGGGGAACTGGATGGCCGCGAGCTGATAGACCTTGTTGGGCGAGCGCATCATCAGGTTGCCGCCGGTGTAGGTATTGAAGGTCTGGCCGCGGAAGGCCCCGGGGGCCGTGTAGTTTCCGATGGCGCCCAGATTGTTGAACATGTCATTCACCTCTGTGTTCAGGTCGCCGGCGCGCAGCGGCAGCGGCGAGATCACCAGCAGCAACGCCAGCAGCGCGGCGGAGGGTCGCCGCAACGGGGGGTGGTCAGGATGGTTCATGGGGCCTCCTGCGGCAGGGCAAGACGTTGCGTCGTTCCGGGCAGCATCGCCTCGGCCTGCGGACCGGACACGGCGGCGATGCGTTCCAGCAACTGGGATTCCGAGAGCACGCCGAAACCGATGGGCGTGATCTTTCCGGTGAAGGGCTGGGTCAGGAAGACAGCGGGCACCTGGGTAACCTTCAGGGCGCTGGCAATGCCGTTGTCCGCACGCGCGTTGGGGAAACCCGGCATCGGGCCGCCATCCACGCTGATGGCCACGACCTGGATGCCGTGGCGGGCTTGGAAGGCCGCCAGGGTCGGTGCGAAGGCGTGGCAGTACGGGCAGTCCGAGCGATAGAAGAAGAACAGCACGTGGTCCTTGCCCAGTTCGGCGATCGAACGGGAGCGATCCACCAACTCGGTCTGCTCGAACACCTCCAGCGCCTTAGCGTTGACCGGCCGACCTTGCAGCGTCGGATCGAGTGCCGGGGTGGCCCAGGCGACCCGCTGCGCCATGTCGGCGAAATGGGAGGCGCGCGCGACCACTTGGGATTCCAGTTCCATGTAGCGGCGCACGTTCGCCTCGGTCGGCCGCATGATGGCGATGTTGCGGGTGTCCTCCAGCGTCTTCTGCAGGCGTTCGAACTCGACCAATTCCGGGGCTTTCGAGGGCAGAGCCGGTGGTGCCGCGGGCACCCCCTTGTCCGGCAACGGCGGACGTTCCTGTTCCTCGGGCATGGGATCCTCGTAGAAATGCCAGCCGCGCCAACTGTCGGACCAGTAGCGCGCACCAGCATCCTGGGCCGACGCGGCGCTGGCGCCCAGCATCAAGGACAGCACCAGCAGCAGGCGAACGGGCGTGAGGAACGCGAAGCGCTTCATAGGGGCCCTACTTCAGGGATTGCGGCGGCCGGCCGTCGAGGCAGTAGTTGATGCCGAAGTCCATCGTCTGCCGGCGCGGAGTCGTCGCGCCGGGCAGGAGCACGCCGTCTTGCCAGAATGTGACCTTCAGCCGGCTGCAACCCGGTTGGGCGTAGCGCTTCTCGGTCGTTACGTCGATGAAGATCGGCGAGGTGGCACCAAAGCGCTGCGTGATCGCATCGGCCATCTCGCCGGTGAGGACGCCGTGGGCCTGCCCGTCGGTCGCCTGCAGGGCGGCCAGCATCACCGGGCGGGCATCGGGCACCGGCGTGCGGAGCTCGTCGTCGGCGAAGGCGGGCAACGCCAATGCGCCGAACAGCACAACGGCATTTATGGGCTTCATTGGCATTTCCCCTGTCCGTAATAGCAGGTGGTGAGGCGCGCGGCGTTGCTGCCCTGGATCGTTCCGACATTGGGCAGGGTGGGGACGACGGAGGCATAGAACTCCGTGAGGTCCATGGCGGCGAAGTTGAGGCTCTGCAGTTGGGCGATGGTGAAGCCCGAGCAGTCGGGGCTCTTGCCGGAGCCCCAGCTCTTGCCCACCTGGATGCGGCCCTGCTCGTTGACGATGCGCGCGAGCTTGCTGTTGAAGCAGCACTTGCCGGTGGTGTGCTCGATGCAGGCGACACAGGCGCCGAGGATGCGGATGCACGACGAACAATAGGTCCCGATGCTATGGCACAGGCCGGCGCCTTCCTTCATCGCGAGCTTGCCTTCCTCCTCGTTGCAGGAGGACATCGACATGACGATGTAGATCACCACGGCAATGGCGAGCGACCAGGGATCGAAGGCGACCACCAGGCCGTCGCCGGAGTAGAGCACGACCGAACTGGCCGGCAGCGCGGTGCCGTTGATGGCGACCGTGACGCCATAGGTCGTGAAGCTGCCGGAAAACCCGCCGCTCATCAGCAGCGCCTGCATGCCCTGGTACAGGAACTCGCGGTTGTCGGCGTTCATCAGCACGTCATAGACGAGGCGTGAACCCATGCCGAACAGGCTCTGGTTGGTCATGCCGGCGCCGGCCGAGTCGGAATAGCAGCAGTTCTTGAAGAGCCGGTCCCGGCATTTGTTTGACTCGCCCTTGAAGACCTGCATGTTGTCGGTGTCGAGGTACACGCCGGCTTCACGCGCGGCTTCCATCAGCGACATCGAACGGGCGAAGTCGGCGTCGTTGGTGTAGCTGGTGTTGAAGCAGTTCGAGCCCAGGCAATAGACATTGGCGGGGCAATTCGAGGCGGTGGTGGCGGTTTGGGCGGCGACCGGGCAGGTGTAGGTGTCCTGATAGATTTCGCACAGGCCCGTCGCGACATTCATCTGCTTGCAGGTGCTGGCGACCGGCGCGCAGCCGCTGCTCGCCAGCGGGGCGCATTCGTCCACGGGGGCGCCCGCAGTGCAGGTCAGGGTGCGCTCATAGGACCAACAGGCGCGCGTGACAGCGCGGCCGTCGATGGTCTTGGTGGCGGGACCGTCGACGCAGCGGTCGGCGGTGGCCACGGTGCAGCGGCCGCCCTCCGTCAGCGCGGCGCTCCTGTCGACCCAGACGTCCGTCTCGTGCTGCTCCATGGTCGGCTGGACGAAGGACAAGGGCAGGCTCCAGCCGGAGGCGCCGACCAGGGTCGCGGGCCCCGCCGGTAGGGCGCAGTGCATCCCGGCGTCGTCGTAGATCGTCGTGCTGCCGACCGGACAATTTCCATCGGCGTCGGGGGCCGTGAGCGTGTAGCACTGGTCGGCCCCTCCGCCCGAGAGGAATCCTCCCGCCCAGGAGCCGCCCAGCGTATCGCCGCCCACCGTTCCGGCGGGGCAGGCATAGACCGGCGTGCCGAACTGGAAGGTGTAGCTGCAGTTCCCGGCGGTGCAGCCCGAGCCCGGCATCATGACAACCTTGAAGGGGCTCCAGCAGTAGCCCTGCCAATGTGGCGACAGGTCGGTGACGTAGGTCGCCTGGGTCGCCGGTGCGATGGGCAGGTCGAGGGCCTGCCAGCCGATGCAGGCGCCCATGCCGCCGGCGGCGTAGAAGCGGAAACGCTGCTTGCCGTCGGCGCGGATGCGGCATTGCGCTTCCGCGATCATGTAGTCCATGCCGTTGCGGTTGACCTGGCCATGGGCGAACCAGGTGCCTTCGGCACAACTGGGCAGCAATTCCACCTGGACCGTGAGGTCGCGCCGGGTGGTGTAGTTGCCGACGCCGCTATAACGGTTGCAGACCTTGGTGGTCGTGCCCGCGGGCGTGGTGACCTCGGCGGTGGTGCAACCCGAGTAATAGGCGGCGAGACTGCCCAGCACGATCGACGGATTGCCTGCGATATCGCGGGCGGCGGCGACGGAGGGATCGTAGGCCGAGACCGGGGGGCGCGGCGTATTGGCCGAAGTCACCGCACCGCGTTGCGCCTGGCAGACGGGATCATCGGTACTGGTGGCGCAGGCGGCCAGGCGGGCATTGGCGGCCCCCGACAGGCTGGGCTGGCCGTAGTACGTGGTTTCCGGTGGCGTCGTGGTGTAGCCCGGCACGGCACTCGATGCACTCGGCGTGTTGACCGTCCCCCGGATGACGGGATTGGCTGCCTGCCCGGCGGCGGTGCCTTCCTCAAACGGACCGGCGACGGCGGCGGTCTGCGTCGTGACGAAGCAGAAGAGCGTGATCCAGGTGACCCAGCGGCGCATCATGGTCTCCTATCCCTTGATCCGTTTCAGGAAGGTGTCGGCGGTTGGGCCGAATCCCGGTACCGAGCGCCGCATGTGTTCCAGCGCGTAGTCCAGGCTCACGTCGCCGGATGTCCGCAGGAAACTGTCGGCCGGCGCGCAACTCCCGCTGGCGCAGGCAACCGGGCGGGTGCCATCGCGTACCAGCACGAAGGTCGGTACCCGGGTGACGGCGTAGCGGTCGAAGGCCTGGGGATCGATCTGCACGGCCACCTGGCGGGTGCCAATCAAGCCCTGCACCTGGGCGACGGTGTCGCGCAGCGAGCCGTTGGCGAAGCCCCGGAGGACGATCGATGCCTTGGCACGCGCGGCCTGGTCGACCAGACGCTGCAGCGTGGGCCGGGGCATGGACAGGCTGACGAACACCAACAGCCCGGGCCCCGCCACCAGCCCCTGCGCCTGAGTCATCGCTTCCGCTTGCGATGCATAGCCCCGCGCCAGTGCTTCGAGGTCGATCGGGGTGCGGTTTAGGGGCTGAGGTAGCGCGTCGACATTCGGGCGGGTGGGCACAGGCGCGGATCGCAGTTCGGCGTCGCTGGGCGTGCCGACCTTCCGTCGCGCCGCATCGATGTCTTGGTCGGTGACGGTCGGCGTTTCACGGCGGACCCGTTCGATGTCCGCGTCGGTGATGACCGGCGGGTTTTGCGCCAGGGCCTGCGCGCTCGCCACGAGCGCGGCCGCGAGGCCGAGGACGTAGGCAGACGGACGGAGATCAGAAGCCCACACAGCAGTTCCTTTTGCGAAACAACATGAAGGCGAAGTCCTCGCCCCGCACCGGGTATTCCTTGCCGGCGCCCCAGAGCACGGTGGTGCGGCCGAAGGGCTGGCAGCAGCGGCCGGCCTCCTTCGCGGTGTTGGGAATCGGGTAGGTGAGTTGAGTCTTGTAGGCTGTCTTGTCCATGACCGGCTCAAAGTACGGTCCGCACAGGCCGGGGGTGCCGTGCCAGCCCCAGGCGATCAATTCGCGGTGCATCTTGGCGGTCAGGCGCTGGGCCATCAGCGCGGCCGTGCGCACGCCGCCCAGGTGGTAGGGCACGTGGCCGTCGAGTGGATAGATGCCACCCTGGCAGCCGGCGCACCAGAAGAGCTCCTTGAGGCCGAAGCCGACCGAGGCGGCGACGCAGTCGGCCGCGCAGGCGGCGATGGCGACCGGATTGGCGAAGAGCACGGCGTCCGGATTGAGGATCAGGGTGAGTTCGTCGTCGGCCCACAGGGGATCGACCTCGGTGAGGTAGGCGAGATCGAAGGAACCTTTTTCCAGGCAGGGGAAGTCGGTCACCACGTCCAGCCAATACATCACCGGGTTCACGTAGAAGTGCGCCTGGTAGAAGCTGCCGCCGTCGCCATCGCCTTCGGGCCGCGTGAAGCGCGCAGCTTCCGGCGCCGGGATGCCCGGGTCGAGATCGATGCCGCCGAGCGATACCAGGCAGAAGGGTTTGCGCACCGCCTCGACATGCCGTGCGGGCTCCCAGAAGCCGATGGAGAGCCCGATGACCGGATTGACGCCACAACTGCAGACCGGGCTCGATGGGTTGTCGGTGTCCTCCTGGTCGCCGAAGTTGGCGATGCGCGCGGCGCCGATGCTGATCGGCAGGATGCAGGACCAGCAGATATCGGTGATCGGATTGGGAAACTTGCCGGTGCAGGTGGCCGCGCCGGCGGCGAGGCTGGGGCCGGCCGCGCAGGCGAGCACGGCGGCGAGCAGGAAGGAAACGAGGCCGCGATGGGCATTCATGGGGATACCGCCAATTCGTCGATACGCAGCCGCAGCCCTTCCTGCGACACCAGGGCCGGCACCTGGGTGATGCGCAGGCGGCGGGTGAGCAGGCCCTGCTGGTCGTAGTAGACCGGGACGTGCCAGGACTGCATCAGGTCAAGGTAGGAGCCGCCGACCAGGATCGGCTTGACGCGTCCCTGGAAGAGGGCGATCAACTGCCGCGCCCGGCTGATCTGACGCGGGTCGCGGGCATCGAAGAACAGCAGGTGCCGGGACAGCGACACCACCTCCAGCGGGTTCTTGCGCGTGCCGGCGGCAAACAGCAATTCGCCCTGGGGGCCGAGGATGTTGCGATCCAGACTGAAGCTCGGATCGAAGTAGAAGGTCCGCACCGTGTCGGTCGCACGCAGGCCGGTGACCGGCGGCGGATTCTTCACGGTTGCGATGCCCCGCTCCCGGGCCCCTGCTTCCAGGCGCCCCAGTTCGCCGCTGCGTTCCTTCTCGCGCAGGCGCTGCTCGATCATCTGGAGCAGATGGGGTTCGCTGATCTCGTAGGTCGGCCCGATGACGCCCAGATCCATGGCCCGCACGCCGCCTGCCGCGCCCAGCATCAGGCCGAGTACCAGGGGAGCGGACACGATGCCGCGTTTCATCGCGCCACCCTGGCCGGGCAACGGATCTGTCCGGCGAGTAGTTCGCGGGCGGTGGTATCGCCCAGGTGGCTGGCACGGATCAGTCCCATCAGCACCGGATCGCCGTCACCGGCCGACATCGCTTGGCGCAACTCGATCGTGGTGAGTGCCCGGCCGCAACGTTGCTCGACGGCCGCGAGATAGTCCTTGGCGCCGGCTTCAGCGGCGGGGGCGATTTGACGCAGGAGGCCGAGATAGTCGGCCAGCGGCATGTCATTGATGCCTGGCGTCGTCGGCGTCCCGTGGATCGGCCCGCGGGCAGGACTGGACTGGCCCCGGGCAGCCGGCTGGGTCAAGAGGCCGAGCAGCGCGAGGAGGAGAAGGGCCTTGGTCACGGCGCGCCTTTCAATAAAGCGGAACCACGACACCGACCACCTGCTCGGCCCGTACCAGGCCGCTGTCCTGGTAGCGCGAGTCGAAGGAGTCGGGACTGGTGCCCTGCACGTAGTAGTGTCCGGGCGGGATGACGGTGGGCGTGATCGGTGCGAGCGGACTATGGTCGTAGGCCTGCAGCTTGGCCACGCCGACCTCCTCGCCGTTGATCGCCACGTGCCGACCGGCGACGGTCACGGCATCGCCCGGCAAGCCCCGCACGATCTTGAAGAAGGGCTGGCCGCGCAGTCCTGGGTAACGCGCCTGCGCTTCACCGTCGAACGAGAAGACGATGAAGTCGCCGCGCTGCAGGGGGTGGGGTCCGTGTACCAGCCAGGCGATGCGATACGGCAGGCTCGGCGTCCAGTTGAAGAGCACGGGCAGCCGCGGCGTCGCATCGATGAAGAGCCGGGCATAGGCCAAGCCCCAGATCGCCAAGATCGGCAGGTAGAGATACCAGCGCCGGCGCACATGGCACAGGAAGTCCGCAAAATGTTTGACGACTCGCCGCCCTCTGCCGGGGTTCGACGCGGCCCGCGGTAGCGCCTGTTGGACCGGTTCGGAATTCATGGCGCGGCCACCTTTCTGCTCAGCTGCGCCGTCAGGTCGACGGTGTTCGGCGTCGGTCCGGCCACGGCGGTCCTGAGGATTACCAGGCAGTTGCATTCCCGCGGCAACTCATCGAGGGCGAGCGGCAGGCGCTGGGCGAAGGCCCGGGCCATGACGAGCGCCTTCTGGCGGTCTTCCTCCGAGCTCGCCTTGGTGAGGATCTGGGTGAACTCGGCTTCCTTGGCGCGGTACACCTCGGCCACATCGACCACGCCGATGACCAGAGCCGGCCGCAGCACCCAGCGGTCGTAGGCCGTGAGCGCGGCGGCCACCACGAACAGGGTGACCAGGCCCTGGGCGAGCCATTGGGGAACGGTGGTCTTCATACCGTATGCCCCCGGCGGCGCAGCAGTTCGCCGATCGCCTCGTCGATGGACAGGCCCTGGGCACGCAATTCGTCGATCGGCGCGTTGTCTTCCAACTTGTTGGAGAAGAGCAGATGGGTTGCCGGATCGAGGATGTTGCGGGCGACGCCTTCGCCCACCGGCGATGAGATATACACCTCGGAGAACACGCCGGCCTCGGTGCGTAGCGAGTTCAACAGCCGCTTCTTCGGCTCGTCCATGGTTAGCCGGCCCTTGCGGTCGAGCATCTCGATGGATTCCGGCTTCTGCCGCAGCAGGAAGACCCAGTCGGAGCAGTTGAAGGCCGCTTCCATCTGCGCCGAGCCGTAGTAGTCGTCGGCGCTCTGGGTCGCGGTGCCGAGTGCGCCGCCGTACTTGCGGGCACGCCGGGCGGCTTCCTCGATCACGGCGGCCTTGACCGGATCGTCGGCGCCGATGTCGCCGAGTTGCTGCTTCAACTCGTCGACGAACAGCACCTTGCGCCGGTTGCGGGTCAGGTACATCTCGCCGGTGATCCGGTGCAGCAGCAGGATGTTGACCACCGCGTGCAGATCCGGGCGGCGCTTCAACTCCTCGTTCTCGATGACGATGAAGTCGTTGGAAAAATCGACGTTGTTCTTGCCCTCGAAGAAGCGCTCGTACTGCCCGCCCTTGGCGTAGGGGTTGAGCATGATGGCGAGGTCCTTGATGCGCTGGTCGCCGACCACGCCCAGTTCCTCGATGGTTCCGCCCTTGAAGGCGTCGCGCAGCCCCGTGATGCGCAGCTCGTTGCCGTATTCGCGCCAGAGCTTGAGGACCATCGCCGAGATCGCCTTGTACTGGACCTCTTCGAGCGCATGCTGCATCGAGCACATCTTGGCGATGCCGGGCACCAGCATGTCGATGTCTTCATTGATGTCGACGATGTGGGTGAAGGGGTCGAGACAGATATCCACGTCGGGTCGGAACTCGATGTAGGTGCCCTTCGCCTTGCGGCAGAGCTTTTCGAAGGAGCGGCCCAAGTCGAGCATCCAGACCTTGGCGCCGATGGCGCGGTAGGACCAGGCCATCTCGTTCATCAGCACCGACTTGCCCGAGCCGGGGGCGCCGATGATGGCAAAGTTGTAGTTGCCCAGGTCGTTGTCGAAGATGTCCAGCGTCATCAACTGGCCGCGGCGGCCGCCGAACACCAGGGCCGGGGTGCGCGTGCCGCGCCACTCGGCGATCAGCGGCGCCATGTGGATGGCATTGGCCATGGTCTTGCGCGTGACGCGCCGCATCTTGACCAGGTCCCGGTGGAACTTCTCAGTCAGCGTCATGGGGAGGCTGGCGAGCAAGGCCTGGCGGTGCATGTAGGCATCGGCGTTCAACTGGAAGCCGCGGCCGCGCCAGATGGCATTGGCCGCTTCGTGGGCGGCGACCGCCTTGTTCGGGGCGGTGAACAGCGCCAACTGGTGATACAGGCTCACCAGGCTGCCGCCGGTGTCGATGGCGTCCGCCGCCGCCGTCCAGTCCTGGAGCTTCTTATTCACGTCCGGCATCACGTCGGCCATCTTCGACTTGGCGTTCTGGGTTGCCCGCACATGGTTGGCGGTGACCACCGACTTGGTGACGTTGGGGTCCAGCACCTGCACGCCCAGGGTGAGCAGAAAAGGCGCGCTGTACTGGAGTGCGGGCTGCATCAGGTCGCCGATGAGGGAGCCCATCTGCCACAGGGCGAAGCGTTCCGGGAAACTCTTGATCGAGAAGAAGCGCGCCTCCAGGACCTCGGGGCTGGCTTCCTTCCACAGGGTGAGGCCGCTGGGGTGCGGGTCCTGGATGGTGTCGAAGTCCACGATCTGATCGCGCAGCTCGCGGCCATCGTCGTAGTGCAGGTCCGGCGCATCGGTCTGGGAGATGCGGTCGGGGTTGGTGAAGAGCGCGCACCAGTTGATCAGGTCGGCGGCATCGCAAACGCGGTTGGGGAGCGAGGCCGAGCGCAGGGTGGACGACATGGAATCGCGCAGCGCCATCAACTCGTCGCGCTTGTTGAGATCCTCGGGGTCGCCGGGAAAAGCGACGCTCAACATCAGCCGGAAGTCCCGGATCGTGTAGTGAAAGCCGGCGGTGAGCGACTTCTGCGCGCCCTGCAGCAGGTGGCCGACGCGCTGGCGGGCGAGCTTCCTGAACAGGTTCCGGTTGCGGGCCGGCCGGCCCCACTGCTTGGCCTGCTCCGACTGATCCTCGTCCTCGACCCGGAGGTTGGCGTAGTGGCGCAACGGGGTGCGCACCTGGGGCGAGCCGAACAGGTGGAACTGGATGCCGGTGCCGGGCGGACAGTTGGCGTAGAGCGAGACCAGGACTTCCGCCATGCGCTCGTCGGCGCCCGACTGCGGCATGAGTTCGAGCATGACGCCCATGCTGTCGCGGTTGACGAAGATCTTTTCGGGGGCGAGATAGGCGGAGTAGGGCAGCCAGTTGGCGAACTGCTCGGCCGGCGTATCGACGGGCTGGGCGAAGGGGAAGCGCTGCGTCTGCCGACGGTCGCGATGGGGGCCGATCGGGGGATTGCTGTGGGGGGCGTTCATGGCGACCTCACTGCGCACGGTTGGTATTGGGCCCGGCGAACGGGGGCCGTTGCGGCAACATCGGCGTGGCCGGCGCATTTGTGGCGGCGTTCGGCTCGGTGGCTTCCGTTGCTGACTTTGGTGGCGTCTTGAGTGGCGCATAGGCGTCGCGAATCTGGCGCTGCACGTGGTCGATCAGCCACTGGCCGTTGTCCACCTGCACATAGACGTAGCCCTGGTCGTAGAGATCGCCGTCGGCGTCTTCCCAGGGCTTGATCCACAAGCGCAGCAGGCGGGCCTGGGAACGCAAGGGGCTGGGCGTGGCCGCCGTGTCGGCATCGCCGGCGGCGATGGACGATGGGGCGGGCAGGGCCGATTCGGGAGGATTCGCTTCGGATGCCGCTTTCCGCTGGGCGGCGGACCGTTTGGCCCGTTGGCTGGGCAGGTTGTTGTGGACGGCGTTGACGTAGGTCCCCGACACCGAGTCGCAGGCGACACCCTCCGGGGCCTTGCAGGCGTACTTCGAGTCGCCGCCCAATCCGGACATGTTCATGCAGGCGCCCAAGGGGAGCAGCAGACAGAGGGCGCCGATGCGCAGCACGAGCGCCTTCATGGCTGCTGCTCCACGGTGGCTTGCGGCGTCGTTGGTGAAGCGATCTGCGCGAGCCGTGCTTCCAGCACCGCGCGTCCCACGAAGCCCTCGGTGCGGCTTCCGTCCGCCCAGATCAGGGTGGGCGTGCCCTGGACGCCGAGTTGGTGGGCCAGTGCCAGATTGCGGGCGATCGGGTGGTCGCAGGCGGCATCGGTCTTGAGCGCGCCGTCGTCGCCGTGGAGCATCAGACGCTGCCAGGCTGCTGCGCGATCGCCCGCGCACCAGATGGCGATGGGCTTGGCGTCGCCCTGGAACGGGACGAGGAAGGTGTAGAGGGTGACGTTGTCGAGGCCGGCCAGTTCGGGCTCCAGTTGCTTGCAATAGGGGCAGTTGGGATCGCTGAAGACGGCCACCTTGCGCTGGCCATTGCCGCGGACCGTCTTAATCGCATCACTGAGCGGCAGTTGATCAAAGGCGATGGGGGCCGCTGCCGTGCGCACGCTTTCCGGGGCCGATCCCCGGGAGCCGTTGACGCCATTGGCCTGCGCCAGTTTCGGGCCGGTGAGGTCGCGCAGGGTCGCGGTATCGAACAGGCGGCCGAAGAGGAAGTAGCGCGGGTTGCTGGCCGAGACGTAGGCCACGTTGCCGTTCATCCAGACTTCATAGAGGCCGCCGATGGGCGAGCGGGTGACTTCGGAGAAGTGCGTGCCCGGATGCGCTTTCTGCAAGGCCGCCAGCAGGCGCTTTTCGTCGGCCGTGGCGGCGTCGGCGCAGGCACAGGTTCCCAGGAGTGCTGCGCTCAGGGCCGCGACGAGCACGCGCCGGGGACGGCACAGTGGTTCAGTAGTTGCCATCATCGGAGGTCTCCAGATAGCGGGTTTCGGGGGAGTTCGGGGAGTGGGCGAGGCGCGCGGAAGACGGGTCGCCTGACGCCATGGGGACGTCGATGCGCACGCCCTTGGTGATCACCACATCGACTTCGCGGCCCGCATCCACCTCGATGACCGGGAAGGTGTTCTCGGCGAGCTTGATGTAGTACTGGGCCAGCCGGTCCAGGGCCTTGCCGACGCCGGTGCCGAGACCGGCACGGTAGGCTTCGGCGCCGGAGGCGCTGGCGACCGTGCCCAGCGCCGAGGTGCTGTATTCCGTCGACGAGGTGGCCAGGCCCTGGCCGATGCCGCTGACCACGCCGGCCAGCAGCGCATTGGCGAGCATCTGGCCCTGCTTGGTGACCAGGCGCCCGCGCATGCCGACCTTGCCGTCCTCGCCATAGACGCTGCCCTGGATCTTCACTTCCAGCGTGGCGCCGTCGGCGCGCACGCAGGACAGGCTCTCGGTACGCAGGTAGGCGCGCTCGGAACTGATGTCGCCGTAGCCGGCCGCGATCACGAAGCACTCGCGGTATTCGGCGCGGAAGCGGTTGGGCAGGACCGAGTTGTCCGAAAGGCGGATCAGGACCGGGTGGGGATTGGACTGGGACTGGCCGCCGGTCGGCGCGTCCAGCCCGCCCAGCAGCGTGCCGCGGGTAAAACTCACCGGCAGGAAGGTGGAGACGGTTCGGGCAAGCGCTTGTGAAGTGCTGCCTGAGGCAGGGTCCGCATTGACACCGGCGCTCGCGACCGGCGCGCCGGTGCCGGTGCGGGATCGGTCCGTGACGGTGATGCGCGTGATCGCGGGCTGCGGCGCCGCCAGCGGCGTCGATAGCAAGGCGTCGCCTGGGGTGCCGCTGGGCATCGTGCCGGCGGGCGAACTCTTGGAAGGCGGCGGGGCGGGGGGCAGGCTCGCCGCCGGCGGCAGGACGGTCGGCGTGGTCGCGGCCGGGTTGGGCGCCGCCGGGGTGGCGGCCGCTTGCTGGGCCGAGGTGAGCCGCTGTTCCAGGTCCGCGAAGCGCTGCATGGTCTTCGCTTCGAAGGCTTGGGCGTTCTTGTTGAGCCGTCCTTGCTCTTCGCGTTCGTTCTCGTACTGGGCGAGCTTGCGTCCGGCCGTGCCGACCCATTGATCCACCGGATTGACCTGGCCGCCGGGCGGCATCACGCCGATGTTGGTGACCGCACTCGGTTGCCCGGCGGACGCTTGGGCGGCGCCGGTCTTCGGCGGGTTGGCGGTGAAGGCGAAGATCAGCCAGAGCAGCCCGACGCCGCCGGCCAGGATGGTTCCGAGCGTGGCGTATTGGCGTTGCCGGGGGGAGAGGTGCTGCAACACGTGCTGCGATAGGCGCTGCGGCAAGCCGCGCAGAGCCTGGAAGGACTGCTGCGGCGTGGTCATGGCGCCTCTCCTCGGCGGATCACGTAGACGCTGGTGCTCTCGCCGGGGCGCAGGTTGTGCTGCTCGATACTGACGCCGGCGACAGCGCCTGCCTCGCGATCGAACTCCGGTTCGGCCAGCACCATGGGGGCATTGCTGACGTTCTGCAGCAGGTACTTCTCGCCGATCAGGCCGCGCCCTTCGTACTGGCGTACCAGCGAGAAGCGCGCTTCGGTCCACAGGGGAACTGCGCGATGGGTCTCTTCGACCCGCACGTCGGGCGGCACCCGATCCGAAGCCATCGCCACCAGCAGCGCCTTCATGGCGCGGACCGGGTTGGGTGACGATCCGGCTCCGGCCTGGGCCGCGGTGGCTGGCTTCGACGCCCGGGGCGTCTTGTCGCGGATGACGATGGTGTCGGCGGGCGTGTCGGCGCGGCGCAGCAGCAGCGTGTAGGTGGTGCTCGCCGAGGAGACGAAGAGGTTGATCGGTTTCCCGGAATCGCCGACCGGGCGAACGTAGATTTCGCCTTTGTCGCGGTCGCACTCCAGCACGACCTCGCCGGCCGGATTGATCGCCGAACTGACGCCGCCGCCGGGCGTTGTGCTGCTCATGCCCGGCGTGGCGGGAAGGGCCGCCGCCGCGCCGCAATGACTCGAATGGATGTTGCCGAACACGTCGGTGATCGGCGCCCCGTCGATGCGGATGCGGGTGGGCTCCTTGATCGACACGATGGCTTCGACCGACACGCCGTCACTGGCCTCGACGATCTGCAGCGCGTGGGCGGGCATGGCCGCAAAGGTGGCGACGGCAGCGATGGCGGCACTCATCACCCATCCGTGCCGAGACACAAGGACGAACCGATGCGGGGATCGGGCTTGGGTTGGTTCAGTTGCCGACATTGGGCACCTCCTTGAAACTCTTCAAATGCATGCGCGCACCGGCGTAGCTGAACTCGACCCGGTAGGCCTTGAGGTCGTTGGCGGTCTCGAAGCCGTTGACCAGGGTGCGCAGGCGCCCGCGGATGACGATGCTCTGGCCTTCTTCGCTGGGTACGAGCTGCTG
>WBZU01002121.1_pt1 | contig 14023 bp, 14 predicted proteins | sample 5204311 | NCBI WGS metagenome assembly WBZU01 (sample SAMN12344359, study PRJNA552823) | activated sludge metagenome | biome: Activated sludge suspended growth; feature: Nitrification reactor; material: Wastewater; isolation source: activated sludge from nitrification reactor of wastewater...
CGGCCGACCCCCGCCGCCCGAGCCGCCCGCAGCTCGTCGAGGTCCTTGTTGTTGCCGTGCAGCACGATCCGGTCCGCGGGCACGCCGGCGCCGAGGGCGATCGCCAGCTCGCCGCCGCTGGCCACGTCGAGGTGCATCCCCTCCTCGTGGGCCAGCCGGGCCATCGCCCGGCACAGGAAGGCCTTGCCGGCGTAGGCCACGCCGTCGCCGAAGGCGGCCACCGCCTCCCGGCACCGGTCGCGGAGCTGGGCCTCGTCGTAGACGAACAACGGCGTGCCGAAGCGGTCGGCCAGCTCGACGAGGTCGCATCCGCCGATCCGCAGCCGGCCGTCGGCGCCAACCTCCGCCGAGTCCGGCAGGAGGTTCCGGGGCAGGACGCTCACATCGACTCCGGTGCGGACACGCCGAGCAGGTCGAGCCCGATGGCGAACCCGATCCGGGCCGACTCCACCAGCCACAGCCGCGCCTGGGTCAGCTCGGGCGAGACGCCGTCACCCATCACGTAGCAGTCGTGGTAGAAGCCGTGGAACCGGTCGGCCAGCTCCCGCACCCACGTGGCCACCTTGTGGGGGGCCCGGTCCTCGGTGGCGATGCGGACCACGTCGGGCAGCTCCGAGAGCGAGCGCAGCAGGTCGAGCTCGCGCTCGTGCACCAGGAGCCCGAGGTCGGTGGCGGCCAGCGGGCCCCGCTCGACGCCGCGCTCGGCGGCCACCCGCCCGATCGACGCGATCCGGGTGTGGGCGTACTGGACGTAGAAGACCGGCGAGTCCTTCGACTGGCTCCGCACCTTGTCGAGGTCGATCGTGACCGACTGGTCGATCGAGGTGAGCAGCGACAGGAGCCGGGTGGCGTCGGCGCCGAGGTCGGCCACCACGTCGTCGAGGTCGATCACGTTGCCGGCCCGCTTGGACAGCCGGCCGCTCGTCAGCGAGATGAGCTGGCCGAGCCGCACCTCGATGCGGCTGCGGTCCACGCCGAGGGCGACCACGCCGGCCACGAGGCTGGCCACCTGGCCGTGGTGGTCCGCGCCCCACACGTCGATCACCCGGTCGAAGCCGCGCACCAGGAACTTGTTGCGGTGGTAGGCGATGTCGCCGGCGAGGTACGTGTAGTCCCCGTTCGACTTGCGCAGCACCCGCCGCTCGCGAGGGTCGCCGAACGCCTTGGACTCGAACCAGAGGGCGCCGTCCTCCTCGGTCACCAGGCCCTTGGCGGCCAGCTCGGCCACGGTCTCGGCCACCGCCTCGCTCTCCTCGATCGAGGCCTGGCTGAACCACTCGTCGTAGTGGATGTGGATCGACTCCATGGTCGAGCGGATCCCGGTGAGGATCTGCTCGGCGGCCCAGCGACCGGCGGCGGTCACGTCGTCGGCGCCGTCGTAGCGGGCGGCGAGGTCGGCCACGTACTGGCCGGGGTAGCCGCCCTCGGGCACCGGCTCGCCCCGGCGGTGGGCGAGCAGGCTGGCGCCGAGGGTCCGGATCTGCCCGCCGGTGTCGTTCACGTAGTACTCCCGGCTGACCTCGTGGCCGGTCCGGGTGAGCAGCCGGCCGAGGGCGTCGCCGTACGAGGCGAACCAGCCGTTGCCGACGTGGACCGGCCCCGTGGGGTTGGCCGACACGAACTCGAGCTGGACCCGCTCGCCGTCGCTGAGCCGAGGTGCGGCGTAGCCCTCGGTGCCCCCGTCGACCACCTCGACCAGCACGTCGTGGAGCCAGGTGGGGGCGAGGTGGAAGTTGACGAAGCCCGGCCCGGCCAGCTCGACCCGTTCGACGTGGGCCGGCGGCTCGGCGGTGAGGCGGTCGACGAGCTGCTGGGCCAGCTCCCGCGGGTTGCGACCGGCCCGCTTGGCGGTGGCCAGGGCGACGTTGGTGGACCAGTCGCCGTGCTCCCGTCGACCCGGCCGCTCCAGCTCGACCCGCTCGGGCAGCGGGTCGACGGCCAGCGCGGCGAGGGCGCTGCGCACGGCGGCGGCGAGGTCATCGCGGATCACGGGTGGTTCCTCTCGACGGGTCGGACCGGCACCCCCGTGCGGCTGCGACGGCGGCGCCGGAGCGGGCGAGCCTACCGACCACCCCTCGCCCGGCCCGCACCGGATCGGCCCCGCAACACGAGTTGGGGCGGCCCCCCGGACCGCCTAGGGTTCCGGTCCCCGCCCTCGTAGCTCAGGGGATAGAGCATCGCCCTCCGGAGGCGTGTGCGCAGGTTCGAATCCTGCCGAGGGCACCAACGGCGCGGCGGCTCGACGTCACGGATCCACGTCCCGGGCGTCCATGCATGCATGTATCCTGCATGCATGGCCCACGTCCAGGTCCGAGATGTCCCCGCCGACGTGCACGAGGCGCTCGTCCGGCAGGCGCATGAGGCCGGGCAGTCGCTCCAACAGTTCCTCTCGGACCGTCTCGCCGAGATCGCCGGCCGGCCCAGCCGGCGCGCGGTGCTGGCCCGGATGGCCGACCGCGAGCCCACCACGGTGACCGACGAACAGATCCTCTCGGCGCTGGACGCCGGGCGTGCTGGTCGCTGACGCGTCGGTCCTCGTCCGGGCGGCCGTCGGCATCGGCGAACTCGGAGCGGCCACCCGACGCCGCCTGGCCGACGAGGACATCGCCGTGCCCGACTTCGCCCGCGTCGAGGTGCTCTCGGCGCTGCGGAAGCTGGTCCTCCGCGGGGAGCTCGGCGCCGATCGGGCCGAGGTCGCCGTGCGCGACCTTGCCGACCTGGACCTCGACGTCTTCCCGACCGGCTTGGCCATCGGGAGAGCCTGGGAGCTCCGAGCGAACGTGACGCCATACGACGCCTGCTACGTGGCGTTGGCCGAGGCGCTGGATGTCGTGCTGCTCACCGTCGATGATCGGCTGGCGGCCGCACCCGGGCCGCGCTGCACGTTCGAGATCCTCTGAGCGGTGCGGCGCGGGCGGGGTCAGCCGCAGGTCTTGCCGGGGGGTGGGTCCAGGGGGACGACGCCCACCTGCTCGCCGGGGACCGCGGAGACGGGGGTGCCGACGATCGTGGTGGTCGTGGGCGGCGCCGTGGTGGTGGTCGGCGCGGGGCGGGCGATGTCGCCGTGGTCGTCGCCGAGGTACAGGACGACCGTGCCACCGGGCAGGCTCGGGTCCTCCTCGGTCTCGGCGCCCGACGACAGGTACGCCGCCACCGTCGCCGCCGCGTAGTCGCCGCCGGGCCCGTAGCGCACGATCGAGCGCTTCTCGTGGGCGTGGCCCTGCTCGTCGCCGTTGCCGTAGTGGTCGACGGTGAAGCCCTGGCGCTCGAGGTCTCGGTAGGCGGTGAAGGCCACGCCCTGGGTGGTCGAGGCGTTGAGCACGGTCACGGTCACCTCGCCCGGATCGAGCAGCGGCACCGACGGGACCGTGGTGGAGGTGGGCACCGCCGAGTCGGGCGGGGCGTCCGGGCCGACCTGGCGGAACAGGCCGAGGATCGGCGCCGCCGCCGTCGGATCGAGCTCGACCACCGCAGCGCCGCCGCTCGTGGTCCGCGGCGTGGTCGGCAGCGTGAAGGTCTCGAGCGCGTTGCTGTCGAACGACGAGAACCGCCGCCCGAGGGCCACGATCTCGCCGACCGAGAGGTCGTCGTCGATCGTCACGTTGCTCACCCCGACGTCGACCAGCTTCTTCAGCGTCAGCGGGTTCGAGATGCCCTTGCCCTTGGCCCGGTCGATCAGGCGGCGCATGAAGAGCTGCTGGCGAGAGATGCGGCCGAGGTCGCCGGTGCCGTCGGCGTGCCACGCCCCGTCCTCGAAGTACTGGAGGTGGCGGGAACGTGCGAAGGCGAGGGCGTTGCGCCCGTCGAGCGTGGTGCACCCGGTGCCGCCCACCACCAGCCCGGTGTTGCGGTCCCGCAGCGCCCGGTCGAACCACATCGGCACGCCGTCGACCGCGTTCACCATCTGCTCGAACCCGGCGAAGTCGACCTCGACGTAGTGGTTGATCGGGATGTCGAGCTCGTCGCGGAGGGTGTCGATCAGCCGCTGCGGGCCGGCCGAGTAGGCGGCGTTGATCCGCCCCTCCTTGCCGGTCCCGGCCACGGTCACCCAGAGGTCACGGGGCAGCGACAGCACCCGGGCGACCTTGGTGCCGGGATCGACCCGCACGATCATGATCGTGTCGGCGAGGGGCTGGTGATCGCTGGCCGCCGAGGGATCGAGCGGGTCGCCCTCGGCCCGGCTGTCGGAGCCGACGACGAGGTAGTTGGCCGGCCCGTCGGCCACCAGCTCGTCGAGGTCGACCTCGGCGCGGTCGATCTGGTGGAGCTTCCACGCCCCCCACCCCACCACGGCGGCGCCGGCCAACAGCACCACGCTGACCGCCACCCCGACCCCGAGCAGCACCCGCTGGCGCCGGGTGCGCCGCCGCGGTGGCGCCTCGGAGGTCTCCGCCGCCGAGACCGCCGGCGTCCCGCGCTCAGGGGTATGGGACCAGCCGGACATGACCGCCCGAGGCTACCGACCCACCCCACCCGCCCCCGAGCCACCCCACCGACCGCCGAAACTTTGCGCGCAAACCCGTCGTGGAGGTGGGTTTCCGCGCAAGGTTGCCGAGGCCCCACACGAACCTTGCGCGCAAACCCGTCGTGGAGGTGTGTTTTGGCGCAAAGTTCGGGGCGACTGGCCCGTCAGGACTTGGTCGGTTCGACCTTGGGTTCGCGGGGCAGGCCGAGGAACTTCTCGCCGACGATGTTGCGCTGGATCTCGGCGGTGCCGCCCCAGATCGTCTCGGAACGGCTGAAGAAGAAGGCGCTCATCATCGGGCTTGGCTTGTAGGTGTTGCGACCCTTGGCCCGCATCACCGCCGGCCAGGAGCCCGACGGCGGCGCGGTGTCCACCAGCATCGAGGCGGGGCCGAAGATGTCGAGCGCCAGCTCCATGGCGTCGCGGTGCATCTCCGACCAGAACATCTTGTTGGTGAGGCCCAGGGCGACGACGCCCATGTCCTTGGTGCCGTTGAGGGTCTGGGTCAGGCTGCGCAGGCCGTTGATCCGCAGGATCTGGATCTTCGAGTAATAGCGGGCGAGGCCCTGGCGGACCACCGGGTCGGCGATGCGACCGTTGGCGGTGGCCGTCTCGACCATCAGCTCGTACTCCTGCTGGAACCGCCGGTAGCCGGTGGTGGCCGACATGCCCCGCTCGTGGGAGAGGGTGCTGTTGGCCACCTTCCAGCCACCGTTGACCCCGCCGACGACGTTGTCCTTGGGGCAGCGGGCGTTGGTGAAGAACACCTCGTTGAACTCGGCGGTGCCGTCGGGCTGCACGATGCCGCGCACCTCGATGCCGTCCTGCTTCATCGGCACGAGCAGGTAGGAGATCCCCGCCTGCTTCTTCACGTTCGGGTCGGTGCGGGCGAGCAGGAAGCAGTAGTCGGCGAACTGGGCCTGGGTGGTCCACACCTTCTGGCCGTTGATCACCCACTCGTCGCCGTCGAGCACCGCGGTGGTCTTGAGGGAGGCGAGGTCGGAGCCGGAGTCCGGCTCGGAGAAGCCCTGGCACCAGGCCATCTCGCCCTTCATGATCTTGGGCAGGAACTCCTGCTTCTGCTCCTCGGTGCCGTGCTGGAGGATCGTGGGGCCGACGAGGGTGTCGCCGAAGAAGTCGGCCCGCAGCGGCGCCTTGGCCCGGGCGAACTCCTCGGCCAGCACCACGTTCTCCATGGTCGACAGGCCCTTGCCGCCGTACTCCTTCGGCCACGAGGCGCAGATCCAGCCGCCGCCGTAGAGCTTGGCCGGCCACGCCTCGTTGAACGCCTTCTTCTCCTCGGGCGTCTGCTCGAAGCCCTCGTCGAACCACCCGGCGGGCAGGTTCTCCTCCAGCCAGGAGCGGATCTCGGTGCGGAACGTCTCGGCCTCGGGCGGGTAGCTCAGATCCATGGCGACCATCTTGACCGGTGGGTCAAGTGCCCGCCACCCGCTCGATCCGATGGGCGCCGTCGGCGGGACTCGGCCCTACAGTGCCGGCCATGACGGTGATCGAGGAACCGGCCGCCGACGCTCCCCCGCCCCCCGTGCTCACCCGCGAGGAGGGGCGCTGGACCCACCAATGGCGCGAGCTCTACGAGGAGGTCATCACCTCGGGGCTCTGCACCGGGTGTTCAGCCTGCGTCATCTCCTGCCCCCACGACGTGATCGGCTACGAGCACCGCGAGGGCGGCTACCGGCCGTTCCACCTCGAGGAGGAGCTGGGCAAGGACGACTGCGTCCACGGCCAGAAGGGCTGCACCTCCTGCACCCGGGCCTGCCCCCGCTTCCGCGACTGGGAGCCCACCGCGGACGAGCACCTGTTCGGGCGGGTGCGCGAGGAGGCGGAGCTGCACGGCATCGCCGAGCAGGTCCTGCTGGTGCGGGCGGCCGACGACCACGTCCACGAGCTGGGCCAGGACGGCGGGCTGGTGTCGGCGATCCTGATCTGGCTGCTCGACGAGGGCTACATCGACGGCGCGCTCGTCAGCTACCTCGAGGGCGACGGCTCGACGTGGCGGGCCAAGCCGGGCGTGGCCACCAACCGCGAGGAGGTCCTCGCCGCCGCCGGCAGCCGGTACACCTACTGCGCCAACTGGCTCGCCTACGACGAGGCCAAGGAGCGGGGGCTCGACAACCTGGCCCTGGTGGGCATGGGCTGCCAGACCTCCGCGTCGCCGGTGATGTGGAGCCGCAAGATCGGCAAGGTCGGCAAGCCGATCCGCTTCAACATCGGCCTGCTGTGCTCGAAGACCTTCGACGACCGCATCTTCGACGAGCTGTTCGACGCCAAGTACGGCATCAAGCGCGAGGCGATCAAGAAGATGAACATCAAGGGCGTCTTCCAGATCTGGACCCATGACGGCGAGTACCACGAGGTGCCCCTCAAGGAGTGCCACGCCTGGACCCGCGAGGGGTGCAACCACTGCCCGGACTTCGCCGCCGAGCACGCCGACATCAGCACCGGCGGGATCGGCAAGTTCAACGACTGGACGCTCACGGTGGTCCGCACCGAGCTCGGCCGCGCGGTGATGACCCGGATGGTCAAGGCCGGCCTGGTCGAGGTGAAGCCCTCCGAGGAGGACCCTGCGGCGCTGGCGCTGATGGACCGGCTCTCGCGGGTCAGCCGCAACCGCTGGCCCGAGCAGGCGGTGGCCTTCCCCCGCCTGATGCCGCCGCCCCCGCCGAAGAAGCCGAAGCCGGCGCCCGCCGCCGAGCCGGCCTGAGCGCTGGCCGGCTAGCCGGCCTGCTTCGCGCAGGCGTCGGTGAACTTCGAGAGCTTGGCCGGGAGCGGGCCGGGATCCTCGGTCAGGTCGTCGTTGATCGAGCGGAACTCGCTGAACTTCAGGCCGTCGTCGCCGGAGACCGCGTCGTAGATGCACTGGCAGTAGTCGCCGGCGTCGATCGACTCGGAGCCGGCGTACTTCTCGGTGCAGCCCTGCACGAAGTCCTTCTCCACCCCCGAGGTGTACGAGGTGGGGATGCGCTGGCCGGCACAGCCGGCCAGCAGGGCGACGCCGGCGACGAGGGCGACCACCGCGCCGCGGCGACGACGGACGGGAGCGGAGACGGCCGAGCGCACGGCGGCCACGGTAGCGGGGCCGGTCGGCCCCGCCGAAGTCGGTCGGTCGAGCCCGCCACCTGGCCCCAGACGCGGCACCGGGAGCGCCGGATGGACCGACGCTCCCGGTTCCATTCCGACTGACGCTCCCCCCGAACCGTCGGCCAGAACTTCTCCCCCCACACCTTCGGCGATGTGGTGCGCTCGCCACCGAGGGCGATCACTGGGGTGATTGAACCACCCTCGGCGGCGGGCCGCATGGGTCAAAAGGCCTAAATCGGAGCAATCATTCGGATACGGCCGGCATGCCGATCCTCGGCTCAGACGACCGGCGGCGGCGGGTCCCGGCGGACCACGCAGAGCGAACCGGACGGATCGTCGGGATCGAGGAACAGGCGGATCGGCAGGTCGTGGGGCTCACCGTCGGCATCGACCTCGATGACGATCTGCTCTTCACGCTCGGCCAGGAGCAGGTCCTCGACCGCCCGCGTCCACCCGGCCATCGCCGCGCCGACCATCGACTCGCGGCTCCAGCCGGCGAGCCGGGAGAAGAACGGCGGCGCCGGCACGGGGTCGCCGTGGCGCCACGCCCCCACCTCGCGGAGGTGGTCGAGTCCGTCCTCGTCGTCGTCGGGCACCGGAGCGGAGGCTACGGCGCCGCGCCCGTCCGTGCGCCCCCCACGTCCTTGCGGAGCCGGAGCTCGTCGAAGGCGACCACGCCGAGGTCGACGTGGTCGACCACGCCGGTGTCGTGCCACCCCATCGCCCCGTAGAAGCCGCGGGCGGCGTGGTTGTCTCGCAGCACCGACAGCTCCAGCGCCACGAACCCGGCCGCCGCCAGCGCCTCCTCGGCGGCGGCGAGCAGGCGCCGCCCGCCCCCGAGCCCCTGGGCGGCAGGGTCGACGTAGAGCTCGTACACCTCGCCGACGGCGGCCGAGCCGGCCGCGGCGCCGGGCTCGCCCTCGCGAGCCGGTCCGCTGTCGACGTAGCCGAGGACCTCGCCCGGCCGCCCCCACGCCAGCAGCCGGTGGCGGCGGCTCGGCGGCACCATCGCCCGGCCGACCCAGAACGCCACCGGGGGCACGACGTCGCGGGCGTCCAGGAACGCGTCGGGCAGGATCCCGCGGTAGGTCGTCCCGAAGACCCGGTACTTGACCGAGGCGATCGCCGCGCCGTCGGCCGCCACCGCCGGGCGGACCGGCGTCGCGGCATCGGCCGGGCCGGCGAACGGCGGCGGCAGGCTCAGCCCGAACCGCCGCCGCACCAGGCGGGCCCGGGCCGCCACCTCGGCCGGGGCAGCCGCCGGCGCCGGGTCGCCGAGGGCGCGCACGAGGCCGACGAGCTCGGCCGCGGGGTCGGCGACGACCACCTCAGCCCGCCGTGGGATCGTCGGCCGGGATCCCGGTGGCCAGCGCGTAGACGTGGCGACGGGCCACCCCGAAGGCGGCGGCGACCTCGGCCACCGCGTCCCGGGTGGTGGCACCGCCGGCTCGCGCCGCGGCCAGCGCCGCGGCCAGCTCGTCGTCGCCGACGGCCTCGGGCACCGGCGCGCCCCCGAGCACCAGCACGTGCTCCCCGCGGGGCTCGACCGCCGCCATCCGCTCGACCGCGCCACCGAGCGTCCCCCGCCACACCTCCTCGTGGAGCTTGGTCAGCTCGCGGGCGATCGCCACCGGCCGATCGGCGCCGCACGCCGCCGTGAGGTCGTCGAGGGTCCGGGCCAGGCGGTGGGGCGCCTCGTAGAGCAGGGTCGTCCGCCGCTCGCCGGCCACCGCGGCGAGCCGCGCGGTGCGAGCCGCACCCTTCCGGGGCAGGAAGCCCTCGAAGCAGAACCGGCCGGCGGGCAGGCCGCTGGCCACCAGCGCGGCGAGCGACGCCGACGGTCCCGGCACCACCTCCACCACGTGGCCGGCCGCCGCGGCCGCCGCCACCAGCCGCTCGCCGGGATCGGAGATGCCGGGCATGCCGGCATCGGAGACCACCGCCACCCGCTCGCCGCGCCCGAGGCGGTCGAGCACCTCGTCGACCACCGACGCCTCGGTGTGCTCGTTGGTGACCCGGAGGGCGGTGGCCCGCACCCCGGCGTGCTGGAGGAGGCGGCCGGTGCGGCGGGTGTCCTCGCAGCAGACGAGGTCGGCGCCGGCCAGCGCCTCGACGGCCCGCGGGGCGAGGTCGCCGAGGTTGCCGATCGGCGTGCCCACCAGCACGAGGCGGCCGCCGCCGGTCCCCGGCACGGCGGCGTCGGTCGAGCCGGTCACGCGCCCACCGCCGGATCGCTCGGATCGTCGACCGCGTGGCGCACCTCCAACCGGTCGCCGGGCCGCAGGCCCCAGCGGGCGAAGGCGCCGGCCTCGGCCTCGATCGCGCAGCGCGCCCCGGCCACGGGGAGGGTGACCCGCCAGGGCACGAGGCGCCGGGTGCGGACGACCTCCAGCTCGGCGTCGCACAAGGCGACGTCGAGGGCGAAGCGCATGCCGGCGGTGTGCACCGACCGGCTCCGCTCGATCAGGAGGGCGCCGTCGATCCCGTCTCGCCCGAGCAGGCCGCGCCGCCGCTCGGCCCGCGTGGCGGCCACCTCGAGGCTGGCGAGGACCTCGCCGTCGCGCAGCAGCCAGGCCATCGCCCGGTCCTACACGTTGAAGCGGAACTCGAGGACGTCGCCGTCCGCCACGACATAGTCCTTGCCCTCGACCCGGATCTTGCCGACCTCCTTGGCCTTGGTCCACGACCCGATCTCGAGCAGCTCGTCCCAGGCGATCGCCTCGGCCCGGATGAAGCCCCGCTCGAAGTCGGTGTGGATGCGGCCGGCGGCCTGGGGCGCCTTGGAGCCGGCCCGGAAGGTCCAGGCCCGGGACTCCTTCTCCCCGGTGGTGAAGTACGTGCGCAGGCCCATCAGCTGGTAGGCGGCGTGGAGGAACCGTTCGAGCCCGCCCTCGCCGAGGCCGAGGGCGTCGAGCATCTCGGCCCGCTCCTCGCCGTCGAACTGGGCGGCCTCGGCCTCGAGCTGCACGCACATGCCGATCACCTCGGCCCGGCCGCCGAGCTCGGCCTCGACCGGGGCGACGATCTCGGGGATGCGGTCGAGGTCGCCCTCGCCCACGTTGACCAGGGCGAGCACCGGCTTGTTGGTGAGGAGGAACTCCTCCTTGAGCACCTCGCGCTGCGCCTCGCCCAGGGTGCCGCGATAGATCGGCACGCCCTCGGCCAGCAGCGCGTGGGCGGCGTCGAGCGCCTCGACGAGGGGCGCCAGCGACTTGTCCTGCTTGGCCGCCTTGCGCCGCTTCTCCCGCCGGGACTCGACGGTCTCGAGATCGGCGAGCGCCAGCTCGATCTCGAGCACCCGCAGGCACTCGAGCGGGTCCGACGGGCCGGGCACGTCCGCGTCCACGAAGGCCCGCAGGAGGTAGACGACCGTGTCCACCTCGCGGATGTGGGCCAGGAACTGGTTGCCGAGGCCCTCGCCGGTGCTGGCCCCCTCGACCAGGCCGCCGATGTCGACGAACTGCACGCTGGCCGGCACCACCTTCCGGCTGGCCGACATCTCCGCCAGCCGATCGAGGCGGCGGTCCGGCACCTTGGCCACCCCGACGTTGGGGTCGGTGGTGGCGAAGGCGTAGGGCGCGGCCAGCGCACCCCCGCCGGCCAGGGCGTTGTAGAGCGAGGACTTGCCCGAGTTGGGGAGGCCGACGAAGCCGAAGCGTTCCATGACGCCGGGCAGGCTACCGGCCCACCCCGCCCGCCCTTTCAGATGGTGACGGCGACGAGGCCGACGAGACCGGCCAGCATCACCACCGACGACACGAGGCGGCGGCCGCCCATCGGCTCGTGCAGGAACCGCCAGCCCACCAGGGCCCCGATGACCACCGAGGACTCCCGGAGCATGGCGACGTAGCCGACCGGCGCGTGGCGCACCGCCACCATCACCAAGGCGTAGGCGGTGGCGGTGCAGACCCCGGCCAGGATCCACCGGGCCCGGTGGCCCGGCCAGGCGGCCACCAGCGCCCGGCCCCGGCCGCGGAGCAGGAAGATGGCCGACACCCCGACCGCCCCGGTCACCGTGGAGGAGAGTCCGTAGGCCAGGGCGTCGGCGCTGGCCCGGGCGCCGTGGGCGTCCACCACCGTGTAGGAGCCGATCGCCGCCGCGGTCAGGAGCGCCCCCCGGATGCTCCACCACGACGCCCCCCGGTCGACCAGAGAGATCAGCGCGACGGCGACCACCGCGATCGCCACCCAGCCGAGGGCCGGGAGCCGGTCGCCGAGCAGCGCCGCCCCGAGCAGCGCGGCGGTGAGGGCACCGCCGCCCCGGGCCAGCGGGTAGGCCAGCGAGAAGTCGCCGTGGCGGTAGGCGGCCACCAGCCCCGTGATGTAGGCGCAGTGGATCACCCCGGACAGGGCCAGCCACGGGATCGCCGCCCGGCCGGGCCCGCCGAGGCCGATCGCCACCGGGAGCGCCACCGCTCCGCCCACCAGGAAGAGGCCCCACGAGGTGAGGTCGCGCTCGGCGTCGGTCGTCGTCTTGAGCAGCAGGTTCCAGGTGGCGTGGAGGCCGGCGGAGACCAGGGCGAGGACAGTGGCGAGGACCATCGGTGCGCCGCTAGGGACCGACGGCCGGGCGAGGCCCGCCGGGCGAGTCGGGCGACCCGCCGAGGGTCCCGGCGGCGAGCAGGCGTTCGAGCACGAGGGCGACGCCGTCGTCGTCGTTGGCCGCGGTGACCTCGTCGGCCGCCGCCAGCAGGGCCGGATCGGCGTTGCCGACCGCCACGCCGTGGCCGGCCCAGCGCAGCAGCTCGAGGTCGTTGGGCATGTCGCCGAACGCCACCACCTCGGACGGCGCGACCCCGTCCCGACCGAGCAGCCGTTCGACGGTGGCCGCCTTGTGCACGCCCGGCGCCGACAGCTCGAGGAACGACTGGTCGATCGAGTGGGTCACGATCGCCCGGTCGCCGACGATCGCCTGCACCCGGGCGGTGGCGCCCGCCGCCTCGGCCCGCGGGATGCGCACGATCAGCTTGGTGGTGGGCAGGTCGAGCCGGCTGCGCAGCGGGGCGACCGTCAGCCCGGGATCGTTGCGCAGGGCCGCCAGGCGGGCCCGGAACTCGCTGCGCTCGATGGCCTCGTCGATCGTGAAATCGAACCCCTGCTCGACGCTGAACACCGCGCCCGGCAGCCGGGGCTCGAGGTCGTCGAAGAGCTCGCGGACGACCTCGGGGGCGAGGTCGTGGCGTTCGACCAGCTCGCCGCTCGCCGGGTCGTACACGCTGGCGCCGTTGGCGCACACCACGAGGCCGCGGTCGCCGAGGGCGTGGACCACCGGGGCCAGCCAGCGGGGCGGGCGGCCGGTGGCGATCACGAACCGGCCGCCGGCGTCCTCCACGGCGACGACCGCGTCCCGGGTGCGCTCCGACACCGTGCCGTCCGAGCGCAGCAGCGTGCCGTCCAGATCGGAGGCGACGGCGAGGAACCCGGACACGGCGGGCGACCGTAGCGCCGCACCCCTTCGCTACCCTCGCCCGAATGGAGCCGATCGAGGCGCTGGAACGGGTCGTCTACCTCCAGGACCGCGGCCTCCTGCCCACCCAGAAGACCGCCGCCTTCCTCAAGGCCGCCGACATCGTCCGTGGCCTGGCCGACGGCGAGCTCGAGCGCCGGATCGCCGACGGCACGCTCACCGACCTGCCGGGCATCGGCAAGAGCACCGCCGAGGTGATCGTGCAGGCGGCCGCCGGCGAGGTGCCACGGCGGATCGTGGAGCTCGAGGCGTCCACCGAGATCCCCCTCGGGCCCGGCGCCGCCATCCGGGCCGCCCTGAAGGGCGACTGCCACAGCCACTCGACCTGGAGCGACGGCGGCGCCTCGATCGAGACGATGGCCCGCACGGCCATCGACCTCGGCCACGAGTACCTGGTGGTCACCGACCACTCGCCCCGCCTCACCGTCGCCCACGGCCTGAACCGCGATCGCCTGCTCGCCCAGCTCGACGAGATCGACGCCCTCAACGAGCGGCTGGCGCCGTTCCGCCTGCTGACCGGCATCGAGGTGGACATCCTCGCCGACGGCGCGCTCGACCAGGACGAGGACCTGCTCGGCCGGCTCGACGTCGTGGTGGCCTCGGTCCACTCGAAGCTCAAGATGGAGCGGCGGGAGATGACCCAGCGCATGGTGATGGCGGTGGCCAGCCCCCACGTGGACATCCTCGGCCACTGCACCGGTCGCAAGGTCCGGGGCTTCGGCGCCGACCAGGAGGAGATCCGGCCCCAGGCCACCTTCGATCCTGAGATCGTGTTCGCGGCGTGCGCACGGTTCGACACCGCCGTGGAGATCAACTGCCGCCCCGAGCGCCAGGACCCCCCGCCGGACCTGCTCGACCTCGCGCTCGACTGGGACTGCAAGATCAGCATCGACACCGACGCCCACGCCCCCGGCCAGCTCGAGTTCCAGAAGTACGGGTGCGACAAGGCCGCCGAGCACGGCATCGAGCCCGAGCGCATCGTGAACACC
>WBZU01001779.1_pt1 | contig 14022 bp, 15 predicted proteins | sample 5204311 | NCBI WGS metagenome assembly WBZU01 (sample SAMN12344359, study PRJNA552823) | activated sludge metagenome | biome: Activated sludge suspended growth; feature: Nitrification reactor; material: Wastewater; isolation source: activated sludge from nitrification reactor of wastewater...
ATTATGATATGCCGGTAAAATCGAATTCAACCCTGTAAAAAAAGAATGTATGTCATTTCAAGCCTACATAGACAACATACATGCCAAGACAGGCAAATCACCTGCAGACTTCAAGGCGATGGCGGAGAAGAAGGGATTTCTTCAAAAGGGTAAACTAAAGGCAGGGGTGAAAGCAGGTGAAATCGTAGCCTGGTTAAAAGAAGATTTTGAATTGGGCCATGGTCATGCCATGGCTATATACGCACTGTTCAAAGGGAAGAAAGAGTAAACAAAACACAAGAAAAATGAGCAAGGAAAACCCGACTACGGCCGTGATGTGGATCGGCAGGGTCATAACATTTTTGATCATATCATTTCTGCTGGTTGATTCAATCATGAAGGTGGTGAAAGCAGCACAATCGGTAGAGGGCACCACGGAGTTGGGTTGGCCGGAGGGCAGCGTGCAAGGAATAGGTTTGATCTTGCTGATTTGCACAGCCCTATATATGATTCCGCGGACTTCATTACTGGGGGCCATATTGCTTACCGGCTATTTGGGCGGTGCCGTGGTGACCATGGCTCTACATAAGTCATCAATTATTTTTCCCAGCGTATTTGGTATCCTGGTTTGGGTTGGTTTGTGGTTGCGGGATGGTCAGATACGACGGTTAATTCCCTGGCGAAGGAGTTAGCGCAAATTATGATCGCCTTGTCTTAGTATTGCCGTCACCGGGCATGGGATAAAGATCTTATACCCGGCATCAATGGACGCGGCGTTTCCACCCACCGAGCCTTGTCATCGCATGACGAACCTCCGGTGATTGATAAATAGATTTGCATCAGGAGTGAATGGTATCAGCCACGGAAACTCCAAAGATGTAGTCAGTTTTCAATTAATCCGGATCCGGATGAAACGCATTGGTTTAAGTATATTTTTAATGTCCATGGCTTATTCGTTCGCATCGGGGCAGGTGGACAAACCCGTGACCGGCGAGCAGAGAACGCCCATGGAAAACAAAGGCATGGCCATCCATGCGAACGGTGAGTTGGTGATTACCGCGTCATCCACATCATCTCAGGACGATTTTGATTATTTCGTCGGCACATGGAGTGTTCATCACAAAAGGCTTAAAGAAAGGCTGCGTAACAGCACTGATTGGATACAATTCGAGGGAACAAACCGCGATTCCAAAATGCTGAACGGAACCGGCCACACGAACAATAACAAATTTGTTATTGAAGGCAAGGCATTTGAGGGGGTAAGTCTTACCCTCTTCAATCCCCAAACAAGGCTCTGGAGTATTTATTGGGCAAGCAGTACAGATGGTGAATTGAGTAAGAACCCTGTAACGGGATCATTTGACGGAAATATCGGACGATTTTATGCTAAAGAGATTTGGGATGGAAAACCCATTCTGGTATTGGTACAATGGGACAAATCGAATCCCGATAGGGTGATATGGAGTCAGGCTTTTTCAGTGGATAACGGCAAGTCCTGGGAGTGGAACTGGGTTATGACACAGACCCGTATGGTGGAAGAACAGGAAAAGGTGAGAAGGCAAAGGCTTACTTTTGATGAGTCCATAAAAATACCTCATCTGAATTTTGACGAGCAGGGCGAGTTGGTTCTGACGGCCTCGGCAACCTCTTCGCAGCATGATTTTGAATTCCTGACCGGCAAATGGAAAATGTATCACAGAAAACTCAAGTCCCGCCTGAGTAACAATAATGAATGGATTCCCCTCGAGTCGGAGGACGAGAATTTTGGTGCACTCCTGGGTGGATTGGGGAACTCAGACTTATACAAAGCAATTTTTGATGGAAAACCTTTTGAGGGTTTTACATTGCGTTTGTTTAATCCCAAAACCCGATTGTGGAGTTTATACTGGGTAGCGAGCAATTCTGGTGTACTGGATCCACCTGTAGTTGGTTCGTTTGAGGGTGATATAGGGCACTTCTTTTGCAAGGACACTTTTAGGGGCAAAGAGGTAATTGTTGTATTTCGTTGGGATAAGCGTGACCGTGAAAACCCGGTGTGGAGTCAGGCCTTCTCTCCGGATAGGGGCAAGACCTGGGAATGGAATTGGATCAATGTTTCGGAAAGAATAAGATAGAATATTAATATCAAGTGGCAATGAAATTCGGTAGGGTACTCGGTGCGGTATTCAGTTTATTCATAATTGTTTTAGTGGGTTGCTCCCGGCCGGCAGAAGAAGGCAAAATCGGAGAAAGGCTGTTGTATCCTCAACCATCGCCGGACACGGTTGCTCTTTCATTCCTGCCAAATATCGTATCGAGTGATTCAGTGGAGTTCAACGCTGCCTTTTCCCCGGATGGAAAGGCATTTTACTTTTCACGGAACAACGGAATGAAGTCTCATATTTATGTCACGCATTTTGCGGATAGCCAATGGTCCGTGCCTGTACAGGCTTCATTTTCTGATCCCAGGTATTCAGACGCAGATCCGGCTTTTAGCCCCGATGGCAGGTTGCACTTTATCTCGAATCGACCCGGAAATCCGGAAGACACCACGTCAGATTTTGATATTTGGTTTCTTGAGCCGGGCGGAAATACAAATGAACCCGTGTTGCACAACCTAACCGCCGTAAATACAGACAGCACGGAGTACTACGTCTCGTTCACCCAGGCCGGGAACCTCTATTTTGCGTCATCGCGAGCAGGGGGATTTGGTGCTGAAGATATCTATGTGAGCAAGTGGCAAAACGGAAGTTATTCGTTGCCCGAGAATCTGGGTAGCAAGGTGAATTCTGCGATGTCTGAATATGATCCGTTTGTTTCTCCCGGGGAGGACTTCCTTATTTTCGCTTCTTCGAACAGGGTGGATGGTTTTGGTAAAGGGGATTTGTATGCATCCACCCTAAACTCCTCAAAGGAATGGGAGCCGGCATTTAATCTCGGAAGCGCATTCAACACTCCTTCGCGTGAGTTTTGTCCTTACCTTACCTCCGACTACCGGTACTTTTTCTTCACCAGCAATGGTGAGGTGAAGTGGGTTCGTTCATCGGTACTTATGGACAGATTGAAATCCGGGCAGAAGTAATTGCGCTTGGGTTCTACGCGGGTTCCGAAGTTCGGCCGAGGCTTGCATCAACAAAATGCTTATAGTTGGGCCCAATGGGCAGCGCGATTTTGTCGATGAAAACCTCTTCTGCGGTATAGGCGGTGACCCGGGAGATATTCACGATAAAAGACCGGTGAATGCGGACAAAGCCTGATTGAAGGTTTTTTTCAATTTCACTGATGCCCAATTTGGTGATTACTTTTTCCTTACCCGTGTGGATGCAAATGTATTCGCGCATGCTTTCTATGTAGAGGATGTCGCTAAACTGAACTTTTACCATTCGTTTGTTGACATTAAAGAAGGCAAAGCTGCTGCCGGGCTGGGCAGAAGTGGTTAGCTGATGGATTTGGGATGGCTCAGGCTTCGCTGATATTTTGCTGACCGCTTTCAGAAAGCGCTCAAAGGAAAAAGGTTTCATGAGATAATCGCGAACGTCCAACTCAAAAGCTTCGAGTGCATATTTCGAATAGGCGGAGGTAATGATCACCGGCGGCGGAAATTTCAATACTTTGAGAAAATCAATTCCCGTGAGTCCGGGTATCTGGATGTCCAGGAATACCAGATCCGTCTCGGATTCCCGCAGGAACTCCAGAGCGCTGATGCCGTCTTCGAATACTCCTTTGAGCTGAAGCCATTCAATGCGACTCAGAAAGGAAAGCAATATTTCCTGGGCAGCTTTCTCATCTTCAATGATAATGCAGTTTATTGTTTTCATAACGTATTGATCCGGGGGATTTTCAGACGAACGAGATAGGTATCGCCCTCCAGAATATTCAGACTGAAATTACTATCGTATAGCAGTTTTAGTTGTCGTTTCACGTTACTGATCCCCAACCCATGGGTCGATTCGGGTGTGGACGCGGACTTGTTACTGGGATTCTCCACCTCCAGAAAAATCCACTGTGGATCGGTTTGAATAGCTATGCGGATGTTAATTAAACCGCGCTGGTGGGCGAGGGTGTGCTTGAAGCTGTTCTCAACAAACGGAAGCAGAAGCAGTGGAGAAAGAAGAATGTTTGATTCTTCCCGTGGTGGATTCCATTGAATCTGCAGGCGATCGCCGTGTCTTATCTTTTCAAGCTCAATGTAATCGTCTATCACCCTGATTTCCTGGGCCAGTGTAATCAGAGGTTTGTTGCATTCTTCGAGCATAAACCGCATCAAGCTGGACAGCCGGAGAACAATTTGTTCACTCTTGCTGTCGGTTTTCAAGGCATCCGAATACAGGGTATTGAGTGTATTGAAAAGAAAATGCGGATGCATTTGGGCTTTGAGAAAGTTGAGTTCTGATACTCTTTTCTCGGCCAGCAATTCTTCATTCTGGTGGAGCAGGGTGTTTTGCCGCTTCATCAACTTGATGGTAATAGCGAGCATGATCACCCCCATCCAACTCAGCAGTTCGCGAACAATGCGATTGGCGCTCAGTAGATTGAGGGGTAATGTTTGGTCTTTGTGCAACCACGGATCGACGAGATAATAAGCGTACAACCGGAAACCGATTCCAATCACGATGAGGATGATGAGTATCCAGATGTAAAGACCCGATTTGCTTTGGTCTTTTGAGTACTTCGGAATCAGATAATACAAGATGAAATATACTACCGTGACAATTAATGGAAGTCGCGAAAACAAACCCAATACAATCGTGGTTGTGATCGGGTTGTCATTGACAAAGACCAGGTAGCTCAGAAAATCAGCAGACCAAAACAACGCATGTCTGAGAATCCGGACTCCCTTGTGATTGCTGTAGATGAATTTGTAGATGAAGTCCATGGGACGCCAAAATTAGGAAACAACGCTAACATGCAGAATTGCCGGGATCAATGCCTGAATACGCCCCACCAAGAGTCGTTTTTGAAGGACTAAAATATGCAATCCCACGAATTTTAATTCCTAATATGGAGATGTGGTTATGAACTTAACCTGATGATCGATATGAAATACGGAGTGGTTTTGGGTAGGGGGTCTTATGGAGGAGCCATAGTGATTATGGGGTTGCTGACTTTAATTTATGGAGAATGGCCCTATATGTTACTTCCATCGGAAGTTTCCAAATCTGCTTTGGGTGAGTTCCTGGTTTATCCCGGTGGTGTGTTGCTTTTGATTGCCGGCCTGGGTATTGCGTTGGGGTACAGGGTGATCGGGTGTGCTTCCATGCTGGCAGTCTTTTTTGTGCTCGCTTTTTGCTTTGCTCATATCCCCTGGCTGTGGATGAGCCGCCAATACCTGAACTTTGGTGCATGGGAAAACGGGTTCAAAGCATTGACCTTGGGTGGTGGTGCGCTGATACTCACGGAATGGCATAAAAAGTCCGATCAGCATCAAATGCCGGATAGCAGATTCAGAAAGGCTTCTTTGGGTGTCATTCTCTTTTCGATACCCATTATGTCGTTTGGGGCAAATCATTTTCTGATGATTCAGGGTGTAGTTGCCTACACGCCATCGTGGGTGCCCTTTCGGTTGTTTTGGGCCTATTTTACCGGGATTGCGTTGTTGGGAGCGGGCAGTATGATTTTGATCGGGAAGCGTGTTGGCCTTGTATCATTATGGCTGGGTATTATGATTATGCTTTGGGTTGTGATGCTTCACATTCCCAGGGTGATCTCATCGCCGCCGGAGTATATGTCGGGTGAAATAACAAGCATGTGCCTGGCGTGGGCTTATTGTGGCATTGCTTTGATTATTTCAGGCACATCCCGGGGTCATGGCAATATGTAACCTTGGCCGGTGATGCTTTTGTTGTTTTGGTGTGATATATGCAAAGACGGACCACGGAAATAGAGCGTAGGATTGATCCTGTGCCGGAACTTTATGTATACAGGAGATTGGTTCAGGCCAAGATCTACATGGAAACTCATTATGCGGAAAATATCGATTTGACCTGCGTTGCAGACGAAGCTTACTTTTCAAAGTTTCATTTCCTTCGGAGGTTCAGGGATATGTATGGCTTTACACCACATCAATACCTCAGGAAGGTTCGTATGGAAAGGGCGATGGTGCTTTTGAGCTCCGGAATCTCTGTTTCAGACACCTGCTTCCGCATCGGATTGGAAGGCCTGAGTTCATTTGCCAAAGCCTTTAAGGGTCACACCGGAATGACCCCATCGGAATATTGCAGGCAGCAGAGAAGCAAGGCCAGGCAGCATCGGGAGTCGCCGCTCAGATTTATTCCGGGCTGCTTTGCGCACCAACACGGATGGATATGAGGAATAGCAATTTCGAATCAAACTGATGCTGTGCCATTGCGTTACTTTGTGTAACAAAATTATTTATCAGTCACATGATTAGTAGGTTAACACACATGTGTGTGTATGTCCTGAATCAGGACAACGCACTGGATTTTTATGTGAACAAACTGGGATGTAAGCTCAAACTGGATGTCCCGATGGGGCCGGGCACCCGTTGGCTTACGGTAACACCTCCCGAACAGCCCGAGTTGGAAATTAACCTGTTTCCGGTGAAGGCCGGAGCCATGTTTTCGGAAGAAACAGTCAGAACCATGACCGGACTCATTAGACAAGGCACGTTTGGCTGTGGTGTTTTTACCTGCAAGGATATCTATGCCACCTATACCGAATTAATGGCCCGGGGGGTGGAATTCAAGAAGGAGCCGACCCGGGAATTTTATGGGACAGAGGCGCTGTTCAAGGATGATTCCGGAAACTGGTTTTCACTTGCTCAACTCGACTAAGTTATGAATACCATTTATGATCAACCAACAAGGGAGTTATTGATCCGACGTATCCACAACCTTTCTGAAGATGCGGCACCCGTTTGGGGAAAAATGAATGTCCATCAGATGTTGCGACACTGTGTTCTTTGGGAAGAAATGATGCTGGGAAGAAGAGTATTCAACAGGCAATGGGTGGGACTTATTTTGGGAAAATGGCTGTTGAAGAACGAGACGCGTGATGACAAGATCATGCGAAGGAATAACCCCACCGTTAAAGAATTAAAACCGGGTATTGTCGACGTGAATTTTACCGCTGAAAGATCCGATTGGATTGAGTTGCTCAATGAACATGACCCGGCTACGCAAATGGAAATTGTTCACCCTTTTTTTGGTAAGATGACCGTTGAGCAAATTGGATACCATGTGTTCAAGCATACCGATCATCACCTTCGTCAGTTTAATGTATAGTTGTATGACATCAGAAAAAGCGAAAGTGGTTGTTGTTGAAAGGAATTTTATTGCACCGCAGGCATTGGTGTGGAAATGCTGGACGGAAGCGGATTTGCTGATAAAGTGGTTTGGATCTGATCCCGCCGGAATCGTATTGGATGTCTCGTTGGACGTGCGACCGGGGGGTAGATTTGAAATTACATTCAGGGATTCCGATTTATCGGAACATACCTGCTATGGCACGTACCTGCTCGTGGAACCCCGGCGCGATCTGAAATTCACCTGGGCCTGGAAAAGCGAGCCAGGTGTTGAGTCGCTGGTTCATGTGCAATTGGTTGAGGAGGGCAGCTCAACCCGACTTCGGTTGGAGCACAGAGAGTTGAGGACGGAATCAAAGCACGACTATGCTACAGGGTGGGCAGGTTCATTTGGCAAGCTTAGTCGATGCATTGCTGATCTTTCTTAAGCAGGAATGGATTCACATCACATCTAGGGGGTGTGCGAGTTGGCTTTTCCGGCCAGGATAAATGCGATCCCGCTAAATCCCAAAGCTTGAAATGCACTGGTTAACTCGTTGCCCTCGTTGCCTGACGGGTCTCCGATGGCCCTCGGTATATGGAGAATAATCAACCATATGAAGATCATTGTTCCCAACATTAGCCCAATCTCTTTAACCTTTAGGTTGATCATTATTCCCGCACCCGACCCCACCAGTGCTGCACCAGAGAGATAGGTCCAGAGATAAGCACCGGGTATCCAATGGGGAACGAGTCGGGCTGCAAAGTCAGTATACACAAAGTGAGTGATTCCAAATAAGAGCATAGTTACCGAAAAGAAGATACGACCCAGCGGAGCTATTGATTCCATATGGGACAGGGCTTTCGGGATGGATTTATTTCCTGCTCCATAAGATTGGGCAATGACAAATGCGCCGCCCGCGAAGGCGAGTTCTTTAAGGGCGTTTACCCACGATCCAAATATTCTTCCATAGGGATTGACGAACAGCAGGTGCGGTACATGGTATCCAAGGAATAGCACAAGAAATACAGTACCCAGCATGAGGGCGACTGTTTTGGTATTTCTTTCTACAAGAAGAGCAGCCCCTGAAAGGATCAAAAAGGTGCTGAACAGTATAACCACGATCGGAAGTCCGGGGAGCCAGGTTGAATCTGGTGCGAAAACAGGACGAAAATTCAGGTAGAACAGTTGTTGGACTCCCAATGCGGCTATGCAGGTAGCATAGAATTTCCTGCCAATCGAAATAAATGTCTCCATGTTGGAAGTTTTGTGTTGTACATAGGTGATCGGTGTTGATAAATCCTTCTTCAAATGTTTCGTCCGGTTGCAGCGCCAAATTGCAATGACGGAGCACGGCAAGAAGCACAACCGGTTTTGTGGTGCACATGCCCCTTAAGGTACCTCCGAAGGCCTATGTCCGACCAAATGTTCTACCGTTTGTCAGTTGCAACGTACAGACACCAGAAACCAAGGTATGGTGCCCCATTACAGTCGCGCAAAGATTGCCGGTGTAGATAAGACTTTTCTCTGCGTCCACTGCGTGAATTTCTCTGTGCCCTCTGCGTGAACTGTATTCGCGCCGAAGGCGCCCCACACCTCACACGCTAACCGCTTAGTCCAAACACCTGACCCCTGAGTTCAACTCATTCTACTCCGGCAAATTCCTCAAAAAGAAATCCCTCACATTTCCACCCATGATCATCTCGATCTCTGCACGCGAGAACTTTAACTTTTCTAGTTCGGTGACGATGCGCGGCGTGCCGGTTACATCAAAGTGCATGCGGAATGCACCGTCCCAGTCGGAGCCCAGGGCAACCTTGTCGACGCCAATCTTGTCGGCGACATAGCGGATACTCTTTGCTGTCGCTGCCGCATCGGTGCCGCATACGGCCGTCTCCCACAATCCGATACCAACCAATCCCTGGTGCTGACCAATGGCGATGAGGTGTTCGTCGGACAAATTGCGTTGGTTGTTGCACATGCCCTTCACACCGGTGTGCGATACCAGTACAGGCCCGTGGTGTAGTGCCAGTACGTCGTCGATGGTTTGAAGGGAGGCGTGGGCCAGATCGATGGTGATGTGCAGGTCGGTCATCTTTTGAATGAGCTCTTTTCCCAAAGGCGTAAGTCCGCCTTTTGTCATGCCGTGTGCAGAGCCGGCAAACTCATTGTCAAAGAAATGAGCCAGACCGATGTAGCGAACGCCGGCGTCGTAAAATTCCTTGAGGTTATCGAGGTTTCCTTCCAGGGGCTGTGCGCCTTCGAGCCCCAGCATGCCGGAGGTGAGGGTGTGGTCATGCGTTCGATCGGACACGAATTGTTCCAGGTCTTTTCTGCGTTTGATCACACGCAGTTTGCCGGATGACGCTTCAGCAAAATCACTCAGGTTCTCACATTGCTGTAAAGCGCGTTTCTTGATGCTGAACCAGTTGGAGGGAGGACGGAGTTGCACAAAGCTGAGGAGGGCGATCTGGTCGCTGTTGCTATCGTTTTGTTCGATGTTGATGCCAAACGGAACTTTGCTCACCACGGTGAACACCTGAAACGCCATGTTGGCCCGTTGCATGCGGGGTAAGTCAACGTGTCCGTATGAAACCTCTTTGAGCAGGTCGCGGTCCCAAAGCAGTTCATCGCAATGCAAATCGGCGATAAAGGGAATGGAATCGTAGTAGCCGGGCCTGGGGTGAGGTGGTACAGCGCTGACGGAATTCTTGGATTGGTCAATATAACCAGGTACGGCACCGAAAAAGACAACCAGTACCACAGCAAGTCCGAGCAGGTTGCGACGAACAACCTTTTTCATGGGTGTGAATTTGTAATGAATATACGTGATTTATTGCAAAGCAGGGCATTGTTTTCGACATTCGGCACCAGTTGGTGGTTGACTGGAATGAACCAATCCCTTTCACATGAATTTCCGACGTAAGACCATTCTTTGGGTATCTGTCTTGTTCCTCGTTGTCGCTTTTGTGATGCGAACGGTGTGGTTGTCAGGTGCCTTCAAAACCATTAGCAATCAGTTTGCAGGCACCACGCGTGTCATCGAAGGAATCGCCGGCGTCGAAGATATTGACATCGACTATTCCACAGGTATTGCGTTCCTTTCATCCGATGACCGGTGGGCCAGAACCCTGAAACACCAGCCGGCGAAGGGCGGCATCTATGCCATGAACCTCAACGATACCGTTCCAACCCCGGTGAATCTGACGGCAGGTTTTAATCAGTCCGATTTTCATCCTCATGGGATTTCATTCTACCAGTCGCCGGAAGGAAAAAAATTGTTGTTTGTCGTTAACCACCGCGATGCGGGAAACTTCATTGAGATTTTTCAATACCGCAACGACACGCTGGAGCACGTGGACCGTATCAGCGACTCACTGATGATCAGTCCCAACGACGTGGTGGGTGTTGGCGAACGGCAATTCTACTTCACCAACGATCACGCAGAACCGCCCGGCACCGTGCGGTCGCTGAAAGACCTGGCGACGATCGGCACCGGGAACGTGGGATATTATAATGGCGAGCGGGTGGTTATCACTTCCGTGGAAGGAATCAAATACGCCAATGGTATCAATGTAAGTGCCGACGGGTCGAGGATATACCTCGCGGCAACTACGGACCGCATGGTGCTGGTCTTCAACCGGGATCAAACCAGCGGCGCCCTGACACTGACGCGGGAGGTGGACACCGGAACGGGAGTGGATAATATTGACGTTGATGAAACAGGTAACTTATGGATAGGCTGTCATCCCCAATTGTTAAAATTTCTTTCTCACGCGAAGGATGAGTCCAGGATATCCCCATCGGAGGTGATCAAATTGGAGCCGCAACCGGACGGGTCATTCAGGCAATCAACAGTTTATGTCAATGACGGATCGGAGTTGTCGGCCTCTTCCGTTGCTGTGACCTATCGCAACAAGCTGTTAATTGGTCCTGTATTTCAACGACGTTTTGTGCTCGCCACGAATTAATCATGAAGCATTTCATTATTGTATGTGCAGCCCTGGTTTTGTTGGGGCCATCTGCCTTGTCGCAAATAGTGACTACTGATCCGGTGCTTCCGCAGCCGGACAAGCCGGTAACGATAACCGTTGATGTCTCCGGCACCAGTCTGGCGGGTTTTGCATGGAACAATACCACCAATCCGGTGTATGTCTGGGCTTGGCTGAAGAACACCGGAACCGCTGATGTTGACGCACCGACAAATGTTAATCCGGCAACTTCGGCGCAAGACGGAGCAAAGTGTACCCGTATCAGCACCAATCCGGATAAGTATCAGATCACCATTACGCCAACGGTCTTTTTTAATAAGCCCGCCAATCAGATTACCAAAATCGGAATCAAACTCAAGAGCCGCAATTGGTCCGACAACAAGCAAACCGACAACGACCGGTTCTTTGACGTGTCGCAAGGGCTCACCGTGGCCTTTTCGCAACCTGCGAATCAATTTGTGTTTGTCAACAACGGAGACAACCTTTCTATCACCGCCAATACCAGCATCGCTGCCGACCTGACCCTGAAAGCCGGGGGTGCGGTAGTCGCCACTGCATCGCAGGCGACAACCATCACCTATAACCGTGCGGTCAGCGAAACCTCGGGTACAGTTGTTATTGTGTGTGAGGCTACGGCCGCTGGTCAAACCAAATCAACAAGTTTCTCTTACACGGTGCGCTCGGCCGTCGTGGATCAGGCTCGGCCCGTGGGTATTGCCGACGGGATCAATTATGCTGCCGATGCCACCCAAGCGACGCTCAGTCTTTGGGCACCGGGCAAGTCATCGGTCTATGTGATCGGTGATTTTACAAACTGGGAGGTGAACTCATCCTATCAGATGAAGCGGGATGGCGAACACTTCTGGCTGGAGTTGTCCGGACTTACCCAAGGCACGGCATATGGGTTTCAATACCTGGTCGGGGAGTCCGTGCTGATGGCAGACCCTTATGCCGATCGCGTACTGGATCCGGATGATGCCGGTATTCCCGCCTCTTCTTATCCCGGATTGATGCCATATCCCGCCAAGGCCTTACACGACAGTTGGTATTTCAACCGGGTTGCCGTGCTGGAGACCAGTCAAACGCCATATGTCTGGAAGACCACCAATTTCCAAAAGCCGGCCAAAGAGAAGTTGGTGATCTATGAGTTGCTGATCCGTGATTTCATGGGCTCCAATGCACGTACCTATCAGCGTGTGACCGACACCCTGGCGTATCTGAAACGGTTGGGCGTAAACGCCATAGAGTTGATGCCCGTGACGGAGTTTAACGGCAACGACAGTTGGGGTTACAATCCGACGTTCATGTTTGCGCCGGATAAGTATTATGGTCCACGTCAGCAGCTGAAGGCCCTAGTGGACAAGTGCCACGAACTGGGCATGGCGGTGATTATGGATATTGTCATGAATCACCATGACCTACCGAATCCTTACGTGATGATGGATTTTGATTTCACGGCCATGGCACCGACAGCCAACAACAAATGGTTTAATGTGCAGGCCAGGCACCCGTTTAATGTGTTCTATGACATGAACCATGAGAGCACCTATGCCCGAAAATACCTCGACTCGGTGAATTATTATTGGCTGCATGAATACCATATTGACGGCTACCGGTATGACCTTTCAAAAGGATTCACACAGAAGAATAACCCGGATAATGTTTCAGCCTGGGGGGCTTATGATGCGTCGCGGATCACAAACCTCAAGCGCATGGCCGACCACATCTGGTCGCATACCCCTGATGCTTATGTTATACTTGAGCACTTTGCCGATAATGTGGAAGAGAAGGAGTTGGCCGAATACCGGGCGGTTGAAGGAAAGGGCATGATGTTGTGGGCGAACCACAATGCCGCTTATAATCAGAATACCATGGGCTATGCTTCCGGCTCCGACTTTTCGGGTATCTATTATGGCAATCGGGGGTGGAGTGCGCCGGGCGCCGTGGGGTATATGGAGAGCCACGACGAAGAACGTCTGATGTACAAGAATGTCCAGTTTGGTAATTCAAATATTGACTACTCCGTCAAGAATCCTTCCGTTGGTTTGTCGCGGATGGAAGCCGCCAATGTATTGTTTCTTACCGTTCCCGGCCCCAAGATGATCTGGCAATTTGGTGAACTCGGATATGACTACAGCATCAACACCTGTGCCGATGGATCAGTGAACAGTTCCTGTCGTATTTCTGCCAAGCCGGTGAAGTGGACTTACCAGCAGGAGGGATTGCGCAAGGGTTTATACACCCGGGTAGCCGATCTTAACCGTTTACGCAATGCATATCCGGTATTTACACAGGGTACGGCTCAGTTTTCTGACGGAGGTTCCCTGGTGAAGCAGATTTCCATTAAGGGCAATCCCTATGTTGCTTCACCGACGTCAGCCGATCAGATGAATGTGGTGGTGGTGGCGAATTTTGATATCGTGAAGCAGACCGCCAACCTGACGTTTCCGCATACCGGCACGTGGTACGACTATTATGCGGCAGGTGCATCTGTTGCCGTGGCCGGTTTGCCTTTCAGCCTTGAACTACTGCCCGGGCAGTACAGGTTGTTTACGGATGTAAAGATTACCAATCCGGTTGTCACTTCTGTGGTGACAGCGGAGGCTCCTGAGATGGTGTTGTACCCCAATCCGGCGTTGCATTCCGTACAGGTCAAGTCCGGATCGTATGTTGAGGAGATTACCTTGATTAGTGCGACTGGTGCACGGTCAATACCAGGCCGCATCGACAAGGATACGTGGAGCCTGCTCGGGGTTTCAACTGGACTTTATATTTTACAGGTCCGTACGGCATCCGGCTACCGTTACCTCAGGTTGATCAAAGAGTGA
>WBZU01002122.1_pt1 | contig 14014 bp, 4 predicted proteins | sample 5204311 | NCBI WGS metagenome assembly WBZU01 (sample SAMN12344359, study PRJNA552823) | activated sludge metagenome | biome: Activated sludge suspended growth; feature: Nitrification reactor; material: Wastewater; isolation source: activated sludge from nitrification reactor of wastewater treatment...
GTCGCGAAATTGGCATACGCCCTTCCATTCCCCGTGATGCTGGATTTGTTTCAGCCTTTGTTGGCTGATATCGCCATGATCGACAGCTATCGCCCAATCACCTCCATCAGGTGCGCCAGCTCGGCTTTCGCCTCGTTGGGTGTGCGAACGGTCTGCGCGATCTGCTCCTCGATGCAGCGGGCGTAGCGCTTCCTCATGCGGTGGATTTGCAGGCGCAGGGCTGACTCGGAGACGGCCATGGAGGCGGCGAGTTCGGCATAAGGCGTGGCATTGTCGCCAAGCGGAAGAAATTCGCGGAGGCGCTCGAAGTCTTCGAGATTGTCGGCTTTGGCAAAGTCTGCACGCACCATCTGCTCGGCCTCGCGCAGCACTTCCTCCGCCCACGCGCGATCGAAGAGCGCGCTGGGATCATGCAAGTCCACGGGCTCGGCCAGGTAGCGATCCTCGGCACTGTCGTCGTCAAAGGAGAGGGTGGCGTTCGGTGAACCACCGCGCTTTTCGGCGGAGGCGTGACGGAGGTGATTGCTGATCACGCGCTTCAGCAGCGCGAGCATGAAGGACCGCAGGCGGCCTTTCTCCTCGCGTGCATCCATGATGGCTTCGCTGCTGACGACGCGCTGGAAGAATGCCTGCGTGATGTCTTCCGCGTCATGCCGTGAGAACCCGTTCCGCCGTGTGAAAGCATAAATCGGATACCAGTAGTGGCGGCAGAGTTCATTCAGGGCCTGGGCGGCCTCGGCTTCACCGCCTTTCTGCATCGACTGCACCAGCGTCCACCGCGTGGAGGGGAAGGCGGCGTGGCTGGTGAGAGGCGGGTTGGACATCTTTTTGAACGAACTTTGAAACAACTCTGAAGGCGCGGTGAGAGGAACGCAAACTCGAACTCACTACCGCCATGAAAGCCCTGCCTCTCCTCCTTGTCACCGTCTGTCTGACCTCCCTCAGCGCACAATCGGCATCCTTTAGCAACGGCAGCTTCGAGCAGGCGGGCATCACAGGGAGCAATATGGAGGTGCCACTCACGGCATCCTCCACGGACATCACGGGCTGGGCCGTGAAGGCCACTGGCACACTGTGGAATGCGGCGGATGATTTCTCCGCTACCGAGAATACCGACTCCAGCACCTGGCAGTATGGCTACCGGACCACGCTGGCTTCGACCGGCTTCACTCGCTACGGCTCAGCGTCGCAATGGTATGGCGGCGCGATTTTATGGTCACCTAGCGGATACCTGCCAGCGGTGATTCACAATGGGACGAATTCTGCAATCGGAGGTGATGATGGGGTGATCCTGCAGGCCAATCAAGTGTTAGCTCACCCTGGTGGCAGCGGGGAATACTCCATCATCCGCTGGACGGCACCTGCGGGAGGTCCTCCTGGAGGGCGCACGTATGCCATCCATGCGGACTGGATTGGCTTGGGACAGAATTCCACGGTCGATGTGCATGTGCTGATCAATGGCTCCTCGGTCTATGACGGCACGCTCACCGGCAAGGGCACGACCGCGAACACGGACAGCACCTTCACGCTTCCTTTTACCCTGCCTGCGGGAACAACGGTGGAGTTTGTCGTCGGCGACGGTGGCAACGGATACTCCAGCGACAGCACGGCTGTGAATGCCACGATCACAGAGCAACTGTCGAGTGATGTGGGCATGGTCTATGAACGGAACGGCAACACTCATGGCGTCTCCGCGTTGGATGGGGCGCATGTGGTCAGCTTCGGCCATGGCACCGGTCATGGCGGATCGATCTCGCAGACCTTCGACACCGTGCCGGGGGCGACGTATCAGGTAAACTATGCGCTGGCCCAAATGCTGGCGGCAGGCAATGACGGCCAGACGATGAGTGTGGAGGCGTTCGAAGGCAACTCTGCAAGGTCGCTTGCACCACCGGTGAGCAACACACTGCCGAGCACGCAAAACCAGTGGGACGCCGGTTTGGTTTACACCTTCACCGCAACATCTGCTTCGATCAGGCTGGTGTTCGAAGACACTACGCCGCACGCCGCAGGCACGAATACCGCCTGGGCGCTGGATAACGTGAGCCTCTCCATGGTCACACTGCCAGCACTGCTGGCTGGTCCTGAGGAATACAACGGTCACACCTATTACCTCGTGAATCAGGCAACGTGGCAGGGCGGCGAAAACGAGGCCGTGGCAAGGGGCGGACATTTGGTGACGATCAATGACGCAGATGAGCAGGACTGGGTCTTTAGCACGTTCAAGAACGTGGGGGTGATACGTCATCTCTGGATCGGCCTTTATGAAACCGGCAGCGAAGGGAACTATGTGTGGATCAGCGGCCAGACACCCCAGCCGTCCTATTCCCACTGGTATCCTGGCCAGCCAGATAATTATGGCGGCACCGAAGCTTATGTTCACATGGTCGCGAACGGCTATGGGGGCGGAGTTACTGGCGAATGGAATGACCTTGCCAGCCCCGTCACACTTTCTCTCTCGGACCCCTTCGCTGCCGTGGTGGAAGTGGAGAACGCGCAGCCCATCGTTCCAGGCTATGCCAACGTGTGGCTGGCAGGTCATCTGTCCGGCACGACGGCGCGCCAAACAGACTCCGCTCCTGCCGATTCACCGAAGCGGGCAGGTATCACCGTCGTGGGCGGACACGATTTGATCTTCACTGTCGCAGGCGGCACAAGCAACGGCCCATCCGGTCCAGGGCTGCCACCGGATGGCGCGAACATCATCACGCATGATGAGGAGAATAGCATCGCCTCGCTCACGGCTCCGCTCACCGCGCTGGTCGGTGTGTTCCTCGATGGCAGTGTGCCTTCCGGTCCAGCGCCCGAGGCTTACCTCGACTACACGACCGACGTGGCACGCAATGCGGCTCACTACGCACCCGGCTTGCGCCAGCCCTTCTACATCGGTGATGGCATGACAGCGGATGGCTTTGCGCAGACGTTCCGCGTGCCCGCAGGTGCCACGCGGCTCTACCTCGGTGCACTCGATGCGTATGACAATCATCTCAATTTCGGCTCCTTCGTCGTGGGCATCACGGAAGCGCCGCCGATCGATACCATCGAGCCGCCGCCGAACCTCGTCTCCTGGTGGCCGGGTGAGAACACCGCCTGGGATGTCGCAGGCATCGGACGTGGGTCGATGAAGAACGCCGCGCACAACGGCATGGACGCTTATGCGCCTGGCAAGGTGGGGCGCGCGTTTGTCTTCGATGGCGTGGACGATCACATCCAGGGCCGCCCCACCGGCATCAGCCTCGTGCAGGAACTGACCATTGAAGCGTGGATCAATCCCACCTCGACCACGGGTGAGCGCGAGATCATCTCCAAACGCAACGATGACAACGCCAACATCTCGTATGCGCTCTTCCTCCGGGACGGGCATCTCGTTTACACGTCACGCATGGCAGGTGTGGACAGCGAACTGGCGGACACCGGCACCATCGCCACCAACCAATGGACGCATGTGGCGATGACGGAGTCTTACACGGCGGGGCGCAAACTTTACGTCAACGGCACCGTCGTCGCTTCCGCCGCCGGACTTCCTCCTGTGCGTCCGGTGACGACGGGTGTGCTGAGCATCGGTGCGTATGTGACGACGGCGAATCCCACGGCCACGCCGGGGGCACCTTTTGCGGGCAGCATTGATGAGTTATCGCTCTTCAATCGCGCGCTGAGTTCGACCGAGATCGGCTTCGTCGTGAATGTCGGTTCAGGCGGCAAGGATCGCGCTGATCCTGCACGCGACTACTCGCCGGTGGCGAATCCGAACACACCATGGAAGTATGGCTGGATTCAACCTGGACCGATTAGCCCGACCTATCTGGAAGGTGGCAATCCCGCCCAGGGTGGCCTGTTCCCGAAGCCAGCCCAAATGGCAGGCAGCTTCCTGGCCTACATGGGGCCGTCACAGGTCATCTTCAATACGAGCAGCACGCAGCGACTCGTCGCCGGTTTGCTGGAAGTGAACCCAGCGCAGTTCGTGCTGAACCCTGCGCCAGACGGGTCCTACGCCATGCTGCGCTGGACAGCTCCGTCCAGCGGACGTTTCGCCGTCAGCGCCACCTTTGCCGGTGCCCATGCCAATGTGCCGGCCACCAGCGATGTGCATGTGCTGCACAACTCGGAAACACTCTTCGACAGCGTGGTGAATGATTTCCAAGGCGATGGGAAGTCCTTCACCAACACCATCTCTGTCGCCGCAGGTGACACCGTGGACTGGGTTGTCGGCGCCAACGGAACGAGTTCGGGAGATCACACCGGACTGGTGGCCAGCGTGACGCTCATCGACCACTCGCCGTTCCAGATTCCCACGCTGCAGGACTTCAAATTCACCGGCACGCTGATGACCGGGAAGACGGTGCTCGTGAACGCGGTGAGCACGGCGCGCAAGGAGTATCCCACCATGACCGCGCGACTTCAGTATTCGCCCACGCCGTGGGATGAAAGCAGCTGGCTCGACGTGCCCGGTGACTCGATGACACCCACGGGCGATCTGGGCTTCATGTTGCTCGTCAACACGCTGCCTGCAGGCCACTTCGCCTTCCGGATTGCCACTTCGGTGGCCGGTGTGGGTGATGCCTACAGCGCCCCGACGGACATGTATGACGTGCTGCCACCGGGTTCCCTGATCGAAATGAAAGTCACGGCGGCGAGCGATAGCGATTCGACAGGTGCAACGACGCACCGGGGCGACTACATCGATTACCTCGTGCAATTCCGCAATATCGGTGGAGTCCCTGTGCTGCCGGCTTCGCAGTTCAAAATCGAGGCGAAGATTCCCTCCGGCACGAGCTACTTCAGTTCGTCACCGTCTGCGACACCGCTCAAGACCGGCACGGCCATCACCGGATTGTCCTGGCCGATCATTCGCAACCTCAATCCCGTGGACACGTCGTTCACTTTCACCGCCAAGGCTCAGTCCGATGTGATTACCGTGGCGAACCATGGCTTCGACGATGGCGACACCGTCGAGCTTCGCGCCAGCACAACAGGCACGCTGCCCGGTGGATTGCGTGAGGGCATCGTTTACAAGGTGGCGTCTTCCACCAGCAACAGCATCAAGCTCGTGGAACCCGGCAAGACCACCCCCGTCAAATGCACGGACGCCGGTATCGGCATTCATACGCTCCGGCGCGAGACCGATACCTGGCAGAAGCGCCTCTTCAGCGTGAGCGTCATCGATCCGACAAAGGTGCAGGACACGCCTACGCCCGTCATCAATGCGGTGGGCAGCACCATCGTTTCCGATGTGAAAATGAAGCGCGCCACCGGGGCGGACATTCCTGCTGCCGCGGTCACGACTACGGTGGTGAATCCGCTGCGTCTCACCGGCACGATCCGGAGTGACTCGGAATTGCAGCAGGGGGGCACGGTAAATATCGACTTCACGGTGACCAATGGCGCAAGCTACACCGGCACGGGCACCAAGCTCGTCGTGCGTGCGCCGCCCGGGCTCACCATCCTGCAAGGCGCTGCATTCGTGGACGGCAACGGCGAAACGGCCGGCGCGCCCATTGATCCTGTAACGAAGAAGCAGATTCCCGGCTACTACGCAGGCAAGCCGAACCCTTACCTGGAGGAAGACACACAGCTCAACCAGCTCGTCACCTTCAACCTTGGCAACATGCTGGCGGGCAAGTCACTCACCTGCCGCGTGTCCTTCCGCATTCAGTATGACTGGAATCCGCTGACACCGATCTACTACAACAACGCCATCGTCAGCATCACGCGCCCTGGTGCCGGAGCCTCGGCGCGCAATCCTGTCACAGGCACGCTGCCCGGTCCGTTGGTAATCAATGTCGCGGACAGCCCGGATGATCGGGCGCCCTCGCTCGACCTTTCGGTCAAACAGGAGGCTGCGGGAATTCTCCCTGGCAACAGCGCCGTGGCGCTGGTTATCGACCGCAATGATGTCGTGGCCGGCAGCAGCCCCCAGCGCTCAGTGAAGCAGATCGTGTATCGCATGACGTATCGAAACCTCGGCAAATACAGCCGCGCTGAGTTCGTGCGCATGCTGGTGCCGATACCGGCGAACACCACCTACGTCCCCGGTTCCGCTGTCGTGAAGCTCGCGCCCAATGACACCAATCCCACCGGCACCAGCGCTCCTGCCGTCGTGGGCTCCTCCTTGATCTTCAACCTGCCTTACCTGGAGAAATTCGGCCGGCTTGGATATGAGAAGACACTGGAGTTCCGCGTGACGGTGAAATCCGGCCTGCCCGCCGGCACACGCATCATTCAGCAGGGCGGCTCGGTCACCACGCGCGATCTGAGCATCGCCACGCAGGCACGGCTGCAACTGGAGGCAGAGGTGGGAACGCCTGCGCTCATGCGTTACAAGCCGGATGGATTCACCATTTCCAATGGCAACAGCATCAGTGAGGTGCGCCATCGCTGCTTCTATGAAAACATCGGCACTCTGCCCGCTTCAGGGGTGGAAATCCGCTATCCGATTCCCGCCGGCTACAAGTTGATCGATGCAGTGTTCCTCAACGTGAATGGCACCAAGAACACGGCCAAGAGCCTGACCATCAGCAAGCCTCTGGTGCCGACCTCGGGCACGGTCGTTTTCCCTGTGGGAACCGTCAATCGCTCCACACTGGTGAAAGGCGTGCCCGTTTCCGGGGGTGGCTTCGCCGTTGTGCGTCTGCAAATAGATCCCAACAATCCACCAACAAGTGCCAACAACTGGCGTCGTGATGGGGCGTTCACGCAGACCAGTGCCGTGCCGGCACCACCACCGGCACCCCTGCTTCAAGCTCTAACATTTGCCCAGGCGGGCGGGATCAAGACGAGCCTCGCTCCCGCGAAGCTCTACGTCGGGGTGTTCGGTGCAGCATTCTACTCGCCGGAAGATGATCCTGCCAAGGATGATCCAAACCCTGCCAACCAGCGCCTGATTACCTATCAACTGCTGTGGGGCAGCAACTCGAATGAAACACCGGGGGCTGGTGGCATGGTATTCCCCATTCCCGCCAATACCACCTACGTGCGCCACACACCGAGCATCGCCTTGACCGGTGGCGCAGGAGAATCGGGCACCTATCGCGCACCAGGATCTCAATTTGGCGGGGCCAATGGCCAGGTGAGCTGGGGACTATCCACCGCGACGAATACTGCCACGACCGCGTTCGTCACGGTGCGCATCAATGACGGTTTCAATGGCACGATTGTCTGCGACGAAGCCTACGCTTCCGGCGACCGAACCGGAAAGCGCTATCAGCTGCCGGGCCGAACCACCGTGTATGCGCCAGGGGAACCGGCAGCCTCCCGCCTGCATCGTCTGAGCATTGATTCTGTTGGCAGCGCCAGCCTTGCCGATCGCGCGGCGCGAGGCGCGGGTTATGACAAATTCATCCGCAGAATGGAGTCCATCAGATTCGACTCCACGTGGATGAACTTCAGCGGCACTGACGCCTTTGTCGTCGCCGGGAACAATGCCATGTTGATCGCCCTGGGCGGTGGCAAAATCGTGGCAGCTGGCGGCGGCAACATCGTCGCGGCCGGTGGTGGCAACATTGTCGCAGGTGGCGGAGGAAACATCGTGGCAGGCGGTGGAGGGAATATCGTCGCGGCCGGCGGCGGTAATATCGTGGCCGCAGGCGGTGGCAACATTTTCTCTGGTGTCACCAACATCGTCGCGGCGGGCGGCGGAAACATTGTCGCTGCTGGCGGTGGGAACTTCGTGCATGTGGACGTGCCTGATCGCGGCATGCTCTCCGCGACCGACCTCTACAAAAGCATGGCACAGATCGTCGCCGGTGGTGGCGGCAATATCGTCGCAGGCGGTGGCGGCAATCTGGTGGACTTGAAAAACTCCGTGGTTGCCAACGATGGAGCTGGACTCATCGGCCTGGACGGTGCCTCGCTCATCGGCATGGACGGTGCCAGTCTCGGAACTCTCCGCGTTGAGGCTGATGGTGCCATGAAGATGATACCGCCGACGGTGGTCGAGCAAGTCGTGCAGATGCGAGGACCGGTGGACGCGGTGGTGGCAAATGACGGAGCCGGTCTTCAAGACTATGCTCTGGAGGCTGTCGAGGGCGGTGTCGTGCTGGATGCTAATAATCTGAATATCTTGGCCAAAACAGCGCTCATCGGGCAGGACGGCGCTTCCATCGTCGGCGAGCATGGCGCTGGCATCGTCGGCGAGCATGGTGCAGGCATCGTCGGCGAGCACGGTGCAGGCATCGTCGGCGAGCACGGAGCCGGCTTCAAAGGCATGTCAGCCCCGTTCACTGCTGGCGTTGGGATTGGCAGCGGGCAGAAATAACGAGAATCTTGAGCGGGTAGAGTCCTGGCCATGCTCTACCCGCTTCACCGTTGCCTCGCCGGATGCAAGGCGTGCCCCGGCCTTCGAGGCTGGCGGAATTCTCCGCCTCCTCCGACAATCTTGGCAAAGGGCAGCGACGATGCCCGAACCCGCATCCTCCATGCAAATTTGGCAGGATCACTGAAACGCTCTCCAGAGCACCGGTAATATGGTAAGCGTGAATCCCTTTTTCTTGATCGCGATCGCCACCGTCTGCCTGGCACCTGCCTTGTCATCGAAGGCGCAGGAAACCACGCGAGCAGCGTTCGATGCGTTGCAGAAGCAGGTCGAGACTGCGGTGGTTGCGAAGGACTTTGCTTCGGTCGAGGCGTTGACGAGGGCGCAGATCGCCTTGCAGCCGGAGAACGCGGGTGCCAGCTACAACCTCGCTTGCGCGCTCGCGATGCAAGGGAAGAACGACCTCGCGCTGGCGGCGTTGGCCAAGAGCGCGGCGTTTGGGTTTGCGGATGCGACACTGCTCGATCAGGACCCGGACCTCGCGTCGTTGCGCAGCGATCCGACATTCCCGGCGCTGAGGTCGATTGTGCAGCTCAATCAACGCAATGCAGCGAAGGCAGCGCCGCCACCGCCTGGCGCGCCTTCCACGTCACCAGCGGCTCCAGCGCAACCAACGGGCGCGCCGCAGATCGGGCTGCCCATGCCTGCCAACATTCCTCCCACGCCTCTGCCAGCCGCTGCTCCTCCCACTGCGGCTGGCGGAGGTTCGAAGGTGGGCGCGAAAGTGCAAGGCTTCTGGCGAGGTCAGTGGTGGCCTGCGACGGTCACTGCCGAGAAGGACGGACAATACTATGTCCGCTACGACAACGGCACCGCGAGCACCGACGAGTGGCTCACTGCGGAGAAGATCGCCTTCCCCGAGGCGGATGGTTTGCCCGGCCCGGGCAGCCAGGTGAAGGTGGAGTGGAATGGCTCCTGGTATGATGCGCGTGTGCAGAAGCGCAACGGCAACCAATGGTGGGTGAACTACTACGGCTACCCGGAAAGCAGCAACGAATGGGTGCCGCTGGAGCGCCTGAAGAACAAGGATGGCAGCGCGATCCAAGGCAATGCGAACGCTGCGCCCGCTGGGGCAGCGCCACCTGCCTCGGAGCCGCGCATCCCGGTGACGCCCACAGCGCAGACTGCCGCAGCACCCGCTGCGGGTGCAGGCGGACTGGACTGGGTTTACATCGAAACCAAAGTGCTCCCTGCGAATCTCGGTGGCACCACGTTCATGGGTTATCGATTGATGCCCAATGGCATCGTCACGCGCGGCGGCGTGCAGATGGACAAGAGCGCGAGCCCGGCCTTCGACTACGCCGCCAGTGCCGCGTCTGATCCGCACTACGTCGGTCACTACGCGAGGCTGGGAGCCGAGATGGTTTTCACATTTGAAGGTGGCACGGTGCGCAAGTTCAAGATCCAGGATGCTGCGCCCGCACCGAAGCTGCTGCCGCTCGTGCGTGCAGGCAAGTTGCCACAGGGCCACGGGCTGAGCGGCAAATACCACACGCAGAAAGGCTACATGGGCAGCGCGATGGGCGGCATGTTGACCGCCGCGATTCGCTTTGAACCCGATGGCACCTTTGCGCTCACGAAGCGCGCGACGAGTGTCGCAGGTTCGACCGGCGGTGCGTTCTCCCAGTCCACGGAAGGAGGTCAGGAGGTCGTGGGCACCTACAGCGTGCAGGACTGGGTGCTGACTTACACCCTCGGCGGCGACAGCACGCGCGTCATCGCCTACACGTATGATCTGGATTCCACCGGCCCCACACCATCTGTGATCGGCTTCACCGGCTACACCTTCAATCGATCGAAGTAACTCTCTCACGTCTTGAAACTCATCCTCGTCATCTCCCTGCTCACCCTTCTCACGACTGCGTTGCACGCACAGGCGGCGCACGGGTTTCAGCCCGGCCAGACGATCTCGTGGCAGGATCGTGTTTCCGGCAAATGGCAGTCCGGCACCTACATCGGCGCGACACCTGGCGACAAGCAGCCGATCATTCAGCAACGTCCCGGCGAGCCAGGATCACAGACCGCCTACGAGTGGGACAAGATCAGCAAGACACCGCCGCCAGCACCTGCCGCCGCGCCAGCGAATGCAGCGGCAATTCCGCCCTTGCCACTGCCGATGAATCCAGGCGCGAACGTCCCCCCGCTGCCGTTGCCTGCCAACAATAACATTCCCGCGCAACCTCAGGCCAACAACGGCCCACCACCCGGACCGAATGGTCCGCCTCTGACAGAGGAAGACATCAAGGCCTGGCTCGCACAGAAGCTGCCGGGCAATCCGTTCGCGGACTCGCCTTATTTGCAGCAGGTCAATAAAGAGCTGGGCGAACTGGTGAAGCAGCGCGGCACCACGTTCACCGATCTGAAGAAGCTCAACGACGAGAACATCCTCGGCAGATACGGTCTCAACTCGGACGCCACGGGGCCGATGACCCACAACTATGGGCCGCCGAACAAGAAGGAGGAACTCTACGGCCAGTGGGAGACCAACAAGATCGGCCTGCCCACCCACGCAGTCGTGGGCGACTACTACGTCACCACGCTGGAGCTGGCGAAAGCCAAGACCGGCACGGTGACCATCAATCCCGATCACAGCTACATTTGGGATACCGGCACGGGCGTGATCCAAGGCCGCTGGGAGGATGCCAAACCCGACGAGATGGCGGACCAAGGCGGCGCGGGCGTGATCCTCAAGGGTGCGAAGAGCGGCGTGGACTGGGTGGCCTTCAAATATCGCGCCGGCACGAAAGAAGAGTGGCTTGGCCTCGCCGAGGTGAACCGCCGCTCCGTGCGCGAATCGGCGGCGCGGATTCAATGAAGCCGGCGGAGGACGAGTGTGTTTGGCGACGCGTGCATGGCGTGCACGAGGAACTGGTTCGCAAAACTGATCGTCGGTTTGGCGCAACGACGGACTTGGTAGCGCGTTGGACTGCGGAGCTGTCGAGCGGTGCGGCGGCGGCGTCATGAGAGGGACCATCGCCTTTTCCGCCGCACACACTCGACCTGCGGCAAAAAGGGCTCCATACTGTGAAACAATCCGCAACCTGCCGGTAATGCAGCGTTAACCCCCTACCTTGGTCTCACCATGAAAACCTACCTCGCTCTCATCCTCATCGGGTTCACGTCTGTCGTTCGAGCGGTGGACACCACACCGCCGACGCTGAACATCACCCACACCTGGATCGAGAAGGCGGGCACGCGGTCGAACTTCAAGATGCTGCTCGATCCGAAGGATGAGACGGGGCTGCTGCCGTTGACCTTTGGGACGCCGATCCCGGCGAACAACACGATCTGGTTCCGCTCGGCGCTGAACAATCCGAACGCGAATCTCTCGGCGGTGGCGTGGAACATGTGGCCCTGGCAGCGCGGGGTGCCGTTTGAAATTGGCTTCACGTGCACGGCTTGCGTCATCGAACTGCAGGCGCGTGATGCGGCGGGGAATGCCTCATCGGTGCAGCGGCGCGTGTTTCAGTCGCCCTTCCCTTACACCTCCGCGCCGGACACGGATGTGAAGCTGGGCACGCCGACCACGGTGGGCTCGACGGCACTGGATTGCCGGGGGTTATTCGGCGGCAATCTCGATGGCCAGGGCTACGACGATCTGCTGCAAGTGGATCGCACGTCCGGGGTGGTCACGGCCAAGCTCCAGCCATCAGCAGCGCCGTTCCCGTTGGTCGATCAATCGGTGCTGACGCTGACGGCAAACACCATCACGGACAGCGCGGCGGCGGACTATGACAAGGATGGGCGGCTGGATTTGGCGATGATCGTGAGCGGTGCGCTGCGCTTGTGGCACAACGATGGACTCAACGGCAGCAATCAACTCGTGTTCACCGAGGTGACGGTCAATGCGGGCGCGCTCAGCGGCACGACGTTGACCACGATCACCGGCATCGCCTTCGGCGACATCACGGGCGAGGGCAAACCGGAGATCATTCTCTCCGGCGTGAACGGGAGCGGCGATACGATCATGGCGTGGTTGGACAACAACGCCTCCTTTACCTTCCTCTCCGGCAACAAATGCTCATCGCCATCGGGTGCGAGCGCGGGCCGTGTGGCGGTGGGCGATGTCACGGGCGATGGCTTCGCGGATGTGGTGATGATTGATGCGGCGCACTTCGGTGTGCTGGTGTTTCAAAACGACGGCACGGGCATTTTGATGGGTGAGGATCGGGTGAATACGGCTGATCGTCCACTCGCTACCCAGACGGGTGGCAATTTCGGTGCGCTGGTTCCGAAATCCCTCGCCGTGGGCGATGTCACCGGCGATGGCCGCGCGGATGTGGTGGTGACCGTGAATTGGTGGGGCAGCACCAATCCGGGTAATTCGAACGATACGCACACGCATCAGTTCTGGCAGTTGCTCGACAGCCGAGGACGTGTGCCGTTGCATGCGAGCAGCACGATGCTGCTCGGCTCGGGTCCGTTCAGCGCGAGCGAGGATTTGTTTTCGTCGGATGCGATGTTGCAGGATCTCAATCGCGACCGCTTTCCCGAGGTCGTGCTCACCAGCCAGTTCGAGCCCGGCACCGGCGATGCAGGCGGGGTGAAAGCCTTCCAGGTAAAGTCCACTTTGAATGCGACGAATCAGCTCGTGAGCTTTGAACTGCAAGAAGCTGCGGTGCCCACGAACTCGCTGAGCCCGCACCGCCTCGCCGCAGCGCGCTTCGCATTGAACAAAGCCAGCAGCGTCATCGTCGCGCACAACGACACGCCCGGCCTCGTGTGGGTGTTCAACAACGGCAGCGAGACGAGCAGCACCGCGCCCGTGGCCATCATCGGCGCGGCCTCGACGGACAGCGATCCCGAGGGCACGGCCGGACCGAACGGCGTAAACGTTTATACCGTGTTCCCGAATGGCCTGATCGAATACTCGCTGACGATCACGAACAACACGGCGAATCCTTTGACCAACGCCGTCTTTGACACGCTGCTCGCGGCCTCTCTAACGCCGGAGACGCTGGATGGCGGCACGGTGGTGCCATCGGGCACATCGAAGTTCGTGCGCTGGACGGAGACCATCCCTGCGAACACCGCGATCACGAAGCACATCACCGCGCGCGTGCTCTCCACCGCCGTTGTGGGATCGATCTACGTCCCGAAGAACACGCTCAAGTATGGCACGACGACGCTCACGTCCAACATGCCGAAGGTGACGCTGGATGAGCCGATCACCTTCGCGCTGCTCGGCGTGAATTCCGAGACCTCCGCCGATGGATCGATCGTGCATTATGGCGAGGCGATCACCTATCGGATGCGGCTGAGCAATCGCGGCAAGACCGCGATCACCAACACCATCATCGGCATGAACATCCCGACGGGCACCATCTTTGACGGCCCGGTGTCGCCCGTGCCGGGCACCACGCAGGTGTTGTCATCAGGGAACAAGCGCATCGACATCACTGTCACCTCGCTCGCCCCCGAGTCTTATCAAGACGTGTTCGTCAACGTCGAGGCACGCGGCGCGGACAACTCGCTCATCACCAACAGCACGATGACCGCGCAACGCCCGAGTGGATCGAAGCGCACGCTGGCGGCGATCAAGACCACGATCAAACCCGCCATTGATATCGAGTGGTATAGCGCTTACTCCGAGTTCAGTCCGCGTGACCAGAGCGCAGGTGAGCCGTTGAAAGGCACGGAGGTTCATTTCGGCGAAACCATCCGCTACCGCCTCAAGATCATCAATCGCAGCAATCGCGCGCA
>WBZU01002124.1_pt1 | contig 13993 bp, 6 predicted proteins | sample 5204311 | NCBI WGS metagenome assembly WBZU01 (sample SAMN12344359, study PRJNA552823) | activated sludge metagenome | biome: Activated sludge suspended growth; feature: Nitrification reactor; material: Wastewater; isolation source: activated sludge from nitrification reactor of wastewater treatment...
ACCACGGGCGTCCCCTCGAAGCTGTCGTTCGCCAGCACCGGGATGGTCACCGGCATGCTCGGCCGGGTGGTCGCGGTGTCATCGGCGACGTCCACCACCGGCGTAACGATGATGGAGAGCGTGGCAGGGGCCGTGCTGTTGCTGGCCCCCCTTCCGTCGTCAATCGTGTAGGTGATATCCGGCACCGCGCCGTGCCAGTCAGCCACTGGCGTGAAGGTGTAAGCGCCTGTTTTATCGAACTGCAGCACCCCCTTGCCCGGGATGCTCACGTTTAGCGGCGAACCGTTGGCGGGCACTGGGTACGTCACACCTTCCACCACGATCTTCGTGACCGCCAGCGTATCGCCATCCGGGTCGCCATCAGCAACGTCGCCTGTGCCTCCGCTACCGATCACGTTGCCACTCAACGGCGTATCTTCCGGCGTAGTGCGCGAGTCGTCCATCGCGACTGGCTGACGGTTGTTCTGGATGGTGATGGTGAGCGTGCTGGTCGTCTCGTCACCGTCGGCGTCACGCACGGTGTAGGTGAAGACGTCGCTGGTCGTCGGCGCAGCACCCGGTGCCGCGGCATTGGCGATGTAGGTGTAGCTGCCGTCGGCCTGCAGTTTGAGCGTGCCGTAGTCGCCGGCAATATCGGTGTTGATGCCGCTCGCCGAAGTACCGACGCCGCCTTTGACCACACCCACCACAGCGCCACCAGTGACCCACCCATCGGCACCGGATTTGTCGTTCTTGAGTACGCCATCGACGGCAGTGGCAGTCAGCGTTTCGCCAGCCTTGACGGCGCTCGTGTCAACCACCGCCTTCGGCACGTCGTCGACGATCTTGATGTTGAGCACCTTGGCATCCGTGTCACCATCGCCATCCTTCGCGGTGAAAGTGAAGCTGTCATTGGTGCTGTCGCCACCCACCGGCGGAGCACTGGTCAGCGTATAGGTGTAATCGATGGAGATGGTGCCGTCACTGCCCCTCTCGTAGCCGTCGAATACCAGGATGCCGTATTGCGTGGCGATGCTCTTGTTCGTGCTATCGAGCGCCTCGACTTCGGCCTTGGTGAGCGTCAGCGAAGCCGGGTTGCCGCTGGCGTCGATATAGCCAATGACGATGGCAGCACTGGCATCCAGTCCGTCGAGTGCCACCAGGGTGAAACTGGCGTCGACCTTGGTATCCGCTGTATGCGGATTGCTGCCGCCTGCCAAGCCGCTTTCAAACACCACCTGATCGGTAACATTCCCATCCGGGCTGGTCTGCACAGTGCTCGAGGGCACGGTGACACTGACCGGATCGTCCACGCCGTTGATGGTGACGGAGAGCGTGGCCTGGTCGGTGGCCAAACCGTCGGAGAGGGTGTAGGTGAACTCATCCTTCAGCGTTTCACCCGACGCCAGTCCCTGCACCGTGAGATTGGTGTTGTCGACAGCATAGGTGTAGCTGCCGTCGGCCCCGATCTTGAGGGTACCGTACTGGCCGACGATTTCCGTGCCGTTGGCGCTGGTCGTGCTGCCGGAGATGCCGGTCATTGCGCCGCCGTCGGCCTCTTTCCCGGGACGGATCTGGGTAACCGTAAGGGCATTGCCTTCGACATCGCTGTCGGCGGTTGAATCCGTGCCATTGGAACTGACGCCGGTTTTGACATTGCCGGTAACCGGCGTGCTGGCATCCTCGACAACGACGTTGTTGTCATCCACCGCTACTGGGGGGTCGTTGCGGCCATTGATGGTGATGGTGAGCGTGCTCCAGTCGAAGGTGGAGTTCGCGCCTTGGGTATCGTTGATGGCGTAGCTGAACACGTCGGTGAGCGGCGCATCACCGGGCTTGAGGGCATTGACCGTGGGATTGGTGTTGTCCAACGTGTAGGTGTAGGTGCCGTTGGCGTTGATGACCACCTTGCCATAGGTGCCGGTAACTTCCATCCCGACGTTGCTGCTACCCACGCCGGAGACCGAGCCGGCGTTACCGGCTTTCACTCCCTGGACCGTGATCGTCTGCCCGGCATCGGGGTCCCGGTCCTGGCTGCCGCCATTGTCATTGTTGTTGGTGCCGGGACTCACATCGCCGGAGACCGTGATCGGATCGCTAACACTTACAGCTTCGTCGATGCTGTTGATGTCAGGCGCGGCCACCACCTGACGGTTCACGCCGATAGTGATGCTGCCCGTGCCGGCAAGCTTGCCGCCGGTACCCTGGTCCTGGCCGGAACCCGCCGTGCCGCTGCCGCCGGTGTTGGGGTTCTGGTCGTCGATGGTGTAGTTGATTCTGACGCTGCCCCCCGGACTGGCCTCGGTATTCTGGTAAGTGATGGCCTGCAAGACCTGATCGACACGCGCCGCCGTGGCCGCCCCGTTGAAGGTAATGGTCAGGGTGCCGCCACTGTTGCTCAACGTACCGACGACGATGATGCCGATGCGCAGGGCGCTGCCGCTGACGTTCACGCCGGTGCTGCCGCTGCCGGTGAAGCCGAACTTGTCCCCCGCATTGGCACCGCCATCACGTTGCAGGGTGAGTACCGCGCCGCTCCAGTTGCCGCTGGCACCGAAAAGATCGAGTTCGGCGTCGGACAGCAGCGCATTGGCATCAAGCACGATGGCCGGGCCGCCCTGCACGAAGGTAGGCGTGGCATCCAGGCCGCTAAAGCCGGGAGCTTCGTTGATGTCTGTCGGCTGGAAGTAGAGTTTCTTGCTGACCGTGCTGGTCCCGTCGACGCCGGCAGTTCCTGTATTTGGGTCGGTGAGCTTCGAGCCGCCGTTTTGCTTGTCGTCGACCAGTACGGTGAATTCGATGGTGCCGTTAAGGTTGGTACCCGCCGGGGTGTAGGTCACCCCCGCGGCCAGGGCTGCGTTGATGTCAGCCCGCGAACCGGTCAGGGTGACGGTATCCGTGCCGTTATTCGCAATGACGACAGAACCCGGTGTTGCGATGGTGATGGTGCCGTAGCCACTGCTCCCCTGCTTAGCTGTCAGGGTAACGGTGAATTCGTCATCCATGCCGTCCTGCTGTCCCGGCTGTCCGGAATTTGAAAAATCCTTGGCGTCGGCAATAACGATGGCGTTTCCATTGCCGGATGAAAACGTATAGCTGCCACCGGTAATGGACTGGTAGTTGTTTTCGTTCGGCAGAGTGAGGGTCGGGGCGTCGTTAACTGGTCGGATGTAAATGGCCACCGTGCCACTGCTAGAGCCGCTCCCCGAATTGTCGGTGCCGTCCTGACCGTTCTTGTTACCGTCGTTTGCGGTAACGGAAAGACTGTCCGCGCCGTTGTAATCGGTCTTGCCCTGGTAGTAGAGATTGGCCAGCGCAATGTCGAGTTGGGTCTTGGTCCCGGTCAGCGTGACCGTTGCACTGCCAACTGCGCCCGCACTCACCGTGGCGCCTCCCGTGACCGTGTTGCCCGACGCTGCAAAGTACAGGCTGCCGTGGCTCACGCTCAGGGTGATGGTATTACTGGTGCTGTCGAAGGCATCCGGGTCGGTGTAACTGATGGCGCTTCCACCGGTGAGATGGGTGCGCACGTCCTCATTGACCACGATGGGCGCGGCCGGCACGGTGACGATCGCCGGATCGTTCCTGTCTGAGGCCGCTACCTTGAAGGTGATGCTGGCGGTGTTGAAGGTGTCGTTAGGAGCCGTGCCGTCCTGGTTCAGGGCCCCGCCGTTGGCGCTGCCGGTAAGCGTGCCACTATCATTACGTAAGCGGTCGTCGATGGTGATCTTGATCTTCAGGGTATCGATGTCGGCATCAGTACCGTTTGTACGGGCCTGCACCTTGGCGAGCGCAGCCTCCACGTCGGCACGCTTGCCTTGGAAGACCAGTTTATTGTCACCCACACCATCCGTAACGATCACGCCGTAGCCCTGTGCGGCCGGGTTGAAGCCTGACTCGAATTGCAGGACGCCATTGTCGTAGAGCGCATTGCTCGCATCGAGAAACTCGACGGTGACCTGGACGAAGTCGAACTCGCCGACCTGAACGCCATCGGAGAGATCGGTGTCTGTCAGCTTGATGCTGGGGAATGCTTTGGCGTTGGTCGGATTGGAAGAATCAATCACCATCAGGTAGTCGTTCGCCGGACCGGTGATGATGGGTTTGTCGTTGGAACGCTCAAGCCTGATGCGGTATTCGGACGGGGTGATGGAATTGCCCTGCAGCGCCGCCGTGGCGTTGTTGCTGGTCCCCGCGTTGGAGGTGTAGTCGCCGTCGCTCACCACGTATTCGAACTTGTCGTCGAACTGCTCGCCGCCGCCGTGCTTGTACTTCACCTTGCCGCTGTCCAGATCGGCCTGGGTGAACACCGAGCCCACGCCCAGCACCTGGCCGTCGACCGTCAGGGTGCCGTACTTCGGCGCGGCGGTGATACGGTACTGGCGCTGCTCGCTGCTGTTGTCGCTGTCCTGGTAGATCAGGTAGTGGTCTTTACCGACGGGCACGACGGCACTGCCGCTGCCCGTGGCGTAGCTCCCCGAGGTGTAGCTATCGGCCCCCCAGAGGGTGAACTCGCCACCCTCCTTGAGCGCGGGCTTGCCGCCGTAGCCCGGTTCCGCCTTGTCGACATAGGTGGGTGCATCGTTGAGCGGGTTGATGCCTATCTGGATGATCGTGGCAGCGCCGGTGCTGCTCTGGTTGGTGGGGTCTGTCGCCGGGGCGTGCGCATTGGCGTTGGAATTGTTCAAGGTCGAAGCGACATTGGCGTTGTCCAGCGGCACGATGGTGAAGCTGTCGGTGTAGTTCTCGCTGCCGCCGTGGCGGTATTCCAGCTTGCCGGCGTTCAGCTCGGCCTGGGTGACGACGAAGCCGGCGGCGGTCTGCTTCACGCCGTTGAGCCACAGCTCGCCGTACGCCGGCAACGCCGTCACCATGAAGCTCAGGGCGTTGTCGGCCGCATAGCCGTCGGTCTTGTCGCTGGCGGCGTTGTCGCCGTCGTTCAGGGCGATGTGCGTCTTGCCGGCGCCGTTGATGACGATGCTGCTGCCTTCGGTCAGCTTGACCGGATCCCCCTGGCCGGCCACCGGCGTGTCGTTCTGCGGCTTGACGTCGATGTTGAAGGTCTGCAAGCCGCTGATCTGGCTGCCGTTGGACACATCGAAGGTGAAGCTGGCGGTGAAGTCCTCGCTGCCGTCGTGCCGGAACCGGACTCGGCCGGCGTCGATGTCGGCCTGGGTGAAGGAGCCCAGCAGGCCCAGCGGCGTGCCGTTGAGCAGGATGCTGCCGTTGGAGGGCAGGCTGAGCAGGCGGTAGGTGAGCTGCTCGGCAGTGCTACCGGTGCTGGCTGCGCTCAGTTCGGCGGCGCCGAGGGTGAAATGCTGGCCTTCGGCGATCTGCAGCGCGGTGAGCTTCATGCTGTCGCCGATGGTGGGCAGGGGCGCGGCCGCGATTTCGCTGCCCGGCCCCGGCCCAGTTTCCGTGCCCCGGTATTCGATCTTGAAGGTGTGCACGGTCAGCGCCGTCGCGCTATCGTCGGCATAAATGCCGCCGTCGCGCTCCGTCGGGATCAGCCGGCGGTCGCCATCCATCACGGTGAATTTGAATTCGGTGCTGTGATCGCTGCCGGTGGTGCTGACGAAGCCGATCTTGCCGTCGGCGATGTCCTTCTGGGTGAAGGTGAAGCCGACAGGCAGGAACTTGCCGGGGTGGTCCGCGTGGGTCAGATAGCCGCCGCTGGGGATGGCGGTAAGGGTGTAGGTGAGCTTCTCCGGACCGGATTCAGTATCGACCGCGTGCAGCATGTCCTGAGTAATGACAACCGAGCCGGCATTGGCCGTACCGGAATCTCGGCCGAACACCAGCGGGCCGAAGCTGTTGGTGCCATCTGGCAGCGTGACCGCGCCCTTGCCCGGATCGTTGTTCCATAGCGGATCGTCATTGTTGGGAATGACGGTGAGGCCGATGGTCCGCTCGCCGGAGCTCTTGACGACGCCTTCGCCGCCGCCAGCATCGGTGACGATCAACTTGAAGCTGTCGGTGGTGGCTTCCGAGCCATCGTGGTCGTAGGTGAACTTGCTCAGATCCGCATTGGTGATGATCTGCCCTGGCGTAACGGCAACACCGTCGTACTTCAGCGTACCGTGGTCAGGCAAATCGGTGATCTGCACGGAGTGCGTGCCTTGCGCATCATCGGGGTCGCCGATCGCCAGGTCGCCGCGCGCACCGCCGATCACCGGCAGCAGCCCGCCGACCAGCGCCACGCCGTTTTCGCCCTCGATCAACACTATGTTGCCGCCAGCGCTGGGCGCATCGTTATCTGGCGTGATGTCGATGGTCACCTGCTGATTGGTGAGCAGGCCGCCGGCGCCGTCGTCAACGGTGATCAGGAAGGCGTCGGTTGTGGTGGACAGCACCTCGCCGCCAGTGTGCTGATACTCCAGCTTGTTGATGTCGCTGACCGCGAAGGTGGAGCCGACGGCCAACTCATTGCCGTTCAGCTTCAGCAGGCCGTGCGCCGGCAGGCTGGTGATCTTGATGATGACCTGATTGCGGGTGTTGTCCAGGTCGACCAGACCGAGGTTGATCTGGTTGACCGGGCTACCCACAGTGCCGTTGCCGGTACCGGCCGAGAAGGTCACGCTGCCACCTTCCTTCACCGTCAGGCGCCCGGCGCCCGACGCGGGGGGCGTCAGGGTCGGGGCGTCGTTTTCCGCGGTGACGGCGAAGTCGCGGGTGAAGGTGGTCGTACCGCCGGTGGTGATGTTGACTACGCTCAGCGAGAGCCGGTCGCTGTCGCCGGTTTCGGAGATGCCGCTGTAGCTATAGGTGAGGCTGGCCAGCCACGCCTGTACCGCAGCGGCATTTCCGGTGAAGCTGGTCTGACTCAGGGTGCCCTTGGCCACGCTCGCCGTCACCGTGAGCACGTCGCTGCCCGTACCGGAAATTTCAATGCCTTCGCCGACCTTGCCGCCGGTGTTTTCGCCAACGCTGGTCGGTGCGTCCGCCGGGGCGACGTCCTTGAGGGTGGGGGCTACCAGCAGTCCGGCGAAGCCGACCCCGGAGAGGGTAGCCGCCTCGATCCGCCCCGTCTGACGCTCCAGCACCCAATCGCCACCCTGTTCCGCGCTACCGGTGGCATTGGTCGAGGCCGCGATGTCCGCGCCGGTAAGGCGAGCAAGTTCGGTTACCAAGGCCTGCCCTGCTTCGCCCTGGGCGATGTCGCAACCGTAGAGCAGGATGTCAGCGTCGGCAGCGAGGTGTTGCGCCCAGCCTTGCAAGGCCTCGCTCTGTCCGGCAAGGGTGTCGTTGCGGATGGCATCACTGCCCAGGCTTAGGGCGCCTGCGCTGCCATGGCTGACGATGTGGACGGCGTCGAAATCGCCGCCCTCCGCCAGCGCCTCGCTGATGACAGCAATGCCGGATTCCTCCACGCCGATGACACGTACCGTTACGTTCCCGGGCAGATCTGCCAGCAGGCTCTGATGGTCGGCAACGCGGGCATCGATGATCAGGAGCGTTTCACTGCCTGGGCCCTGCTCCAGGGCTTCGCTGGGACGGGCGTCGGCAGCGGGTGTATGGTCGCTATCCGGCGGCTCGACGTATGCGCCCTGCCCTGCATCGAAACTATCCGCCACGGCAACGGCACCCGCTCCGTCAAACAGAAGGCGGGGCTCCAGTGCCAGCGCCATCGAAGCTGAACGAAGACCACTATTTTTGCGCGACATGCAGCATTCCTTCCGTAACATCCAGACCCGCTCGTTTCCGACTATTAACCCGGCAATCAAATAGCTAAATTACTGAGCGTAGCGAACGTACTCATGGCTGAAATACGACCGCACTCGATCCGGCATCGCAGCGATGCTCATCATGCACGCTCGCGCCTTCTCGAGCAGTGCGGTGGCGGTCTTGGCAATCGGCCCGGAACGTATTGACGTTTTCAGATCCCGGTTGAGGTACTCGTCGGGGTTGAGTTCCGGCGCGTACGGCGGCAGGTAGAACAGTTCGATCTTCTCGGTGTTTTCGGCAACCCAGTCGCGGACACGGTTCGCACGATGCACGCGAAGATTGTCGACGATCAGGAACACCTTGCGTTGCGCGTCCTGAATCAGATCTTTCAGGAAGACGATGAAACGCTCGGCATCAATGGCGCCCTCGAAGAACGAGAAGCGCACCAAGCCCTGGTTGGTGATCGCCGAGATCATCGACGTCGATCCATGACGACCGGCCGGCAGGCGCAGCTCCGGCGTCAGCCCTGCGATCGAGTAACCGCGCACCCAGTTCGAGTCCGGACGAATGGCGGTCTCGTCCCCCCAGTAGATTTCGGCATCCTCCGTCTTGGCGCGCGCAACGATCTTCGGGTACTCATCCTCAAGCCATGCCTTGAGCCGGGCCGGATCCTGCTCGAGCGCGCGCTTGACCGGCCGCTGTGGCGTGAAGCCCCAGCGCCGAAGGTACTCACCAACGGTACGAATGGGCATGTCGATGCCGAAGAGTTGCTTGATGGCGAGCATGACTGCGCGACGATTCCACCGCGCGAACTCAAGCTGAAGCTGGGCAGGATTCGAACCGATGATCTTCAAACGCAGTTGCTCCTCTTGGACCAGCGTCAAAGTTCGTCCCGAGCCATGGCGCCGACCACGTTGCCCGCCCTTGATGACCGCGTCGAGATCGTCAGCCTGGGCGCGCCGCGCCCATTTCAAAACGGTACCGACGAACCCACACACTTCAGAGATGTGCGTCCATGTGTAGCCTTGCTTGCGCAGTACAAATGCTTGGCGACGAATGTGCTCCAGGGCTTCGGGCGGGAGTTTTCGGGCATCGATCTTTTCCATGCCCGAATTATATCAAACCTGAATCCGTGTTGTCTTCAGCGCGTACCCGCTCCGCGAGCCCCAGCGCGTTCTTCTTCCTGAATCCGTGTTCGCTTAGCCGGAAATCCAGCCTAACGCATTGATGTAATTGTATAATTACGCATCCGAGCCTTTCACCCAACCGACCATGCCGCGCTTCGAAGTCAAGCAATCCGCCAAGCTCAATCTGACGTCCTACTCGGGCCTGGCGTTGATCGGGCAGTGCTGCCAGGCGGCACAGGTCGAGGCGGTGATCGACCCGAGGCTGCCGGTGTCGCAGGGTATGCGGAGCTCGGACCTGGTCAAGTCGGTGGTGGGGCTGCTGAGCCTGGGCAAAAGCGACTTCGAGGCGATCGAGCCGTTTCGCGGCGACCGCTTCTTCAAGGAAGCGCTCGGGCTCGCCAAGGTGCCCGGCAGCGTGTGGATGCGCCAACGGCTCGATGCCCGCGCGGCCGAGCTGCGCGAGCTGACCGACGAGCTGAGCCTGCGCCTGCTCGAGCGCACCGAGGCGCCGATCACGGCGCACAAGGGCTATGTCTGCGCCGACCTGGACACCTTCGTGATGGACAACTCCGACACCAAGAAGGAAGCGGTCAGCCGCACTTACCAAGGTGTCGACGGCTACACGCCGATCGCGCTGTACCTGGGCAACGAGGGCTGGAACCTCGGCCTGGAGCTGCGCGCGGGTTCGCATCACTCGGCGCTGGAGACCGAGTATTTCTTCGAGCGCGCGTTCCCGCGCCTGCGCCGGGTGTGCGCCGCCGATGCGAAGCTGTTGTGGCGGGCCGACAGCGGCTTCGACAGCGCCCGGCTGCTGTTCGCGCTCGCCGACGAGCGCGATCGCTGGGCCGAACTCGGGCGTTCGTTCGACTACCTCACCAAGTGGAATCCGCGCCGCCAGGACAAGACCGCCTGGGTGGACCGGGCCGAGGCCGCCGGTGCGTTCGAAGAAGTGCGCGCGGGCAAACGGGTGGGGCTGCTGGATCTGAAGATCGACCGTGCCTGGAAGAAGGCCAAGCGCACGCTGCGTCTGGTGGTGCGGGTGACCGAGCGCACCATCGACAAGAAGGGCCAGCACCTGCTGACCCCCGAGATCGAGATCGAAGGCTGGTGGACCAGCCTCGAAGTGGCGATGGCCGACGTGATCGAGCTCTACAAGCACCACGGGACCCACGAGCAGTTCCATTCCGAGATCAAGACCGACCTGGACCTCGAGCGCCTGCCCTCGGGCAAGTTCGATACCAACGACGCGGTCGTGCATCTGGCCGCGTTCGCCTACAACTGCCTGCGCTTGATCGGCCAACTCGGGCTGACCGGCGACATCTCGCCGATCCGCCATCCGGCCAAGCGCCGGCGCATCAAGACGGTGCTGCAGGAGGTGATGTACCGCGCGGCAAAGTTCGTCGAACACGCCCGCCGCCTGGTGCTGGACTTCGGACGCGGCGTCGCCGCGCATGTGAAGGTGTTCACCACGGTGCAGGCGCGACTGTGCGCGGTGGCTTCGCCGTGATGCAAATCCGACGGCCGAATTCTCCGAATCGAGGCCATTTCGCTGCGGCGAAAGGGCGACGGCCGCGTGGGAGCAGGAAAATGACGTAGCGCACCCCCCGTAAGCCCGGCTCGCCGGGCCTCCGGGCCGTGAAAGGACGGTGCTCGGGGCTGCGGTGAGCTGAGATTGGGAGTCAGGCAGCAGAAAAATCATGCGCTGGGGCTCGCGGAGCGGGTACGCGCTGAAGACAACACGGATTCAGGTTCTTCTTCACGCGCACATCCACAGGCCCAACGCTTTACTTCTTTTCCTTCGTTTTTGCCCTTGCCGCACTTGTTCTCTGGCCTCAATACTTAGCGATCATTTTTACGTTATTCCGCACGAAGGAATTGCTCAAGTTCTATGAAAAGCTCGCGGGCAAGCGCGACTCCGCAAAGGGTGGGATTGTCGATTCGTACAAACACTTGCGAGAACACGGCAATTCTTTTTTCATCGTCACCCTCGAAGTTGTCTTGGCGATCATTCTCTTCACCGCCGGAAACTTTGACGCTGCTGTGGGGGCTGCGGCCTCAGCAACAAAAGAACCCTATGTTCTGCCGTATATCTGGATTGTCTTGATTTGGATACTGCCCGCTGCATTAGTGTGGCTGGTTGGAACGCTCATCGAACGGCAGTTTTGCGATGCATAGCCCCAACCCGGCAGTCGAGCGGATCTGCGCGAAAAGCCGCGCAGGCCGCTCACTTCTACGTTGAACGACAGCTTTCCCAAAAGCTCTACGGCTGCTCTGGGTCGGTAGTTCCAGTTCGCCGGACGGAGAAGCCGCCGTTCGCCCTTGCCTGACGCTCGAACGGCAGGTGACCAGCACATTGCTGCCTGACTGCACGATCAAGCCACCGGCAGCTGAGGCCGACCTACTGTCACCATCGACTTTGGCGCCGGTACCCCGCCCTCAGCTTCCGATCAAAACTGAAAACGTGCTCTCCGGGCTCCTCATCACAGCACCCGACCAGCCGATTGAACTGGCCGAGCCCACCCTCCCGTAGCGACACGTTGCCGCCACACAGCGGGCAATCCGCGACATACCGCACCAGGCGCAGGTTGTAACCACGCGACCGCCCTGGAAGCACCGTTGCCTCGGGATCCCAGACGAGCTCGATCTGACACTCCTTCTCCGAGAACGGATAAAAGAGCGGCGAGGCCATGATGATGAATCGATCGTAGAGCCGGATCAAAGGCCGCAGCAGAAACCAGAAGAAAATTGCCGCAACGACCATCAGCTCCCACTCGAGCGCACCGTCGGCGACACGCATCAGCGCAACCAACACGGGCAGCCCCGTTACCAACACCATGAGTCCGAGGCCGATCGCCGGGACATAACGACGAATGCCATCGATGCGCATACTCGCTTCTCCCTGCCGGCGGAATAGCAGCGGCCACAGAAACAGGCGCCCGAGGAGCGAGAACCGCAGACTCGACCGGTCCTCACGGTAACGAAGCACAAAAGGCTGCTTCTCATAGTCCGCTGGCAAGGTGGGGAGCGCGGTACTCACACCGAAAGGACGCCACTCGAGACGATAGGTCGACGACCGCCCACCCTCCGACTTGTCCTTGGTCGGCCACAGAAGCCCGGTGAAGCCCGCCTTCCGCGCTGCGTCGGTGAAGCGTCCCTGCAACTCGGCGAACGACTGCTCCAACGCAGACCAGTGTGGGTTCACCCGCTTGCGTGCCTTTTCGCTGGTCAGGTCTTCGAATGGCTTACCGCGTCCATCGAGCGCCCAGCGCCAAAGATCCTGGGTACTGAGGAAACTCGGCTCGATGCCGTCCTTGCCATCGCCCTGGTACTGGGTCAGCAGTGCACGCAGCAAGTCCCAGAACGCGTCGCGGTAGTCCGAGCTGCGGTCAGGATCCAGGAAGCGCAGAAGCCACTGCGCAAACTCGACGCGTTTCGGCAACGGGCAGGCGCCCTCGCTCTGAGGGGTATCAGAAAGATCGCTCATCGGGCTCCCGGCAGACATGACGAGATTCTAACAGCGAACCGTCCGCCAACCGGTTCCAGACCGTCCGGATCCAGCAACCACGCGGGTTTGCGTACCTAACCTGACCTCTCCGTTCAACCCAGGAGAAGGTCATGCTGGAAACCCTCGTTCTACACATCGCCGGCGAGCGCGTCGAACTCCGCTCGCTCCGCTCTGGCGATCTCGCTGTTTACCACCGGCCCGCCGAACACGTGCGTGCGCTCGTCGAACCAATCTGCCGCAATCGTGGCCACTGGAACAGCGAGTACAACAACTGGATCGTCTTCCGTCAGTTCCGCGCGGCCGTCGTGAGCGAGCTCGAAGCGGAGGCCGACCATGTCTGAACGGATGCTTCACGGTTTGGACTTCGGGCTCGACCACACAGGGCGGATGCGGGGGATCGACGAGGTGGAGCAGGGACTCGCCTGCGATTGCGAATGCCCGGAGTGCGGAAGTCCGCTTGTCGCCAGAAAGGGGGCTGTGCGCGTTCATCACTTTGCGCACCGGGGGGCGAGCTGCGCCACCGGCGCCGAATCCGCGCTCCATCGGATGGCCAAACAGATCGTGGCGGACGAGCGCCGCCTCGTCGAACCCGGACGGGACACGCCGACAGTCTTCCGGGACGCCGCGCTACCGGATGAAATGCACTGGCCCGGCCGGCGCCCCGACGTGGTGCTTTGGTCCGAGTCGATGACCCTGCATGTCGAGGTGACCGTAACGCATCGATGCGGCCCCGAAAAGCTCGACGAGATCGTTCGCAAAGGGATCCCGACCATCGAGCTTGACCTTTCGACGGCCTATCAGCGCAAGCGCCTGGGTTGGACGATCGAGCAACTTACCGATCGTCTCATCCACGATCCCGGCATTCGGCACTGGCTCCATCTGCCAGAGCGGGCAGCGGAGAAGGAGTGGCCAACCGCCATCCCTGAGACACAAACCCAGACCAAGCCCGCTTCACCCGTCACCAGCACACGGATACCGCGCATCTACGCGCCGTTCGAAGGCACCTTGCTCGTATTCGATCCTTGGTATGGGCTGGTGCCTCGCGATCCCGTCGCGCGAGCTCAGCTCATCCAGGAACTGGATGCGCGGCGGTCCACCGAGAAATAAAGGCAGGGCAGCGAGCTACGACGGGTCGAGAACATGCGGCACCATCGGCGGCCGCGACACATCAGAGAACACGCCAAGCGTGCGGTTCCCCGCCCTGCAACCCCCTCCGGCCGCCAGAAAGCTTGGCCGTATCATCGTTTCTGCGAAAAAATCAGTATCCTTTCACCGTATTCGAGAATCAGTTGGTGGAGGGATCTCATTGAAGGGTGAAATTTCCGGCGCCGCTGTCGGTGGAACCATTTCACCGTATTTGAGAACCTACAGTAGCAGCGACCATAAACTGGCAAATGGCTAGGCAATTATTGGCAGACGGCCAGGAAGGGGCGGGCGAATCCGGTGGGTTCACCGCCCTTTTTCTTTTGACTGCTACAGACGGGAAGGCTTGCCCTGACTGGGCTCCCCACCGTATGCGCGATCGCCTCTATGACATGAACCTGCCGCGCGACGACCTTTTCGCTCTCGGTGAGCACAGCTGTCTCCGTCCGGCCATTATGCCCAGATCCCAGTTATGAACAGTTGCGGTGCGGGCCGCGTCATCGCGCGAGCGCAGCGGTGGTGGGCGATGCCTGCGGCCTGCACATAACTACAGGGTCTTGAGGAACTCGATCAG
>WBZU01002125.1_pt1 | contig 13992 bp, 12 predicted proteins | sample 5204311 | NCBI WGS metagenome assembly WBZU01 (sample SAMN12344359, study PRJNA552823) | activated sludge metagenome | biome: Activated sludge suspended growth; feature: Nitrification reactor; material: Wastewater; isolation source: activated sludge from nitrification reactor of wastewater...
CCACGAAACACAATGTGCACTTTTTCACAAGATATACGGTGTAATGTTGACACCTTTTCGGCGTTCGTGATAGACTGCACAAGCGGTGTTATCGACTACACCTGCATATTCGGCGATGTGAAACACGACTCAGCATGTTGAGCAGATGAGGTAGCATGTTGAGTCGTTTTGCATGTGCACCGCCTGCGTAAAGGAAGACCTCGATGGCTGTGGATTACTTTCCGCTTCTAGTCTTTGTCGTCATCTCCATCGTCTTTGCATTCATTGCGATCGGCCTGCCCAGTGTACTCGGTCCGCGGCGCAAGAACGCGCAGAAAATGGAGCCGTACGAATCGGGTATCATTCCCTTCCACGATGCCCGGCGGCGCTTCCCGGTGAAGTACTACCTGGTCGCCATGCTCTTCATCCTGTTTGATATCGAAGTGATCTTTCTCTATCCGTGGGCCGGTGCGCTGCTCCCGCTGCGCGACAATTTCGGCCTACTCGTCGCCTTGGCGCCGATTGGCGTCTTTCTGCTGATACTCGTCCTGGGCCTCGTCTACGAGTGGTCCAAGGGCGCGCTGGATTGGGAGTAAAGTCATGGGTCTTGAAGAAAAACTGCCCGAAGGCATCATCACGGCGCAACTCGAAACGCTGGTCAACTGGAGCCGCGAGAACAGCACGTGGCCGCTCCTCTTTGGCCTCGCCTGCTGCGCCATCGAGATGATCGCCACCGGCTCGTCGCGCCACGATATCTCACGCTATGGCTCGGAACTCTTCCGCGCCAGCCCGCGCCAGGCCGACCTGATGATCGTTTCCGGCCGCGTCAGCAACAAGATGGCGCCCGTCATCAAGCGCCTCTACGACCAGATGTCCGAACCCAAGTGGGTCATCGCGATGGGCATCTGCGCCAGCGCCGGCGGCCCCTTCAACAACTATGCGATCATCCAGGGTGTCGACAAGATCATCCCGGTCGACGTCTATGTGCCCGGCTGCCCGCCGCGACCCGAAGCGCTGCTCTACGCGCTCGACAAGCTGCGCGAAAAGCAGGGTAAGGATAACTTCCGCACCTACGCCAATTTGAACGCCCCCCCTGCACCGGTGACACCGGAAGATATCGAATCTCTCGAGACGCTGCGCCAGCCGCAGCCCGCATAACATTCGGAGAACTCCATGCTCAACGTTTCTCCACGGCAACGCGCATACGAAACCCTGCCCGGTCTCAACCCGCTGGGCATCCCGGCAGTAGCGCCGCTGCCGACCGGCGAGTCGGACGACACGCAGCGCCTTGTCGAGCGCTTTGGCGACGCCATCCTGGCGGCCGGCATGCACCATGGCCAGCAGGTCGTCTACGTCAAGCCGGAACAATTGGTCGCCCTGGCGGAATTCGCCAAGCGCGACCCAAAGCTCCAGTACGAAGCGATCGTCGACGTGTCATCAGTCGACCGCTCGGAATTGCCGGCCGACGGCGCGCGCTTCCACACGGTCTACCAGCTTCGCTCCTATGCGCGCAAGCAGCACCTGATGGTCGTCTGCCCGGCTGATGAGGGCGGCGACCCCGAAGTGCCGAGCCTGGCCGGTGTCTACAAGGGCGCCATCTGGCCCGAACGCGAGGTGTGGGATCTGATGGGCGTGCGCTTTGCCGGCCACCCGGACCACCGCCGCATCATGATGCCCGAGAGCTGGCCGAATCACCCGCTGCAAAAGCAGGTGCCGGTGGGCGGCGAGGAAGTGCCCTTCACGCTCACGTGGAGCGACCCGGAGTTCGAGTCCTTCGGCAAGCAGGTCATGGCCGCCGAGAGCCTGCCCCCCGTGGTCCCGCCGGGCATGAGCCGCGAGAACATGATCATCAACATGGGTCCGCACCATCCCTCCACGCACGGCGTGCTGCGCCTGGTGGTGGAGCTGGACGGCGAGACGGTCGTCAATGTCGACCCCGACCTGGGTTACCTGCACAGCGGCTTCGAGAAGACGGGCGAAAACAAGCGCTACAAGGACTTCGTCTACTACACCGACCGCATGGACTACCTGTCGGCCATGAGCAACAACCTCGGCTACTGTGTGACCGTGGAAAAGTTGCTCGGCATCGACATTCCGCAACGCGCCCAGATGCTGCGGGTCATGATGGCCGAGTTGCAGCGCGTCGCATCGCACCTCTTCTGGCTGTCGACGCATGCGCTGGATGTCTCCGGCACGGGCATGGCGCTTCTCATGTACGCCACCCGCGAACGCGAACGCATCCTTGATCTCTTCGAGATGGCGTGCGGCGCGCGCCTCACGGTCGGCTACATGCGCATCGGCGGCGTTTCCCGCGATATCCCGCCTGCTTTTATCGGCCACCTGGAAGAATTCTTGCTCGCAATGCCGGCCCGCATCAACGAATACGAATCCATGCTCACGCACGGCCCGCTGTGGGAAGAGCGCCTGCGTGGCATCGGCAAGCTGACGCGCGACGAAGTGATCAACATGGGGCTGACCGGTCCCATGCTGCGCGGCAGCGGCGTCGACTGGGACCTGCGCCGCGATGCGCCTTACAGCGGCTACGAAAATTATGATTTCAAGGTGCCGGTCTTCACGGAAGGCGACTCCTACGCACGTTATCTCGTGCGCATGGAGGAGATGCGCCAGAGCCTGCGCATCATCCGCCAGACCATCGACAACCTGCCGGACGGCCCCTACCGCGTCGAGGATCGCAAGGTCACGCCGCCGCCGCGCGCCGAACTCGACGTGAGCATGGAAGCGCTCATCCATCACTTCAAGCTGATGACCGAGGGTTTCCAGGTGCCGCCGGGCATGTTCTACCACGGTATCGAGTCGAGCAAGGGTGAGTTGGGCTTCTTCGTCTACAGCGATGGCTCGGCCAAGCCCTATCGCCTGCACGTGCGCGGGCCGAGTTTCAACAACCTGTACGCCGTGAGCAAGATGAGCCAGGGCGCCATGCTCTCTGACATCGTGACCAACATCGGCTCGATCGACATCGTGCTGGGAGAAGTGGATCGATAATCATGATGCTATCTGAACCAATCCGCACCGAAATCAAGAAGTGGATGGACCTCTATCCTGCCGGGCGGCAGCGGTCGGCGATTCTGCCGTCGCTCTACGTGATCCAGCGCGAGTTTGGCTACTGTCCGGTCGACGCGCAGAACGAACTGGCCGCGATGCTCGATCTCGAGCCGGCGGAGGTCGGCGCGGTCGTCGACTTCTACCACATGCTCCATACCGAGCCGAAAGGCGAGTATCACGTCGAGGTCTGCACCAACGTGCCGTGCATGCTGCGCGGTGCCGGCCAGTGCATGAATCACTTCGAGGAGAAACTGGGCATCCACCACGGCGAGACAACCGCCGACGACCAGTACAGCCTCGACCACATGGAGTGCCTCGGCTCGTGCGGCACTGCGCCGATGGTCTCCGTCACCGAGCGCAAGAGCGGCCAGATTCGCTACTTCGAGGAACTGGACTCGGCCGAAGATGTGGCAAAGGTGCTTGACCTGGTTGCCAGCGGCAAGGCCTTCCACACGTTGGAGCGCTGGACGCCCGAAGGCGACCCCAAGCTCAGCGGCAAGGCGGCCGGCCCCTACCGCATCGGCGGCATGGAGGAACGCTTCCTCACCGCGCGCGTCGGCAAGCCCGACAGCCACAAGATCGACACCTACATCGCCGACGGCGGCTACGAGACTGCCCAGCGCGTGCTGACCACCATGAAGCCGGAAGAGGTCGTCGAGCAGGTCAAGGCCAGCGGCATCCGCGGCCGCGGCGGCGCCGGTTTCCCGACCGGCATGAAGTGGGGCTTCCTGGCGCCGGCCATGCCGCGCTATCTCGTCGTCAACGCCGACGAGTCGGAGCCTGGCACCTTCAAAGATCGCATCATCATGGAGTACGACCCGCACCAGTTGATCGAAGGCATCATTCTGAGCGCCTTTGCGATCAAAGCCGAAATCGCCTTCATCTACATCCGCGGCGAGTATTACTTCGGCTACACGCGGCTGGTCGAAGCAGTCAAGGAAGCGACCAAGAAGGGTTTCCTCGGCGAAAAGGTCTTCGGCACCGACGCCAGGCTGCGCATCGTCGTCCATCGCGGCGCCGGAGCGTATGAGTGTGGCGAGGAGACGGCGCTGCTCTCCAGCCTGGAAGGTTACCGCGGCCACCCGCGCATGAAGCCGCCCTTCCCCGCGGTTGAGGGCCTCTACGCCAAGCCGACCATCGTCAACAACGTGGAGTCCATCGCCAACGTGACCCACGTCATGCGCAACGGCGTCGAGTGGTACCGTACCTTCGGCACCGAGAAGTCGCCCGGCATGCGCATCTTCTGCCTGAGCGGCAACGTAAAATATCCCGGACTCTACGAGTTGCCGCATGCCACGCCGCTGAGCGATCTGCTCAACACGTACGGCGGCGGCCCGCAATTCGACGAGCACCCCTTCAAGGCGATCGTGCCCGGTGGTCTCTCCATGAAGATGTTGACAGCCGACCAGCTCGACACGCCGCTCGACTACGAGGCGGTGCAGGCAGCCGGCTCGCTGCTCGGCTCGGCCGGCGTCATCGCCATCGACGCCAGCCAATCCATGGTCAAGGTGGCGCGGCGCACGCTCAGCTTCTACCGCGAGGAGAGTTGCGGCAAATGCACGCCCTGCCGCGAGGGCACGGGCTGGCTCGAGGATATCCTCATCCGCATGGAAGAGGGCGGCGGCCGCGTCAAGGACATCGACCTGCTGGCGCGCATCACGACCTTTATTGCTGGCAAGAGCTTCTGCCCCTTTGGCGAGGCGTCGGTGTGGGGCCTGCAGAGCAACCTGGCCAAATACCGCGCCGAGTTCGAGCAGTACATTGCCCTGACCAACCCGGAGAACGACCTGCCGGTGATTCCGATCCGTCCCATCTATCGCCCGGACAGCGGCAAGCCCAGCGTGGCGACCGACAGCTCATTTGAACTTGCCGGCGAGTCGCCCCTCAACCGCGACACGCCGGTGCAGGCGCTGGGCGACTGAGGCGTGTTGTTGAGAGACATCAATTCTGAACGAGAAGCGGACTAAGCCATGACCGATCTTGTAACGCTGACCATCGACGACCGCCAGGTCTCCGTGCCCAAGGGTACGCTGGTGGTGGATGCCGCGGCCAAGCTGGGCATCGAAATCCCGGTCTTCTGCAGCCACCCCAAGCTCGACCCGGTGGCCTGCTGCCGCATGTGCCTGGTGGAAATCTCCGGGCCGCGCGGCATGATGTTGCAGACCGCCTGTTCCGTGCCCGTGGCGCAGGACATGGTCGTCAAGACCGACACGCAGCAGGTGAAGGAGGTGCAGGAAGCCAACCTGGCCTTTATCCTGCTCAACCACCCGCTCGACTGCCCCATCTGTGACAAGGGCGGCGAATGCCCGTTGCAGGATCAGACCATGCAATTCGGCCCCGGCCTCAGCCAGTTGGTCGAGCCGAAGCGCATGAAGAACAAGAACTACCTCATCTCCGACACCATCGTGCTCGACCAGGAGCGCTGCGTCGTCTGCTGGCGCTGCATCCGCTACCTGGAGGAATGGGAAGACAAGCCGCAGCTTGCGCTCTTCGAGCGCGGCGGCAAGACCATCATCGACATCCAGGATGGCCAGCCCGTCGATGCCAAGACGAGCGGCAACATCATCGATATCTGCCCGGTCGGCGCGCTGACCAACCGCGTCGCCCGCTTCTCCTACCGCCCGTGGGAGATCGAGCGTACGCCGAGCATCTGCACGCAGTGCTCCATGGGCTGTAACCTGCGCATGGACACGCGCACGCACAAGCTGCGCCGCGTCATCGGCCGCGAGAACATGGATGTCAACGACCAGTGGATCTGCGACAAGGGGCGCTTCGCCAACGCGTGGGTCAACGACGAGGGCCGGCTGACCATGCCGCTCGTGCGCAAGAATGGCGAGTTGACACCGGCGCCGTGGGGCGAAGCGCTGGCCCTGGTCGCCGAGAAGCTGCAAGCCATCAAGCAGCAGCACGGCGCCGACGCCATCGGCGGCATCGGCAGCGCCAAGCTTTCCAACGAGAGCAACTACCTGCTCCAACGCTTCATGCGCCAGTTGATCGGCACCAACAACGTCGACCACCGCGATGGCGGCGACGTGGCGGCGCTGCCTACCGGCCTGCCCGCACTGGCCGACGTCATGAAGCCGCAGTACGGCCCCGACCCCAAGCATGACGTGATCATGCTCGTCGGCATCGACCCCAGCGAGGAGCTACCGGTGCTCGACCTGCATCTCAAGCGGGCGGTGCGCCGCGGCAAGGCAAAGCTGGTGATCGTCCACCCGCGTCAGATCGAGTTGACGCGCTACGACGGTCCGTTCCTCCAGGCCAACCCCGGCACGGAGACGACGCTGGTCAACGGCCTGCTGCGCCATGTTACCGACATCAAGGAAGATACCAAGTCCGAGGCGCACAAGCTGGCATCCGGTGCCAGCGATCGCCAGGTCGACCACCTGTGCGGCGTGAAGCATGCCGACCTGCGCAAGGCCGCCGAAGCGCTGGCCAATGCGCAGAACCCGCTGATCATCTACGGCCCCATGCTCGCCCGTGGCGAGTTTGGCGCCGCGCTGCGCCAGGCGCTCACCAACCTGGCGCTCTACCTCGGCAAGCCGGAGAACCTGGCCTACGTCGGCCTCGAGGCCAATAGCCAGGGCGCGCGCGACATGGGTCTGCTGCCCGATCGCCTGCCCGGCCAGGCTGCGCTCGACGACGCCCTGGCCAGCGACTTGCTCGGCAAGCTGTGGAGTTGCTCGCTGCCCGTGCACCCCGGCAAGAGCTACAAGCAGATGCTCGACGGCGCCGGCGACACGGTCAAGGCACTCTACGTCATGGGCGCCAACCCGGCCAGCGAACGGCCGGCGTGGGCCGATACCCTGGACAAGCTCGATTTCCTCGTCGTGCAGGAGTTATTCCTGACCGAGACCGCAGCCAGCGCTGACGTGGTGCTGCCGGCGGTGAGCTGGGCCGAGCAGGACGGCACCTTTACGAACCTGGAGCGCCGCGTGCAGCGTGCGCCCAAGGCGCTGGGCGATCCGCAGAGCAAGGCCGCGCCGGACTGGATGATTCTCGACCACCTGGCTTCATACTTCGACGCCCAGTGGGGCCACGCCAACGCGCAGGCCGTCACGGCCGAGATCACCAAGGCGGCGCCCAACTACGCCGAGATGTTGTGGGACGCGCTGGGCGACCAGGGCTTGCAGTGGAGCACGGTCGACAACAGCTATCTGCTGCCGGAAGCGACTTACGCCCGCGCCGAGCAGCCCGACGTGCCAGCCAAGGCGGGCGCGCTGGCGCTCATCGGCGGCACGGTGCTCTACGACAGCGGCAATCTCTTCGGGCTGACGGCGCGCATGAAGGATGTGGCGTTCGGCGCCATGGTGCATCTGAACCCGGCCGACGGTGAGACGCTGGGCGTGGCCGACGGCGCCGAAGTGACCGTGCGCAGCGACCACGGCGCGCTCAAGCTGGCGGTCAAGCTCGACGCCACCGTCAAGCCCGGCGCAGCGTGGATCCCGGAAAGTCTGCCCGGCGCGCCGGTGGGCGCCCTGTTGAACGGCAGCGCAGTGACGACTGTAACGATTGAGAAGTAAAAGAAGAGAAGAGAGCCACGAAGACGCAAAGGGGCACGAAGCCTTGAATGTTCTTCTTTGCGAACCTTTGAGGCTTCGTGCCTTTGTGGCAGCGGTTGGCTCTCTTCCCCGCCTTCCATTCTTAGGATCGCACTTATGGATTGGTTGAATCTGATTGTCATCCCGGTCATTCGGTCGTTGGTGCTGATTGTGGTGCTGCTGACCGGCTTTGCGTACCTCACCTGGTACGAACGCAAGCTGTTGGCGCGCTTCCACGTGCGCATCGGCCCCAATCGCGCCGGCCCCAAGGGGCTGCTGCAGCCGATCGCCGACGCGGTCAAGGCGGTCTTCAAGGAAGAGATCATTCCCGGCCATGTCGACAAGGTGGTCTACCTGATGGCGCCGGCGCTGGCGTTGGTTCCGGCGCTGATCATCTGGGCGGTCATCCCGCTGGGCAAGGGCTTCCCGGCGGTAGCGGATGTGCCGATCGGCTTCCTGTGGATCCTGGCGGTGGCGGGCATCGAGAGCTACGGCGTCATCCTGGCCGGCTGGAGCAGCAACAATAACTACTCGCTGATCGGTGCGCTGCGCTCGTCGGCGCAGATGATCTCCTACGAGCTGCCGCTGGGCTTCTTCCTGCTCAGCATCCTGCTGCTGGCCGGCGATTTCAGCCTGGTCAACCTGGTCGAGTCCGGCCGCCAGTGGTGGGAGTGGCTCTGGCTGTGGCTCATGTTCCCGCTCTTCTTTATCTGCATCCTGGCCGAGACGAATCGCAGCCCCTTTGACCTGCCCGAAACGGAGAACGAACTCGTTGCCGGCTTCCAGACCGAGTATGGCGGCATCAAGTTTGCGCTCTTCTTCATGGCCGAGTACATCAACATGATCACCACCAGCGCGATCATGGCGACGCTGTTCTTTGGCGGTTACGCCCTGCCCTTCGGCATCGGCAGCGATTTCCTGCCCATCCTGGGGCCGTTCATCCTGGCGGGCAAGATCATCGTGCTGCTCTTCCTCTTCATCTGGGTGCGCGCCAGCCTGGGCCGCCCGCGCTACGACCAGTTGATGAGCTTTGCCTGGCGCACCCTGCTGCCGATCAGCCTGGTGTACATGATCATCACGGCCCTGTTGACGGTGTTCTTTAAGTAACGAGCAAGAATAGACCACGGATTTGACGGATTAGGCGGATTTTCGCTGATTTTGATTCCGTCTTATCCGCCACATCCGTCAAATCCGTGGTCTATGGTTTTCCAGCAAGGAAGAAATCGGCATGGCACTACGTGACTTTTTGAAAGGCGCAACCGAGATCGGCAAGGCGATGGGCGTGACGCTCAAGTCGCTCACCGAGAAGCCGGTAACGACCGAATACCCGCGCGATGCGGTGCCGCTCTACCCGCGCTTCCGCGGCAAGCACGAACTGCGCCGCTACGAGAACGGCATGGAGCGCTGCATCGGCTGTATGCTCTGTGAGGCGGCCTGCCCGACCGGCGCCATCTACGTCGAGGCGGAGGAGAACGACCCGCTGCACCCGCTGTCGCCGGGCGAACGCCACGCCAAGGTCTACGAGGTCAACCTGCTACGCTGCATCTTCTGCGGCGACTGCGAGGAAGCGTGCCCGACCGAGGCGATCGTGCTCGGCCACGACTTTGCCATGGCGAACTACAACCGCCGCGATTTCATCTTGACCAAGCAGGAATTGCTCAATCCTGGTGAGCCATACGTGGTGATCCGGCCGGATTAGTTATCTAGTAAGCAACTAGTAGCTAGTCAATCATCATCGTTAGGTTTCGGGGGACGTCAACGTATGATAGGCGGCAGATTCACAGGGAAGGCAGCGTGTCCTGCGCCTTTCATACGTTCATGCCCGTACTGGAGAAATCATGCTTGACGGACTACTAGTGAATCATCTAGCCTGCGCATGGTCATTCTTCCAAAATGGCAAATAACGATGCTAACAGCAAACATCCTTCTTGCACGCAATTTGGCGTAGCGATGACAAATATTAGCGATGTAATTCACTTCAAAAATATACGCTTGCTTGTTCCTGTCCTGTTTGTTATTTATGGATTGTTCCAGTATGCAGATGGGAATGCGCAGTTTGCAATTACGGTTCAGGTAGCTACTCTGCAATCTGGGACATGGCAAGGCATTCAGGCAAGTGTTGCTATGTTGCATCCTAATAATCCGCCGGCTAGCATTGTAGCTACTCCAGTTGCCCTTACTGTGTATCAGCCAACACCCGATTCACATTTTATTGAGGCTGGACCAGTACGCGATTGCAGGGTGCTTCTTGGAGATTGTGGCGCTTTGCATCCATACGTATCTATGCAGAAACCCAGCACTTCTGTTACGTTCATTGTGGACACAACGACCAACCTAGTTAGTGGTGGAAATTACGGGTACAAGATCGACAGGGTAAGCTCCGAACACTTTTCTGCATCCTTTTGCGATGCCAATGGCTGCCGGGTACTCCAAAATAATGTTGATTTAGACCGTGACAATTTTCCTTATCTCTTTATTGCTGGTGAGTCGGATGGGCCTCGCTTTATATCTTCCAGAGCTTCCAATGCATCCGGTAAGAACACCAGTAACTCTTGGGTCAACTATTGCTACGATCCAAGTTTGACCATAATCAATGTGTCTGATGGCCGTGTAACTCCCTGTGTCAACAACTCTTGGGAGATTAGCTATGCTTATCGTATGTTTGTGCCCTCAAGCATCAGGTGAATATTAGTATGGGGAAATGGTTGCGTAGGGCAATTCTATCAGTTTGTATTTGCGGTTTGATGATATGGCTAGTGTTTGAATATTCTTTCAAAAATACTGGCGATATCGTTACGATCACGGTGTCTCAGGCGCCCTCACCGCTGTTGACGCCTACAGAAGCAGAAGCAATTTGGGATAGCATTCAGTCGCCGCTTCCAACACTCGTATCTGAGCAACAATTTGATGCTCTCCAAACAGCAATGAGCGCAGCGCACCTTTACTTGTCCGAAGATAGTCAAAACGATGAACCACATGTAATCTTGCAAAGAAAGGTGCAACTCAAGGAATTTCCAGAATTGGGGTTTGGCGAGGTTACATTAGGTTCAGAACCCCCAATGGAACTGATTGTTCTTGAAGGAGATTTTGATGCGAATAAGCTAGGTCTGGGGACAACCTTGCAACTTGATAGAGCACGCTATCTCGTTCTTGTATTTGATCTCAACTCCCGTTCAGCCATTGTCACGCGATTGTCTGCTTCAGAAGAAGAAATGGCGCCGTTGCTAAAGTTGCAAAACGAAGTGAAACAATGATGAAAACTATTGCGGACATTCATCATATACCACAGAAGTCAATTATGACCGTCAAAGCTGTGCTCTAAAGCTTTTTACAGTAAGAAATGAGTCGCTTATGGACTTTGCCATGATCTTCTTCATCCTGGTTGGCGCCCTGAGCGTCGCCACGGCGGTGGGCGTCGTCACCAGCCGCGTGGCGGTGCACAGCGCGCTCTTCCTGCTCGTCCACTTTGCGACGCTGGCGATTCTCTACGTCACGCTCAACGCGCAATTCCTGGCCGCGGCGCAGATCATCGTCTATGCCGGCGGCATCGTGATCCTGATCCTCTTTGTGATCATGCTCATCGGCTCGGCGCCGCTGGAGACGCGAGCGGGCTACCGTTCGTGGGTGCCCTATGCCGGGCTGGCGCTGGGCGTGGTCATGCTGGCGGGCATGGCGCTGACGGTCTTGCAGATGCCGCCGGCCACGATCAACCCTGCGGCCAACGAGGGCGGCGTGCCCATCGTGTTAGGCATCGAGATCTATTCTCAGAACATCTTGCTCGTCGAGTTGGCGGCGGTGCTGCTGCTCGTGGCGCTGCTTGGTGCGCTGCTGCTGGCGCGGCAGCCGAAGGCGGAAGAGACTTCAATCTCCTAAACTCCAATCTCTTGTTCGCTGAGATTGGAGACTAGAGATTAGAGATTAGTGATTCGTGGAGGAAGAACTGTGGTTCCAACCGGCTATTATCTGATTCTGAGCGCTATCATCTTCACCATCGGCGCGGTCGGCGTACTGAGCCGGCGCAGCGCGCTCATCATTATCATGTGCGTGGAAATGATGCTCAACAGCGTCAACCTCACGCTCATCGCCTTTGCGCGCCAGTGGGACAACCTCAACGGCCAGGTCTTTGTCTTTATGGTCATGGCCGTGGCCGCGGCCGAAGTCGCCGTGGGGCTGGCGATCCTCATCGCCCACTTCAACCTGTCGAAGACCACCAACATCGACGACGTGAATGTAATGAAATGGTAGGCGTGCCCATGTTCGATTATTTGTGGTTACTCTTTGCATTTCCGATCGCCGGCGCGCTGACTCTTCTGTTCGCCGGGCGCTGGATGTCCCAGAGAGTTGCTGGCTGGATTGCATCCGGCGCCGTGCTAGGCGCGTTCGTAATTGCGTTTCTGTCGTTCGTAGCCCTGCTGGGGCTGCCGCCAGAGGAACGCAGTATCACCATCACCTACTGGCAATGGATATCGATCGGCACGTTTCAGGTACCGGCCGCCATTCTATTCGACCCATTAAGCGCAATGATGGCCCTCGTCGTAACGGGTGTTGGCGCCTTGATCCATATCTACTCGATTGGTTACATGGATCACGAACCGCGTTACCTGCGCTTCTTCTTCTATTTGAATTTCTTCATCCTGGCGATGCTCATCCTGGTCATGAGCAACAATTTCCTGGCAACCTTTGTCGGCTGGGAAGGCGTGGGGCTCGCATCCTACCTGTTGATCGGTTTCTGGTTTGAGAAGCGCGATGACCAATATGGTTGGTATGCCGATGCTGGCAAGAAGGCATTTCTCGTCAATCGCGTCGGTGATGCGGCCTACCTGATCGCCATGTTTATCATCTGGACGAGTGTCGGCTCTCTTGCATACGACGTTGTCACCCATGACGCTGCGGCGCTGCCGACGACGACCCTCATCTTCATTACTGTCATGTTGCTTTTCGCCGTCAGCGGGAAGAGCGCTCAGTTCCCACTCTATGTATGGTTGCCGGAAGCCATGGCCGGTCCTACACCCGTGTCCGCCTTGATCCATGCAGCAACGATGGTGACTGCCGGCGTCTATCTGATTGCACGCACAAGCCACCTTTGGGAATTGGCTGGACCCATGTCACAGGTAGTCGGCTGGATCGGCATCCTGACTGCGTTCTTTGCAGCGACGCTGGCGCTGGTTCAGGTTGATCTCAAGAAAATCCTCGCTTACTCAACTATCTCGCAGCTTGGCTACATGGTCGCGGCGGCAGGCGTTGGCGCGCCGGGAGCGGCGATCTTCATTCTGGTTGCACATGCCTTCTTCAAGGCGCTGCTCTTCCTCGGCGCCGGCAGCGTAATGCATGCCACCGATGGCGTGGTCGACGTGAGGCAACTCGGCGGTCTGCGCCACAAGATGCCGCAGACCTATCTCGTCTTCTTGATCGGCGCGATGGCGCTTGGCGGGATTCCGCTGTTAAGCGGCTTCTGGGCAAAAGACGCCGTTCTCGCCGGTATTGCCGCCGACGGCGCATTCGCCATTTACGCCGTCGGCGTGGTCACTGCGCTGCTGACGTCCATCTATAGCTTTCGAGCCGTTTTTCTCACCTTCAACGGCCAACCGCGCGATCAGCATGTCTACGATCACGCGCACGAAAACAAGATGATCATGTTGGCGCCGATGTGGATTCTCGCCTTCTTCTCGATCACGATCGGCTGGTTCAACACGCCATTTGCGCTCTCGCTGGAAGCCTTTTTGGAGCCTGCAACGGGCGAACACGAGAAGATTGCCTTGTTTCTCGAATTGATCGTCGTAACATCCAGCACCATTATCAGCCTCTTTGGTTTTGTTTATGCCTATGCGCGCTATATCCGCAAGGAGCGCTGGCCGTTGACGCTTGCTGGCTGGTTTGCATGGCTGTCCCCGGCCCTTGAAAACAAATGGTATATCGATCGCGTCTATGATGCACTCATCATACGGCCGATCAAAGCGGTGTCGGCATGGTTTGCCGGTTTCTTCGATCCCAAGGTCGTCGACGGTGCGGTAAACGGTGTCGGCACGGTGATGCTCGACGCCGGCGAAGTGGTGCGCAAACTTCAAAACGGCGCGATTCCGACCTATGCCCTGAGTATCTTCCTGGGTGTGGTTGCGGTGCTGCTTTACTTCCTGTTTGTGGCATAAAACACAGGGAATTGCCTTATGGCCTTATCGATTCCATATTTGCTCTCGATCATTACCTTCCTGCCCTTGCTTGGGGCGGTGGTCGTGATGCTCGTGCCGGGTGACGGCGCGAAAAAGTGGCTGGCGCTGGCAACGACGCTGGTGACCTTTGTCATCAGCCTGCTGCTGTGGACCAACTGGCAGGAGGGGCAGGCCGGCATGCAGTTCGTCGAGGACGCCGTCTGGTTTGCGCCGCTGGGCATTCGCTATGCCCTGGGTGTGGA
>WBZU01001865.1_pt1 | contig 13985 bp, 13 predicted proteins | sample 5204311 | NCBI WGS metagenome assembly WBZU01 (sample SAMN12344359, study PRJNA552823) | activated sludge metagenome | biome: Activated sludge suspended growth; feature: Nitrification reactor; material: Wastewater; isolation source: activated sludge from nitrification reactor of wastewater...
CGGATTGTCGGAAAAGAGCAGCCAGGCCAGCACGACGAATCCGATCGCCACGCCCGTCACCGCCAACCATGTGCCGAGTTTATCCATTAGCTCCTCGTCTGTGGAGGTCCTTGTAGCGCAGCCAGGGTAGGTTTGTCGAGACGCTTCACCTTTAACTGCTCGTCCACCGTCACGAGCTTGGCCGATCCTTCAACCACGAGTCGCCCGCTGGTCCGCTCCCGCACCACATGCGCGAAGGTAAATGAGGCCTGACTGGCATCCGCCAGGGTCGTGTCGATGACCAGCGTTTCACCATATCGTCCCGGCGATCGATAGTCGAGCTCCGCATGCACCACGACAAACTGTGTTCCCTGTTCGCGCAAGCCTGCGACCGACAATCCCCGCTCCTCTAAATAGTGCGTCCGCGCCCGTTCAAAATACTTGAGGTAGTTCGCGTAGTACACCACCCCGCCGCAGTCGGTATCCTCGTAATAGATACGGATATCCATCGTCGTCGTTCGTATCTCGTCAGAGCCGTTTGATGAGGTTCCTGACCATCTTAAAATTTCGTATTTTTCCCATCCGAGCGCCCGGGCTCAACGAGATACGCTTCACGTTTCACGAGCGACGGTCAACTAGAGACCGAGCGTCGGAAACTTCGGGAGCGAGGATTCGCTCACGCCGGTGAGCTTCATCACCACATCGGACAGTTGCTGCACCCGCTCGCCTTTGATCACCTCAAACCCGTGCCCCAACACGGCATGATTGGCCGCATCGAGCAACGGTTTCATGCGCGGCCAGTCGCGGAGAAAGGCCTGCCCCATCGGATCTCCCAGGCCGGCCAATGCACGCCACTGGCTCTGGAGCGGCAGTTTGTACTTGCCGTCGACATCGTCCAGATACGACGTGCGGCAGGTCTCGCGCATCGCCTCAGGCAGTTGCTCCGGCTGCACATCCCAGCTCTTGATTTTGTACTGTTTGAACAGCTGCCGCTGCGCGCAGGCTTCTAATGCGCGGACCAGCGCCACCATGGCGCGCTCATGATCATGGTCCACGTGCGCGCGGCGATGGGCATGGGCCAGCAGGTCGAGCACGACGCCTTCTTTGACATCAGCGGGATCCAGCACCAGCTTCTCCAAAAATCCGCTGTTAGCCTTGATCAGGGGCAGGAGCGCCTTAAGCCCCGGAGGCCCTCCCCAGAGCGAGGCCATATCGAGCGCCTTCTGCGAGGTCTTCAGCTTCTCCCAGGCCTGGCGATAGTGAAACTGCTCCCAGAGCCCATAGCCCAGCGCCAGCTCTCCCAAGGCCCGATATAGGGGTTTCTGTCCCCCGCTCACCCGAGCCTCCAGCGTATGAAAAAGGGTTGCGGCAGCCCTGAATGACCCCTGGTTGAACGCGTCACTGGCTTCCCGACGGACCACTACTGCCGCCTCGTCCCAGGGATTGCCCTGTAACCATTGCTTCGTGAGCCCTTCAATGACGATCGGATCCCCATCCTCCCGCCCGCTGGCATCCACCAGGCTGATGACGCGCGAGGTCCAGGGTTGGCTCGCCGTCGCCAGCGCGGCGGCCATGGCCGGCGTCGCACCGGTCAAATCGACCACCACTTCTCCAACTTGCACCGCCCAGGTGCGAAAGAGCTCGTGAATCGTGCGCGACAAGGCCTGATGGCAGGCGATGACATCGGCCGGATCAGGCGTGACGACCCAATCCCAGCGCTTCGGCATCTGCTGCACCAGCGGTTGTACGGCTGATTCAACCTGCGCCTTCGCCGCATCCGGCACGAAGAAGCACAACAATTCCGGTTGCAGCCGGTTGATCACGTAGGCGGCGAGTGCCGGCGCGTCGGTGAAGGCGAGAATCAGGGCTTTGACAGGAATATCTGGGGGCATAATCGGCGGACTATACCATATCCCTCTGCTTCGACGAACGAGCTTTGCGCACAATTCTTGACGCTCTACGCAAAGACGCATAGACTTTCGTCGGTATAGCCGCTGGATGGCTTACTCACTTGTAAAGCGCGCCAGGTGGCGCCAGTCAGTTGCAACTTTTAATATGTAGCTGTAAACCGACGGGAACGGCCGCACATTTGCTTCCTCACAACGAGTTTCGGCGGGCAAGAATGAATTGGGCAAAACGCTGCATTCTTATTCTTGTGGTGACTCTGCTTCCTGTGATGGCACGTTCTCACACGTGGGAGCAGGTACAGGAAGAGCATAAACGGATGGGGATTGAACCTTCAGGGGAAATTGAGAAACTGACTCGCGCATATGAGGCTCAAGGCAGAGGTCTCGTGCACGAACAACTCCACGCAGCACAACACGAGATGCTTTTGAATTCACAGACAGAGGTGAACAAGGCAAAGTGTGTCGACCTGCTAGCCCGTCTCTCCATACTGGACCGGAAAATCAAAAAATTAGAAGCCAGTGGGGCCGCAGAGAAAGCCGAAAAGGTGGCGTTGCAGCGAGCACAAGCAGATGGATTCATACGGACTCATTGCAATTTCATCCCACAATAGTCTCACGCGGCGCGTCTGAGGAGGTGCGATGACCTGGTGGCTGTGGGCCTTTCTAGGACTCTTTCTGCTCGGCACCGAGGTCGTCACGCCCGGCGGATTCTACATGTTGTTCTTCGGCATCGGAGCACTCGTCGTCGGAGCGCTCGTCGGCTTGGACGTGATCCAGAGTGAATGGATGTCCTGGCTGCTGTTCTCCGTCTTCTCGGTCGGCTCGCTGGTGCTGCTCCGCCAACCACTCCGCCGCCTCATGAAACCCGATCGAGGTGACGTGTCGCCGGTCGATACGATGGGCGGCGAAACCGCCGTCGTGCTTGACGATATTCCGCCTGACGGCCGTGGCAAGGCAGAATGCCGCGGCAGTACCTGGAACGCGCACAACGCCGGCAGCCGGCCGCTCACCAAAGGTCAACGCACCCGCGTCGAGCGGGTCGAGGGCATCACCCTGTGGATCACACCTGAATCATGAGGTCGCACCATTATGGAGGATAGCGGCATGCCAGGCGGACTCTGGGTCGTCATATTCCTTGCAGGACTCGTCGTGCTCGTCATCTCCAAAACGGCGCGGGTCGTACCGCAACAAAGCGCCTACGTCGTCGAGCGCCTGGGCCGCTATTCCCGCACGCTCGGCGCGGGATTCCACATCCTCTGGCCGTTCCTCGACAGCGTGCAATACAAACATTCCCTCAAGGAAACAGCGATCGATATCCCCGAACAGATCTGCATCACCCGCGACAATGTGCAAGTCGGCGTCGACGGCATTCTCTATTCGAAAGTGCTGGACCCCCAACGCGCCTCGTATGGCATCAGCGACTACCGGTTCGCCATCACGCAACTGGCGCAGACCGCGCTTCGCAGCGAAATCGGCAAAATCGAGCTTGATCGCACGTTTGAAGAACGCACCAACATCAACAGCCAGGTCGTCAATGAACTGGACAAGGCGACCGAGCCCTGGGGCGTGAAGGTCCTGCGGTACGAGATCAAGAACATCACGCCGCCCAAAGACGTTCTGGCGGCCATGGAAAAGCAGATGCGCGCCGAGCGGGAGAAACGCGCGGTGATTCTGACCTCCGAAGGTGAGCGCGATGCCGCCATCAATCAGGCGGAAGGCGAAAAGCAGCAAGTCATCAAAGCGTCGGAAGCCAAGAAACAGCAGCAGATCAACGAGGCCGAAGGAGCCGCGGCCGCCATCACCGCCATTGCCGGCGCCACGGCGGACGGACTGCGAAAAGTCGCCGAGGCCACGCAAATCCCCGGCGGGTATGAAGCCGTCCAACTGCGCGTCGCCGAACAATACATCACCAAGTTCGGGGAACTGGCGAAGGCCAGCAACACCCTCGTGCTGCCGGCCAATGTGTCGGACGTCGGCTCGATGCTGACACTGGCGATGAACATGATCACGAAACGATCTTCCCCGGCCTCGCCGGCAAAGTAATCGAAGTCCGGGGTCGTTTGACAGTGACCGGGGGCTTCCCTACAATTCCGGCCGATGAAAGAGTTTGCCCTCAAGGCCTTTGACGAGAGCGCCGAGATCAAGCGGCGATTTGCCCGCGATCATGCCGACAAGATCGTGCAGGTGGCGCAGCTCATCGGCCAGGCCCTGCGTGCCGGCCGCAAAGTCCTGCTGTTCGGGAACGGCGGCAGCGCGACCGACGCCGCCCACATCGCCGCGGAGTTCGTCGGCCGGTACAAACGCGAACGCGCGCCCTTTCCCGCCATCGCCCTGGCCACCGATATCGCCGCCATCACCTGCATCGCCAATGACTACGGGTTCGAAGAACTCTTCGCCCGTCAGGTGCGCGCCCATGGCCAGCAGGGAGACATCGCCATCGCCATCAGCACCAGCGGCAACTCCTCCAATGTGCTCAAAGGCGTGGAGGCCGCGAAGGCGCTGGGCTTGATCACGATCGGCTGGACCGGCGGCTCCGGCGGGAAACTGGCCGGGATGGTCGACTACGCTTTCGTCGTGCCCTCGACCGCGACCGCCCGCATTCAGGAAAGCCACATCACGCTGGGCCATGTGCTCTGCGAACTTATTGAGGATCACGTTCTTGCCAACCCGGCGTAAGCGACCCGCAACGGCATCGCCTCCCCCGGCGATCATCAAACCCATCGATGCCTCGCGCCTGAAGACCTATCCGCTCCAGCGACGGCACAGCAAGGTGCAGGTCTCGAATTTCGCCAAAGCTTGGACCAGCGGGCGGTCGTTCAAACGGTTCCTGGATTCGCTGCCGGATATCCTGGCGGTGAAAACGCTGCGGGAAGTGGCACGAGCCATCGCCAAGGCGCATCGCCAAGGCCGGCCGGTGATCGTCGGCATGGGCGCCCATGTGGTGAAGGTCGGCCTGGGCCCGCTGCTCGTCGATCTGATGGAACGCGGCATCGTCACCGCACTCGCCATGAACGGCGCGGTCATCATCCACGATTTTGAGCTGGCCTTCATGGGACACACCTCGGAGGAAGTGGACGCGGAAATTGATTCCGGCCGATTCGGCATGGCGGAAGAAACCGGCCGCATGCTCAACGAAGCCATCACGCTGGGGATGAAAGAGGGCTTGGGCCTCGGCGAATCATTGGGCCTCTATATCAATCGGCGCAAGGAGCACTTTCCGAATCGAGCCACCAGCCTGCTCGCCACCGGCGCCAGACTGGGCCTCCCCGTCACAGTCCACGTGGCCGTCGGCACCGACATCATCCACATGCATCCTTCCGCGGATGGCGCGGCGATCGGCGCTGGCTCCCTGCTCGACTTTCGCCGCCTGGCCGCCGTTGTCTCAGGGATGGAAGGCGGGGTGTACCTCAATCTCGGATCTGCCGTCATTCTGCCGGAAGTGTTCTTGAAGGCCGTGTCGCTGGGACGGAATCTCGGCCACTCGCTGACGAATATCACGACGGTCAACATGGATTTCCTCACGCACTATCGTCCCATGACCAATGTCGTCCGCCGACCGACCCAAAAAGGCGGTAAGGGATACGCGCTCACCGGCCATCACGAAATCATGGTACCGCTCTTGGCCGCCGCCGTGCTGGAAGAATTGGCCGGCAAGTAACCGGCACTGCCGGAGCCGTTCCTTCCGCCGCTGACCGCATCGTCTTCCTGAACCGCCGGCCGTGATCACCGCAGACGTGCGTGAGTCTTCAAGAATGGCTGGAAACACCCTGCTCCCCACCTCCGAATCGCTGTACGCTATCTGGAAGGACCTCAATCTCCGCTATTTTCATAGCGCCCTTCCACCCATCACCATTGAATGGAGTCGGCGGCTGACCTCGTCGGCAGGGATGTTCGTCTGCCGAGTCGGACCGCGGCACACGCAGCATCACCCCGACGATGAACGCCTGGGACGACGCTGCATCAGGCTGTCGGCCGTGCTCCTGCAGGACGATGCCCCGGAGTCACAGCGTGAAACGCTGGTCACGCTGGCGCATGAAATGATTCACCAGTGGCAGTATGACATCCTGAAGCGCCGCCCGAACCATGGACCGGATTTTCGCCGTATGATGACTTGCATGAACCAGGATGGGCTCGGGATCACGATCTATCATTCGTTGGGCAAAGAGGTCACGGCGTTGGCCAGGTATGCCTGGCGCTGCCAACAATGCGGGTCCATCTACCGGCGTCAGCGCCGGAGCATTCAACCACGGCGGCACTTGTGTGGATCCTGCCGGGGACCGTTGCGCGAGCTCTCGATCGTTCACGATGCGTTGCTGGCGGACCCGGCTCCGGCTGTTGCGGTCGGCCGGCAATTCTTCCTTCCGTTCCAATCGAGCTAGGGTTTCATGTCTGCTCGTTGGCCTCGTCAGATTCTCTTCGGCGATATCGACGCGATGTTTGCCTCCGCCGCGGTCCTCGACGACCCATCATTGGCGGGGAAACCGGTGGCCGTGGGTGGCCCGCCGCCGCGCGGCATCATCGCCGCCGCCAGCTACGCGGTCAGGCGATTCGGCGTTCGATCCGCCATGCCGACCATTCAGGCCATGCGCCTCTGCCCCAACTTGATTCTTGTACCGCCGAACCGACCGCTCTACGCACGCCTGCACCGCCAGTTGCAGGACATCACGACCCAGTTCTTTCCTGAAACCGAGTGGACGAGCATCGATGAGTTTTACTCGGACACCACCAGGCTGCAGACGCGCCATCCCGATCCACGGGCCTTGGGACAGGCGCTCAAGGCCGCCATTGTGAACACCACCGGACTGACCTGTACGATCGCCCTGGCTTCCGGTAAAACCGTCGCCAAGATCGCCGCCGACGCGCATAAGCCCGACGGGTTGGCCGTGATTGAGCCGGGGACGGAGGCGGCGTTTCTTGCCCCGCTGCCGATTCGTTCGTTGCCGGGGATGGGGCCGAAATCAACGGAGGCCGTCGAGCGCCTCGGGGTGCAGACGGTCGGGGACCTGCTTGCGCCGCAATTTGCCTCCTCGCTCATGCGTCTCTTCGGCACACGCCTGGCTGCCTTGCAATCTCTCGCACGCGGCCTCGATTCAGACCCCGTGGTGCCGGACCGTGAAGCCCAAAGCGTGAGCCACGAGACGACCTTTGAAGAAGACACGAACGACCCGGCCATCTTGGAACCCATCGTCCATGGCTTTCTTGAAACGCTCACGCACGATCTCCGGCGAGAAGGGTTGGCGGCCGGCGCCTTCACGGTCAAACTGAAAGATTCCTACTTTCACATCACGACCCGGCAGCGGAAGTTCGCATCGCCGCTCAACTATGATCCCGACATGTGGCCGAACATTCGCCTCGCACTCGCCGAGCTGCTACAGCCACGATCGCGCTACCGCCTGGTCGGTCTCGGCCTGTCGGACTTCGTGCCGGCCCCGGAACTGCTTTTCGACCGTCGGCAACGCGCCGCCGTCGCCGTGCTCGACCAATTGATCGAGCGGCATGGCACCGGCGTGATTCGCCTGGGAGGACTGCCGCAAGGCAAGGATGGCGCGACAACACGCCCACCTCGCACGAAGGAATAGTCCTGCCGCTTGCGTGGAGGCCGTCACGGTTTCGAGGTGGCGGACATTTTCCCCATCCTGTTAAGATGCACCTCTGAATCGACGCCAAACGCCATGCCCACAAAAGTCACCACACGAGAAGAACTGGCTTCCCTCCTGGCCGACCGCCGCCGGCAGCAGCACCGTGTCGTGTTCACGAACGGCTGCTTCGATCTCATGCATATCGGCCATGTGCGGTATCTGCAGGCCGCTCGAGCGCTCGGTGAGGTCCTGGTCGTCGGGGTGAATTCGGATGCCTCCGTCCGCGCCCTGAGCAAAGGCCCCGATCGCCCCATCGTGCCTGACGTGCAGCGGGCCGAAGTTCTTGCCGCACTGGCATGCGTGGATTATGTCGTGATTTTTCCCGAACCGGATCCCGGTGCGCTCATCGCAACCCTTCAGCCGGATATTCTGGTCAAGGGCGGCGATTGGCCGATCGACCGGATCGTGGGCCGCGAGACGGTCGAAGCGCGCGGCGGACGCGTCCAGACCATTCCACTGGTCCCCGGCGTCTCAACCACCACCCTGGTACAACGCATTCGCGCCACCACAGCCTAAGGATCCCGTGCCGCCTGTCACGCCATTGCACCTCACCACCTGGCTCGCGCCTGCGCGAGAAGCCCTACAGACCAACTCAGGCAAACCCTGCCTCATGGGGTTGCACGGCTCGACGACGGGATTCGGCCTCGCGCTGCTCACGCAAAGTGTGCCTTCGCAACCACTCGCGGATCGCTCCTGGCTGATCGTCACTAAGACCGATGATGAGGCGGAACGCCTCTATCAAGACACCCTCTTTTTCCGCACTCTCTGCGGACAATCGGGCGACGACTTGGCGCTCTTCCCGAAATGGGAAACCTTGCCGTATGAATCGACGGTCCCGCACATTGATTTGGTGGCCCGCCGGATGCAGACGCTGCACCGGCTCTGCACGACCTCTCGCACGGTGCTGTTCACGTCGGTCCCGGCGCTGACCCAGCGTGTGCTTCCGGCGCTGGTCTTCACCGACGCCCTGCTCTGTTTTCAACCCAACGGGTCGATGGAACGGGAAACGCTCGTGTCCGGCCTGCTGCGTCTGGGGTATCGCAAGGGATCGGTGGTAGAAATTCCCGGCGAATTTAGTATTCGCGGCGGCATCGTCGATATCTACTCGACCGCGTACCCCGATCCATTACGGGTAGAATTTCTCGGAGACACCATCGAATCAATCCGCTTTTTCGATCCGGCCACGCAAAAGTCGACCGACAAGATCAAGCAGGCCTGGGTGTTGCCCGCGCGTGAGCTCATCCGACCCGACGACGCACCCGATGCGCTTGCGCCCCTGGCCGCCGATGCCGAATGGCACGCGCCGTCGGTCTATGGCGCGATGGATAGCCTGCTGGATTATTTTCCACAGCCCCCCGTGTTGGTGCTCGATCAGCCCAACACCTTGAAAGCTCACACGGCCGAATGTTGGCAGGTGATCGAGGAGGGCTTCCTGCGTCACGAGGATCGCTCCGATCCGAACCCGTACCCGACGCCGGATCAGCTCTATCTCACGTGGGACCAGATCCTCGCCGCGACGAACGGCTATGCGACGCTGGCCCTGGAGCCGGTAACCGCCCCGGACGCAACGTGGGAGCCGGTGATCAGCTGTCCTGCGCAAACCCCGGCGAGTGTGGGACTCGGCCAGCGCGGGACCGCGTTCAGCCATACATTGGAAGTGCTCGACCGTTTGCGCGAGGGCGGCCCGGTCGTCTTAGTCGCCCGCAGCCAGGGGCAGGTCGGCCGATTGCTCGCGCTGTTCGGTGAGCATGACCGGCCGGCGGTGGAATGGAAACCCTCTGCCCTGTCCGCCGGCGGCGCGCAGAAAGCCCCGTTCTCGGTCTTGAACGGCGACGTATCCGCCGGGTTCCTTTCTCCAGAACTGCGCCTGGTCGTGCTGACCGAAGAAGAACTGTTCGCGAAGGGTGCCCGCCACAAGCCGCAACACAAGAGCAAGGCCGCCACCTTCCTCTCCTCGTTGGAAGATCTGAACGTCGGCGATTTTGTCGTGCACGTGCAATATGGCATCGCAAAGTATCAGGGGCTGCGCCGCCTGTCGGTGCAGGACTTCGACAGTGATTTTCTCGTGCTGGAATTCGCCGGCACGGACAAGCTGTATGTGCCGCTCGACCGCCTGAATCAAGTTCAACGGTATGCAGGCGCCGATGCGCATGTGCCGCGACTCGATCGGCTCGGCGGAACGAGTTGGGCCAAAACCACGGCGAAGGTCAAAAAAGACATCGAAGAAATGGCGCACGAGCTGGTCGATCTGTACGCCAACCGCGAACTCGTCCATCGCACCTCCTACGGCAAGGACAGCACGCTCTACCACGAGTTCGAGGCGGCCTTCGAATATGAGGAAACGCCCGACCAGCGAAAGGCCATCGAGGACATCACCCACGATTTGGCCTCCACGAAACCGATGGATCGCCTGGTCTGCGGCGACGTGGGTTACGGCAAGACCGAAGTCGCCATGCGGGCTGCATTCAAAGCCGTCGAAGAAAACAGGCAGGTGGCCGTGCTGGTGCCCACCACCCTCCTGGCCCACCAGCATTACGATAATTTCGTGGAGCGGTTCGCCCCCTTCCCGACCCGCGTGGCGCTGATTTCCCGATTTCAGTCTCCAAAGGAGACGAAGGCCATCATCAAAGACACGGCCGCCGGCATCGTCGACATCCTCATCGGTACCCATCGACTCCTGCAAAAGGACGTGCAGTTCCGCAACCTCGGATTGGTCATCATCGACGAGGAACAATGGTTCGGCGTAAAGCACAAAGAACGCCTCAAGCAATTGCGGACACAGGTTGATGTGCTGACGCTGACCGCCACGCCGATTCCCCGCACGCTGCAAATGACCATGACCAGCGTGCGTGACCTCTCGATCATCAATACCCCGCCCTCCGGACGGCTGGCGATTCGCACGCAGGTGCTCCGCTTCAGCGAAAAGGCGATCCGCGAATCGATTCTCCGCGAGCTCGGCCGCGGCGGACAAACCTATTTCGTCCACAATCGCGTGGAGACCATGGAGCGGATGGGCTCCTGGCTCCAGGAATTGGTACCGGAGGCGCGCATCGTGATGGCGCACGGCCAGATGGATTCCAAACCGTTGGAAGCCGTGATGCTGAAATTTTTCCACCGGGAAGCGGATATTTTGATCGCCTCCGCCATTATCCAATCCGGAATCGATGTGCCGACGGCCAACACAATCATCGTCAATCGCGCCGATACGTTCGGCCTGGCGCAACTCTACCAGCTGCGCGGCCGAGTCGGGCGTGGCGGCGAGCAGGCCTACGCGTATTTTCTGGTACCGGATGAAGGCAACCTGTCGGAGGATGCGCAAAAGCGGCTCACGGCCATTCAGCAATTTACCGAGCTGGGGTCGGGCTTTCGCATCGCCGCGGCAGACCTCGAAATTCGTGGCGCGGGCAATCTGCTCGGCAAACAGCAATCAGGCCATATTGCCGCCATCGGCCTTGATCTCTACTTGCAAATGGTGGAGCAGGCCGTCCAGCGGTTAAAGGGCCAGGCGGTGGAAGAAGAGCCGGACCCCGAACTGCGGCTGAGCGTCTCAGCCTATATTCCTGAGGATTACGTGGCCGACAGTCACCAACGTCTCTCGTTCTACAAGCGCCTGTCCTCCTGCGGCCAACTCGGCGACTTAGCCCTGCTGCATGGAGAGATCGAGGATCGGTATGGGCATCCACCTGATCCGGTCGAGCGGCTGTTCGAGCTCATGCAGATCCGCCTCTTGGCCAAACAGCTGCGGCTGAGTTCCGTGGTCGAACAGCCGCACGCCCTCGTCATCACCTTCGACCAGAAGGCCAAGGTGTCAGAAATCGCCGTGCAGACGCTCATGGATCGCTACAAACGCCGGCTGCGATTCCTGTCGCCGCTGTCGTTTGAACTCCAGATGCCGCATGACGACTGGAGTTTGGTCTTTCCAGAACTCAACGCAATCTTGCAAACCCTCCACGTCTGTGGTACCAACAATCAAGGGCCGCAGAAAGGCCCTGCCTGATCGACGCACTGGACCCGCTTTCCGACCGCATGACGTTACGGCAGACAGCACACCATTCTCATTGGCAGGGACGAGTGACCGGCGCCGCATTGGCGCTGTGTGCCCTCGTCTCGCTTCCCGGCTGCACCGAACCACCGCAGGAAGAGCCGGTGATCGCCATGATCAACGGACGATCCATTACTCAGGCCGAGTTCGACATTCGGTGGGAAGAACTGTCCCAGGCCACTCGCGCCCGTTACGAAAAAGAAGGCGGGAAGCGCCGGTTCCTCGATGAATTGATCATGCGCGAGTTGTTGATGCAGGAAGCGCGCAAACAAGGGCTGGATCAGTCGGACGACATCCGCGAGAAAACCTTGCGATACCGCGAGCAGCTGATTCTCGATGAACTGCTGAAGGACCGGATCAAGACGAAGGTCGAGATTTCCAAAGAAGAGCTGGATGCCTACCTCGAAAAACATGCCAACCAGCTTCTCGCGAATCCCAAGGTGCAGGTCTCGGTCATGTTGCTACCAAACGTCTACGCCGCCAAGGACCTCAAACGCCAGGTCGAAGGCGGAGGCAACTTCACCCGTTTCGCCCTGCGCTATTCGATCGACGAACGCAGCCGCGCGAAGGGTGGTGATCTTGGCCCCTATCGCAAGGGCTTGCTGGAGCCGGAACTCGATGCCTTGATTCCGTCCATGCACGCCGGCGTGCTGAGCGATCCGATCAAGACCGACAAGGGTTACTACCTCATGAAGGTGAGCCCGCTGGAGCCGGAGATTCTGCAAGCGGACCAAGCCACCCGTGAACGTCTCCGCCAGGAACTGCTGGCTGAAAAGCGGCGGAAGCGGTTGGACGATGTCTTCGCCGAACTCCGCACCGGCGCCACCATCCGCATGGCCGACGCGGCTCGCTACGTGACCGATGAGCCAACCCGGCAGTAACCCGGCCCACGCCGGATTCCCCCTCGTACGTGGTCGCCATTCTGCCCTTCTGCGCTCCGTAACAACGTTCCCCTTCTGACATCTCGATTGTGTACAATCCCCCTACCTGTATGAACCACCGATTGCCTTTCGTCCCGACATGTCTCCACCCCATCGTTCGTAGATTCGCCTGCACGAGGCCGATTTTTTTTAGTCCCTCGGCGCATCCAACGACCGGCAGATTGGCAGCCGGTTTCCTGTTGGCGATCTCGGCATGCACGCTACTCGCCGCTCCCCTGCAGGCCGCGAAGCTGGAAGACCGCATCGTGGCCGTGGTCAATTCCGACCTGATCATGTGGTCGGAGCTGAAACGCGATCTCCTTCCTGACCAGGACCGGCTCCGCAAGGTCTACCAAGGCGAAGAACTGGAACGCCGCCTCAAGACGGCCGAGGCCATCGCCGTCACGAAAATGATCGAGCGCAAACTGCAGCTGCAAGCCGCCAAGAACAAGGGCGTCGATGTCTCCGATCAGGAGGTCACGCAGGCGGTGGAAGAAATGAAAAAGCAGGGGGAAGCGCTCAACGGCACCGATCCCAACACCACCAGAAACGTCCGCGAGCAGCTGACCTTGATGCGTGTGGTCGACCGAGAAGTGCGCGGGTTGATCATGGTGGCCGAGCCGGAGATGAAGCGCTACTACCAGGAGCACCAGGATCGTTTTGCCTATCCCGAGGAATATCAGTTGAGCCAAATCCTCATCAAGCCTCGAACGCCTGACGGACTGTCGGCGGCCCAAGGCCGGGCGGAAGCGCTTCTGGCTACATTGAAGCAGGGGGAACCCTTCGAGGATCTGGCGATTCGCTTCTCCGACGGAGCAGACGCGTCACGCGGCGGACGACTGGGCCTGGTCCGGCAAGGTGAGTTGATTCCAGCGCTGGAGCAGGCGCTGACCTCGGTGCAAGTGGGGCAGGTGACGGGAATCGTGGAGACGGCGGAAGGCCTGCATATCGTGCGCGTCGACGATAAAAAACCGCGCCAGTTTCGGCCCTTCGAACAGGTGAAAGCCGAAATCCAATCCCTGGTCTTTCAGCAAAAGACCGAAGACCAGTATCAGATCTGGATGGCCGACCTGAAAAATAAGGCCTACATTGAGATCAAGTTTTAACAGGATGCTGAAAAAGTCCGCCAGCAGCGTTCTCGCTTCGTTCAGACCCTCAACGTACCCCCGAGGGTACGCTTCGGCCCTTCACTCGCTGCGGCCTTGCTGTTCGGTCTTTTTGAGCATCCTGCGGGAGTGTTGTATGCGAGTGGCGCACAGGCGTGCGATCAACGTTCTCTCGTGCCACCCTCGTGTTTCCGCAATCCATTAAACTGCGCGCGAATCTCCCCCCACAAGGCATCTCGGCCCTCATGGGTTTCAGCCGAATACAGCAGAACCGGCACTTCCGCCGGCAATCCGCAGGCCACGCGCACTTCGGTCAGAGTCGGTTTCCGCTCGCTCTGCCGCAGCTTATCGGCTTTCGTGAGCACGATGATGAGGCCGCAGCCAAGCGACTG
>WBZU01002127.1_pt1 | contig 13985 bp, 10 predicted proteins | sample 5204311 | NCBI WGS metagenome assembly WBZU01 (sample SAMN12344359, study PRJNA552823) | activated sludge metagenome | biome: Activated sludge suspended growth; feature: Nitrification reactor; material: Wastewater; isolation source: activated sludge from nitrification reactor of wastewater...
GCGGTTGGGGCCGGGCTGGTCCGAGGGCGCCGAGAGCTTCACGCGGACCGTCGTCCCGAAGTCCGCGCCGGACGCCGAGAGGCCGGGCGGGCCGGAGCGCTGGCCCGACACTGGCGGCGCAAGCGCGCCCAGCACGGCGGCGGCAGCCAAGGCGGCGGCAGCCAGGCCGAGCTCGGCCCGTGACGTCCGGCGCAGCGGTCGCAGGTCGGTGCCGGCCGCGGGCACGTGCCGGCGCCGGTTGCGCCAGGCCAGCGCCGCGATGCCGGCGAGCAGGAGGATCTTCACGCTGATCGCCCGGCCGTAGCCCGTGCCGGCGAGGTCGCTCCAGGCGCTGAGCTCGTCGGCAGTCCGCAAGGTGCCGGTGACGACGACCGCTGCGAGCCCGGCGGCCGCGGCGACGCCGAATCGCCGCACGTGGGCCGCCTTCTCGGCCGAGGCGGCGCCCCGGGTGCCGAGCAGCAGCGCCGCCAGGCCGCCGAGCCAGATCCCCGCCGCGGCCAGGTGCGCGGCCTGGGCGGCTACTGTCAACGCGTGCGGCCACGGCCCGGCTGCCGCGTGGCCGTTCGCGGCGTGGACGATCGCGGCCGCGAGCGCCGCGAGCCCCGCGACGCCGAGGCCTGCCCGCTGGCGGGCGGGGGAGCGCCACGCGGCGAGGAGAGCGCCGCCGGCGACGGCCAGCGCCGCGGCGCGCCACACGAGGGCCGCGCCCACCGGGGTGCCGAGCAGATCCCCGACCGAGGAGCCGGCGGCCTGACGCTGTGCCGCACCGAGCAGGAGCAGTCCCGTTGCCGCAGCGGCCCAGCCGCCCGCCCCGAGGGCCAGCGCCGAGCGGCCCGGCCCGCCGAACCTGCCGACGGCCGCTGCCGCAGCGCCGATCAGGAGGACCAGCCCGGTCAGGAAGAGCCAGCGGGCCGCGATCTCGAGGCCCGACGCCGATGAGTCGGCGACGGCGCTCTGGACCGCGGCGCGGCCAGGGGCGACGCCGACGCCGAACGCGAAGGTGCCGCGGCTGGCGTGTCCGTCGACCGCGGACACCGACCGCCACTGGACCGTGTAGACGCCGCGACCGGTCGTGCGGAGCGGGACGACGAGCGCGCGGGGATCGCCCGGCGCGGGCCGGGCGGGGCCGCCGGCCGCGGCCGCACCGGCCGGGCCGACGACCTGCACGTCCGACAGCGACGGCTCCGGCGCCTCCGAGAACGTGAGGCGCACCGCGGCGGGGGCGGCGCCGAGCGTGGCCCCGGCAGCGGGGTCGGAGCGGACCAGGCTGGCGTGGGCGGCCGCGTCGGGCGCCGCCGCCCCGAGGGCGACCGCCAGCGCCGCAGCGGACGCGGCCGCTGCCCGCGCACCGGCCCGTCCGGCCCAGCGGACTCCGCGGGCGCCGCCGCTCACCCGGGTCGCTTCCGCCGGCCGCGCAGGGCGAGCGCCACCGCCCCGGCCAGGGCGAGCCCCGCGACGGCCAGCGCCGCGACGGCGACCCGCTTCGCGCTCTGGGCCGAGTCGGCGGCCCGCTCGGCTCGCGGCAGCTCGCGCTCGACGCGCTGGGCCAGCTCGCCCGAGGACGGCGCCTTCACCGGGAACTGGACCTCCGAGGCTGGCGTCACGCAGTCGAAGGTGCGCTCCGAGCAGGCGGCCCGGACGTCGATCGCCCGGCCGTCGAGGGTGCCGGTCACGTGGAAGGCGTACGTGCCCGGCCGCGTCGGCACCAGGACGGCGCGGAAGCGCCCGGGCGCCGCGGCGGGCACGAGCGGGAGCGTCGTGCGCGCGGCGCCGAAGGACACCTCGACCTGCAGATCGGCCCGGCTGCCGGCGGCCAGGGAGCCGGAGGCCTGCGTGACGCCAACGTCGACGAAGTTCTCGGACCCGCTGATCGCGGGCTCGCGGCCCCAGCCCAGCTCGACGCGGTAGGGGCCGGAGGAACGCGTGACGTGGGCGCCGGCGGCGGGCGCAGAGGCCAGCGCCGCCGCGATGGCGGCGACGGCGGCAGCGGCGATGCGGCGGCGTGCGCCCGGCATTCGATCCCATCCCTCGCGTCGTGACGCTGGGCAGCGCGGGAGCGCGCCCGGCGCCGAATCTACCGGCGCCGCCCGCCGGGAGGGACGGGTGCGGGCGGACCGGGCCGGATGTTCGAGCCGGCGCAGGCGCTGCCGCACGCCTGTGCGCCAGCGGATAACGTGGCGCGCGCGCCGCCCCGGAGGGCGACGCCGATCCATCCGAGCCGCCGAGCAGGAGAGAGTCCGTTGCGCCTTCGCATCCCCGCCGCCGCCGCCGTCGCGGCCCTCGCCAGCCTCGCCGGACCCGCCGCCGCGGGCGCCGCGCCGATCACGGTCAAGCTGACCCCGAACGCCAACCGCTGCGAGTTCCTCGCCGCGGCGGGCGGGCGCTGCCTGCTGCCGTTCCCGAGCGACTGGTACACGGTGGCCGACAAGCGCACGGCCACGGGCCGGCGCCTGAACTTCCAGCGGGCCTCGATGCCGGGCAACGTCGACGGGGTCCGCATCGATCCCCGCGAGTGGAACCGCAACGACGGCTTCTCGCCCGGCCAGCCCGTCACCGTGAAGGTCCCGGGCCTCGACACGCCCGCCGCGTTCACGCGCACCGCGCCCGTCCCGATCGGCGACCTGAAGCAGTACGCCCGCGGCACCGCGCCGGTCGTGGTGATCGACACCGTCACCCACAAGCGCCACCTCATCTGGACCGAGCTCGACGCCACCGCCGGCTCGGCCGCGAACACTTCGCTCATCATCCGGCCGGGCCGCAACTGGGTCGAGGGCCGCCGCTACGTCGTGGCGCTGCGGCGGCTCAAGACCGCGGCGGGCGCGACCATTCCCGCCCCGCCGGCCTTCCGGGCCTACCGGGACGGGCGGATCACCCGCCAGCGGATCGTCGAGTCCCGCCGGCCGCGGATGGAGCGGATCTTCAAGGACCTCAAGCGCGCCGGGATCGGCCGCTCCGACCTCTACCTCGCCTGGGACTTCACCGTGGCCAGCGAGCGGAACCTGTCCGAGCGCATGCTCGGCATCCGCGACAAGGCCTTTGCGGCGCTGGGCGACCGCAACCTCGCCGACCGCAAGCTGGCCGGCCGGGCACCCACGTTCGCGATCGACCCGCCGTCGGCCACGTTCAAGGACGAGGACGGCACCTGGACCTACGCGCCCTGCGACCCGGACGGGTGCAAGGACGGCCAGGACGACAGGGTGTTTCGCCGTGTGACCGGCACCGTGACGGTGCCCTGCTACCTCAACCAGGCGGCCTGCCCGCCCGGCGCGCGGTTCAACTACGCCAAGCCCGGCGACACCGTGCCGAGCCAGAAGCCGGGGAACGTCTACCGGGCGCGGTTTGCCTGCAAGATCCCGCGCGCCTCGCTCAACGGGCCGGCCCGCACCGGCAACCGCGCGGCGATCTACGGCCACGGGCTGCTCGGCGACATCGGCGAGCTCAACCAGGGCCAGATCGCCGGCATGATCTTCGAGCACGGCTTCGTCTACTGCGCGACGAACGAGATCGGCATGGCGGGCGAGGACGTCCCCAACGCGGTGGCGATCCTCAAGGACCTCTCGAAGTTCCCGTCGCTGGCCGACCGCGTGCAGCAGGGCTGGCTGAACGAGCTGTTCCTCGCCCGGGCGATGATCCACCCGGCCGGGTTCACGTCCAACGCGCTGTTCCGCGACGGCGGCCAGGCCGACATCGACACCAAGCCGGGCCGCGCCTACTACGACGGCAACTCGCAGGGCGGCATCATGGGCGGCGGGGTCCTGGCGGTCTCGCCGGACATCGACCGGGCGACCCTCGGGGTGCCGGGCATGAACTACTCGACGCTCCTGCAGCGCTCGGTGGACTTCAACACCTACGCGTCGATCCTCTACGCGGCCTACCCGGACACCGAGGAGCGCCAGGTCTACCTGTCGCTCATCCAGATGCTGTGGGACCGCGGGGAGGCGAACGGATACGCGCAGCACATGACCACGGATCCGTACGCCAACACGCCGCCGCACCTCGCGCTGCTGCAGCCGGCGTTCGGAGACCACCAGGTCAGCGACTACGCCGCCCGCGTCGAGGCCCGCACGATCGGCGCCCGGCTCTACACGCCGCCGCTCTCGGCAGGCCGCTCGCTGGACCGCGACCCGTTCTACGGGATTGCGCGGATCACCCGCTTCCCGTATGCGGGCTCGGCGATCACGTTCTTCGACTCGGGCCCGATCCGGGACGGCGGCGCGGCGGGCACCGGCCCCTCCCCGCAGGCCAACGTGCCCAACGACCAGGGCAACGACCCACACGAGCTGCCGCGCCGGACCGTGCAGGGCCGCGCCCAGAAGAGCGCCTTCCTGTCGCCGGGCGGCAAGGTCGTCCAGGCCTGCGGCGCCACGCCCTGCTTCTCGGGAGGCTGGGCCGGGCCGTAGGGGCTGGGGGTTAGCCGAGGGCCGAGGCGAGCCGGCGCCGCAGGGCGGCGAGGTCGGCGTCCCCGAGGCCGTGGCCCTGCAGCCACGCGGCGGCACCCCCGGACTCGGCGTCCACGACCGCGAGGATCCGCTCCATCGTGCCGGCGACCGGGGCGTGGTCGTAGGGATCGTGGCCCTCGAGCTCGGCCCGGTAGGTGGGGGAGCCCATCAGCCGCTCCATGACCTCCACGATCCGTTCCGCGGTCAGGAGGTAGTCGTCGACGATTGCGTCGCGGTTCGCGCCGGCCGCCTCGAGGGCGAGCGCGACGACCACGCCGGTGCGGTCCTTGCCGGCAGCGCAGTGGACGAGAACGGCGCCGTCCGCCCGGGCGATCGTGCGGATCGCCGCGACGATCGAGTCCGGTCGCCGGCGGAGGTAGCCGAGGTAGGCCCGCACGACCGGCGTCTCGCCGGCGAAGGCGCCGTCGAGCGGGTCCCCCCAGGGGCGCACGGTGTCGGCATCCAGGTCCGTGTTGCCCGACTCCGGGTAGAGGGAGCGGTGCTCGATGCGGACGTCGGGCACCCGGGTCAGGGGGCCGGGCCCCTCCATGGCGATCTCGACCCCGGTGCGCAGGTCCACGACGGCCTCGAGCCCGTGCTCGCCCACCAGGCGGCGGATGTCGGCCCCGCTGAGCGCCTGGAGGTTGTCGGCCCGCAGCAGGGCGCCGGGAGCCACGACCCGGGCGTTCACGGCGCCGTCGAGGTCGATCCAGCGCGGGGCGGGGAGGGTGCTCACGCCCGACATGGTGATGGACCGCATCGGCCGGGGCGGTGCGGCCCGCGCATCACGCGGCGGCGCTGGCTACCCTGCCGCGACCCATGCGCATCTTCTCCGGCATCCAGCCCACGGGGCGCAAGCACCTCGGCAACTACATCGGGGCGATCACCCAGTACGTCGCCGGCCAGGACCGCGGCGAGGCGATCTACTGCATCGTGGACCTCCACGCCACGACCGTCCCGTACGAGCCGGCCGACCTGCGCGAGAAGACCTACGACACCGCGGCGATCCTGCTCGCGGCCGGGCTGGACCCGGGGCGCTGCATCTTCTTCCGCCAGGGCGACGTGCCCGAGCACACCGAGCTGACCTGGCTGCTGTGCTCGGTGACGTCGTGGGGCGAGCTGAACCGCATGACGCAGTTCAAGGACAAGGCGGGCGCCCAGCGTGAGCTCGTGTCCGCCGGGCTGTTCCTCTATCCGGTGCTCCAGGCGGCCGACGTGCTGGCCTACCGGGCCGACGAGGTGCCGGTCGGCGACGACCAGCGCCAGCACATCGAGCTCATGCGCGACATCGCCGGGCGCTTCAACGCCCGGTTCGGCGACACCCTTGTCGTGCCCGCGCACCGCATTCCCGCGGTCGGCGCGCGGATCATGGACCTCCAGGACCCCGCCCGGAAGATGTCGACGACCGGCGGCAGCGAGCAGGGCACCGTGTACGTCCTCGACGAGCCCAAGGCCATCGAGAAGAAGGTCAAGAGCGCGGTCACCGACTCCGGCAGCGACGTCGTGCGCGGGCCGGACAAGCCGGGGATCTCCAACCTCATCGAGATCCTCTCGGTGGTCCGCGGCGTGCCGATGGCAGAGATCGAGGCGGAGTTCGCCAGCGCCCGCTACGGCGAGTTCAAGGCCGCCGTGGCCGACGCGATCGCGGGCTACCTCGCGCCGGTGCGCGAGCGCTACGCGGCGATCCGGGCCGACGAGGCGGCGCTCGAGGCCACCCTGGAGGCGGGCGCTGCCAAGGCGCGCGCGATCGCTGCCGCCACGCTCGCGGACGTCCGGCAGGCCATGGGCGTCGGACCCGTCCAGCCGGGCCGCTAGCGTCCCCGGGGCATGCACGTAGCCGAGCTGGAGCTCGACCTCGACGTCTTCTCAGGTCCGTTCGACCTGCTGCTGACGCTCATCCTGCGCGAGGAAGTCGACCTGCGCGAGGTCGACCTGGCCGGGGTCGTCGTCGCCTACCTCGACCACCTCGACCTCCGCGGCGAGCTGGACCTCGACGTGGCGACCGAGTTCCTCGTGCTGATCGCGGCGCTGCTGGAGCTCAAGTCGCGGTTGCTGCTGCCGTCGGCCGAGGCGGACGAGCTCATCGAGCTCGAGCCGGGCGAGGCCGCGGAGGAGCTCCTCGCCCGCATGCTCGACGCCCGCCGCTACCGGCGCGCCGCCGCCGAGCTGGCGCAGCGGCTGGCCTCGGAGTCGGGCTTCCGGTTCCGGACGGCGCCACTGCCGCCGGCCCTGCGCCGTGTCTCATTCGAGCACCAGCCGGCGGGCGTCTACGAGCCCGGCGTCCTGGGCGCCGCGCTCGGCGGCCTGCTGCGCGTCCCGCCGCCGCTGGACCTGCGCCACATGGCGGCGCCGCGGGTCTCGGTCACCGAGCGGGTGCAGCTGCTGCGCACGCTGCTCCTGCGCGGCCGCTTCTCGTTCGACGAGGCGGTGCGCGGCGCCGACCGCCAGACGGTCGCGGTCACGCTGTTCGCGCTGCTCGAGCTCTACAAGCGCGGCGAGGCGACCTGGGACCAGCCGGAGCTGTTCGGCGAGATCACGGTCCAGCCGCGGCCCCGCGCCGTGCCCGTCGCGGCGGAGGCGGCCGGATGACGCCACTGGCCCGCACCCTCGAGGCGCTGCTCTTCCTGTCGAGCGAGCCGGTCACCGCCGGCGATCTCGCCGAGGCCTGCGACGCCGAGCCCGACGAGGTGCGCGAAGCACTGGACGCGCTCGGCGCCGGCTACGAGCGCGATGGCCGCGGCATCGTCCTGCGCCGGCTGGCCGGCGGCTACACGCTCGCCTCGGACCCCGAGTCCGAGCCGGCCGCCCGGCGGCTGCTCGCCAAGCCGCGCACGCCCCCGCTCACCCCGGCCCAGGCCGAGACGCTCTCGATCGTCGCCTACCTGCAGCCGGTGTCCCGGCCCGAGATCACCCGCATCCGCGGCGTGGCGTCGGACTCGGCGACGGCGACGCTGCAGGACCGCGGCCTGATCGAGGAGTCCGGGCGCTCGCAGTTCGGCGCCGTGCTCTACCGGACGACGCCGCTCTTCCTGAAGCTGTTCGGGCTCGACGCGCTCGCCGACCTGCCCGACCCGGCGCAGTGGGATCCCTCCCCGGAGGAGGAGGCCGACCTGCGCGACCGCCTGCTCAAGGCCGGCGAGGCCCGCGCGGGCCTCGGGCCGGCCGCCTCCGAGTAGCCGTCCCGGGCTCCCCCGGCGCCCCTGGCCGCCCCGGCGCCCCTGGCCGCCCCGGCGCCCCTGGCCGCCCCGGCGCCCCTGGCCGCCCTCGGCCGCCATTCTCGTGCGCGTGAGCCACCGATCCGGTGGTTCGGACGCGCAGGTTCGCCTTGGGGCCGGCCTGTCTGCCGTTCTTGTGCGCGTGAGCCACCGATCCGGTGGTTCGGACGCGCAGGTTCGCCTTGGGGCCGGCCTGTCTGCCGTTCTTGTGCGCGTGAGCCACCGATTCGGTGGTTCGGACGCGCAGGTTGCCTTGGGCCGGGCTGTCTGCCGTTCTTGTGCGCGTGAGCTACCGATCCGGTGGTTCGGACGCGCAGGATCGCCTTGGGCCGGGCTGTCCGCCGTTCTTGTGCGCGTGAGCCACCGATCCGGTGGTTCAGATGCGCAGGTTCGCCTTGGGGCCGGGCGGCGCTTCGGGGGTCAGGCCGCCGCGGCCGCGAGCTGCCCGCAGGCCGCGTCGATGTCACGTCCCCGGGTGAGCCGGATCGTGGCCGGGATCCCGCGCGAGGCCAGCGCGTCGCGGAACACGCCGATCGCCTCGCGGCTCGAGCCCTCGTACCGGGACCCCGTCGGGTTGAACGGGATGAGGTTGACCTTGAACGCCTTGGGGTCCAGCGCGTCGGCCAGTGCCAAGGCCTGCTCGTAGCGGTCGTTGACCCCGGCGAGCATCACGTACTCGACGAACACCTTGCGGCGGGTCTGCGCGAAGTGCTCGCGGCAGGCGGCCAGCACGTCGGGCAAGGGATAGCGGTCGTTGACCGGCATCAGCTCCGAACGCAGCGCCGGGTCGGCGGCGTGCAGCGACAGCGCCAGGCGGATCGGCCGGGGCTGGGCGGTGAGGCGCTCGATCCCCGGGATCCACCCGACCGTGGAGATCGTGGTGCGCCGGGGGGTGATCCCGAGGTCGGGCAGGCGCTCGCAGGCGGCCAGCACGGCGTCGAGGTTGAGCATTGGCTCGCCCATGCCCATGAACACGCAGTGGTCGACCGGCTCGGTGCGCCGGAAGTGCAGCGCCTGGTCGAGGATCTCCGACGCGGTGAGGTTGCGCCCGAACTTCATTGCGCCGGTAGCGCAGAACGTGCAGGTCAGCGGGCAGCCGGACTGGGAGGAGAGGCACAGCGAGCGCCGGCCGTCGCGGTAGCGCATGAGCACCGCCTCGACGGGCCGGCCGTCGGCGGTGTGGAAGAGCGTCTTGACCGTGCCGTCGCGCGACACCGCCTCCGCCTGCACCGCGAGGCTGCTGAAGGGCACGGCCTCGCCGAGGCCGGCCCGCAGTGCGGCGGGGAGGTCGGTCATCTCCTCATAGCCGGCGGCGCCGCGGGCGGCCCACGCCCACACCTGGCGGGCGCGGAAGGCGGGCTCGCCGCGTTCGGCGAGCGCGGCGTCGAGCAGCGCGAGATCCATCCGCCTATGGTGCCAGCCGATGCGCCTCGCCAAGTTCCTCGCCCACGCGGGCGTCGCCTCGCGCCGGGCGGCCGAGGAGATCGTGCGGGCCGGGCGGGTCACGGTCGGCGGCGAGGCCGTCACCGATCCGGCCCGGGACGTGGACGGCTCGGCGGTCGTCGCAGTGGACGGCGCCCCGGTGTCCCTCGAAACCGAGCAGGCCGTGTACGCAGTGCACAAGCCGGCCGGCGTGGTCTCGACCGCGAAGGACACCCACGGTCGCCCGACGGTGGTCTCGCTGGTCCCGAAAGCGGGGGTGCGGCTCTACCCGGTTGGACGCCTCGACGCCGACACCACCGGGCTCATTCTCCTCACGAACGACGGCGAGCTGGCCAACCGCCTGCTGCACCCCAGCCACGAGGTGCCGCGCACGTACCGGGCCGTGGTCTGGGGCGGGCCGGTCGGCGACGCCGCGGTGCGCGCCTTGCGGGACGGCGTCGCGCTCGAGGACGGTCGGACCGCGCCGGCCCGCGTGCGCCGCCTCGGCCCGGCGACCCTCGAGCTGACGATCCGCGAGGGCCGCAAGCGCCAGGTCAAGCGGATGTGCGAGGCGGTCGGGCATCGCGTGCGGGCCCTGCAGCGCACGAGCTTCGGCCCGCTCGCGCTCGGCAGCCTGCCGCCCGGGCAGGCCCGCCGCCTGTCGGCGAAGGAGGTCGCCGCGCTCTACGCGGCGTCCGAGCCCAAGCCGCCGCGGCGGCGGTCGTAGCGCGGCGATCCTCCAACCCCCGGGAGCGCGTCCGCGGGGCGCCTGGCCGTCGAGGTTGAGGTCGGCCGGTGGGACGGTCCGGCGCCACCGAGCAGCCAGACGGCGGGGATCGGCCCCCAGGTGCCTCGCATCAGGGCTCGGTGGCGGCCTCTCGGAGCGCGGCACGCGGCCGCCCGCCGTCGCTCCGCCCGCCGCCGGGCCGGCCCCGCCGCCCCCTCAGGCCTCCGGGCTGCCCTCCACGCCGAGGGTCCACACCCGCATCTTCGCCTTGCGGCCGCGCACCTCGAGCTCCCCGACCTCGACGAGGCCGCCGCCGCCGTCCAGCCCAGCCCGGGTGGCGTCGGAGGCGAACAGCATGTGCGGCGTGCCCTTCGTCATGCCCTCCAGGCGCGAGGCGGTGTTCGTGGTGTCCCCGACCACCGTGTACTCGAGCCGGCGCTCGGACCCGACGTTCCCGGACATCACCGGCCCGCTGCACAGCCCGATGCCCATCCGGAAGTCCTCGTGGGCGATCGAGCGCCCGTGCATCCAGGCGTTGAACGCCGGCAGCCGGACGCCGAGCATCTCCCGGGCCGCGGCCACGGCGCGGGCGGCGTGGTCGGGCTGCTCGATCGGCGCCCCGAATATGGCCATGATCCCGTCGCCCATGTACGAGACGACCGTGCCGCCGTGGCCGAGGATCGCCTCGCTCATCTCGGTCAGGTAGCGGTTGAGGATGTCGATGACCTCGGCGGCCTGCAGCGACTCGGCCGCCGACGTGAAGCCGCGCAGGTCGCAGAACATGACCGTCCCTTCCATCTGCACGCCGCCGAGCCTCAGGTCCCCCCCGGCGCGGTCGATGACCTCGTCGGCGACCTGGGCGGGGACGAAGCGGGCGAAGACCTCGCGCACGCGGCGGCGCTCGCGCAGCTCGGTGGTGTAGTTGGCCGCCAGGGCGCCGACCGTTCCGACCACCAAGGCGAGCCCGACGGGCACGACGCCGATGATGCGCCCGGCCTCGAACGCGAGCTGAGCCGCGACGGCGTAGGCGGCGGCGAAGAGCAGCGGCGGGATCAGCGCCCGCGCCCCGACCAGGCTGATGCTCGCGGCGGGGGCCACCAGGCCCGCGAGGATGATCGCCAGCGTCGTGATCCAGCCGCCCGACTGGCGGAGCGGGAAGCCGGCGAGGACGCTGGCCATCGCCGCGGCCTGGATCTCCGGGCCGGGCATCTGCCCGCCGCCGACCGAGGTGGGGTGGACGTCCTGGAGCGAGGGCGCCGTCGCCCCGACCACCACGATGCGCCCGCGGAGCTTCGCGTCCGGCACGCGCCCGCGCACGAGGTCCGCGAAGGAGACGGTCTCGATCGTTCCGGGCGGGCCCGGGTAGTCGATCCAGGCGCCGCCGTCCTTGAAGCGGCGGGGCGGGGCGTGCCCGCCGGCCGCCCGGGCGGCCACGACGGCGAAGCCCGTGAGCCCGTCGATCTCGTAGGGGAAGCGCCGCACGGTGCCGCCGGGATCGGGGATCACGTTGCCGTTCCCGACGCGCGCCCGCGCCTGGCGCAGGTCGGCGTCACTGAAGATGACGTTGGGCTCGCCGGTGTCCGAGACCTCCGAGGTGCCGAGCACGACGTTCCCGGCCCGCGCGATCGCATCGAGCAGCGCGAGGTCGTTCGCGTCGTTCGTCGGCTCGGAGAACTGCACGTCGTAGGCGATGACCTTGGCGCCGGCGGCCGTGAGCCGGTCGATCGCCTGGGCGTGCAGGCGGCGGGGGAACGGGAACTGGACGCGCAGGTCCGAGAACGTCTTGGCGTCGATCCCGACGACCGCCACCGTCCGGGGCGGCGGCTCGCTCCCGCGGATCGCAAACCGCGTGTCGACCGTGTCGAGGTCCATCCGCTCCAGCGCGCCGGTGGCCTGCGTGATCAGGCCGGCCGCCACCGCCACGAAGGCGGCCGTGGCCAGCAGCGCCAGGCGGATCCGGCCGCGGCGGGTCGAGCGCATGGCCCGAAGTGTCGCGCCCGTGACGGTCGGCGTGTCGGGCAGGCGGCTCATGGCGCCCCCGCCGGGGCGTAGCCTCCTGCCATCGACCGACCGCAACTTCGACCCCCGTCCGCGTTTCCGACTCAGGGACACCCCGCGCCATGACGCTCCGCCCTCGACTGATCGCCGTGCCGGCCGCCCTCGCGGCGGCCGCCGCCGTGCTCGTCCCCGGGCTCGCGCAGCCGCCGACGGCGGGCAGTGCCGACGGGACGATCAGCACGTTCGCGGGGACCGTGCCAGGGTTCGTCAACGGGCCGCCCGACGTCGCCCGGCTCCAGACACCCGAGGACGTGGCGCCCAACCCGGCGTCCGGCCAGTACCAGGGGACGCTGATCGCGGACACCGGCAACAGTGCGATCCGGCTGTTCGACAAGTTCGGCACGATCGTCACCGTCGCGGGCCAGCAGCCGAGCTCGCCGGGCTTCTCCGGCGACGGCGGGCCCGCGACGTCCGCCGAGCTCAGGGCGCCGTCCGCCGTGGCCCCGACGCCTGACGGCAGCTTCCTCATCGCCGACACCGGCAACAACCGCATCCGCCGGGTCGACGTGGCGACCGGCGACATCGACACCGTCGCGGGCACCGGCACCCAGGGCGCCGGCGGCGACGGCGGACCGGCCACCGCGGCCCAGCTCGACGCGCCGACCGACGTCGTCCCGGCGCCCGGAGGCGGCTACTTCGTCGCCGACTCCGGCAACGGCCGCGTCCGCTTCGTGAGCGCGGGCGGCACGATCACCACCTTCGCCGGCACGACGCCCGGCTTCAGCGGCGACGGCGGCAAGGCGGCGGCGGCCCAGCTCAGCCAGCCCCGCAAGCTCTCCCTGGCGCCCGACGGCGCCGTCCTCATCGCCGACACGGGCAACGCGCGCGTGCGGCGCGTCGACGCAGGCGGCACGATCACGACGGTGGCCGGCGGCCAGCCCGGCTTCGCCGGCGACGGCGGCCAGGCCAAGAGCGCCGCGCTCAGCCAGCCCTCCGACGTGATTCCGCTGTCCAACGGCGGCTTCCTGATCGCCGACACCGGCAACAACCGCGTCCGCCGCGTCACGCCGCTCGGGACGATCTTCACGATCGCCGGCTCGACTGCCGGCTCCGGCGGCGACGGCGGCCCGGCCAGCCAGGCCCAGCTCAACCAGCCCGAGGCCCTCACCCGGACCCCGAACGGCGGCGTGATCATCACCGACACCGCCAACTCGCGCGTGCGGGTCACGACGGACACCGGCCAGCTGCCCGATCCGAAGCTGACGAAGTCCATCGGCGTCGTGCCGCTCGGCGCCGGGGTCTCGGTGCAGCCGACCGGCGCCCCAGCGCCGATCGCGCTGCGCGAGCCCGATCTCGCCCCGAACGGGTCGGCCTTCAACGCCAGCCAGGCGACGGTGCAGGTGACGCTGCAGGCCTCGACGTCCGGGGACAAGGCGCAGATGAAGTTCGCCGAGGGCGCGTTCCGCCTGAAGCAGAACACCGGCACGCGCCCGATCACCGACGTCACGCTCAACGGCCCGCTGACCTGCACCTCCGGCCACGCCGCCGGCAAGGGGCGCGCCGCGAGCCTGCAGGCCCGCACGGCGGCCCGCAAGCGCAACCGGCGCGTCTGGGGCCGCGGCAAGGGCCGCTTCCGGACCCGCGGCCGCTACGCCTCGGCGCTCGTGCGCGGCACGTGGTGGCTCACCGAGGACCGCTGCGACGGAACGCTCGTCAAGGTCCGCGAGGGCAAGGTCGAGGTGCGCGACCTCGCCAAGCGCAAGACCGTCTTCGTGACGAAGGGCAAGTTCTACTTCGCCCGCAAGCCGGTGCCGAAGCGCCGGGCGCAGCGGTAGCGCGGCGGGCAGGGCCGCGGGCCGGGCCGGTGCGGTCGTTGGGGCCGCGTGCCGGGTCGGTGTGATCCCCGCGGCCGCGGGCCGGGTCGGTGTGATCCCCGCGGCCGCGGGCCGGGTCGGTGTGATCCCCGCGGCCGCGTGCCGGGTCAGGGCGAGTCATCTAGGGGGACCAGGACGCGACGCCGGCGGCGCCGCACCGCGCTCCGCGCGATCTCGTGCGCCTTGACCACCGATTCGGTGGTTCATGCGCGCAGGAACGGCGGGGCGATGCGGGGCGATGCGGGGCGGTGCGCTCCGGCCGATCTCGTGCGCTTTGACCACCGATTCGGTGGTTCATGCGCGCAGGAAC
>WBZU01002128.1_pt1 | contig 13983 bp, 12 predicted proteins | sample 5204311 | NCBI WGS metagenome assembly WBZU01 (sample SAMN12344359, study PRJNA552823) | activated sludge metagenome | biome: Activated sludge suspended growth; feature: Nitrification reactor; material: Wastewater; isolation source: activated sludge from nitrification reactor of wastewater...
CCGTCGCGCACCGTCCAGGTGAACGGGCGCCCGATCGGGCCGCGCACCTCGAACGCGTCGCCCACCTGGGCCACGTCCACGAGGTAGGGGGAGACCTCGCCGTCGGCGATGCGCTCCACCGTCAGCGCGACGGTGTGCTCCTCGGGGGCCGAGGCGATCGAGTAGGAGCGCTGGGCCTGATAGCCGTCGGGCGCCGTGAGCCGCACGTCGACGTGCTGGCCGGCGCGGTGGCCGGGCCAGTCGGGCACGTCGAGGATGAGCGTGCGCGCGCGCTCGGACTCGTCCACGATCTCGCGCACGGTCGCGATCCGCCACACGATGGGCGGGAGCTGCGCCGTCAGTCGTTCCAGTACCGCTGCTCCTGCCAGGGGTCGCCGCGGTTGTGGTACCCCGCGTTCTCCCAGAACCCCGGCTCGTCGCGCACGCTCAGGCGCAGCCCCCGCACCCACTTGGCGCTCTTCCAGAAGTACAGGTGCGGGACGAGGAGCCGGACGGGGCCGCCGTGCTCGGGCTCCAGCGCCTCCCCGCCGTACTCGTGCACCACCCACGCCTTGCCGCCGGTGACGTCGTCGAGCGGCAGGTTGGTGGTGTAGCCGCCGTCGCACCATGCGGTGACGAAGCCGGCGTCGGTGTCGACGCCCTCCAGCAGCGTGTCCACGGAGACGCCGGTCCAGGTCGTGTCGAGCTTGGACCACTTCGTCACGCAGTGGATGTCGACGGTGAACGTCTCCTGCTCCAGGGCGCGCAGCTGCGGCCACGTCCACGACCGCGGGGCGTCGAGGGCGCCGTCGATCGAGAACGTCCACGCCGTGAGGTCCACCCGCGGCGTGGGGCCGGCCGACAGGACCGGGAAGCCGCGCTCCAGATACTGGCCGGGCGGGATGCGCCCAGGGTCGGCGTCGTCCTGGCGGCGGCCGAAGAAGCCGCGGGTGATCGGCGTCATCGCGAGCAGACGGTACAGCACCGGAAACGTGTCCTGTACGTTGTGCTGACCTGTGGAGGAGACCGCGACCGCGACGCCGCAACCACCCGAGAACGGGGCCCAGCGCCGTCCCGTGATCCTCGTCGTCGACGACGAGCCGGCGGTGCTGGCGGCCGTCGGGCGCGACCTGCGGCGCCAGTTCGGGGAGCGCTACCGGGTGATGCGCGCCGGCTCCGGGCAGGAGGCGCTGGACCTGCTGCGCGAGCTCCTCACCCGCGGCGACCAGGTCGCGCTGCTCGTGGCCGACCAGCGCATGCCCGGGATGTCGGGCACGGAGTACCTCGTCCAGGCACGCACGATGGTGCCCGACGCCAAGCGCGTGCTCCTCACCGCCTACGCCGACACCGAGGCGGCCATCGCCGCGATCAACGACGTCGCCTTGGACTACTACCTGCTCAAGCCGTGGGACCCGCCCCAGGAGCTCCTGTACCCCGTGGTGGAGGACCTGCTGGTCACGTGGGAGTCCGGCGCGGCCCTGGAGTCCGGCGGGGTGCGGATCATCGGCCACCGCTTCTCCAAGGACTCCCACGACCTGCGCGACTTCCTGGCCCGCAACCGGGTGCCGGGGCGCTGGCTGGACATCGAGCGCGACGGCGAGGCCCGCGAGCTGCTGCAGGTGGTCGGCGTCGACGAGGGCGGCCTGCCGGTCGCGCTGCTGGAGGACGGCACCGTGCTGGAGAAGCCGACCGTGCTCGAGCTGGCCCAGCGCCTGGGGGTCGCCGCCCAGCCGATCTCCGACCACTACGACCTGGTCATCGTCGGCGGCGGCCCGGCCGGGCTGGCGGCCGCGGTGTACGGCGCCTCGGAGGGGCTGCGGACGGTGATGATCGAGCGCGAGGCGCCGGGCGGCCAGGCCGGGCAGTCCAGCCGCATCGAGAACTACCTCGGCTTCCCCGCCGGGCTGACCGGCTCGGACCTGGCCCGCCGGGCGACCGACCAGGCCCGGCGGCTGGGGGCCGAGCTGCTCACCGTGCGCGACGCCCTGGCCCTGCGCGCGGAGGGGACGGGCCGCTTCGTCGACCTCTCCGGCGGTGAGACGCTGAGTGCCAACTGCGTGCTGGTGGCCTCCGGGGTCTCCTACCGCAAGCTCGAGGTCCCGGGCTTCGACGACTTCACCGGCGCGGGCATCTACTACGGGGCCGCGATGACCGAGGCGCGCGCCTGCGCCGACCAGCACGTGGTGGTGATCGGCGGGGCCAACTCGGCCGGGCAGGCCGCCGTGTACTTCAGCGGCTGGGCGGCCCGGGTCACCATGATGGTGCGCGGCGACTCCCTGGCGAAGTCGATGTCGCACTACCTCATCGAGCAGCTCGCAGCCCTGCCCAACGTCGAGGTGCGCACCGGCACGCAGCCCGTCGGCGCCGAGGGAGCGGACGGCCACCTGTCGCGGCTGACGAGCCGCGGCCCCGACGGCGCCGAGGTCACCGAGGACGTCGACGCCTGCTTCGTGTTCATCGGCGCCGCGCCGCGCACCGACTGGCTCGACGGCGTCGTCGCCCGCGACGAGCGCGGGTTCATCCTCGCCGGGCTGGACGCCAGGGAGGCCGGCTGGCCGCTGAAGCGCGACCCGTTCCTGCTGGAGACGTCGGTGCCGGGCGTGTTCGTCGCCGGCGACGTGCGGGCCCGCTCGATCAAGCGGGTGGCCAGCGCCGTCGGGGAGGGCTCGATGTCGGTGTCGCTCATCCACGAGTACCTGGCCAGCGCATGACCGCGGCCGCGCCGACCCCCGGGGAGCTGCGCACGCTGGACCTGTTCGACGGCCTCGACGACGCCCAGCTGCGGCAATGGGCCGCCATCGCCGATCCATACACCGTCCAGGCCGGCGAGATCGTCGCGCGCCAGGGCGACGAGGCGCCCGGCCTGACGCTCGTGCTGGAGGGGACGCTGCAGGCGATCCTCGTCACCGACGGCCGCGAGGAGCCGCTCGGCGAGCACGAGGCGCCGACCTGGATCGGGGCGGTGGCGGCGATGACCGGCAGCTCGATCGGGGTCTGCATGAAGGCGCAGACCCCGGCGCGCCTGGCCCTCATCCCGGCCGATGCCTTCGTCGAGCTGGCCATCGCCCACCGGCCGGTGTTCCAGCGGGTCATGGCCACGATCGGGCCGGTGATGGCCCGGGTCACCGCGGTGGAGCAGAACCGCGAGCGGCTCGCCTCGCTTGGCACGATGGCCGCCGGCCTGGCCCACGAGCTCAACAACCCGGCCGCCGCCGCCAAGCGCTCGGCCGAGGAGATCGTGCGCGCGCTCGACACCATCAACCACACGTTCGGGTCGTTCGTGGAGTCGGGCGTGGAGCGCGAGCAGGCCGAGCAGCTCGTGCGGCTGCAGCGCATCGCCGTGGCCCACTCCATCGAGCGCGCGCCCCCGGCCGCGCTGGCCGCCGCCGACGCCGAGGACGCGATGATCGACCTCCTGGAGGAGATGGGGGTGCGGGACGCGTGGAGCGTGGCCGAGCCGCTGGCCGCCGCCGGCCTGGACGCGGACTGGCTGGCGCAGGTGCAGGCCAACGCCGGGGTGGCCACGGAGTCGGCGCTGCGCTGGGCGGGGGCGTCGATGACCGCCCGGCACCTGGCCGCCGAGCTGCAGGAGTCGGCCGACCGCATGAGCGCCCTCGTCGGCGCCGTCAAGTCGTACGCGTACATGGACCGCGGCGCGCTGGTGGCGGTCGACGTGCGCGAGGGCCTGGACGCGACCGTGACCATCCTGGGGCACAAGCTCAAGCAGACGGCGATCGAGATCGTGCGCGACTACGACCCCGACCTGCCGCCGGTCACGGTGCGCGGGTCGGAGCTCAACCAGGTCTGGACGAACCTCATCGACAACGCGATCGACGCCCTCGGCGATCAGGGGACGATCACGCTCACCACGCGCCTGGACGGGACCTGCGTGGAGGTCGGCATCGCCGACGACGGGCCCGGCATCCCCGACGACGTGGCGCCGCAGGTCTTCGATCCGTTCTACACGACCAAGGGCGTGGGGGCCGGCACCGGCCTGGGCCTGGACACCGCCCGGCGGATCGTCGAGGAGCGCCACACCGGGACGCTGCGCTTCGACACCGGCCCGCAGGGAACGACGTTCCACGTGCGCCTGCCCCTGGAGGGCACGGCGCGGTGACCCATCCACGACACGGAGGACCGCCCGCATGAGCCCGAGCCGATGCACGCACCTGGACGCGATCGCCGTCACCGAGCTGCCCGCCACCGTCGACGGGTGCGAGGACTGCCTGCGCGAGGGCACGCAGTGGCTGCACCTGCGCCTGTGCCTGAGCTGCGGGCACGTCGGCTGCTGCGACGACTCGCCGCAGCGCCACGCCTCGGCCCATCACGCCGCCACCGGCCACCCGATCATCCGCTCGCTGGAGCCGGGGGAGGAGTGGTCGTGGTGCTTCGAGGACGAGGTGGGGATGCTCATCCCCGACGTGCGGGGCCACACCCACATCCCGCCCTCACCGCTGCTGTAGGCCTGCGCGCAGGACCACCTCGAGCGTGAAGCGCAGGTCGGGGTCGTCCAGGCCCGCCCCGAACAGCTCGCGGAGCCGGGCCAGGCGGTAGCGCACGGTCTGGGCGTGGACGTGGAGCGCCTGCGCCGCCGCGGTCGCGTTGCGGTCGTGGCGCAGCCAGGCCAGCAGCGTGTCGGCGAGCCGGGCGCGGGAGATGGCGGACTCGCCGTCCAGCGGCGCCAGCACATCGCCCGCGAGCTCGGACAGGAGGTCGGGGTCGCCGTGCAGGAGCAGGTCGATCCGGTGCTCGTCGGCGCGCAGCGGGCCGGGCGTGCCGCGGGGTGCCGCGGCGCGGGACTGGGCCAGGGCCAGGGCCGAGACGGCGCGCCGATGCGAGCGGGCCGCCCCGGCCCGATCCACCGCCGGGCCGATGCCCGCGGCGACGCCGGTCAGCGCTGCCTGGACCTGGGCGCGGCGGCCGGGGCCGTCCGGGTCGGGCACGACCGCGACGATCCGGCTGGCGTCGAGCATCGTGATCGCGTCGGCCGGGAGTGCGGCGGCCAACCGCCGGCCGCCCTGGGCCGCGGCCCACGTGACCACGGCCAGCCGGTGGGGCAGCTCCCAGCGCACGCGGGCGGCGGCCGCGCGCAGCCCCTCCGGGGGCACGGCCGGCTCCTGCAGCAGCGACTGGATCAGCACGGCCCGCAGCCGGTCGGCCTCCCCGGCCCGCTCGGCCTGCTCGCGGGCGTAGCCCTCCGCCGACTCCGCCGACAGCTCGTCGATGTAGGCGAAGATCGACTCGGCCAGCCGGATGAGCGTCTCGGTCGACAGCCCGGCGGCGGCGCCCGCCTCGGCCAGGCGCCGCCAGGCCACCTTCGCGCCCACCCGGTAGGCGGCCAGGAGGGCGTCGAGCGAGCGGCCCTCGCGCACCTCGCCGCGCCCGAGCTCGACGTACACGGAGCGGCCGACCGCGCGGCCCACGCCGGGGTTGCGGGCCATCTCCTCGAACTGCAGCAGCGCCTGCTCGACCCCGCCCCGGACGATCTGCCCGAACTCGCCCTCCAGGGGGCGGCTGAACGACGGCACCTCCGCGCGGATCGCCTCGATCAGCTCGTCGGCCAGCGCCGGGAGCTGGGGTGCGAGCGCCGCCAGCGCCTCGTCGGGCAGCGCCTCCCACGGACGCTGGCCGGAGGGGACGGCGCCATCATTATCAGTCATCTGACAAATCCATGGGTACATTCTGGGTCATGTGACGAGTATAGGCCGAAACAGCGGGGTACTTTGACAATATGACCGCTTCCGTACCACCGCCGTTGCATGGCTGAGCGCGGCGCCGTCCCCGAGGTCGGCACCGTCCGCCGCCGCGCCCTGCGGGCGGTCGGCGCCTTCTTCACGCCGCTGGTGGCCGACGACTACCTGGAGCTCATCAACCCGCTGTGGTCGACCCAGGAGCTGCGCGGGCGCATCGTGCGCGTCGAGCAGGAGACGGCCGACGCGGCCACCGTCGTCATCCGGCCGGGTGCCCGGCACCGCAGCCCCCACCGGCCCGGCCAGTACGTGCGCGTCGGCGTCGTCGTGGGCGGCATCCACCATTGGCGGGCCTACTCGCTGACGTCCGACCCCGGCCGGCCCGACGGCTGCATCGCCATCACCCCCAAGCTCGTGGACGGCGGCACGGTGTCGCCCTTCCTCGTCCGCGAGGCCCAGGCCGGCACGGTCGTGCGGCTCGGCGGCGTCGAGGGCACGTTCGTCCTGCCCGACCCGCTCCCGCCCAAGCTCCTGTTCCTCAGCGCCGGCAGCGGCATCACCCCGATCATGAGCATGGTCCGCGCGCTCGACCGCCGGGGCGCGCTCACCGACACGGTGCTCGTGCACTCGGCCCGCCGCCCGGACGACGTCATCTTCGGCGCCGACCTGCGCGCCATCGCGCTGCGCCATCCCGGCTTCACGCTCCACGAGCAGCACACCGCCTCGATGGGCCGCCTGACTCCCGGCGACCTCGACGACCGCTGCCCCGACTGGCGTGAGCGCACCGCCTTCGTCAGCGGGCCTGCCGCGATGCTCGACGACCTGCGCGCCCACTGGGCGGCGGCCGGCGGCGACCCGGCGCTCCTGCACATGGAGCGCTTCCAGCCGGCCGTCGGCTTCGGCATCGGGGACGGCGAGCACGGCGACGGCGGCACCATCCGCTTCACCGGCACGCCGATCGAGGCCCACAGCGACGGGTCGCAGCCGATCCTCGCCGCCGCCGAGGAGGCTGGGGCGACCATGCCCTACGGCTGCCGGATGGGGATCTGCCACACCTGCGTCGTGCGCCTCTGCGCCGGCTCCGTCCGCGACCTGCGCACCGGCGAGGTCCACGGACGCGAGGGCGAGATGGTCCGCACCTGCACGAACGCGCCCGAGGGCGCGGTCGTCATCGAACTGCCCAACGAACGAGGAAGACACCGCTGATGCCCACCATGATCGAAAGCCCGCTGTCCCGGCTCACGCCGCAGCAGCTCGAGGAGCTCGGCCGCGAGTTCGACGCCATCCACGACGAGGTCTACGCCGACCTCGGCGAGCGCGACCGCACGTACATCACCAGCATGATCGCCATGCACCGCCGGCTGGTGGTGCTGAGCCGCATCCTGTTGGCCGGCGCCTCCCGCTCCCGGCCCGCCTGGCTGGCGGGGACCGCCGCCCTGTCGGTGGCCAAGATCCTCGAGAACATGGAGATCGGCCACAACGTGATGCACGGCCAGTGGGACTGGATGAACGACCCGGACATCCACTCCTCCAGCTGGGACTGGGACTCGGCCTCGACCGCCGAGGCGTGGAAGCACTCCCACAACTACGTGCATCACACCTACACCAACATCCGCGGCAAGGACCGCGACCTGGGCTACGAGATCATGCGGATCGACCCGCATCAGAAGTGGTACCCGGTCTACCTGGCCCAGCCCTTCTACAACCTCATCCTCGCGGCGTTCTTCGAGTGGGGCGTTGCCTCGCACGACCTGGACTTCGAGGCGATCCGCAAGGGGGAGAAGTCCAAGGCCGCGCTCAAGCGCGAGCTGAAGGGGATGCTGCGCAAGGGGCGCCAGCAGGTGGTCAAGGACTACCTGGCCTACCCGGCGATCAGCGCGGCGATCGGCGCCGTGACCGGCGGGCGCACCGGGGCACGCGCCTCCTACAAGGCGACCCTCACCGCGAACTTCACCGCCAACATCGTGCGCAACGTGTGGGCCTACGCGATCATCTTCTGCGGCCACTTCCCCGACCAGACGTACACGTTCGACGAGGAGGAGGTCCAGGACGAGACCCGCGGAGGCTTCTACATCCGCCAGCTCCTGGGCTCGGCCAACATCGAGGGCAGCCCGCTCTTCCACGTCCTCAGCGGCAACCTCGGCTACCAGGTCGAGCACCACATCTTCCCCGACATGCCGAGCACCCGGTACGCGGAGATCGCCCCGCGCGTGAAGGACATCTGCGAGCGCTACGACCTGCCGTACAACACCGGCCCGTTTCTCACCCAGCTGGGCGCCGTGCAGCGCACCATCCTGCGCCTGGCCTTCCCCGGCGGGGAGCCGCGGCCCAAGCCGGGCCCGTACCGCGCCCAGGCCTTCGCCGAGCAGGCGTCGCCCGTGGCGCAGGTAGCCTGAGCGCATCGAGCATCTCGAACCGGCACAGCCCAGCGAACGCAAGTCGGCGCGCAAACTGGCGCGCGCGGTGGAGAGCGGTCGCGGCGTCAACGAGGCGCTGCGGTTCCTGGACTCCCGCCGTGACGACCCCGACGCCGACCGGCTCGCGCAGTCGCTGGCCTTCTTCCTCGTCGCCCGCTGCGAGTCCAGCCATGCGGGCTGGCGGGTCCTGCGCCAGGTGGTGGTCGACTCGGCCGCCGACGCGCCGTGGGAGAAGTGCGCGCGCCGCGCGGTCCCGCTCGTCAAGGACGACCTGCTCGACGTGCCCGAGGAGACGGGGCGCACGCCGCTCTCGCGGGCCCAGCACTTCGCCGCGCGGCGCCGGGCCGAGACGATCGCCCGCCACGTCGACCAGCAGGCGGTCCTCAAGGACCTCGGCCTGAAGGAGATCGGGCCCGTCAGCCCCGAGCGCTGGCAGGCCGCGCTGGCCAACGCGGTCACCGCCCGCTCCCGCGAGCAGGTCGCCCGCGCGGTCCAGCAGTCCCTCCTCGGTTAGCCAAGCGCCGGAAGAGCGAGCCTTCAGGCGAGCTCTTCCTGAAGGAACGCAAGGCCCCGGGCCGCAGCGTTCCTCAGCCGCCGGCGATGAAGCCCGGGCGGGGCAGCTTCTTCGGCGGCGGGTCGCCCGCCATCAGCTGGGGGACGGTGACGAGCTTGTACCCGCGCTTGCGCAGGCCGTGGATGATGCGCGGCAGCGCGGCGATGGTCTGCTCGCGATCGCCGCCGCCGTCGTGCATGAGGATGATGGCGCCGTGGTCGGCTCCGCGGATCGCCGCCTCGATGACGTTGCGGGTGCCGGGGCGCCGCCAGTCCTCGGTGTCCACCGACCACAGCACCGCGAGCATCCGCTTGCGGCGCAGGACCTTGACGGTGGTGTCGTTCATCACGCCGTAGGGCGGGCGGAACAGGCGCGGGCGCGGCAGCCCGAACTTGTGCAGCCACTGCACGGGCGTCCCGATCTGATCGCGCTGGGCGGCCTCCTTGAGGCTGCCGAGGTTCGCATGGGACTCGGTGTGGTCGCCGATCACGAACCCCTCACGCGCCTGCCTGCGCACGAGCGACCGGTTGGCCCCCATCTGGGAGCCGAGCTCGAAGAACGTGGCCGGCGCCTTCTCGCGGCGCAGGATGCGCATGATCCGGGGCGTGTAGATGCTCGGACCGTCGTCGAAGGTCAGCGCGATCTCCTTGTGCTTCCTGCTGCCGCGGGTCACCCACGGGGTGTAGGTGAGGACGTGGTCGATCGCCTTGTCGCCCACCGCGGTCTGGCGGGCCAGCCGCCGCTGGGCGGGGGAGGGGCCGCTCGGTGTGGTCGTGGTGGTCCTCGCCGGGGTGGTGCGGGCCGGTGTCGTCGTCGCCTTCGGGGCGGTGACGGTCCGGGCGGCTGTGGAAGTGGTCGTCGTGCTCGCGGCCACCGACGGCCCGGGTGCGGAGCCCGGGTCCGAGAAGGGGGCGGCGATCAGCACCACCGCCGCGGCGATCGCCGCCACCACCACGATGAGCGCCGCGATCCGCTGGCGCCGAAGCCGGCGCCGCCGCCGGACGCGGTCGGCGTCACGGCGCACCAGGCGCTGGCCGTACGGGTCGTGGCGGTCGGGGTCGTCGAGCATGGTGGCGATAGGACTCCTTCGCCTGCGGCCGCCGTTTCCCTACCGGCGGTCGCCCTCGACCATACGCCTGACCCCGCCGCGCGGCGCTACCGGTTCTCGACCTTCTCGCAGTTGGCCATCTTGTCGCCACGGTCGGCGCGGGCGGTGTCGTAGCCGGGGCCGCAGTCGACCGTGTCCACACCGCCGCCGAGCACCATCACGTTGTCGTCACCGGTGCCGCCGCGGATCACGTCGACGTCGGCGCCGCCGCGGATCTTGTCGGCGCCGTCGCCGCCGTCGATCGTGTCACGGCCGGCGTCGCCCTGGATCTCGTCGTCGCCGGGGCCGCCGTCGATCGTGTCGGGGCCGCCGCCGCCGAGGAGGCGGTCGTCGCCCTCGCCGCCGAACAGCGAGTCCTTGCCGTTGGCGTTGGGCGTGGTGTCGCCCCACAGCAGGTCGTTGCCACCGAGGCCGTAGAACTGGTCGGGGCCGGTGCCGCCGAACATGACGTCGTCCTTCTCCGTGCCGTCCTTGCGCCCGCCGCGGTTGGAGGAGCGGTAGGGCTTGGTCACGTTCTCGACCTCGGACGACACGTGACTGGGGATGACGACCTCGCAGTCCTTCAGCGACTTGCGGTCACCGTCCTCCATCCACTGACGGCCCTTGCCGTCGGTCTCCTTGGTGTCGATGTAGACCGTGTCGTAGCCGGCGCCGCAGTCGACGACGTCGTCGGTCTGCAGGTCGTTGGCGTAGATCGTGTCGTCTCCGCCGCCGGCCGCGACCTTGTCGTGGCGCGGCCCGGAGTAGATGGTGTCGTCGCCGGCGCCGCCGTCGAGCTGGTCTTGGCCGAACGAGGAGCCGGTGCTGCCGACGAAGCCGTTGAGGATGTCGTCGCCGTCACCGCCGAAGAGCTTGTCGCCGCCGATGCCGCCGTTGAGCTTGTCGTCGCCGGCGTCGCCGTAGATGGTGTCCTCGCCGTCGCCGCCGTCCACGGTGTCGTTGCCCGCACCGCCGCGGACGGTGTCGGCGCCGAAGCCACCGAACACGTTGTCGTCGCCCGCGCCGCCGCCGGCCTTGTCGTCCGCCACGCCCGCGTCGATCGTGTCGTTGCCCGCGCTGCCGTCGATGGAGTCGCCGCCGGCGTCGCCGTAGATCGTGTCGTCGTCGGCCCCGCCGTTGATCTTGTCCTTGCCGGTGCCGCCGTCGATCGTGTCCTCGCCGGTGGAGCCCTTGATGCTGTCGTTCTGCTGGTCGCCGAAGAGCAGGTCGTTGCCCGCGCGGCCGTCCACCTTGTCATCGCCGTAGCTGGCGTGGATGGTGTCGTCGCCGCCGCCGCCGAAGATGTTGTCGGCCTTGGAGGAGCCGGTGAGGCTCCCGCCGGACGGATCCGCCCGGAGGGTCACGGCGAGCGCCGGAATGGCCAGCAGGGCACCGGCGACCGTGACGGCCGCGAGGATGGGGAGGACCGTCAAGAACTTGCGCATTGGGAAAAATGTAGCGGGAACACGGTGTGTTCGCGCCACTTTGGACCGGTCGGTGCCCGATTTCCGCACGGTGAAACGCGATCTGGCGCAGCGCCACCGGTACCTGGCGCATTCCCCGCCCGCGATCCGTCGCCGGGGCCGGACCGCGGCCTCCGTCCGTACGGGTGTGCCACCCTCTGGGGCGACGTCGCCGCCGCCCCGAGGCACCTCGCGGGCCGCCTCGTCTCCCGTTCATGGAGTCCATCCCCTTCACGCGCCTCATCTCCCCGCTGCTGGCCGTCCTGGCCGGGGCGCTCGCCGCGCTGCTGCTCGCCGCCTGCGGCTCGGGCGGCTCATCCGACGCGACGGCCGCGTCGACCGCGACGACGACCGCGGTACGGCACGTCACCGGGGTCAAGGACCGGCTCCCCCCGATCGACCCGCGCGACGCCCCCGCGATCGATGAGGACCCGGCCGGGGCCGCCGCCCACATCGCCCGGTACTGGGCCGGCTACCAGCTGCCCAGCGGCGACATCGTCGACCCGATCTACCAGCGCGGCGGCATCCGCTACTCCCAGGCGGAGTGGGCGTACGCCGCGCTGCATCTCGCCGCGCGGAACCCCGATCCGCAGCTCGAGGCGTTCGGCCTCGCCGCCGCCTCCTGGGTGGCGGCCCGCCCGCAGGTGCACCGCACGGGCCCGTCGAGCTTCGAGGACGCCGACATGGCCGGCGTGGCCGTCGACCTGCAGCGGATGACGCCGAGCCCCGCCCGCGACCGGGTGGCGGCGCGCGTGAAGCGGTGGCTGGCCCGGTACCGGCCGGCGCTGCTCTACGACGGCAAGTACCACACGAACAAGTCGCTGGTGGAGGCCGTCGGGGTGCTCGACATGCTCGACGCGGGCGTCAAGCTCCCCCGCGCCTCCCTGTTCCGACGGCGGGCGATGGCCGTGATCGGCGACTCGATGCCGCGGGTGGCCCGTGGCTACACCGTCAGCACCCCGATGGGCGCCACGACAGTGCTGTCGGATCCGACCAAGAACCCGATCAGCTACCACGCGCTCACCCTCGCCTACCTGGCCCGGGCCACGCAGATCCTCGGCCGCCGCACCCCCGTGGAGACGCGCCGCCTGCTCGTGCACATGGCGCGCGGCCTCGTCTACCTGACGGCGCCGGACGGCGACTCCGCGCAGTGGGGGCGCTCGCAGGCGCAGGCGTGGGCCTCGTCGCTGGGCGCCTACGGCCTGCGGGTGGCCGCCCCCTACGCGACGGCCCGCGAGCGCCCGCGCATGCAGGCCACGGCCGACCTGCTCCTGCGGCGCATGGAGCAGGCCTACCACCGCGGCCCCTACGGCCTCTACTACGTGCCCGCGTTCGCGGACCTGGACCGGTCCTACGTGGAGCCGCGCGGCGTGGACCCGTACGCCAACCTCGTCACCTACCTGCCGCTCGCCCTCAAGGGGCTGGCCTGGCTGCCCGACGCCCCCGCCCCCGCCGCCCGGGCCGACGCATCGGCCGTCGCGGTCAGCGGGACGGTGCGGTTGAACCCGGGCACCAACGGCGAGACGGTCGTCGTGCGTCGCCCCGCCGTGTGGTTCGGCGTGCGGCCCGCGGGGATGCTCGTCGGCAACCACGGCTACGACCTGCGCTACGACTTCGGCCTGTACGCCGCGAAGGCGCGCACCAAGGCCGGCGCCTGGGTCGACGTCCTGCGGCCCCGTCCCGCCACCACCGGCGCGGCTGTCGACTCCGCCGGGCCCGTCCTCATCTCGTCGCAGGGCCGCGCCTACCCCACCGCCGAGTCGGTGCGCACCACCCGCGACGGCTCCGTCGTGCTGGGCGTGGCGTGGGTGCGCGACGGCACCGCCGTGGCCCGCGGCACCGTCACCTACACACCGCAGGGCGCCGGGGTGCGGATGACGACCAGCACCCCGCCGGCCGGCACCGACCTGCAGCTGTCGATCTTCGCGCGCGACCCCTCGCTGGGCGCCGGCACCGTCCGCGACGGCGCGGCCCTGGCCCGGATCGGCCGCGGCCACGCCCGCATCGACCCGCGCAAGCGGTACGGCTCGGCCTACGACCGGGCGCAGCAGCGGGTGCTCGTGGACTACCCCGACGGGGCGCCGGCCACGGTCACGTACGGCCTGGCGCAAGAGTGATCGCCCTGCGCTCTAGCCTGTGAGGTCATGCTCCGCACCGTGCTCCGCGCGAAGATTCATCGCGCCACCATCACCGACAGCGACCTGGAATACGTCGGCTCGCTGACCGTCGACCCGGACCTGCTGGACGCCTCCGGGATCGCCGAATGGGAGCTCATCCACGTGCTGGACGTCAACAACGGCGCCCGCTTCGAGACCTACGTGATCCTCGGCGAGCGCGGCTCCGGCCAGATGATCGTCAACGGCGCCGCCGCCCGGCTCGTGCAGAAGGGCGACATCATCATCGTCGTCGCGTACGGCCAGCTCCAGGACGCCGAGGTGGCCGCCCACGAGCCGACGATCGTCTTCGTGGACGAGCGCAACCGCCCCGTCGCCGAGGACGCGGCCTAGATGTCTAGCGCCGGACGGTCTGGCGCGCGGCCGACGTTCCGACGTTGCCGTTGAGGTCCACGGCGCGGACGCTGAGCGACACGGTGCCGGGCTTGGACGCCGCCGGCCCCCAGCTCAGCGTGTGCGGCCCGCGGCTGAGGGTGACGGTCCGCGTGGCCGCGGTCGTCCCGCCCCGCGCGACGCGCAGCGTGACCGTCGAGATCTTCGACAGGCTGATGCGCACGAGCGGGCTGCGGCCCACCTTGGCGCCCGACAAGGGGCGCACGCTGACCTTGGGGGCCTGCTTG
>WBZU01002133.1_pt1 | contig 13970 bp, 18 predicted proteins | sample 5204311 | NCBI WGS metagenome assembly WBZU01 (sample SAMN12344359, study PRJNA552823) | activated sludge metagenome | biome: Activated sludge suspended growth; feature: Nitrification reactor; material: Wastewater; isolation source: activated sludge from nitrification reactor of wastewater...
CCAGCCTCAATAAGAAACAACAGAGCCACCCGCCCTTGAGTCATCCCCACCGCTCGATAGATACCAATTTCCCGTCGTCTCTGTGCAACGGCGAAGGCCATGGTGTTGTAAATCAAAAACATCCCCACCAACAGGCCGACCCAGCTGAGCACCGTGAGATTCAAGCGGAACGCACTGATCATTTGCTCGACCTGACTCGTCCGGTTCACCGGTCGCTCGACCGTCACGTGTGGCGGCAAGACCGTTCGTACCTTCTCTGCCACCTCATCGACAGACAGGTTTGGAGCGGTCACGAGATCAATCCGATCGACCTGACCAAGCATGCCAAAAGTCACCTGAGCGGCAGCAATATCCATGACCGCCAGACGCTCCCAGGACGAACGTTGATCTGATTCGCCGTGAAGAATTCCTGCAACTCGGCAACGACAGCTGCCGGTCCCAATGAGAAGATGAACCTCATCCCCTACCGACAGGTTCCATTCGGCCGCCAGTTTTTCCCCGATAAACACCGAGTATGGATTGATCATGTCAAGCATCTGGCGTTCGGTAGTCGGCTGACTCACACGAAACCCTCTCGTATTGAATTCAGCCAAGAGATCCAGACCAAGCACTTGAATCGCCTGTTCAGCTTGATCCCTTCTCAGTTGAACGGCTGTTTGAAGAATGACGGGAGATACTGTGGTCACGCCGGGAACAGTACGTAGGTGCGTGATCAGTCGCTCATCAAGACCTGCCTCACCTCCTGCCACCTCCAAGGTGGTCGGACCGGCCACGGTCAGCACCGCTTGCTCAAATGAGCTCAGCACATCCACATTGGCCGTACGCACAGCCACGGATGCTGAAACTCCAAGGGCCACACCGCCGATCGTCAGTGCGGTCCGCAATGGCCATTGTCGCAGGTGGGAGAGAAGGATCAGAAGAACGACTTTAATAAAGGACAGCATGAAGGTAGAAGAAGCGGAACCACGAGGGACACGCACCAGAGACTGACCACCCGAAGCTGACCATCCCAACCTGTTTCTGCAAATTCTTTGAGTTTCGTTTACACGCTGAGGACCGTTTGCTAGACTGACGCGTACTTATACAGAAGGAGCACCAATGGCAAGACACTCTCGCACAGCAGCAAAAGCATCCAAACATCTCGTACGAACCACCCGCCCCCCTAAGTCTGCAGTGTCCATCACCCCCAGGCAACGTGAAATCTTGCGACTCGTCGCACTCGGCCATACAAATCGTGAAATCGCCGGATCGTTGGGGATCAGTGTCAGGACGGTTGAGGTCCACCGATTCAACTTGATGCGGCGGCTGAACGTTCGCAACGTGGCCCAGCTACTACGCCAAGCATTGCAGCAAAATCTCTTGCCGCGCAACTTCGGCACCAAATGAGCTAGAGCTCCTTGAGACGTCCGCGGCACTCCTGAATCGATCGGTATCCCTTTCGGGTTAATACCGCCCCGAGTTCTGTCTCTAAACGACGGAAGGCGTCCAGCCCCTCCTCCACCAATACTGTTCCAACCTGCACCGCCGATGCTCCACAGAGAATATGTTCAAACGCATCACCGCCATCCATCACTCCACCCGTGCCAATGATGGGCATCTTCTCTCCAAAGATCTTATAGAAGGCACGGACATTCGCCAAAGCCACGGGTTTGATCAGGCGTCCGCCTAATCCACCAAATCCACCTTTCGGCTTGATCACGACCGTTTCCCGCTCCGAATCAACCACGAGTCCATTGCCGACTGAATTGATCAGGTTCAGAAAGTCCACTCCACATCGCCCTAGCATGGTCCCCATCGCATGATGATGGGCTGGATCAAAGTAGGGCGGCAGCTTGACCCCCATGGGAACAGTGATCTTTGGACGCACCTTCTTGAGTACTCGTTCAGAGGCATCCGGGTCATACCCGATCTGCGGTTTCCCAGGGATGTTGGGACAGGATAAATTTACCTCAATAAGATCCGGTTGTACGGCATTGATCATTTCAGCAATCGTAGGGAAATCGTCCTCCGTCAGTCCGGCTACACTGGCAATGACGGGCTTACCAAATCGTTTGAGCTGCGGAATTAATTCAGCATATGCTCGATACCCAAGATTCGGCAGTCCCATGGAGTTGATGGAGCCTCCCGGAAACCCATAATATCTCGGTTCTGGATTCCCATGACGCGGCTCAATCGTCATCGACTTTGTGACGATCGCCCCTGCGGCGGACCCTCCGAGGGCCTCCAATTCTTCTCGTGTGACACAAAGCGCACCGGCTGCATTCATAAAACAGCTGGGGAACATCACGCCTGCAATCGTCGTCGAGAGGTTCATGATGGGCAAACCGATTGAGTAACAGGGGTCGTGCGTGAAACCAGTCTACCGTCACGCATCGCCCACGTATAGTCAGCCGCGAACGCAGCCTGTGTGCTATGAGTCACCAACAGCACCGTCTGTCCCCCAGACTGGGCGAGCCCACGGATCAGCGTCATGATTTCTGCACCTTGATGCGAATCCACGTTACCGGTCGGTTCATCAGCCAATAGAAGCCGTGGTTGGTGGACTAATGCCCGCGCAATCGCCACTCGTTGCTGCTCGCCACCCGAGAGCTCACCTGGACGATGGCGGCGCCGATGACTCATACCAACCCGATGCAACAGATCATCAACCCGTGCAGCAATATCACGTCCTTGGTCTCCCCGCAACATCAACGGGAGTGCGATATTCTCTTCAGCCGTCAGTCCATGAACAAGATGGAAGGCTTGAAACACAATTCCGATTGTTTCACGCCGCATCGTCGTCCAGTCCTGACTGTTCAGCGTGCTCGTGGACCGTCCATCAATCACAACTTCACCCGAAGTGGGGTGATCCAGCCCAGCGACAAGATTGAGAAGGGTACTCTTCCCACACCCACTAGGACCGACAAACGCACAGAATTCGCCCTGCCGAATTTCAAGATCCACATCGTGCAAGGCGGTCACCATGGCCTCACCGCGTGAGTACGTCTTGGAAAGCCCTCTGATCGTAACCACCGACTCCACATGCTCCTGAACGACACAGTCCTAGATCTTCTGAAACGCGTACTCCTATAACACACCCCTTCGGAACAGGACAACCTTGACAGGAGCTGCCGCTTCGCCATAATGAAACAAGCGCAAGGATTCATCTCTGGCTGCCATGGCTGCCTTTCCTCTACTTTCAACATTCCTACGTCGTGTCACGCGCTTCTTCTTCCCAATTCAGTGTGTCGTGTGTGGTGCACCCTTGGCAGATGACCTCATCCCTCATTTTTGTACCGGCTGCTGGAGCGCGCTTCAGTCGATGCCCCCAGCTCGATGTGCACGATGTGATCGACCATTTGTTTCTGGAGTGGCGACTGCCTATAGCCCGCAGCACCTGTGCTACGCCTGCGTTGAACGTCCACCTTCCTACACACGAGCCTGGACACTATATCCCTACACCCCTCCCCTCCAAGATGCGATCCGCCTGTTGAAGTACCAGGGCAAGGTTTCCCTCGTGACACCCCTTGCCAACTTGATGCTCACCACACTTCCACAGCTGGATACCATCGACCTGATCATACCGGTTCCATTGCACCACGCGCGGCTCTGCCAGCGAGAGTTCAATCAGGCACTGCTGCTGGCTGATCAGATCGGACGACATCTGAATATTTCCATTTCGTACACCAATCTGGTCCGTACCACCTGCACCGCACCTCAGACCTCCCTCTCCCGCAAAAGCCGACTCAAAAATCTTCGCCACGCATTTGCGGTACGGCATCCTACTCAGCTCATGAACAAACGTATTTTATTGATTGACGATGTCTTCACAACCGGCACGACTGTCAACGAATGTGCCAGAACTTTGCGCCGATCCGGTTCAGCCGACGTCTTCGTCCTCACCTTGGCGCGAACCATCGACCAGAATCTGCTCCCTGATCGAACGCAATCTCCAGCACCCTATCCATTTTCAAGTCATTGAATTGAAAGGTCAACTTTATGCCCATCTATGAGTACCTGTGCCAAGACTGCACGAAACGCAATGCGATCCTGACATTGACCCCCCACCGAGTCGATCCGGTGCAATGCCGCCACTGTGGAAGCTCAAGGATGAATCGCCTCCTCTCACGATTTTCCGCTCCCAAGTCGGAGGAGGCCAGGCTCGAGTCACTTGCCGATCCCACCACCCTCGGCGGACTCGATGAATCGGATCCCCGGAGCGTCGCCCGACTCATGAAGAAAATGGGACAGGAGTTGGGCGAAGACGTCAGTGACGTCGAAGCCATGTTGGACGAACCCGGTGGAGACGACTCAAGCATCGATCACGCCGACGACATCTAAGGTGTTTCTCACATATTTTCACTTGACTTTCTTACAACGACCTCTAGAATACCTCCATAGTGGGGGTGTTATGCGGCATGTGTGCTCTATGACGAAGTGGAGTAATGGGCCAGACTCCCAAGAGCGAGCTGATGACAGCCATGGACACCCACCGCTTCCTCAAGATTCCACAGCATACACGCTATCGATATTTTCAGCGCCGAGACAGCCCCGCGTTCAAGCTTGGCAACGAGTGGCAATTCGTTCGTTCGGATCTCGAACGGTGGATGCAAGACACCCAAACCAGATATCTGGGCAATTCCAAGGCTAAGGGATTATAATGTTCGCCGGTGAATATCTTTGCAAAGTGGATGAAAAAGGGAGATTTATCGTCCCTTCTCCGATCCGCGAGCAGATTGAAGCCGAGGGCCAGGCTGTGATGTTCTTGAAAGGTCCAGAACAGTCTCTTTTGCTCTATTCCATGAAGGAATGGGAAAAGGTCCTAGACCGAACAAAGTCGTCCTTGGATGAAGACCAAAGTCGGCTGTTCATGCACTTTGTCGTGTCGGAAGCCGGTTCATCGGACGTGGATAAGACCGGACGGATTTTAATCCCTGGCCGTTTACGAAAGCTGGTCCCGGTGGATGAGGATCAGGAGATCATACTGGTTGGACTCTATCACCGCATGGAACTCTGGAACCCAAGTGACTGGCGCCGGTATATTGCCCGCACGGAAGACCGCTACGAACAGAATATGACGAAGATCACAAACCTCCTCTAGTCGGCCCTATGCCATCACGCCAGCGACGAGGTATCGTGTTCGCTTCCAGTACCCTCCTCGCAAAAACAATTCCATCTCGAAAGACGCGATCTCGACCAGGGTTCATTCCCTCCGGTTTAGTGAAGGCCTCTTCCGGTTCTGTGAGGTCCATTCGGTCAAACGCCAAGGCCACCGGCCACAGTCCATCCCACCCACCTATAGTCACGGCTGACAGCCTAACAATGACGTTGCCGGTTCCTCCAAGCATCAATCATCAATATGCCACGGTGAATGGACGTCGATTGCTCTCATCGACCGGCCGCTCATACAAAGCGCAGGTCGGTCAGCAGGTGTGGGTAACCTTGGCTCAGTCACCTGAGGCGCCATCCTTTCGCGACCGCCTCCGGTCTGGCCCACTTGCCCTCTCGATCCGATTCTTTTTTGCTACATCATTACGACGAGATTTGGACGGAGGGCTGAAGATCGCCCAGGACGCAATCTGTGAAGGTCTCGACGTCAATGACAATCGGATCATTGAAACTCATCTCTACAAGCACGTCGACAAACTCAACCCCCGCATTGAACTCTCCCTTTCGTGCTTATCGCCTTCAACCCACGAGTCCTGACAACGGACTTTCTCCTTCCCTCAGCTACAGTTCTGTCCATCTTCTGCCGATAGGTTAAGAAGCCATCGACTTCGGAACTTTCTTGAAGGTATTTTTTCTATCCCGACCATGCGCGTCCCCATCAGCCAACTTCAGATCGGAATGTACGTCGCAGGTCTGGATCTCCCATGGTTTCGCTCCCCTTTCCTTCGTCATTCCTTCAAGGTCGAACGCCACGCACAAATCGAGAAATTGCTCCGCGCCGGAGTCAAGACAGTGGATATCGATCTTGACCGTGGAATCAGCCCTCACCTTGAGCAAGATACGACGGACCGACAAGCCCCGACACCTTATATCCCGGCGATTCAGGACAAAAAGCCGATCAAAACACTTGCCCAACTCAACGAAGAATATGCTCAAGCTGCGCTAGCAAAGCAGCAGTTGACACAGTCTGTTCAGACTGTCTTCACAAGGATTGCGAGTACCGGAACGGTCAATGCGCAACAAGCGGCCGATGCCGTCCACGAGATCACGATTGTGACCAAAACGCTCACCCCCTCATCCGTCTTCATGGCCTTGAGCCAGAATCGAGCCGGTGATCCAATGCTGAGCCAGCATGCCCTCACAACCTGTACCTTGGCATTGATCCTCGGACAGATATTTCAGTTCAACCCATTGGAGCTGCAAGAACTGGCCACGGCTGCGCTCCTGCATGACATCGGACTGCTGCAGATAGCCCCCGCACTCGTTCGTCATGCGCACGCCGACCAACGTCTTTCCCCTGCTCAACAACGAGAGTTTGAGACTCATCCACGTATCGGCGTGCGAACATTGCAACAAGCAGGCAGCAGCGAGACGGCCATCCTCCATCTCATCGCCAACCATCATGCCTATCTCGATGACAGCGGGTATCCGAAAGAAGCTCGAGGAGAATTTACCTCGGACCGAACCAGAATTCTTATGATCGTTGATCGGTACGATGAACTGTTAAGTGGATTCGGAGGGGCCACACCGCTGCCTTCGCACCGAACGTTTCAACGGCTCTACCAAGAAGCTCGACAGAATAAGCTCGATCAGCAGCTTCTATCATCATTTATTGGGTTAGTGGGCATTTATCCGGTGCATAGCCAGGTACGGCTGAATACGAAGGAACGAGGGGTGGTAACGACGTTGAATCAAGAGACATTGCACCAGCCGATCATCACCATCACTCACCAGCCAGAAGGCACGACCTATCCGGACCCATTCACCGTCAATCTGGCGGATCAACCCGATGGGCCGCAGACTCGTGCCATAGAAGCGGTCATCACGTAATGAAGCTGACGAACAGCGCACGCGACCGACCAGCGTACCTATTCGTAGCGCAAGGCCTCGATCGGATTCAATCGTGCGGCTTTATTGGCAGGATAAAGTCCAAAAAATAGGCCAACCACGAGGGAAAAACCGAATGCAGTCACAATCGTCTTTCCTGAGATGATGGTCGGCCAACCGGCAATAATGGACGTCAGCTTGGCCGCGGTCACACCCAAGAGCACACCGATCCCTCCCCCAACCATACTGAGCGTCATGGCCTCAATGAGAAATTGCATCATGATGTGGAGCCGTTTGGCGCCGACCGCCATACGTATTCCGATCTCTCTCGTGCGTTCAGTGACCGACACGAGCAAGATATTCATAATGCCGATGCCTCCGACAAGAAGGGAGACGGATGCAATGACCAGTAACATGCCCGTCAAGGTCTCACTGGTCCCTTCTTGAATCTTTGCAACATCGATCTGGGTACGAATCAGGAAGTCATCCGGTCGATCTCCTTGTAATCGATGGCGTGATCTCAACACCTCCCGTATTTGTTCAATCGCATCAAATATATCTTCCGTCCGATCTGTAGAAACATGGACGCCACTGACGGACCCAAGAAACGATGTCCCCAACACCTTTCGCTCAGCAGTGGTGAAAGGAATAATCACCACATCATCCTGATCATAGCCAGAAGGACTCTGCCCTTTCGGACTCAAGACACCGATAACCCGGATCGGAACATTTTTCACACGAATAACCGCCCCAACCGGCTCCTCTCCCGACTCAAAGAGGTTGTCCACCACCGTCTGACCAATCAGTGCCACACGGGCGGCGGTATCCATGTCCGTTTGGGTAAATGGACCTCCGCTGCTGTAGGCCCAGTCTCTGATCGTCAGCACACTCGGCGAAGCCCCTATCACCGTCGTACTCCAGTTGCGGCCTCCACTCATCACTTGCATCGAGCCCGATCGAGACCAGCCTGCTTCAGCCAAAAGCGGAATCTTCTTTTTTAAGTCGATCGCATCAGCCACTGTCAAGGTTACCACGGCACCTTGCCCCCCACGCACACCGCTGACTACCGAATAATTTGGCCAAATGAGAATACTATTCACCCCCATGGAGGCGATCTGTTTCTGCACGGCTAGTTTTGCCCCCTCCCCGATACTCACCATGGCAATAACCGCTCCGACTCCGATGATAATCCCCAACATCGTCAATCCAGCACGCAGGCGATTTCGTTGCAAAATTCGCAGCGCAGTCACAACTGTCAGCCACACAAACGTCGGCATCAGCACCCCTTGCTAATGAGCCCGATCCTGAATGGCACGGTCACTCAAGACTTGGCCGTCCTTGATCACAATTTCACGCGCAGCATGGGCGGCAATATCGACCTCATGCGTCACAAGAATGACCGTAATTCCATCACGATTCAATCCCTCAAGAATCGCCATGATTTCATAGCTCGACCCTGTGTCAAGATTTCCCGTCGGTTCGTCGGCAAGTAACAAAGATGGCGAGGTCACCAGTGCCCGAGCGATGGCCACCCGTTGCTGTTGACCACCCGACAATTGCGTGGGGGTATGATGCTCCCGGCCCTTCAGTCCGACCCGTTCGAGTGCTGTAGAGGCACGGGCTCGCTGCTCCTTTAAGGACAGTCCTCGGTACAGAAGCGGCAATTGAGCGTTTTCCAATGCGCTGGTTCTCGGAATGAGATTGAAACTTTGAAAGACAAAACCGATTTTCTGATTCCGAATCTCTGCCAACTGATCCGGTTGCAATGCCTCCACCTCAACACCGCCTAACCGATAGTGCCCCTTGCTCGGCTGATCCAGACAACCAAGAATATTCATCAGCGTGGACTTCCCTGAGCCGCTTGTCCCCATAATGGCGACAAACTCGCCATCGTTGATTGTCACGCTGAGGCCCCTCAATGCCTGCACCTCAATGTCACCGACTCGGTACACTTTCCAGAGATCTTCGCAGACGATGAGCGGAACCATATCCCTAGACAATTCTACAATAATCTTGGTAGGAGGTTAGAAACACGGACGCCCTCAGATGTGTCACGATCTCTTGCCTTATCCATTAGCTACGGACTTCCTCGCCACCTTCTGACATATGGGCGCAGCCTCAGCGATTTCGAGGACGGGGCGAACTGCCGAACCCCGGAGGAAGCCCGTTGCCCTCCTTTTTCTCGTCGAACGATTGGTCAATCCCGATGACGATCACGTCCCCCTCTGAAAGTCCCTCTGAAATGATCTCCGTTGAAGAGCCGTCGGAAATTCCGGTCTGTACCGGCAGCGGAACAAGGTCTCCATTCTCCCCCTGTTTCCAGACGATTTTTGGTGCCACCATGGGTCGCCATTCAGTCGTAACAGGACGAGCGGCTTCTCCCTTGCTTGATCGTCCACCGACATCTCGTGGACTCCCTTCACCTTTTGGTGGCACAAATCTAAGCGCGGCATTGGGAACTTTAATGACCTGGTCCTTCTGCGCGACTACAATCGAGACATTCGCGGTCATGCCTGGCTTGAGCCGCAAATCGGCATTATCCACACTGACCACCACATTGTACGTCACCACGTTCTGTACGCTGATCGGCGCAAGACGAACCTGCTTCACGATGCCCGTAAACGAGATCCCTGGGTAAGCGTCGACGGTAAAGACCGCTTCCTTTCCCTCCGACATCCCTCCGATATCCGATTCGCTCACATTGGTGTCGACTTGCATTTTGGTTAAGTCCAGTGCGATGAGAAAAAGGTTGGGCGTGGCGAAGCTGGACGCAACCGTCTGTCCGACCTCGATATTCCGCGCGACCACAATCCCTTCGACAGGCGAACGAATCACCGTATATTTCAGCTCAAGATCCGCGGCATTCACCGCCGCCTCAGCCTGCTTGACCTGTGCCTCAGTGACTCGGACCTGTGCCTCGGCACTGTGGTAATTCGTGATGGCCACATCAGCATCATTTTGGGACACAAACTGCTCCGGCAACAGCACTTCAACGCGGCTGAGTTCTCGTTTTCGTTGGGCCAAATCGGCTCGCGCACGCGCGACGCTCGCCCGTGCCATATCCAAGTTACTCGCGGCCTGTTCCCGACGAGCCTTGAACGGCTCCGGGTCAATGACCGCCACAATTTCCCCGGCTTTGACCTGTGAATTGAAATCGGCATGAAGACTCTTGACCATGCCCGACACTTGCGTACCCACTTGGACGGATACCACGGGATTGATCGTCCCAGTTGCACTGACGACGGAAATAACCTGCCCGCGCTCAACCGGCGCCGTTCGGTATCGAACAGGGGCCTTCCGCTCCCCGTTGAAAAACACATAGCCTCCGATGCCGAGGCCGACAGCTAGGACGCTAAGAATTAATCCAATTCGTCGCATATGTTACACACACTCGCACTAGAGCTATCCTTCCATCTTATCAGGAAGACTCCCAAGAATCACGCTTCCCCAATCCCGAGACATATGATCTTTCTGGCATACCCATCCCACTCGAGGAGCATGTGGGCTGCACGAGGCTAAGAGACTGAGCGCACGGCCAGAGGAAAATTCGAACACGGGAGGATCAGGAAGGAACGATCACACGCTACCTTGCCAAGAAATGCTCCAAGAATGTGGTAGAGACATGGCCCTTTTGAAAATCAGGGTCTTCAAGGATTCGGCGATGAAGCGGTATCGTCGTCTTGATCCCCTCGATAACAAATTCACCCAAGGCTCGCCTCATCCGTGCCATCGACTCCTGTCGATCACGACCATGCGTAATCAACTTCGCAATCATCGAATCGTAATGCGGCACAACGATCGAACCTGACTCCATCGCAGAATCCACTCGCACACCGAATCCTCCCGGGGGGCTGTATTTGGTAATGGTTCCGGGGGATGGGGTAAACTTCTCAGGATCTTCGGCATTGATGCGGCACTCCAGACTGTGGCCGGCCAGCACCACGTCCTGTTGGCGTAGCGAGAGCGGATGTCCGTCCGCAAGCCGAATCTGTTCCTTGATCAAATCGATACCCGTCACCATTTCAGTAATTGGATGCTCCACTTGAATACGGGTGTTGACCTCCATGAAATAAAAGTTGCGATCCTTATCAAGAAGAAACTCCACTGTCCCCACATTGCGATAGTGCGCAGCTTTGACGGCCTCCACTGCCACTCGTCCGATATCTCGACGAAGCTTGTCGTCGACGACCGGGGACGGGGTCTCCTCGACCAGCTTCTGATGCCGCCGTTGGATGGAGCAGTCACGTTCTCCAAGATGAATCACGCGGCCATGCTGATCAGCCAAGATCTGCACTTCGATATGGCGCGGCTCCAAGAAATAGCGTTCAAGATAGACACCGTCGTTCCCAAATGTCGATTTGGCTTCAGCTTGAGCGGCTTGGAAGGCGCGTCCCAAGTCTTCGGCTCGATTGACGACGCGCATCCCACGGCCTCCCCCACCCGCCGTTGCTTTGATGATGACCGGAAACCCGATCTTCTGTGCAGCCTGTAACGCGTCTTCCTCACTCCGCACCTCACCGGGGCTCCCTGGAGTGACGGGAAGACCTCGTTTGGCTACGATCTCTCGCGCTTTCGCCTTGTCCCCCATCATGGCGATATTTTCTGAGCTGGGGCCGATGAACTTGATCCCGATCGATTCGCACACTTCGGCAAAATGGGCGTTCTCGGAGAGGAAGCCATACCCGGGGTGAATCGCATCGACTCCGGTAATCTCCGCTGCGCTCAGGACATTGGGAATGTTCCGATAACTGAGCGCGGAATCAGCTGGTCCGACACAGACCTTTTCATCAGCCGCCCGTACATGCATCGCCAGCGCATCAGCCTCGGAATGGATCGCGACGGTCTGAATGCCTAGCTCCTTGCAGGCGCGAATGACTCGCAGCGCAATTTCTCCACGATTGGCAATCAGAACTTTTTTAAACACGTCTTGGCTCCGACACGATGGAGAGAATCACCGTGAGAATAACCTATGGGGTGGCTTTAGGATCGATGAGGAACAGGGCTTGACCATATTCAACGGACTTTGTGTTCTCCACTAAGATTTTCACAATCCGACCATCTATTTCAGACTCGATCTCATTCATGAGCTTCATCGCCTCAACGATGCAGAGGACTTGGCCCTTCTTGACAAAGTCGCCTTCATCTACGTATGAATCCGCATCTGGAGAAGGGGAGCGATAAAACGTTCCGACAATCGGTGAGGTCACCGTCACAAACCCAGCCGTGCCTTCGATTACCGGCATTGCAGAGGATACCGTATGCGACGGTTGCTGAAGAGTGGTCGGAGCTGAGTCCTGATGAACCGCCACAGAAGTCTTTGCCGTAAGCTCGTGCCTCAGCCGTATCCGAACACCCTGATGCTCAATCTCCAGCTCGGTCAGGTTATTACGCCGAAGAAGATCGATAAGTTCCTGGAGATGTTTGTTGGAACCGATGGTGAGCGTGGCTTGGCCAAGCGGTGGCCCCGGCCTTTCCGACAACACAATACGACGCGCTTTTGGCTTTGACCGACGACTTCTCACCGAACACGCTCCACATAGGATCGCGTACGAGTATCGATTCGAATCACCGTCCCAACCTCCAGATACAGCGGCACCTTAATGGTGGCTCCTGTTTCCACGATGACCGGTTTTGTTCCTCCGGATGCTGTGTCTCCCCGCACACCCGGCTCTCCATCGACGACCTTGAGCTCAATAAAGTTCGGCAGTTCCACCGCGATTGGGCGATGTTCATAGATAAGGATCTTGACGACCATGTTTTCTTTTAGCAGATCGGCATTCTCTCCCAATTGACGTTTCTCAAACGTCAATTGCTCATAGCTCTCCGTATCCATGAGCGTATAAGCCTCGCCGGCTGCAAAGAGAAACTGCATATCACGCTCTTCAAGATCCGGCTCTTCAAATCGTTCTCCAGATCGAAATGTGCGATCCAGCACATTCCCTGAGAGGTAGCTCTTCAGCTTGGTACGAACAAATGCACCACCTTTGCCAGGCTTGACGTGTTGAAATTCAACGATATAGAAAGGTTCCCCTTCAACCATCAAACGGACACCACCACGAAAATCAACCGTGGAAATCACTCTAAACCCCCTTCGATGAGAAGAAACACTCCTAGCCTACAACCAGGCTCATGTCAGGCCGGTCCTGCCGCTCTCTGCAGGCGAGAGCGCTGGTTCGGAACCTGTCGACATGGACTTCGTGACATACTCGCATAGTCCACGCAGAGCCAACAAATAGCCGGATGGACCAAACCCAGAAACCTGCGCGACAGCAACTCCAGACACATAGGACTGTTGCCGAAAGGTTTCCCGCCGGTAAATATTTGACAGATGAACCTCGACCGTAGGGAGGTCGACCGCCGCCAACGCATCGCGTATCGCGATGCTGGTGTGAGTATAGGCTGCCGGATTGATGATGATCCCCTGACAATCTCGGCGGGCTTCCTGAATCCAAGTCACCAACTCTCCCTCATGATTGGATTGTCGAATGACAAGCTCAGCTCCAAGTTCATCTCCCAATTTGTGGAGAGACGAGTCAATCGTTTCAAGAGACGTAGTCCCATAAATAGACTGCTCGCGATTACCAAGCAGATTCAGATTGGGACCATGCAAAACCAAGACACGGAGCACGGCGCGTATCCCCCTTCCACACCAACAGAAGACCACCCACGTACCGGAGGCGGCATTCTAGCAGTCTGCTTTCAGAGGGTCAAACCGTTGACGTCACACAGACGTCTGCTGGACAGGTTGCGGTGGGCCAGAAACATCACGGCGGCGCGCTTGAATCAAATGAAGCCACTGCTCAAGTCGTGCAACGATCGATCTATCCGTTTCCTGAAGACTCAAAGATGGACCAGCAGCTACTGGCTCGGCGCATTCGGCTAAGCCAGGTCGGATCGGAGCCAAATGATCGTCACTATCATTCGCTATTACCTGAGCCGCCCCTCCCACAACTGATGCCATGGGTGCTCCACCAAGACTATCAGACTGAGGCTTC
>WBZU01002135.1_pt1 | contig 13966 bp, 11 predicted proteins | sample 5204311 | NCBI WGS metagenome assembly WBZU01 (sample SAMN12344359, study PRJNA552823) | activated sludge metagenome | biome: Activated sludge suspended growth; feature: Nitrification reactor; material: Wastewater; isolation source: activated sludge from nitrification reactor of wastewater...
AGCGCGGCCCGGCTCGTCTTCCAAGACTTCCGAACCGATGATGTCTGACGGCATCAAGTCCGGCGTGAACTGGATACGTTTGGCGTCAAGGCCGAGAACCTTGCCGAGTGTATCGACCAGCAACGTCTTGGCGAGGCCGGGAACGCCGATGAGCAGGGCATGGCCGCCCGAAAGAATGGTGAGGATGGTGCGTTCGATCACGACATCCTGACCGAAGATTACGGTCGCCGCTGTCTTGTGAGCGCGCTGCACGCGTTCCGACGCCGCCTCCAGACGCGGAACGATGTCGGCGTTGGTTTCAATGACTGTGCTCATGCGAACCGCTTCCCTTGACTATTTCGCGTTTGCGACCGCGCCGGCGAAACTGCGCAGGTCGGGCTAGTGTTGTTCGATTGGATAGGTTCGAGAACCACGTCCGTGAGGCCTCATCCAGGCCCGGCGTGAGCGTTAACGCGAAGACTATCCTCAGCATGAACGTTCAGTCTGAGGTCCCCTAGCGTCAAGTGAATGTTCCGTTAGAAATGGTCTTCCAAGCCCGTGGACTGCGACCAATGGGGGAGCCTGGCGGGCATGACCCGTATGGACCGGCCGCGATGCATGACAAGAAGCAGATGAACGTTGGACTTGAGGCCTTGATTGCGGCGGCGGGGCCCGGCGGGGGAGTGCGTCCCGTGGAGGCGTGGAACCCGCCCTACTGTGGTGACATCGGTATGACCATCCGGGCCGACGGCACCTGGATGTTTCGCGGCAGTCCCATCGGCCGTCCCGCGCTCGTCAAGCTATTCGCGTCACTCCTGCGCAAGGACGAGGATGGGTGCACATATCTTGTCACCCCGGTCGAGAGGGTCGACTGCGATGTCGCCGATGCCCCGTTCCTTGCCGTCGAGATGGCGGTGACCGGAGACGGCAACGGGCAGACCCTCACCTTTCGAACGAACGTGGACGATGTGCTGGCGGCCGGGCCGGAGCATCCCATGCGATTTACCATCCAGCAGCCGGCCGGCGGACTGAAGCCCTACGTCCATGTGCGCGGACGCTTGGAAGCGTTGTTGACGCGCGCGCTTTATGCCGATCTCGTGGAGCTGGCTGTCGAGCACGATGACCGAGCCGGCGTGTGGAGCGGCGGCGTGTTCTGGCCCTTCGAGGCGGCCCATCAGCTCTGAGCCAGGGCGAGCCTGCCGGTCACCTCTTGGCGCTGCCGGTGAACCCTCTTGAGCGATCCAAGCCAGTGTGAAAGCAATCGGATGCCGGCCGTTAAGGCGCTCAGTTCAGCTTGAACTCCGCGTCGAGAAGGCGAAGCTCGGCGGGCCTTATGAGCTTGGCGTGAGCGACCGTCACTCTATAGAGCTTGCCATCGAGCTTCGCGGTCCAGAACTCGAGAAACCTTTTGAGCTTGGGAAAGCGGGGAGCGAGATCGTACTCCTGCCAGATATAGCTTTGCACGAGCGCGGGGTAATCCGGCAGCCGGTAGATGATTTCGGCCGTCGTCAGGCTGAAGCCCTGCAATTGCGCGCGAAAATCGTCGTCAGTCTTGGGACTTGAAATGCTGTTTGCGGACACGCGAGCTCTCCCTTTCAGTTGGTCGAACACGGACACCCTATGCAAGTAATGTGTCGGGCGAATCGTCTGGCTTCAAGAAATAAGATCTACAAAAACACAATAAAAACATATGATTAGCAGCATTTTGGTGCGAGTGCTGATAGCGATTTGATGCCTTGTTGCAGCCGTTTGCGCAATTGCGCGGCGGCAGTTTAAGTAACTCACATTCCAATCGAGGAGTTTCGCGTGCTCGAGACGGCGCTCAAAAGCTTCACGACTTTTCTTGCGACCGTTGGCCCGGTGGAGGCGGCGGTTCTGTTTGCAACGCTGACGCCGCGGATGGAGCGCGCCGAGCGCCGCGAGATTGCAATTCGCGCCAGCGTGATCGCCACCATCATTCTGCTGACGTTCACGTTGCTGGGCGGTCCCGTCCTTTCCAAACTGGGCGTTTCAATCGCCGCCTTGCAGACCGCAGGCGGCGTAATTCTGCTGATGCTGTCGATCGATATGATCTTCGCGCGCCCCGGCAGCGTGTTGAAGCTTACGCCGACCGAAGGCGAGGAAGCGCACACGCGCGAGGACATGGCGGTGTTTCCTCTGGCGACGCCGTTGCTCGCCGGACCGGGTGCCATGAGTGCAGGCATCCTGCTTGCGGCCAACGCCACGCATGAACCCTTTGGCCTTGCGGTGGTCACGGCGGCGCTTCTCGCCGTCATGGCCCTCACGCTCGCGCTGCTGATCGCTGCGCATGAATTCAACTCGATGATCAGTCTGACCGCGCAGCGCGTGCTCGTGCGGGTTTTCGGTATTCTGCTTGCGGCGATCGCCGTGCAGGCCGTCTTCAACGGCATTGCGGCCTCGGGCTTGCTGCGCGCATAGGCGGACAGCCGTTAGGGCCTTCTTAAGGCCTCGATGTTTCAATCCGGAACAGGTTTTGCGTTCGCGTTTGTTGCGTCGCTGTTGCGTTCCATGAGGCGTTCTCCATGTCTGTTTCGCGTTCCGGTTCTCTGCCGGTGCTGTCCTGCTGCGTACTTGCCGCGCTCGTGAGTGTTGGCGGATGCGCTTCCACGCAAGCTCCCCGCTACAGCTCTGACAGTGCGGTCCCTTCGCAAGTCGTGGCCCAAGCCGCATCCGCCGTCGAGGACGACGGTCTGCCGGCGCAGACGCCTCCGCCGGCCTATATCCGCCAGCTTCCCGACGACCCGTCCGAGCCGTTCAGTCCCAATTACGGAGGCGGCAATCCCGCCGCTCTGGATAACGCGGCGTCCAGCAAGGCCACGCCCTCGCCGCCCGCCGTGCGTGTTCCGGTGCCGGACGATCTTCCTGCCGCGTTCCGTCACAAGCTCGTGACGGCGCTTCGCCAAGATGAATAATCATTCAGCGTAAAGTCACACGGCAAGCATGTTTTCTCCTTAGTCGTCGATGCAACGAATGACGGCGAACCTTCCGTCGTCTTGTTCGTTCAATTCGCAATGACGCGCGCAGAGTCGCGCGCCGGCAAGGAGAGACATGATGAATAGTATCAGGTTCGCTATGCTCGCGTTGGCCGCGGGCTTTTTGTTCCAGGGTGTCGCGCCGCAAAGCGCTGAGGCGGCGCCCCTGTCCAACGCCGCCCGCTCGATCGATAAGAGCACCGACAGCGGGTTGGTTCAGGTTCGCCACCGTGGAGGCCACTTTGGCCACGGGCCGAGGTTCCATGGACCAAGATTCCACGGGCCGAGGTTCCACGGCCCGCGGTGGGGTCATCGCGGACATTTCCGTCATCGTCATTGGCGCCCGGGCTTCTATTGGGGTCCCAGCATCGGGATCTACGGCGGCTATCGCGGCTGCCATTGGCTGAAGCGCCGGGCCATCGTCACCGGCAGCTCCTATTGGTGGCGGCGTTACGACGCCTGCCGCTTTGGTTGGTAGGTTGATATGTTTGAAAACGGGAGCGCGAGATGCGCTCCCGTTTTCTTCACGCGCGCTGACGGCATGTCTCGCAGCAGCCCTTTCAGGAACGCCTGCGTGTTCGAGATTGTCCGATACAGCGAACTGCTTGCCCGTCCGCGTTCAACGTCACCGAGTGGTGCATCGTTGGCAGCCTCGCTTGATATGATCTTCTTCGAAGCAAGTAACACCAAAAGCTTCGCAAGCGATCTTGAACGCGCAGCCTTTCGCGAGCGCTGGCTCGGCCGGTATCTGAGCCACGATCCTCAGCTTGCCTTCATTGCGCTTGAAGGCGGCAACGAGGTCGCGGGCTACATCGTGGGAACGTTGGAAGATCCCGCAGCCAACGCCGGCTTTGCCGGCATCTGGTATTTCAGGCAGTTTGAAGCCTTGACGCAGCGCTATCCCGCGCATTTGCACATCAACCTGGCGCCGCGCTATCGAAATAAGGGGTTGGGCGGCGCGCTAATCGCGCGTTTCGTGGCTGAGCTGCGGGATGCCGGCGTGCCCGGCGTGCACGTTGTCACGGGGGAGGGCTCGCGCAACATCGGGTTCTACGTCCGCAGCGGATTTCACGAGGCAGGACGGGCACGGCAGGGCGCTGCATGTGTCGTCTTCCTTGCCCGTGACTTGCTAAGGAATTGATTTTCCCTGGCAGGATCTGGCTTTTTCCACACGGATTTTTGCCGCTTGCGACTGGCCCTTGAGTTCGGCTGCGCCCCCGTGGTCATGTGATCCCATGGCCTTCCGATTCATTCATACCGCCGACTGGCAGATCGCCAAGCCGTTCGCGCGCTTCCCCGCTCCGCTCGCAGGCGAGCTGGCGGCTGCGCGCGTGTCTGCCATCGGCAGGATCGCGGGTATTGCGCGCGGGAGCGGAGCCGCGCACGTCCTTGTTGCAGGCGACGTCTTCGATAACGACCGCCTCGATGCGCTGACGCTTCGCCGTGCGCTGGAGCATATGCGCGCCGAGAGCGACATCACATTTCTTCTGTTGCCGGGCAATCACGATCCGGCCAAGGCCGGTGGCATCTGGGAACGCCTTGTGCGGCTGGGATTGCCCGGAAATATCACGGTCCTCGATGCCGCCCGCGCGCATGCCGTATCCGCAGAGTGCATTCTTCTTCCCGCGCCACTGACGAGCAAGTCTCCGGGTCGCGATCCCACTGAATGGATGGGGAATGCGCAAAGCGCACCGGGACAAATTCGCCTCGGTCTGGCGCACGGGTCGATCCAGGGGTTCTCCTCTGAGGGTGAAAGTACCGCGCCGATCGCTCCTGACCGCGCGGCGCGCGCCGGGCTCGACTATCTTGCGCTGGGCGACTGGCACGGCGCGATGCGTATCGATGCGCGCACCTGGTATTCGGGAACTCCCGAGCCCGACCGCTTTCCCGACAACGATCCCGGTAATGTTTTGGCGGTCGCCATCGAAGGCGCCGGCGCCCCGCCGTCTGTGGCGGTGATGCGGTCGGCGCAGTTCACCTGGATCAAGCGTGAGGTGATGCTGGCTGGTACTGCCGATATCACGGCGCTTGACGCCAGGCTGTCCGGGCTTGCGCCCGCGCTCGCATCCGTGCTCGTGCGCCTGCGGGTCAGCGGAAGCCTGACGCTCGCGGATGCGGCGGCGTTGCGCCAGTGGCAGGAAGGCTTCGAAGGACGCGTGCGTCATCTGGAGCTGGATGATGCCGCTCTTTCCCTCCGCGCCAGTGCGGAAGATCTGGCGATAGCAGGTGAGGACGGCGCGTTGCGCGACGCAGCCCTGGCTCTCGCAGAGATCAGCAATGACGTGGCGCGCCCCGGCCGTGTGGAGGCGACACGTGCTCTTCAGATGCTTTATGCGTTCGCCGCCAAGGCGCGCCAGGGGGCCTCATGAGGCTCTTGGCGTTGCGCGCAGCTCAATTCCGCCGGTTCAGTGATGGCGTTGCCGTCGATCGCATCTCGCCGGGCGTCAATCTGCTCGCAGGGCCCAACGAGCTTGGCAAGTCCACGCTGTTTGAGGCGCTGGAAGCCGCTTTTCTTGTCCCTCATGGCACGGGCGGCGCGCGGCTGGAGGGATTTCGTCCGCGTGGCGGCGGGGAGCCGCTCGTCGAGGTCGATTTCGAAACAGGCGGCGTTCGCTGGCGCATCCGCAAGCAGTTCGGCCGGGGCAAGACCGCGATACTGACCAACCTCGATACGGGCCGCGTGGCGGCGCGGGCGGGGGAGGCTGAGGCGCAGTTGTCGCGATTGACGGGAACCGGGGAGGGACCCGGGCGCATCGGTCTTGCGTGGGTCCGCCAGCAACGTGCCCTGCAGGCGCCCGACCTCGACGTTGATCCGGTGACAGGCAAGGCCAAGACACGCGGCGAAGCCAATGCCTTGACGGCCCTGCTGGCGCAGGAGGTGGTCGAGGCGGCTGGCTCGGGCCTTGCGGAGGACATCCTTGCGCACGCATGCGCCGAACTCGGCCGGTACATGACCTCGGGCCGGGATGTTCCCAAACTTCGCGGGCCTTACGACACTGCGTTGAAGGCCCGCGACGCCGCGCGTAGCGATCTCGTGCGCGCGCGCGCTGTTGCGGCGGCCAGCGACGCTCGGCTTGTCCAGATTGCAGATTTGTCCGTGCGCCTGCGTGACTTGGAGGACCCGCTTGCGGCGGCAGACCTTGCCCGCCGTATCGAGCATCTCTCCAAGGCGATCGCGGCGGCCCAGGCCAATCGCGATCACTGTGCGCGGGCCGCGTCGGATCTCAAGAGCCGCCGCTTGGAGGCACAGGCCGCGCGCGCCGCGCTTGACAAGGCCAAGGCAGCGCAAGGCCGTGCAGCCGAGCTCAAGCAAGCGCTCGGTGTTGCTCAGGCTCTCAGCGCAGAGATCGCGGATCTGGCCAAGGCCTTCAACGCCAACGGCGCAACGCCGCAGCGCGCCGCTCAGCTCGAAAATGCCCGAGCCCTGTTCACGCGCGAGCAACAGGCGCTCGAAGGCATGAGCACGTTCGTCGAGATCGCACCGGCCGAAGGTGCGCAGGGAAGGATCGAGGCGGATGGCGCGCCGGTGATGCACGCCGCGCGCCTGCCGGTGCCCGAGCAATTGACGCTCAAGATCGCAGGCATCGGCTCCATCCGCGTTATTTCGTCGGATGCCGAGCAGGCAGCGCAGATCGCGCGCCGGCGCGATGAAAGTCACAAGACCATTGCGCGGCTGCTCGACGAAATGGGCGTGGCGAACGACGCATCGGCGCAAGCCAAGGCCGCTCAACGCGCTGACACGGGCGTGCGGCTCGATGCGCTGCGCCTGAGGATTGCGGAGGCGGCGCCGAAGGGCCTAGCGGCGCTTGAGACAGAGCTTTCAGACCTCGCCGCCGCCCATGCCCAATGCGATGAGGCACGGCTTGCCGCCGCGCTCGAAGACGGGAACGCCGCAGTGCGCGTTGCCCAGCAGGCTTATGAGAGCATGGTTGCCGAGGGCGTTGATGAAGACCGCTTCCGCGTCATGACGGGTGAGCTTGACGGGGCACGGCGCGAGTTCGCGCGCCGCCAGGAGGAAGCACGCCGCACGAGCGAACTGCTGGAGCGCCTGCGCGGCGAGCAGGCTGGTGTCGATGAAGAGGGCCGCGCGGGCGACGTTGAAAGGTTGTCGGGACTGCTCGAACAGGCAGAGGAGACCGTGCGCCGCTACGAGACCGACATCGCCGCACTGAAGCTTTTGATCGCGACGCTGACGCGTGCCATCGAGGCTGTGCGCACGCGCTATCTGGAGCCGGTAACGAATGCCCTGCTGCCTTACCTAAAACAGGTTTTCCCCGGCGCGGGCGTTGCGTTTCGCGACGGGTTCTCGTTGCAAGCCTTGACACGCGCGGGCGAGCGCGAAGACTTCGCGAGCCTTTCGGACGGCACGCGTGAGCAACTGGCGGTGCTGGTGCGCATGGGGTTTGCCGGGCTGTTCGCGGCGCGCCGTGCTCCGGTGCCCCTCGTGCTCGACGATCCACTGGTTTATTCGGATGACGGCCGTCTTCATGCCATGTGCGCCGCGCTCAACGATGCGGGCCGCAGCTATCAGATCGTCGTGCTGACGTGCCGGCAGACCGCATTTGCCGCGCTTGATGCGCATCGGCTTACGCTCGCGCCATGGTCCGGCTCATGAAGCCGGCGCATGCGCCCGGCATCCCGGTCCAGGGTCTTGCATAAAAAATGTCTCCGCACGCCGATACGTGAGCGGAGACATTTTCCAAGGAGACCAGGGACGGGCAGTGTCGTTATAGAACCGGATTGAATCTAGCGTGTGCCTGGCAGCCGCGGCGGCACAATGGTGACGGAAGCCTCCGTGTCGTCCTCGTGGGCGGAAGACATCGCTGCAAACGATGGCGCCGGGCTTGAAGGGACAGCGGACAGGAGGGGCGCTGAGGGCGCTGCCTGCAAGGTTCGCGGCAGTTCACTGACGGTTGCGCCCTCGCGTGGATCTTGCGCGGTGCGCCGCGACTTGCCTTCGAACATCGCGCCCTGCTCGATCGACAGGGCGTTGTGAAAGATATCGCCCTCGACCTGGCTCGACGCCTGAAGCATGACGCGCTTTCCGCGTACCGTGCCGTTCACGCGTCCGCGGATCACGACCTCTTCGGCGACGATACCGCCGGTGATATTCGCGTTTGGACCGACGATGACATGGCTGCCGTGAATATCGCCCTCGACGATGCCGTCGACCTGTACTTCACCCCTGGACTCCAGATTGCCGGTAATGATGAGATCGGGGCCAATGACGGAGAGGCTGGCACGCTCGTTGGAGCGCTGGACGGCCATGAACGGGCGGGCAGGAAATGCGCTCGACGGATCGTTGGCTGCAAGACTGGGTTGGGTCCGATCGGGCTCAGGCTCAGACTTGCGGAAATTCGGCAGCATTCGGTAATCCCCTCTGACACAACTTAAGCAACGTAGAGCAACGTGTTACATCCCGCACCCGATCGTAGCCTACGCGCACCACTCCCCGTTCCGTCGAGCACGACCGAATCGCTAACACCGATCTGCGGACCGGTCAGCCCGCCGGGCCAAGATATCCACGTATAATGCCCTGATGAAAAGGCGAATAGCGGCTTGTTGTGCCAGGAGTGTGGCAGCGGATCCACGCAAAGCCCCCACAAGCTCCATCCGCAGGGATCACCCCTTGAGCGCCTTGACGGCCTCCAATACCTCTTCTGCGTGGCCGGGAACCTTCACCTTGCGCCAGATGCGGGCAAGCTTGCCCGACTTATCGACGAGAAAAGTGGAACGCTCTACGCCCATGTATTTGCGTCCATACATGGATTTTTCCACCCACACGCCGTAGGCCTGCGCGACGGCCTTGTCCTCATCGGCGGCAAGACGCACACCCAGGTCATGCTTTGCCTTGAACTTGGCGTGGCTTGCCGGGCTGTCGGGCGAAATGCCGATGACTTCGGCACCTGCGGCAGCAAAATCGCCGGCCAGGCAAGAAAAGTCTTTTGCTTCTGCCGTACAGCCCGATGTGTCGTCTTTGGGGTAGAAATAGATCACCACGGGACGGCCTTTGAGTCTCGCCAGTTGGAGCGTTTTGCCGCTGTCGTCCGGGAGTTTGAAGTCTGGCGCTTTGCGGCCTTCCGAGAGCATGGGCCTGCCTTTCTTTTGTCGTTATTCACCGGGTAGTTGCAGTACGGTTGTCGCGTATCGAAAGTTGGGTCCCGCGCCGCCGGGGCAGTTGTGCATTTCAAGCACGTTTTCCAGGTGTCGGCATGTGCCTTGACCGCCTGAACGTGCCTGGAGACCGAGGAGCGACGTTGACGACTTACCCGACAGGACGGCGCACGCAAGGGGGGCCCCCGGGATCACAGCCGGCAGCGACGCCTCCCCCGCTGCCGAAGGACTGGCCGGCGTCAGCGCAGAACGGCGCGCGAGGAGCCGGGGCGACAGAGGGGCGGTCTGCGGCACGCAAGACACGTGCAACGGCCGAGCCGTTCTTGCGCCGGAAGTTCTCTGCATTGCTGCAGGCTCGCCGCCTTCAATCCCGCCGCCGTCGAAAGGGCGCCGGCCCCAGCATGGGCGCGAGCGTGGGGCGCGGCGTCGGCAAGGCGTTGCTCTACACGTTCATTCCGCTCGTGCTCCTGGGGCTGATTGCCACCGGTGTTGTCATGGTGCGCTTGCGGCACGGCCCGATCTCGTTCGACGTGCTGGTGCCGCCCATCGAGCGCGGCATTAACGCGGAGCTGGTCAGCAACCAGGTTGATATCGAGGGTGCCGAACTACGGCTTGGCAATGACGGGGGCCTCGAGTTCCGTCTGAAGAATCTGAGCGTGCTCGACAAGGAAGGCTCCGTGGTAGCCACCGCGCCCCTGTCGGCGGTGAACATTTCCGTTTCCGCGCTCTGGCGGGCACGCATCGTGCCCGAGCGCGTGATCCTGATTGATCCTGAAATCCATCTGAGCTTCTCCGAAGAGACGGGGCTGGCCTTATCGGTGTCAAAGTTGCCCGCGCACGAAGATGAGGCTGTGCAGCGCGACGACAAAGCGCAAGACCCGGGAACACAACAGCCAAAGCCAGCCTCGCAGACGCCGCAGCCCACTCAACCGCTCAATATCGCCAAGATGCTCAGCGACGCCTCCGCACGCGCGCGCCGTCAGCTTGATGCCACGTCCTACTTGACCGAATTTGGAATGCAGAATGTCTCGGTCATTCTCGACTACGCTGGTCAGCGCAGCTCCTGGCGCATCAACGAACTGAGCGTGGACTTCAACCACCACCGCAAGCGTAGCGTCATCTCAGGGCGTGCCACCATCGCCTCGCCACGCGGTCCCTGGGCGCTGACGTTCTTGACGGACGAAAGCGAAAAGAGCGATCGCATCGCCGTCAAAACGACGATCCGTGATCTGGTGCCCTCCACGTTGTCGGCGGCCGCGCCCCCGCTGGCGCTGCTCAACATGTTCGACATGAATGTCTCGGGCGATGCAACCGTGGAGGTCTCGACGGGTGGCGACATCGCCAAAGCGGAGATCGCCCTGCAGGCCGGAAACGGACAGCTTGTGCTGCCGGGCATTTCGGCTGACCCGTTTCGTTTGACGGCGGGGTTGTTCCGCCTGTTCTACGACGGGGAGAAGCGCAACTGGGAACTTGCGCCAAGCCCCGTGAAATGGGCCGACGGCAACATCATGTTCTCCGGCAACGCCAAGGATATCTCAGGCGAGAAGGGGCCGCCCGTGTGGCGCTTCACGCTTGAGGGCAAGAACGGCACGTTGGAGGCCAGCGAGTTCGGCGTGCCGCCCGTCACGCTCGAACAGTGGAGCGTGCTGGGTTCGATCATTCCGCGGCGCGGTGTAGTGGAAGTTGGCGATTTCCAACTGAAAGGCGGTGGCGGCGAAGTCTCCATGAAAGGCATGACGGTCGCAGGTCCGCAGGGGCAAAGCTCGCGAGCAGAAGTCACCCTCACGCCCATGCCCCTTGCAACGCTCAAGGCCATGTGGCCGCGTGCTCTGGCGCCCGGCGCCCGCATCTGGGTCGGCGAACGCGTCACGCAGGCCACGTTCAACGGCGGCAGCGTGCGCTTTGCATCCGGTGAGTTCATGGAAGGCGAAGCGCCTGCCGCCAGCGCCAGCGGCGAGCGCATGTCGGCATCTTTCGAAGTCGCTGACGTGATCGCCATTCCTTTGGATGGCATGTTGCCGGTCTCCGCTCCGCGTGGCCTTATCCGGTTGGAGAACAACGCGCTCGAAGTCTCTGTTCCCGAGGCCTACGCGAACCTCTCGGGCGACCGCAAGGTCGCAATGAAGACCGTAAAACTGGTTTCTCCGGATGTCATTGGTCCGCAGCCTGATGGCGAGTTGACCTTCAATGTCCAGTCGGCACTGGGGCCTTTCCTGGAGATGATCGCAAGCTTGCCTCTTACACGCGTGCGTGAAGTTGGTGCTCTGCCCAAGGATGCGGAAGGCAAAGTGGACGCGGCAATCACCTTGAAGCTGCCACTGATCGCCGGCCTCGACGCGGATCAAGTGCTGGTTGAAGGCAAGGCCAAGATATCCGACGGCCGCTTCGGCAAAGTTGCCGGGCAGTTTGACGTGCAGGGTTTTACGCTGGCGCTGGAGCTGTCCAGCAATGCGCTTGATGCCAAGGGCGACCTGCTGATCAACGGAGTGCCCGCCAAGATCGCCGGCCAGCGCCTCCTGACCGGATCTCCCGCTGAGCAGCCGCCGATAAAGATCACCGCAAAGCTCGATGACGCGGATCGCACGCAGCTTGGCCTCGACATAAATGACTTGGTGCGCGGGACCGTTCCAATCGACATCACGCTGTCGAAGAACGCGCAGCAGGAGCCGGTCATCAAGCTCAAAGCGAACCTGACCGATGCGGAACTGATGATCGAGCCTATCGCCTGGAAGAAGGCGCAAGGGCGTCCAGCCGTTCTTGAGGCCGATATCGCAAGTGGGCGTACGCACAAAACGGAACTGCAGAACTTCAAGCTCGCCGGCGACGACATTGCGGTCGAGGGATGGATCGGCGTCGGCGCCGATAACAAGATGAAGGAGTTCTATTTCCCCGAGGTCACGCTTAACGTCGTCTCGCGGCTTGAGTTGCAGGGTACGCGCGGCAATGATGGCATCTGGAACGTGAAGGCCCACGGAAAGACGTTCGACGGCCGGGACTTCTTTAGATCGCTCTTCTCGCTCAACGACTCCCAGAAGGGCAGATCGCAAAAGCCGGATGCCGGCGTCGATCTCGTTGCAGATGTGGATACCGTCCTTGGTGCGTCCGATGTTGCACTCAAGGGCCTGAAGCTGAAGCTGTCGTCGCGCGCGGAAAAGCTCGTGGCGCTTGATGCGCGCGGAACCCTTGAAGGCGGCGCGCCGCTTGCTGCTGTTCTCGACAAGTCCGGGGGATCGCGCAGGCTCCTTGCCGATTCCAGCGATGCGGGCACGACGCTCAAGCTTGTCGGCTTTTATCCCAACATCCAGGGTGGCCGGCTGAGGCTCGAAGTCAACCTCGACGGCAAGGGTGCGGCCGAGAAAACCGGCATTCTATGGGTTGAAAACTTCAAGGTCTTGGGCGACCCGATCGTAAGCGAGGTGGTCGGCAGCGCCGACCAGAGCCGTCCCGCCATAGGTGGCCGGCAGGTCACGCGCGAGGTCTTCATCTTCGACCGCATGCGCGCACCGTTCTCCATCGGCTATGGCCAGTTCGTGCTCGAGGATGCCTATGTGCGCGGGCCTCTGATGGGCGCGAACCTCACCGGCAAGGTCGATTTCAAAACGCGGCGCATCAATCTTGGCGGCACGTATATTCCCTTGCAAGGTCTCAACAATGCGTTGGGCGGAATTCCGGTGCTGGGCCAGCTTATCTCCGGCACGCGCGGCGAAGGCATTTTCGGCATCACGTTCGGCATTCAGGGCGATCTCAACAACCCGCAGGTTCTCGTCAACCCGCTGTCTTTGGTGGCGCCCGGCATCTTCCGTGAAATCTTCCAGATGACGAACCCGAACCCGAAGGTGCAGGCGCGCGGCGACACTTCGCAATTGCCGCCGGTGGAGCAGCGCGTGCGTGCGTCTGCGCCCCCTGTGACGGCCGGCAAATCGCAGCGCGCACCGGCATCGGCGGGCACGTCGTCCGGAATTGTCGATGGCTGGTCATCAACGACGCAGCCCGGGCGCAACTGATCTGGCCCAGGAGTCGTTGCGCGATTCCACTCAATCCGAAATGGCTAAACCGGTTTCAGAAGGACGTGGCGCTTCTTGCCAAGCGAAAGCTTGATGACGCCGCTATCGGCATCCGATGCGGTCAGCACAGCCTTGTCGTCAACGACCGGGCGGTCGTTGATCTTCACGGCTCCCCCCTGCACCTGGCGGCGCGCCTCACTGTTGGATGTGACGAGACCTGCCTTGACGAAAGCGGCAAGGACGCCCAGTCCCTTGTCGAGATCGGCGCGTGGCACCTCGACGGTCGGCAAGCCGGCGGCAAGCTGGCCTTGCTCGAACGTCGTCTTGGCGGTCGCCGCGGCGGTCTCGGCCTTCTCACGGCCGTGGATCAGCGCGGTCGCCTCCGTGGCCAGGATCTTCTTGGCCTCGTTAATTTCCGAGCCGTGCAACGCCGACAGCCGCTCGATTTCGTCCATCGGCAACAGCGTGAAAAGCTTCAGGAAGCGCTCGACGTCGGCATCTTCCGTGTTGCGCCAGTATTGCCAGTAATCGTAAGGCGAAAGCTGCGCTTCGTTCAGCCACACCGCCCCGCTCGCCGTCTTGCCCATCTTGGCGCCGGAGGACGTCGTGAGCAGCGGGCACGTCAACGCGAACAGGTGGTGCCTGATGCCCATGCGGCGGCCAAGATCAATGCCGGTGACGATGTTACCCCACTGGTCGGAGCCGCCCATTTGCAGATTGCAACCATAGCGCCGCGCCAGCTCGACGTAGTCGTAGGCCTGCAGCAGCATGTAGTTGAACTCGATGAACGAAAGCTCCTGCTCACGATCGAGACGCAGCTTGGCGCTGTCCATCGTCAACATGCGGTTGACGGAGAAGTGGCGGCCGACGTCGCTC